>Ga0180009_10000475_pt1 | contig 56061 bp, 46 predicted proteins | sample OS_PC_MetaG_FD_123537 | JGI IMG/M metagenome (GOLD analysis project Ga0180009, IMG submission 123537) | Groundwater microbial communities from the Aspo Hard Rock Laboratory (HRL) deep subsurface site, Sweden - OS_PC_MetaG | ecosystem: Environmental > Aquatic > Deep subsurface > Groundwater... | reverse complement strand
GCCCGCCTACCGCTACCCCTTCGCCGGTGACTACACCACCACGCTCATTGTCACCGACGAGCACCTCTGCCGCGATACCGTCTCGGGGGTTGTCACCGTTAACCCTTCGCCCGTGGCAGGGTTTAACATCATCGAAAACTACCTCGGACTCACCGGGCAGACCCTTCTGGAGAACCTCTCCTCGGGAGCTTCCTCCTATCTCTGGGACTTTGGTAACGGGGAAGGATCCGATGTGCAGGAGCCCATCGTGCAGTACACCCAGGATGGAACCTACATCATCTCCCTGGTATCCCGCAACGCCTTTAACTGTCCCGACACCGCCACCCAGACCCTCGAGCTGATATTCCAGGGACTGTACATCCCCAATGCCCTGGTGCCCGATGACCCCAACCCCGATGTCAACCTCTTCAGACCCCGGGGGGTCAACCTCAGGGAGTACCGCATCGAGGTGCTCTCCTCCTGGGGTACCATCCTGTGGGAGTCCGAAAAGCTCGACTTCAACGGATCGCCCACCGAGGCCTGGGACGGAACATACCTGGGTGAAGAGCTGCCCGGGGGTACATACCTGTGGACCGTCAAGGCCATCTTCCAGGACGGAACCATATTTACCGGATCGTACACCGGTGAGGGGGAGGTGAAACCGTATGGAACGGTGGTGTTGATCAGGTGATCGCAGATCGCAGATCGCAGATTGATCTTCGATCTGACATCTGAGATCTGAGATCTGCGATTTAATTGTTTTGTTAATTGAAAACGACCTTTGGCACAGGTTTTCTTGATAAAGGTCAATTAGGTCACTTCAAACTTTTAATACTTACTATATTTACGACCGGAATACTTTCCTGTATTATTTGGCTATTGCCATTTTTTCATATTCCATTAAGCTAAGCTTTCCCGATTCATCCGGGTGAAGATAATTTATTGTTTAAACCAGGATGATCCTGCATTCTGTATTTCGTTTACTATTCACCTAAAATTCAATATTATGAAGAAGTTGTTACTATCTTTCCTTGCTGTAAGCATTGCATTTTCAATGACAGCTCAGCAGAATCACAAATTCAGGGTAAGCGTTAAAGAGGATGGTATGCCTCAGAACGTATCCAAAGTACAAGCAACAGGCGATGAATACTTTAAACCTGTCAGTACAGTTCCTGTGCCAGATTATAAATCGGGCACACCAAGTCGTGCGGTAGATATCCGTACTCTTGGGGATGCCGGTAATTCATGGGGTTTATCTTCAGGAAACCGGACTTATATGTGGGCAAATAATGATGTCAACAGTGTTGTTTTCCTTCACAGGATGGTGAGTCCTCCGGGAACGGGATATCTGGCCTATGATGTTTCCACGGATAATGGAGATACCTGGGAGATAAACCAGCAGATATGGGATCCTACAGGTTATCCTTATTCCAGGGCAGACGGCGATGCCCGCTATCCTCAGGTGGTGATCTATAATCCTGAAGGAAACACAGAACCTGCAAATGCAATTGTATCGTATCTGGCACCCACCCTGGATGGTACGAATGGAGATAGTTGGGGAGGACAAGCCAGGGGTACCAATATGTTAACGACAGTCAATCCAACTGCTCCGGTTATGCAAGGGTTCCCTTCTCCGGGTGGAGATTTCCTTCAGGCAGTTCCCGACGCATACCACATTACCCCCCAGGGCTATATCATTTGTGCAGAACCTGTGATTGTTGACGGATTGTTCGACAATTATACAGGAAATCTTCTGATCACTTCCGGTTATTATAATGAAGGAACAGGATTGTTTGATTATGGGCAATCACTGCTTCCTTTCCCGGTTCCGACAGGTACACGGGTCATTAATGTAAAAGTGGCCTTTGCACCCGACGGAACCACGGGTTATCTTGGTGTATTAAGCAATAATGGAGAAAACGATGTTGCAGAAGGATCCTATTATCCACTTCTTTTCAAAACCACTGATGGAGGTGAAAACTGGGATGGCCCCTACAATGTTCAGTTAGGAGGCCCGGATGGAATTTCCTGTATTCTTAATTACCTCACTGACGAATTCCTGGAATACATTTATGAACCACCTATTCCCGATCGTACTGAGTTGAACTTTACAACGGCATTTGATTTTGACATTGCTGTTGATGCCTGGGGCAACCCACACCTCTTCTTTGTCGTTGGGCTACGTGGAAGTGATGACTGGACTATAGCTACAGGATGGGAAGGGCTACCGGGTACAGGAAATTCCATTGCGCTTACCCATCTTGTATCCTATGACGATATGTTCAGTTGGACAGGAGATACATTGAATACACCTTATACTTTCAGGGGAACATTTACAGGAACCGATGATCTTGATGAAGACGTAAGACCTTATATCTCCGTAACCCCTGATGGAACAAAGATGTTCTTTTCCTGGATAAATACTACGATTGCAGAAGAAAATACTGCGCCTGATATTTATTGTGTTGGACATGATATAGCCAACCATAGTTATTCCCAGGTTTTTAACGTCACCTCTTTCACTGCCGTAATGTGGCAGGCTTATATGGGGACAGCCTCCTATTATGTGTTTGATTATGGCGATAACTATGAAATTCCCTTTGCCTGCCAGTTAATGAACCCAAGTAATAATTCTGACCCGGTATCATTCCGTTACGTAGATAACTTCGTTTTGAATGTTGCCGACCTGGGATTTTACGTATCTGAACCTGAAATAGATGGTAATACACTTAGTGTGTCGCAGAATTATCCAAACCCTGTGAATGGGATTGCATATTTTAATGTAACACTGGAAAAACCGGCAGAAATTAATGTCGAAATTATCAATATTATTGGCCAGAACGTCAGAGAATACGGCTATGGTCAATTTTCAACAGGCATGCATAAACTCGCTCTGGATGCCAACGGATTGGAATCAGGTATATATTTTTATACCGTCACTGCAGGAAAGCAAAGCATAACCAGAAAGATGATCGTAGAATAAACTTATCCATTGAAAAAAAAGATGGCATCTCGATTTGAGTTGCCATTTTTTTTTGCATTTGGTAAAAATATTTAGTATTTTTAGATACCATATCTGTAACCTAATCCTTACAAGATGAATAAGCATATTATTATCATCCCGTTATTACTTCTTTGTTTTCAGATTACCGGACAAACCTTGATAAATGAACCAAATCAGATGTTTCCTTCTGTTTATGACCTGCGAACATACGGTTGGGTATCGCCTGTGAAAGACCAGGGTTCCTGTGGCGCTTGCTGGGCTTTTGCCACCATGTCGTCAATTGAATCCAGCTGGCTGAAAAACGGTTATGGGACATATGATTTATCTGAAGACAATCTGATCAATTGTCAGGAATTCGATCGTTTGCCCTGTGAGGGGGGTAATTTCTACATGTCATCGTCAATGTTTGGAAAACATTCGGGGCCGGTCAGCGAAATTCTCGATCCATATGGAGACACCTTAAGTTACAAACAATGTCCTGACAATCCTTTTCCCATACAACCTGTAGCTTTCACTGCCGATGTGAGGTTTTTACCAAAAGACATAAACATTCTGAAACAGGCTATCCTTGATTACGGCGCTCTTGCAACAAGTATGATTTTCGATATGGCATCCTATAACTCTTTGAATTATACCTATTATTATAATACAACCGGTGGATATCCTCATTGTGTAACGGTAACAGGATGGGATGACAATATCCAGTTTCCCGGTCTGAGCCCCGGAGCCTGGATAATTAAGGATTCATACGGAACATCCTGGGCCAATAATGGGTATTTTTATGTATCCTATTACGACAGTCAGATTTTTACCGAGACAGCAGTATTCCCTGCCAGAATTCCTTTTCCCCAATTCAATTCTGCTTATGTGTATTTCTATGATGATTTTGGCTGGATCGATAATACCGGATTCAGTTCGAACACAGCATTTGCCCTGATTCATTATTCGATAGGTCAGTTTTCGCCACCTTTTCTGCCGGTTCAGGTAAAAAGGATAGGAACTTATGCGGTTGAAGCCAACTCGAACCTGATTATCGACATTTACAGAAGTTTTAATGGAGGCATCCTTGGAGACCATTTGGGTACCATCGAATCCGGAACTCTTGATTTTGCAGGGTTTTATTCTTTCCCAATCAATCTGAGGACTGACACGCTTGGGAACGATTATTATCTCAGGATAAAATACACATCACCCGGTACCCAGAAACCCATTCCCATTGAGATTTACGAAACAAATTACAATAGTGCCATAACCCTCCAGACTGGCCTTTGCTGGATCAGCCCTGATGGCGCTTCCTGGACACCAATAGGCAACAATACAGCCTATCCTTTTGATCTTTGTATTAAACTATATTGCGAAACAGCCCCCTTATCTGTATTTCACTTGCCGGATTCCTCCCAAACAGGAACACCCGTCTTGTTTCACAGCGAGTCCCTTCCAAATGGGGGAATAGACAGTTTAAAATGGTATCTGAATGGAGCATCCTGGCAGATTGTTCCTTCCTTTAATCATATTTTTGAGATCCCCGGCCTATATGAAGTAAGTCTGGTAACTTATTTGGGAGAGAACTCCGATACAGCCATCAATTACCTTAAAATTGTCAATCCTGTCAGCTTACAGGATAATCCGGAATGCCATTTAATAATCAAACCAAATCCATTCCATGATTTGGTTAATATCTCATTCCTGCAAACGGAAAGAACACCGGTAATTATTGAAATTCTTAATATAGAGGGAAGGATACTGGGATGGAAGGACTATGGCATTTTGGAGCCGGGATATTATGATATACCCATTACTTTATCTGATATTTTACCGGAAGACATTTCATCGGGGATATACCTGTTAAATTTTAGAAATGGTCGAAAGATTTACCTCCAAAAAATAATTAAACAATAAAAAAACAACACTATTAGGTAATATTATTGAGATTCTGTTTATCTTTGCAAACACTTTAGGTTTTCAGCATTCTATATTGATTCTGCTTTCCTAAGAACTTTCTCAATTAAATTAACATTTTATCAAGTAAACATGAACATTTTCGTAGCAAAGTTAAGTTCATCCACAACCAGTGATGACTTACGGACCTTATTTGAAGAATACGGTGAGGTCGTTTCAGCCAATGTGATTATGGACAAAGTCACTGGCTATTCAAAAAAGTATGGTTTCGTTGAAATGAAAAACGACAATGAAGCCCAGAAAGCCATCAGCGAATTAAATGAATGCGAATACGACAACAGTCAGATCGTTGTAAAAAAAGCCAGACCGCGTGAAGCCGGCAACGACAGGCCCCGTGGTGGTGGTGGTGGCGGTGGAAACCGTTTCGAGAAAAGACGTTATTAAGATTTCAACATCGATATTCGTTAAGGCTGCTAATAGCAGCCTTTTTTTTTTATAATTTGACTATCCTCAGGGCCGCCTTCAGACTTCTATTACTGTATATTCCAATCAGATAAAATCCAGGATCCAGAGATGTTGCAGGTAATTCAACCTTTTCCTGACCCGGCTCCAGAGAGTATATATGCAAAATGGAGCCGGTAACCGTGGAAAGGATTAATTGTTCCTGTTCGCTTATTGGAGAGGAAAATCGTAAAGATATTTTATCTCTCACCGGATTAGTGACTGCGAAAACATTGCTTGATTGTGCTTTGAAGATGCCGGCTCCCTGGCCGATAGCAAGATCAAGCATTACCGGAAGGTGATCTGACATATTGTAAAGTGCGTCCAGTACAACAGAGGGGACAGATGAATTTACAGGGCTCTCAATAAGGGATTTATTGAAACGCTGGCCGTCCTGACCAATGGCCCTATAGCTGCCTTCAACATAGGCAACCTCGTTTTCGACATTCTTAATGCTTTCGGAAATGAGTATAAAATCAAATCTGTCGTCCATACCCCCTGATATAAAGCAATTCTGGACTGTGTGGGTAGACTGGGTATGAATGGGACTAAAATATGAGTTATTATGCCAATCACCGATTTTGTCTATGGGATCATGGAAACGAAAAGCAGTATTATCAGGATTCACTACATTCTGAAACGCCTGTTCTGAACCATCGTAAACATTGAAATCACCCATAAAAAGCATATTTCCGGTATACCCTGATTGGTCCAGAAAATTCATCAGACGATGGGTTTCATCTGCTCTTTCCAGTTCATCATCCCAATCGGATCCTGCTTTTAAGTGAGCAATGATACAGGTAAGGAAAACCGTGTCAAAAGTATTTCCGAGGTCAGGAGCATCATAGTACAAACGAATCAGGTTAATATCCCGCACATTGGTAGAAACTACTTCCTGGGAGTGGAAAGAAAGAATATCCTCCCTGTAATAAATCATGTTGGAAAGTGCAATATTGGATGGGCAGGTTTTCTCCACTCTTTCAAAAAGACCTGGCTTATAAATATCCAGGCAATCATCCAGCAGTTTATCGTAGGTTTGAACACTGCAGTTAATCTCATTTACGGTTATAATATGTGGATTAACATATTCCAGGATGGTGCGTAAATATACATTTTTATCATTGACATTATTATTGCTTGCATTGCACCCACCTGTATTTATATCATAATTGAGGAGATTATAATGCATTACACGAATAATTTCCTGTGACCAGGAAAATAATGCAACAACAGAAAAGGCACAAATCAGTAAAAAACGTTTCATCATTTGGCAAAGTTATCAAACTTCTCCAACTAATATTTATAAGAAACCGCAGTTAAGAGTGGGGGCTATTTATGCACCTTTCTGACAAACTCCTCCACTTCAGGTACTCCTCCCTGATAAACAAGATAACCATTATAGGGTTCCCTGGGAGTGATTTCATCGTTTATCGGGGTCAGCATCATTCTTTTTACTTCCGCGGGGTCATCGGTTTGGGCAAGAATCCAGCTCAGTTTAACCCAGGCAACTTCAGGAAGCATATTTCCAGTGGGAATAATACCTTTTGCCATCATGTCACGGCCTGTATCATAAACAAACATGTGGACATATCCCCAGATCGTCTGGAGAGTCATGTACATATGAACACCTTTGGAGTGGGCTCTCTCAATAGCAGGATAGAGTTCCTTGTTCACATGTCCGAGTCCCGTTCCCACGATAATGATGCCCCGGTATCCAGCTTCAACCAGTGCATCCAATGTATCAGGTTTAATACCCGGGTAATAATATAACATTGTTACTTCATCACTGAAATACGGCAGTATCTTTACATTGCGGTCTTTACGCCGTGGGTTATAATTTTTCTTTATCGGGAGGATCTCCTTCCTGGTTACCCTGGCAACCGGTGTATCTCCGATGGTACGAAATGTGGAGCGATAGGAGGAATGCATCTTCCTGACCCTGGTGCCTTTATGAAGCAAACCGTATTCATCAGATGTCGGCCCGAACATGCAAACCATAACCTCGGCAATATCAGAATGGCCGGCAGCAAACATGGCGTGCATCAGATTGAGAGCTGCATCGGAGCTTGGACGGTCGGATGAACGCTGGGAACCTACTAAAATAATTGGTACAGGTGGGTTTTGAACCATAAATGTCAACACAGCTCCGGTGTGATGAAGCGTATCCGTACCATGGCCTATCACAATACCATCAATACCATTCTCAATCTCTTTTCCAATGGCTTTCGATAGCTTGACATACTGTTGAGGACCCATATTTTCGCTGAATACCGCAAATACTTTTTCCGTTTCCAGATTGCAGATATCGGCAAGCTCCGGGACAGCCCCATATAATTCCCCAGGAGAAAATGCCGGGATAACAGCTCCGGTCCTATAATCCAGCCTGGAGGCAATGGTACCGCCGGTGCCGAATAGTTTAACACTCGGAAGCCCTGGTGTTATAGGAAATTCCTTTTCAGGAATCTTGTAATTGGCTTTTTTATAACCAACTTCCTTCATTCCGGTAATAGTGCGCACATCCACTCCAATATTGTATCCTGTAGGTATCTTTACAACAATATGTTTGTCGTCGTCATTCTCAGACCTTGGCAGGATAGTGCCATTAAAATGCCCGCGTGTTGTATCAATCTCAGCCTGCCCCCATACCCGGGTCTGGTACTTTTTCAATACTTCCAGTGCATCTCCTTTATATCCCTGGAAAAAATCATCACTCATGATATCCTGGTTTATTTAGTTCAATAATGTTACTTTCCGATGGTTCTGTATAATTCACTCAACGATATGTTCCCCAAAGCCATACTTCTCAACTGGCCCATAATCCAGTTTTTCCTATCCTGATCTTCCTGTGAGCGGCCAATTTCATGGTATTTCTTTTCCAGGAAAGGAACATGGTTCAGTATTTCTTCACGGTTTAGCTTTTTAAACTTAATAACCGTAAGAACAGAATTAAAATCCATTTTTGGATGTTCATAAACAACCGGCAACATCTTGCCGGCAATCTCGGGGTCAAGTCCATGATCAAGAATATATTTGAACATGGCAAAGAGGATACAGTAATTAAATTCTGTTGCCGGTGTGTAATGCCCTTCTACAAACTTGAGAGTATGTCCGAAAAATGACCCCACAAAGCGCGGATTCACGCCCAGATCATCTACTATCCTGCGTATCAGTGGATAATGGTTTCTTTTAAAAATATACGTGTAGGTGTCTTCCGGCACTCCCCATTCCCTGAGTTGATGATAACGGTCTATCACTTCTGAAGGTACCCTGTGCCTTATCTTTTCGATCAATTCTTCTTCCAGGGGTATAGGAGCTGAATCGGTATCCGGATACATACGATCGGCTCCCGGTAACACCCTTTCAAAGATCGTAGTTCCGTCTTCAAACGATTTCCGTGTTTCGTTGGGTACACCCTCGAAAGCCATTTTGCAACGTTCTTCAATAGTCTCCAGGGCGGTTTTGATATCATCTTCCGGTCCCCAGAATACCAATTGGACGTCATCTTCTGACGCTTTTAACATCTTCCGAATCTTCTCCCAATCCTTCCCCGAAATAGCAGGTTTTATGGCTTCGGTATGCGTCATGTTAGGTTTCTCCAGACAGGCTATCACCTTTAGCCTATCGGCCAACTCATCGGCAAACATTTTACCCGGTTGGGTAAAATGTGATAAAATACCAAGGAATCCTGGCAAATTAACTGCAACTATAAGGTGTTGCTGATTTTTTGCTTCTGTAAGTGGGGCATAACGGAATGAAAACGAAAGCGGATTTAATTTTTTATGACTAATGATCCACTTTTCAGGCTTTGGGATTCTATTTTTCAATTCTTCCCTTATGTGAAGCAATGCCCATTGTCTGAAACTTTCGTTGTGTGTAAGTTCTGGTATCCATCTGGTATGGGCAACTCCTTTGATTTCCACGCGGGAGCCTCCACGGCAGCTAACATTCACATCTTCCCGGCCTGCACCAATTCCGGTACGCACCTTTCCTGTTGAACGATTCAGGAAACGGATATAATCGCATGCCTCCTTCACCTCATCCGGATTGGTACAATCAGGATATGTGACGGTTTCGATCAGTGGCATACCCAGGCGGTCGGTCTTATAAATCCTTACATGACCTATATCAGATATCTCACGGCATGAATCTTCTTCAAGGCTTAACTGGATAAGCCTTATCTTTTTGTTCTTCAGAGGAATTTCCCCTTCCACCCCGATGATGGCAGTACGCTGAAACCCGGTTGGAATAGACCCGTCGAGATATTGCTTACGGGTAATATGTACTTCACCGACAATATTCAGCTTCGATAAAAGGGATATCTCTATGGATATCTCGAGCGCTTCCCGGTCGATGGGAAAGGGAGGTGTATCATCCACTTCGTAGGTACAGGCAGTATCGTTCTTAATCCTGTATATTATTTCTTTGCGGGTTTTAAACTCCATAAGGGCAGTTCCATCGTATTCACCCAATTCACTAAGCGTGGGACGCATATGACGGATCAATTCCGCATCATAATCATCACTCCGGTTGTATTTCCCTGCCGGACAGCGGCAGAAGAGCTTTTCCCTGGTTTTCAATTGTTGGTGGACTTCGAGACCCGATTTGAATCCTATCCTGTCGTAGTCTTGCTGTGTAGCACTTTTACGGGGTACGTAACCTATCAGTTCCCGGGTGATCCTGTAGTTTTCCTTAGGATCAAACTTTTTCATCTTCTCTGGCATAATAAAGGAAATGTACGTCAAACAAAGTGTCAAATGTAATAATAATTGTTATTACCCATCGCCGGCTTTTACCGGATTATTAACCCGTATTTATGAAATCACTATTTTTGCGCTTCAAATGATATGCCTATGCTTAGTCTTTCTCAGTTTAATATACTTACTTGGGGGTGGATAGCCCTGGCACTGTTAACATTTCTACTTCTTCTCAAGGTCACTGCCCCTTATGGCCGGCATACCAAAAGTAACTGGGGCCCTATGATCGGGAATAAAACCGGTTGGTTTATAATGGAACTGCCGGCGTTGATTGTCCCTTTTATATTTTTTTTCACAGGAAATATTATCCCAGGAATGGTTCCCTGGGTATTTATCATTCTATTCGGTTTACATTATTTTAACCGGGTGATGGTATTCCCTTTCAGGCTCAGGACAGGAAAAAAGAAAATGCCTGTAGTCATTGTTGCAATGGCCGTATTTTTCAACCTGGTAAATGGTTTCATTATCGGCTATTTCCTTGGCAATTTCTCCGGTTATTATGAAATATCCTGGCTTTGGGATCCCAGGTTTATTACAGGTTTCCTGTTGTTTTTTCTGGGATTGTATATAAACTGGACTTCAGATAATGTGCTTATCAACCTGAGAAAGTCACCCGGGAACGGTTACATAATACCGGAAGGCAGGTTGTTTCAATACATTTCCTGCCCTAATCTTTTTGGTGAGATTCTTGAATGGACTGGATTTGCCATTTTGATGTGGAATCTGCCGGGCCTTTCCTTTGCTGTCTGGACCATGGCAAACCTCATCCCAAGAGCGTTAGACCATCATAAGTGGTATCAGGAGTATTTTGATGATTATCCTGAAGAACGCAAAGCAGTTATCCCACTAATCATCTGATCTTTCGGGAATCTGTCCTGAAACTTTCAAAGCGTTATTTACCGGGTTGGCATAAACACCCAGGAAAATCCTTTTCAGTTTTTCATGATCACCATCAAGAAGTGCAAGTTTTTGATGTAAATACTCTTCAAATGCTGACATCTCTTCTTTTGAGTATTTTCCGTGACTACTTTTTCCTGTAAGAATATCAAAAGCAATGTAATTGGATGCCCATAAATGATAGTTCTTGTGTATCTGCCGGTCAATTTCCTGTCCAAGCCAGGCAATCTTGTCGTTAAGGGTTGAGCAGGGACTGATCTGGAGATCTTCATAAGCCAAAGGATTTCCGATCGACAGATGTATGCGTCCTTTTTGCTGCCTGAGGCCTGTAAGTATGCTGTTTAAATCCTCTCCCGGCTTCTTGTCGTAAGGTCCGATCGAACGAAGATACACTTCCTGCGTTTTCAGGATATCACAAGGCTCTATTTCATACGATATGCTAACCGGAATAAGGTTTAGTTCGCTGAAATTCGAAACAAAATCAGATGGTCCGCTGATAAAAAGCATTTTCAGTAATCCGGAGTCTGTCCGGTCATCCCCGTTTTTCGTCCTACCATTGCGTTGCGCAATCCAAACCGAATCTCTTCCGGTGGTAACGGATTCACGGATATAAGCCGAAAGATCCTTTGAATATTCCAATAACTCCCGTCTTGAGCCATCCCTAATAACAATGATCATCTTATTGATTTTCCCGATGTCTGCGACAAAATCGGAAACCATCAGATTATTGCCAACCGCGAATTCGGTCGTGTCCAATCCGTTCCTGACAAACAAAACCTGTAACACCGCCGAGTCTAATATGATATCTCTGTGATTGGCAATAAATAAATAGGATTGGTCGGGGTGGATGTTTTCCAATCCACTTATCGTAACTCCACGGGATGTTTTTAAAATAATACGTCCAAAGGCCTCAGCCATAAAATTATGCTGAAATTCCTGGATGGTCTGAAATCCAAGCAATTTCTTACGAATATCTTCCACCGGAATTTCAGGATAAACAAATGCCATGAGTTCAGGAAAAACCTCATCTGCGATGATCTTTTTCAGAACACCGGGGAACTCCTGGTCAGTATAGGGTTTTAACTCCTGATAAACAGATCCGTTAGACATAATCGGCAAAATTAACAAAAAAACAAAAGGGATGACATCTCCCGCTATCCGGGGATACCATCCCTGCTTGTGAATAAATTATCAGACTATTTCATATGCTTCATCATGAACTTGGCAAGTTCCTTCCCCCCTTTGGCATAGGATTCTGATATTCTTGTTCCGGTGTCGTAGTCATTACCCCCGAACGTTCTTCCTCTCGAATCCTCCATAGTAATCAAAGCCAGCACTTTCCCCGGATTGGCTGTTTCTACAATGCGTATTTCAGCATCTATGTATGCATCACCACGCCATACTCCCACGTTGAAACCAGGTTCCGTAAATGTAGTGTGGAAAATCATGGTATATTTGGCCTGGTCATTATGAACCACCTTTAGTCCGATTTCCGTAAGATACTTATTCATCAATTCCTGGAACTGGGGTTCATAGACATTTACGCGGTCATCAACCCAATCCTTGGCCCAACGATCTCCCCTGCCGGGTTCGTCAGCGTTATAGTCTGCTTTTTTCTTAGTGATATAGTCTTCCTCATTTTCAAACTTACCAACCGACATATTACTGTAGTCGAATTGAATATTGATCTCTTTCTGACCCTTTAAAAATGACAAGGAGCCTTCTTTCAGTTTCAGCTTTTGTGCTTGTGAAACCTGAATTCCTGCAAAAAAGAGGATTGCAATTAAAACAATTAATGTTCTTTTCATGATTTAGTTAATTAGTGGTTAATGTTTTACAGTGTACTAAAAATAAAGAGTATTTGGAAAGATGAATATCAAGGTACATGTTGCAGGTTACATGCTTCAACTGCCAGTTATCCTGTATCTTGAAGCCTGGAACTTGCAGCAAGCAACCTGCAAGACTTATTAACCCTTCCCAACACCCAGTATAATATTATAATTGAATTCAAGAAGCTTTCCTGAGCATACTATTAACAAATTCATAATCTTTAACCGAAGTGGTTTATATTCTTAAATAAAAAATATTTCTATATTTGACTTAAGAACACAAACACCAAAATTATGAAAAAAGCAGGAATTCTTTTACCAATTATCATCTTGCTTCTAATCATTTTCCAGGAAGCAAGGACGCAGTCACCGGTTAGCTTTGTCCTCAACCTTCAACCCATTTCTTACCTGATCAGTCCGGATATTAATGGATTTTCAGTATCCAGATCGGGATCCGGAGGCGGCTGGTATTATTATTCAGAAACAGACGAAATCTCCGGTTTTGCCTCGGTTGTCCCCAATGCCCTGGCTGGAATCAGCATCAATACACCTGTGGTTTTCCTTGATTTCACGGGTGGTGGTGGCTTCCTCTGGAGCGGTGCATTCAACGGTCCTGTTTATATGGGAGATTTTGCTGCACGATTTCGTATTGCCAGTGTATTTACACTTGGATTTCACGGAGGAGTAATGGCCTGGAGTCCTAAATGGACTGGAGAATACTCAGACGACAATGACGTCAATCTGGGAAACATGACCGGTATTTATGCCGGACCTACCCTTACCGTTGGGAAAAAGGCAAGCTTTGTCTTTTCCATCGATTACTTCAGCGGAAAAAGTGATGTATACACCTACAATAATTGGCATGCCAATAGTTCCGAGCTAAATTTGTCCGGTGTAATGTTCAACTTTGGTTTGCTGATAAGAGTACCGTAATCTAACTATTTACCACCGTATTTGGCACGCCACTTTTTATACTGGTCCTTCTCAATGTCCTTTAAAACATTATAATAGGATTTTGCCCAGTAATTGCGGATCCCAAAACCACCTGCCTTACCCGTCAGTTTTTGGGTAAGAAGTACTTCCTTGGTACCGGCATCGAACATGGTAACCCAGAAACGGCCTGTTTCAGAAAGCTTGTCAAAAGCTTCAACGATGAAAACAATACCAAGGCCGGTTACATCTCCCATGTCATATTCCCGTATCATGACGCTGACTTGTTCCTCCGGAATGGTATACTCCGAATTAATCACAAGGTCATCCATATTCGGTAATTCGTTCCTTTTTTCCACGGCATCCAGGTAATAGTTTACATTATCCTTGAGGAAAGCCCTGCCAATGTTGTATTTATCAGCTTCGGCGACAACAAGCTGATTCCAGGAATCGAAGAAGTGATTTTTAATCTGATAAGGATCCTGAAACCCTTCGGAGCCAATCATCCGGGATTGGGAAAAATCAAGTCCGAACCAGGTACATTCTTTGGAATTAAAAATCATAGAAGCATCCTGGGCTTTGGCCAACGGTACCAGGATCATGATTACCGCAAGAAGAATAAATTGCTTTTTCATAACCATAAAGTTTTAGTTTCACAATACTCTTTATAAACTACTTATTTGTATACCAACTACATTCGATCAACAATCTGATGATAACCCGCTATATTATTAAACCGGGATACTTCCATTGGCAAAATTACAACAATCAGCAGGGAATTTCCCTGATGATAACAAATTTATCATCACTTATTGCGGTGATCTATGAAAGTCACCGCTTTACGTTTATCCTCAGGAAATTTTAATTTCTCAATAGTTTTGGGGTCTTCAAATGAAATCGTTGGAGCAACCCTCAGGCTGGCCCGGAAATGGTCTTTCAGTTTCTTTTCAAAACCTTCCGTGACATTGTTGCAGCCTATTCTGATAAGTATTTCATCGGTACCTATTTCATTTGTATAAACTTCGACAATGTAATGTTCAATTTCACGGATATTATCCAGGATATCGTATAGCGCCGGTGGGTATAAGGTTGTCCCTTTGAATTTGATCATTTGGTTTTTTCTTCCGATGACGGGTCCCAGGCGCATGGTTGTTCTTCCGCATGCACAGGGTTCATTGTAATGATAGCATACATCCCCGGTCCTGAACCTGAGTAAAGGCATGCCTTCAACGCCAAGGGTTGTAATGGTAACCTCACCGGGTTCGTCATCTCCTACCGGCTGGTCATGATCATCAAGAAACTCCACGATGATCAGCTCCGGATGATGATGCCCGCCTGCTCCATGCCTGCATTCGGTAAATGCAGTTGCCATTTCCGTCGAAGCATATGTACTGTATAATTCAATATCCCATTTTTCATGGATCTTGCCGGCAAGAGTTGTAAGGGAGAAATCGGGGTTCCTCAATGGCTCACCAATGCAAACAGCTTTCCTTATTGAGGAAGACCGGTAATCTACTCCTTGTTCTTCAGCCCACTCTATCAATTTCAGAATGAATGATGGTACCGCAATTAAGGTATTGGGGTTCATTCTTAGAATGGTATCCCATTGCAATTCAGGCATACCATTGCCTACCCTGACTATTCCTGCTCCGAGCCTGCGAACTCCCAAAAAATAGGCTAATCCGGCCATAAACCTTCGGTCGATGGTTGTCATAAGCTGATAAACATCATTCGGCGTTCCCCCTGCACACAAAAATGAAAGGTATTCATTGTATGCCAGGCGGTCCAGATCATGATCGGTCATGACAAACTTCACCGGATCTCCCAAAGTGCCCGATGTTGTCACAATATCTATGATCTTCTGTGAAGGCACACAGATAAAATCATCGTTTTGCCGGTGAAGATGGTCCTTAGTAGTTACAGGAAGCAGGGAGAGATCCTCCAGCCGCCGGATTTTACTAATTTCAATCCTGTTATTTTCAAATGATTGACGATAAAAGGGTGAATTGTTGTTTAGGTATTCCAGCAGTTCAGGTAACCGGGATTCCTGGTATCTCTTAATTTCCTTTTCAGGAATTTGCTCAATTCTGGGTATAGCTTCCATTTACTTACCGTATCTGTTCCTGTATATCAGTAATCTTGTCTTCAATTGCATTCCTGGTATATCGTGTTGGGATTTCACATTCAAGTGCTTTGCGGTAATACTTTAGAGCCGCTTGATAATCCCCTTCAAAATTTTTCCTGTCGCCTGCAACTTCATATGCCTCAAAAAAGAATGGATTTAGGCTGACAATATATGACAGGTTAAAAACCGTATCGTTTTTATCCTTAATAGATTTTCTGACCAATCCAATTATCCTTCTGTATTCCTGAAAGCTTTTCCAATCTGCTGAATCGAGAAATCCGTCTTTTGCAATATTTCCTGATTCTTCATATAAAATTATCGGACCTGTAGATTCAGGAAATCTCTCAAAGACATGATTTAGGTCATAACAAAGATATTCTCCAAGCTGATACGGTCCGGCAGAGACCCAAACCTTGCCCTGTGCGGGTTTAAAAACAACCGAATGGTGGGCTATAAGCTGATTGATCGCTTTCTCATTCCCATTGCCTATGTCAGTATTACCAAGACCCTCACGGTTACGAAGAATTTCCACAGCAGAAGCAACATCCAGGGAATCATAACCGTTCATAAGTTCCTCCACCCGAAGGGAGCGGTATACTGTTGAGGTATTCCGCATGTTTTCACAATTCAGTGAATCCGTTGCGAAATTATCCCCCAGGAAATGATTGGTCAGGATGAGATAATTTGTATCCGGTATATAAAGAACAGTGGTATCCGGAGTCTTTTCTATTACTCCTGCGATATCCTCCTGGCCCGAACCAACCAGAAACGCTTCCGAGACGAACGTTTCTCTTTTTTTGGCAATTTCAAATGCTTCTTCAATAGTAGCGGCATATTGAAGTATTTCTCTTGCCAATATGGACACAGGGGTTGCAGCGCTGAACGGGATATCCGATTTGGCAGCATTCAGGGTAATGGTCAGGCCTTTTTCATTCATTCCTGATACTACCCCAATCATCCCTCCCCAGGTAATGAACATAAAGCGGAATCCATTCTCAGGCTTCACGAAGGCAATGATCTTATCCCGGTTGAACTCTTCCCCTGCATGAAAATCGAAATTTCTTCCAACAAGAAGCTCCCCGCCGGACGATTTACCATCCCAGGAAGCAAAAGCCGTACAGCCTACCAGGTTCATGTTTTGAAGAGCATGACCAATATCATGAGCCCCATGATAATTCAGGATGCGTTGATACTTGCTGCCAATAAAATCGTATTCATCATCAGCTGATAAGGATATTCCATAAATTTCAAGTTGATATTCCCCCGGTACATATTTATCCATATGACGGTTGAAAAAAGCAATAAAATACTTCAACACATTCAGATAAGACTTTGATGGAACCAGTTCATAGATCCTGTTAACAAAAGCTTCTTCCTGGCGGCTGATCAAAGATTGTGTAAGCTTGCCGTTTATGACCCCCATTTCAAACGGACCTCCTTCAACATATAGTTCCCATAATCCGTAAGAATTTTGCTGCAAACGGCCGTTCCCACACATAAGAAACCCTGCTGTATCATATTCTACCATGGTTTGCAAGACACCCACATTTTCAGGGCTGGGAGGCTCAATAACAACTGCAATCCTGAAATAAACAGATATAACCAGGATCAGGGTTAATAATACAATCAGTATATACCTGAATATTCTCAGTATTCTTTTAAACAGCATCATGTACCTTTTTTAGCAAATATTCTTGTCCGACAAACTCCGCACAGGTTATAAGTGCACTCAGGCTAACACCTAATATCCCGTGCAGGTTTAGGTTCTGGCCCGTCAGATAAAGATTGGGTATCTTTGTCCTTGGGATCAGAAAGGAATCCATAAAATTACGACTATCTTTGATTATTCCGTAAGCTGAACCATCTATTGTCCCGGTGTAATCTCTGAAAGTCAATGGGGTAGAGGTGTAAATCCTTTCCACTTTTTGCCTTATTCCTGGAAACGCCTTTTCCACAAGATCCATAAGCCTTTCAGCCCTTTCTGCTTTAAATTCTTCATAGGCTTCTCCTCTTTTTCCCACAGTGGTATTCTCCCATGGCCTGACCTGATCATATTTCATATAAGTCATAACAACCACATTTTCTGAGTATTGCTGCTCCATAAGTCTTGCAGAGGTGTACATCATAAAACCGGATGGCCATTTATCATCATCCTGATTCTGGTCAGACCATACATCATCCTTATCGAAATAATAATAATTATGATTCAGGTATGGAAAGCAGTCCTTTTTTAAGATGATGTAAAGAATAAACATCCCCATAGAGTTTTCAAGCTTCAAAACCCTGTTAATATATGCTTTACGCAAGGAACGTCCATTCAACATCCGCAGAGTATTTGCAGGATGAATGTCCGAGATGATGTATTCTGAGTGGAACTCCCTTCCATCGGTTGTTATCACCTTATCGATCAAGTCTCCGTCAACATGCAGGATTTGCACCTCAGCACGGGGAATTATCTCGCCTCCATTTGTTTCAATTATTTCCGACAAAGCAGCAGCAATCTGCGATGAGCCGCCAATCGGCCTCCATGCACTTTGAATGAAAAAATGGTTGATAACTGCGTGCACATAAAGTGGAGACCCTTCCTTAACCCCGGCATACAAACCGTTCAAACCGGCCAGGATATTCCTTAGAACATTATCCTTTGTTAAACCGGCAATATACTCAGAAGCAGGTATGGAGATACCGGGATTAACAAATAAGTTTTCCTGCCGGAAAGGTCTAAGATTGTACAGGTCAACCATACCGACAACTTTCCTTAAACCCTTGACATATTGTGATATTTCATCCTTTTTACCAGGAAACCTTGCTGAAAGTGAATCGGTAAATCTTTCAAAACCTTGTGCCAGATCATATTCTTTCCCCATGTAGGATATCCTGTCAAAACAATCGATATCAAGTTGCTTAAGCCTGAGTTTCCGGGTCAGACCCACATAAGAAAATATCGTATGAAGGATTTGTCCTTTCTCCATACTTCCAATGTAATGCATTCCTGTATCGAATGTTTTTCCTTGCCGTGTAAATGTTTGCAGACAACCGCCAATTACAGAATTTTTTTCCAGGACAGTCACCCTGAATCCCTCCTTGCTCAGGATAGCGCCGCAGAGCAAGCCACCCAGCCCGCTTCCGATGATCAAAACGTTATTACCGGAGTTTCCCTGGCTCATAAATCTGCATTTTTTACATTTTTTATAAGATAATCCATACCCAGGAACTCTGAGCAGGTGAGCAACGCATTGACCGAAACCCCGAGAATCCCATGAAGGTTTAGGTTTTGACCTGTAAGGTAAAGATTGCTTATTCGTGTTTTAGGCATGAGAAGCGACCTGAGGGGATCTGCACTATCCTTAACAATACCGTAACTGGAACCGTTAAGGGTGCCCGTATAATCTCTGTAGGTAAGAGGTGTGGAAGTATAATATTTAGCTATCTTTTGGCGAATGCCAGGAATCCTTTTTTCCAGAGTATTAATAAGAAGTTCAGCTTTTCTTTCCTTAAAATCCGTGTATTCTTTTCCACGATTTTCTACAGTGGTATTCTCCCATTTCTTTACTTCGTCATAATGCATATAGGTGATGGCTATAAGCGCATTGGCAAACCCACTTCCACCGGATATTGCCGGAGTATAAGCCATTACATAAGGAGGCCATTCGTTTTCATTGTAATGGTAGCCCTTCCATACATCATCGGATGTGTAATGGTAAATATTGTAATTAAGATAAGGAAATGAGTTCTCATTTAAAACTGCATAAAGGGTAAACATCCCGATAGTGTTTTCCATGGATTGTATCCTTCTTCGATATGCATTGTTAAGTTCCCCTTCCCCGATCATTTTCATGGTAACAGCAGGGTGAACATTGGAGATGATGTTATTTGCCTCCATTCTATCCCCATCGGCTGTCTTTACAGCAATCGCCCTTTTCTCACGTAAAACAATGCTTTCAACCTTTTTATTCCGGAAAATCTCCCCACCGTTTTCTCTGATTTTCGCAGCTAGCTCTTTTGCCAGTTGGGAGCTGCCATCAACCAGCCTCCAGGCGCTTTTCATAAAGGAATAATTAATTATCCCATGAATATACAAGGGGGTTTTCTCCGAAATACCTGCATATAAAGGATTTGTAGCTGCCAGCACACTCCTTAGTTTCTCGTCTTTGGTCAGGCTTTCCAGAAATTTACGGGTATTGGTGTAATAATACTCGTTAAGGGAAGTACTATTGCCCTTAATCTCCAAATCGTATAATGGAAAAGAGTGACTGAGGTGGCGCAGCTTTTCAATATAGTTAATTATCCCTGACTTTTCATTAGGAAAGCGTGAAGCCAATGCCTCAATGAAACGGTCTTCACCCTGCGAATAATGATATTCCACAGGATCTCCCTCAAAGGTTATTCTTTCAAAAGCGTCTTCATCCATCTTGCGTAGACGAAGCCTGTCGTATATACCTACATACTTGAAGTACTGATATAAAACCTGTCCCCTGTCGAGTGACTCTGTATAATTTAAACCTGTATTGAAAACAACACCATCTCGTGCAAACGACTGCAAACACCCTCCAATCCTTGGATTTTTTTCAACAACACAAACCTTAAAGCCTTCCTTACTCAGGATGGATGCGCTAAGCAACCCGCCCAGCCCACTGCCGATGACAAGCACATCATAGGCCATGACCGCTTCTTATTGGTTTAATGTTTGTCTTCTTCAAAACATACAAAATATTAGAGGTATATCTTGTCTTGTCAATCCAGGAAAACTCCAGGCCAGCCTTTAATGCATATTGACTGATCTTTTCACCGGAAGTAAAGTGAAGCAGACCGGTATCACAAGTTTTATTGAATTGTAGAATTTTTGTAGAAAAGAATTCTGACAAAACGGTCCCTTTATGTTTTCCTGGCATACCCCGATCTCCCTCCCGGATCAGGATGACACCGCCTTCTTTCAGTTTTGAGGCACAGCTCCCGATAAGGCCCTCCTGATCTTTTTCAGGAAAATAATGCAATACATCCGAAAGTATAAATGCATCGCTCTCAGGGAACGTATAACCTCTCACATCACCCTGTATGAATTCTAAATCCTGATTTTTATAATATGCGTTCTCTGCAATTAAAATCTTATCGGGATCATGATCAATACCCAGTATCTTCCTGGATGGGGCACGAAAATAGAGCAGGTACGATATAAAACCATATCCGCAGCCCAGGTCTGTGATCATACCCTCTTTGGGAACATATTCGTCGTATATACGGTAATGATCTTCCATGCGCATTTTTACCTTAAGATACCATTCCATGATGGCACCCCGGTAAACATAGTTCATCACCATCCTGCGATGGAAATACTCCGCCTGGCCAAATTCCTTCTCAAGCAATTGATACTCGCGAATAATGTATTTCCTGAACCCTTTTGTCCTTTCTCTGTAATTTTTACCAAATCGATAATCATCAATGGATATCCTGTTTAATATCTTCATGGTTATCCTTCCCGATCTGAGAAAAAGCTCACTCTTTTTCAAAACGTCTCCGACACCATGAAAGATCACCGGTAAAATATCAAGCTGCAATTGCTCTGCCAGATAAAAGGCTCCCCGGTGAAAACGGTGAATCGTTGTGTCATCGGAACGCGTACCTTCCGGAAAAATCAAAATAGAATATCCTTCTTCAACTCTTTTGGCAATTTTGGGCAATGAATCATCAATCCCTGCAGATGTAACCGGATAAAAATCAGCCATTCCAGCCAGCGCACCGTAAATTCTACGATGAACCTTTTCGTTGGTTAATACCAGGATTTTGGGATAAAGCATCAAAACCAACAGAATATCAATGTGAGACTGGTGGTTCCCTATGATCAGAGCAGGCTTTCTGAACTTATTCCGGCTAAACCCGATTACTTTTTTGGAAATATTGAACGGACCATAAATAACAACCCTGAATGCCATCATGATCAGGTAATGATAAACAAATCTGAGCTTCCTACGGGAAATTGGAGTGAGATAAAACATTATCCCTCCAAGAACCGTGAGAATGATTGTTCCTGAAATAAAAATAACCAATGCTACAAGCGAAAAAAAGAAATCTACAAAAGTGATGGGAGCAAAACGTTTCCTGCCTTTGGATTTTATCATCCAGTAAAAAAGAATGGGTTGCAGAGTGTAAGCTATGAAAACAACAGACAGTATCCCGACCACGGAGACTACTGCTATTGATCTTAACGCGGGATGAGCCGCAAAAATCAGAACCCCTACCCCGGAAATGGTAGTTATGGCAGAAAGAAAAATAGAAGTTTTGAATGAATTCAGGTTCCGTTCTCCTGTCTTGAACTCATCAAGCAACCCCCGTGTAATGAAAATGCTGTAATCTATTCCCAATCCAAAGATAAAAGTGGTAATCACAACATTAAATATGGTAAATTCGATCCCAAGTATACCCATGATCCCTAATGTCCAGACCCAGCTCACCAACATTGGAACATAGGTAACTACCGTAAGTTCAATGCGGCCAAATGATATCAGGATGATCAGGAAGACAATGAGCATCGAAACCAACACCAGAATTCTAAAATCCTCCCTGAGCATATTCACAAAGCGTGCTGCCAGAAATTGCCGGTCGATAATGACTTGTCCGGGAACTTCCTTCAGTGCAGCGTGCACATCCTGTTTGTTTTCTAATCCAAGCTTGATACTGGTCACAACATATGCCGCATCCCCTGTTTCATTGATGTAATCCTCCAGGAATTTTTCTCTCAAGACAGGAAAATCCCAGGTTTCCTTTCCACTGAAATCCTGCCTTATCAAATCTTTAAATCCGTCAAAAGCACCCGGACGGAAGCCATATTCCTTCCCTGCTTCATCAAGCCAAACCGACAAGCTGTCTCTTCTGGTGTCCCAAAAAGTATCCCATCGTTCAATGCTTTCTTCAATAGCTGAGGGAGCTGGATATAATCCGGAGGGAAGAAGATAGCTCTGAACCTTCCCATCTTTTTTCAATTCATTCAATATTTCTTCCAGGCTTTCATTGTTTTGCAAAGCCTCGCTGATATTACTACCAACTGAAACCACATACATGGTACGTAACGAAACCGTACTGATCTTGTTCAGGTTTTGTTCTGCTCTCTTTAGTTCCGGTGTCATATACGACATTTTCTCAAGATCCTCCTCGAATGTTACATGCCGGAAAAAAAACAAAGAAAGAATGGTAATAATAACAATGCTCCATTTCAGGTATCTGTTTCGGTGATAATCATAGGAAGAGATCCTGTTAATAAAGGAAAGCTTTGACTTTCCCGGATTATCCTTTACAAGATGCGGAAGAATCAATAATGCAAAGACGGCTGCGAAAACAATACTTAATGCTGCAAACCAGCCCATATCCCGTAACGCAGTGGAGCTGACAAAGCCAAGGCATAGGAAAGCGGCTGCTGTGGTCAGGCAACTGAGAAGGATAGGAGCTGTTATATCTTTTAAAGTTTTTTCAACAGAGCCAATCGATTGAAAATGACTAAAAAAATGCAGTGAATAATCGATGGCTATTCCAACTAAAACCGAGCCAACACCAAGCGCTATTCCGGATATGGTTCCCTGAATAAAATACAATAAGGCAAGGGCCATTGAACCTCCGAAAACAGCAGGAATAACCAGGATTAGAATTATTCTTTTCTGCCGGAAATACAAAACCATTAATGAAATAACCACAACCATTGCTATCCCGACGGTAAGGATGATATCCTTTTTGATGCGGGAGGCATTGGCAACTGATACAGCCACCCCCCCGAAATACTCGGCTGTAACTGTAGGAGAATAAACAGAATTCAGACTATCCGTCAGAGACTGAATCCCTTGCACCAATGAAGCATTTTTCCCTGTTTCACTTGAGGGATTTGCCGGAGAAACTATCATCAGCAGGTTGTCCAGATCCCGGGTAAAAATATACCCCTGATGAATGATAAAATTATCGTCCGGCTGAAACGACTTTAGCTTTTCCATGATCCGTGGGGTGATGCTCAGCGGATCCTGCACAAGATAGCGTTTCATAGCCATACTTGCCGGAGAAACCAATAAACGGTAGTTGCCTGCAATAGTTTTACGAATTGACTCCCGGTTGAGAAGCGAATCAAGCCATATGTAATCATTTTCTTCCAGGAAGACAGGAAGATTATGGTAAAATTCACCAAACGATTCCTGCATGGTCCGGCTCTCGAAACGATAGCGGATCTTCCTGATATGGTTACTGTCAAATCGCTCAGTTAATAATTGATTCAGCTCATCGGCATAGCGTATGATCAATCCGGTCGACTCCCCGGCCGTATCCACTGATCCTATCCGGATAACCAGATAATCCAACAGTTTTGTGTTCTTCAGAGCTTCGCTATAATGGCCGGCATCATCATCCTGCATGACCATTTTAAAAATATCCTCTTCAAGCCTGATCAAAGAAGTAAAATATCCGGCGCTTAAAAACAGCAGAAGTGCCAGCACCAGGAATAAAATCCTGCGTTTCCTGAAAATCCTGTATGACGATACAAAGGGTTGCAGCATTTTGTCTTACTGTTTTACTCAGGTTGTTGCTTCAATACCGGTTTTCTCTTCCTGAAAAGAGCCAGCAGCAAAAAAGTGATCAAACCAAGAGATATTGATAAAGCTGTACCAAATGATAAAGCTCCGATTATATACTGGTAGAAATCGTCGGTGATCATGTCAAAGCTGAATCCCGAACTATAACTAACAGTTTCAGAGCCTTTCCCCAAAACAAAACCACCAATTTTAAAACTAAGGTATATTATTAAGGGTATCATGGGTGGCAGGCTGATATTGGCCGCGATAATCACAATTACCTTATTCAGCCTCAGTAAAAATGACAGGAAAATTGCCGTAACGAGCTGCCAGCCCCAAATGGGTGCGATTCCCATAAAAATACCTACAACAACCGACAAGGCAAGTTTTAGGTTAGAGTCGCTGCTGCCAAGCACCTCCTTCCTGAAAAATTCCCGTATGGATTTTCGGCTGAGGCCACGAATGAACATCTTTGGTCGATAATACAATAAAGCCAATGGGACAAGTATGGTATTCAGGATACTGACCCGCGAAAAATCTATGAAAGGCCGGAAATGGGTTATTCTCTCACCCTCCGGATTATAATCAACACTGACAGGAACATGTAAAACGGAGATCCCTTTCCAGGCAGCCCTTACCAGAATTTCAATCTCAAACTCATACCTGCGGGAAAAAAACCGCATCTTCCCTAATTCCTCAAGAGGATAAAGACGAAATCCCGACTGTGTATCCGGCAGAGCTATTCCTGTTTCAAGATGGTACCAAAAATTGGAAAACCGGTGACCGAAACTGCTTTTCGAAGGTATGCCTTCCTGGTCCATGTTCCTGGCCCCTACGATAAGAGACCCGGGATTATCACGTAATTTTTCAAGGAAACGTGGTATATCCGCAGGATCATGCTGTCCATCCGAGTCCAGGGTAATGGCATATCGGAAACCCCTTTCCTTTGCTAAACGGAAACCTGCGCGTAATGCAAATCCCTTTCCCCGGTTTTTTGGAAAAGATAATACCTCTACCGGCATGTTCCGGAGAATCAAACCTGTACTATCCGTGGAACCATCATTTACAACGATGATATCTTCTGTATAATGAAGAGTGGATTCAATAACACTCCGGATAAAGCGGTCATTGTTGTATGTGGGAATAATCACACAACAATGCAGAGTTTTCATTTCACTTTGTATTTCAGCATGTTTCATGTTGAACCGCACCGCTTTAGATGGTTATTATCCAGGCAGGATTCAGGCTTCCTTTAGGAAAACTCCTTTAAATTTCAGAAAATTGGATTCTTCATCGTATATCAGAGCATCCGCTTTCAGCCTGATGCCATCCAACTCATTGACCCTTATCTTAACCCGAACATCAGGAGATTGACGTGGATCAATAAAGCGGAGAAATTTTATATTATCTCCGGTTGTAAGAAACAAGCTGATTCTATATCGCAAAGCTATTATCTCCTTGATAATCTGGATCATGCAAACTCCCGGCACTACAGGAAAGCCCGGGAAATGCCCCTGGAATATCCGGTGGTTGGCATCGAACCTGATACTGGCCTGAACTGTTTCCTGATCTGTATCCTCCATTTTGAGGACGTTAAAAAAATCTCCCAGCAACATTACTAATTCATTTTAAGGATGTTGAATTCCAACACAAGTTTGAAAAGCCCTTTCTCCCTAATAGTAGCATTTTTAAATCTTCCGGCTGAATCGTATTCATGATAATATACCCAAACCTTTCCGGAAGTGGTCTTTATGCGTTTATACAGGAGGTTACCCTCGCTATCATAAGAGAAATATGCACCCTCCTTCCTTTTCCATATTTCATACCCTTGCCCCCTGGCATTGACATTCGAACTGCATTGGGAACATCGTTCATTCTCAAGCAAAAATACTTTAAAAAACCGTCCTATTTTATCTATCAGTGCAGGTTTGTCGATATTTTTAAGGACATGATTTACATGAATACTGTCATTCCATATACTGATATCAAACAAGGTAAGCCCGATCTCATTGCTGAAATTGATCCTGAAAGCATTACCGTCAATCCTTTGAACAGCCATAAATCCATTGAAACTTTGGTTAAGGATCTCAAATTTCCCTTTGCCAAGTATCCTCTGTATCGAATCCTGGGGAAATGGAGACAATCTCCTCCCGGTATATACGCCCGATGTTATTTGTTCAGCAGGAATTCGGGAACAACCGGCGATTGTCAAGGCTCCAAAGCTAATCCAGAATAAAAATCCTCTCAGGAATGGTTTCATTGATTCGTTTTTCGGTAAACCTTATTAGGGTATAATCACCGGTATACTCTGTAAAAATAAGCTTATCCACAGTCAGGTTATCTTTCCTGAAAAATATCTCAGCCTGTTTCAGGATGTCTTTGACCTCCTCTTGCCTGGGAACCAGAACTGCAAGATAGTAATCGGCATTCTCGAAATAGGAAATCTCGAACATATCGTCATTGTCCAGAATCTTTCCCTGAACGCTGCCTACCATCACTTCATTGATTTGACGGATAAAGGCGTTTTCATCCATATCATAAGTGTTGGTCTTCCCATTGCTGCGTATCATAACCTGATCACCATTCATCACAATGACATAGGAGATGGGATCCAGGTATTCCCATCTGACATGGTTTTCCTTCCGGTAATAAAACACGCCATTCGAAATAATCACTTCCTGGAACACATCCAGATTTTTCTCCTGGATGAACGAGCTTTGTAAAGAAATCGTTTTTTCTACGGAAGCAGCCATCTTTTCTCTGAACTCATCAGGAGAAGAAAGCACCTTAAATCCTGACGGCTGGGCGGACATACTGAGAGAAATCAGGAAAAGAAGTCCCCCAAAAGCTAAGGTCCTATATTGCTGCATAGGGTAAAATGTTTAGTAATTCATCTATCCTGGCAAATTTATACCCATTTTCCTTAACGATGTTAATCACTTCCTTTAATATCTTCTCCGATCTTTTCCGGTTATCATGCAAAAGGATGATGCTTCCGGGTTTCAATCGTTTTTTAATCCGTTGGGCAATCTTAATGGGATCATTCAGGATGGTGTCATACGATCGTATATTCCAGCCAATTACCATATGATTTTCATTTTTTAGAGCTCTTGCAACTGCAGGATTGGTCACACCATAGGGTGGTCTGAATAAAACCGGGCTTTTTCCTGTAATTTCCCTGACGATACGATTAGTTTCCCTTATTTCACGATTCATCCGTTTGGCCGGAAATAAATCAAATAAGTGATCATGTGACCAACTATGGTTGCCAATGATATGTCCCTCGTCGTGCATGCGTCTGATCAAATCAGGATATAAGGCAGCATTTCTTCCTTTGATAAAAAATGTTGCTCTGATTTCCTTAGATTTAAGGATATCAAGTACGGCCTCCGTATATACTGGATACGGTCCGTCATCAAAAGTCAAAGAAACAACCTTCTCATCCACATGGGAACGGCAAATGGCCTTCACGTACATTCCGGAACATATCCGGGCTGAACCGGTTACCATAATAACCAGGAAAACCAACAACCAGGCTACCCCCACATACCAAAATACCTGATTCCTGAAAGCAACCAGGATACAGACGGCAAGCCCGCATAAAAAGATAATATGTAAAACCGGGTAACGGATCATCGGGATAACAGCATCAGTGTGTGATGCTGATTCATGAAGTGGTTATAAATAAGAATGTTATTGATCTCTTTCGGAATTCCTCGTTTAATTATCAGGGGTTCCGGAATGTGTTGTGTCTCCAGGATTTTAATTGCTGTCCAGAATCCAAAAGCCGAAGCGGTATGATACTCACCGCATAAATGTTTATAATAAACCTGAGCCCTGTCACTGAAAAGATTTTCGTACATCTGATCAAATACGCTGTCGTAACGCATGTCACCACTGTAACCCATCACAGTAAGATCAATATTTCCAGGTTTCATATTGTTTTCTTCCAGGAAGCTGATAATCCTGTAATTGATTGTTTCCGGACAATCTGGATTCAGGAAGGTATCAACCGCCATAAGCCTGCCGTAGTTCTTTTTCCCAGGCTCATCAGAAAGCATCACAAACACCGATCCTTCTCCTGAAATGGTACCGTTGGTCTTCTCCGATAACAGATCCAGGTTCCTGATGGGATTTTCCTTCCAATATCCAAGCCGCGAAAGAATTTTAAAATTGTTTTCCGAAGTTTCATCTATGCCACCGACCAGTATCCTGTGAGCTTCCCCTTCCTTAATAAGCAGCATGGCGTCTGTCAGGGCGCTTTCAAAAGAAAAACCCCGGTGTACATAAGTAAAATTGTAGTTGTGGCATTTCAGGTGAACGGCAATCTGAGCGCCGACCGTGTTATGCGTTGAACGGATGAATGAGGTTGGGGTGAGTAACTGCTCCCCGTTCTCAATCATAGACATCAGGAATTTCTCGGTATCCTCTACGCAACCCATACCTGTACCGGTTATTATGGCATCAGGATTTTCCATCTGAGCGTCGTTCAAACAAATTTTAGCGGATGAAAGTCCAATCCGGTTGATACGGCTCATTCTTCTGAGTTCAAGTGGAGGGATAAAATCCTTGTAATTCGGATCAACACAGGTAAGATTATTTTGGTAGTATTCTTGCACCTGGTCAAGAAAAGCCGAATTATCGAAAGTCTGCTGCGGGGTGATTGCCCCTGTCCCGGTGATGTATATCTGTTTCATACCGGCCTGGATAAAATAAGTGTCGAATTATTACCGCCAAAACCAAAGGAGTTGGTAAGTACATGGTTCACCATCCTGTTGCGGATAAGCTCCGTAACCGGGGTAAAATGAAGTTCTTCCATGGGTTTCTTGAATCCCATATTGGGGAAGATCAGGTTGTGCTGAATAGCCATCACGGAAAAAACCGTCTCAACAGCCCCGGCAGCACCAAGTGTGTGGCCAGTATATGGTTTGGTAGAGCTAACAAACGGGATCCGGTCTCCAAAAATAGTTTCAATAGCTTTCCCTTCCGATAAATCATTATTTATAGTTCCAGTACCATGGGCATTGATATAGTCAATATCCTCAGGTTTAAGATTGCTAACCGTAAGTGCCTTCCTCATGGCCATTACTGCGCCTTCTCCTTCCGGTGAAGAGGCAGTCTGATGAAAAGCATCGTTGGCATTTCCCCAACCGCTTACCTCAGCAAGGATCTTTTTCCCATTAAGACGGGCGGCCTTTTCCGACTCAAGCATCAGGAAAGCAGCACCTTCGCCCAATGTCAGTCCGTTCCTGTTTTGGTCAAAAGGCTTGCACCCTTCTCGATCAAGTATCATCAGAGTATTAAACCCGTTGATGGTAAACTTTGACATGGCATCAGCACCTCCAACCAAAGCACGATCGAGCAATCCATTCCGGATCATCCTTGCACCCAGCATAATGCTGTTTATCGAAGAAGAACACGCAGTGCTTATGGTGGTCATAAATCCTGAAAAACCAAGAAAAAAGGCTACTTTTTCGGTTGCATCCCCGCAATCGTGGGTTCCAATGTATACATTGCTGTTGTCATTATTGAGAAAATCCAGGTAATAATTCTCGCTTTTTACCATCCCGCCGACTGTTGTGGCGGATATGACCCCGTTCCGGAGCCCGTCGCCCGGATCAACACCAGCCATCTGTAAAGCCTCCTGTGCAGCAATCATAGAAAGCAAAGCTGTCCGGGTATACCCTTGCCTAGGGTCAAGACCTAATATTGCGGATAATTCCTCATCGCTGGCACGTACTTCCGCTACCGGAATGTCATCACGGTGAAGGGTATCAATATACTTTACCTTTCCTATGCCGCTTTCTTGCTGTAACAATGAGGAAAGGTTCCCGGCAAAGTTTTTCCCAATGGCAGTAATAAGCCCTAATCCTGTAATGAAAACCCTATCCGGCATTGGTTATTTTTTCCTGTGTTCGGTTATATACTCTGCCATGCTTCTGACTGAGAAAAATATCTTTTTCCCTTCCTTGGGATCCTCAATCTTTATGCCGTAATTCCTCTCCAGTAACACAATGAGTTCAAGGGCATCAATAGAATCCAGTCCAAGGCCCTCTCCAAATAATGGTGCATCGGCATCAATATCTTCCGGTTCAATATCTTCCAGGTTAAGAGCCTCAATGATCTCATTTTTCAGTTTGTTTATCAATTCTTCCATCTCATTCAGTTTAAAATAGTTCTTTTATTGAGCTGGTAACAAAAGGCATGGAAAAATCCCTGCTTCCTGAAACCGTCTCTTCCACCAACAAAAGCAATGAATCGTAAGTATTACCGTCAGCTTCAACCCACCCGGTAATACATACTTTCAGCTTTTTCATTTGAAACAGCAAACTTACATAATCCTGAATGAATTCCATAGAAAATGTTGGCTGTATGAAAATTACATTTTCCCCTTTGAATCCATTCCGTATACAAATCTCGCCTGTCATGATATTCGGCAGAGTATAAACAAAAAGTGCAGGGCTTGGGAAATAGTTTTCATCATCTTCAATGGTTGCCTGAAAACTTCTGTCAATATCTATAGAACTGGATCGGTTAGCTATCACCACACCTATTTCTTCCGGTAAATACCTATCCATAAGCTTCTTATCCATCAGAAGAATTTCAGCTGTCAGGAAGCCCAATCGTGTGAGGATATCCATTTTGTAAAACTTGGGATATCCGATATTAAACTGTTTATAAACCGATTTCAGGAAGAGGCCTGGGTTTTCTGCCTGAGGTTGGGAAAATTTCAGGATGTTGTTAACACTTACCTGATTATCCCCAATCCTGCAACTTGAGCTTATGACAATATTTTCCGGATAGTGCTCCATTGTTCAATTATCTTTCCTGAATAATACTGCGGCATTACATCCCCCAAAGCCAGATGCGGTTTTCAGGGCATGGTTTATTTGTGCTGTTTCCTGTGTTTTCGGAATTCTCAGTGGTATACTAACCCCATGGTTTTCATATCCTATTGAAGGCATCAGGATGTTTCTCCGCATGGATTCAACTGTAAGCACCGACTCGATTACTCCGGCCGCCCCCAATGTATGTCCGAAACAACCTTTGAAACTGTTAACAGGGACTGAAGACAGACCACAGCGGTCAAAAGCTTTGGCTTCCATCTCGTCGTTGTAGTCGGTAGCGGTTCCATGAGCAGAGAGAAAATCTATATTTTCCGGCAACATTCCAACCTCTTCCAGGGTTTTCCGTACTGCGTGGAATAATCCTTCTCCTGTTCTGGAGGGCCCGGAAATATGATTGGCGTCATTACTGGAAGCACCTGCAACGACCGAAATCCTGGAATTCTCTTCGATCAGTGTGGGATCGGTTGTGAGAATTATTGTTCCGCTACCCTCTCCCAAAGTCAGGCCATCTCTTGAACTATCAAACGGGCGGCATGGACCGGGACTTAATGACTGGAAGGACTGGAAACCGGCAACCACAAAGCGGGAAAGAATATCCGCACCCGTAATCACAGCATGTTTATACCTCCCGGTCTGCAATAAAATCCTGGCAGTGTTTATAGCCAGAACTCCTGATATGCAAGCATTACAGATAAGTACGGGTTCATTGGCCATGCCGAAAAAATCCCTGATCAGGAAAGCAGAGTCCCAGAGCGACAAACGTTCCTTCGGAAATTTGTCCTGGTTTCTTCGTTCAAGCAAATCTATATTGCCTTTGGTTGTGGATAAAATAAATAAGGTATCCTCCGAATCAACAGGGATATTACTTTTTTCAATTGCCAACGAAAGCGAAGTCAATGCAAGTTTCTCAAAAAGGGTGTGGTCATCTGGAGATGCTGATCGTTCAAAATGCTTATCCAGTAATGTCCTGTCGACAAGTGATAAGGGAACAGGGACCCGTGAGATATCCCCGGGCTGGTTGATACGGATACCACTTCTCTTCTCAAGGATAGAATTTACATTTTCTGCAGTAGAAAAACCAACAGAAGTGATGATATTGGAGGATTCTATAAAAACCTTTCTCATGTCGGATTTCAGGAAATTGCCCCTTTCAGCTTTTTATAAATTTGTTCCTCATCACTGGCAATACCCCTGAGGATCTCAGCAATGCCCGGATATGATCCATTTTCTCCCGACCGGTTTTTCACTATTCTGGAAGCTTCTACAGCAAATAATCTCCACTGGTCACCAACACGGGTCATGTCTTCGGATAATTTCATCAGGGTATCCTTACCTGTAATTTCCGATGCCTGTTGCAGGAAGGCTGCATAAATAAACCGGAAACCGGCACCCCCGGTACCTATTTCCTCCTGAGCGCGAATAATCTGTCCCAGATATAGAGAAGCCTTTTCAATGCCGAGTTTCTGAGGATACCTCGCAATTTTGCCGGCCATGAATCGTATCCCTTTAACACCAAACATAGGAACGGGAATAGTCAACATATCTTTACAGGTTTTCCTGATACCTTTGACAACTGCCTCCTGAAGATCGATCTTTTCGGGAAGCCTTGTTGCATAATACATATGCCCATGCGGAGCAAACAATCCCCGTGCAAATCTTACCCTTTTCAAGTCATTGTATGTCAGAAACTCAGGAGTTTCCATAATGGGATCACTAACTATATAAGAACCGTTTTCCCTCCCATAAATAACAATATTATGGGCATTGAAATGAAAACGGTAGGGCTTGGGGAAATAGGTCAGATGGTAAACCCCCACAAGTAAGCCCGCCGGGATGCCCTGTGAAATAACTTCATCGAGTTCTTTCATTGCCCTTTCGGGATCTCTGAATTTCTTTTTTTCGATGCTTATCCCAAGCTGATGGGTAACCCTCCTGAAAATAATCCCCGGAAAAGGCCGGAAGGAAGTAACTGGAATATCATTAACTTTAACAAAGGGCATGTGGGCGAAAAAAAGACCGGATCCAATACCATAAATCAGTGGCTCACTGAGGTCATACCCATAATGCCTTAACAGATTGGACGTTACCCCATTCTCACAATGTGCCGATTGCCTGTGTTCAAAATCCAGTTTCATGATTTTCTCCCCTTACGGTATATCTTAATCTGTCTGCCTAAGTTCTTCAATAGTAACATTTAATGCATCTGCATACTTTTTCAGGATTTCTGTATCCAGTTTAAGAAACCCGGATGGTTTCAGATGACGTTTTACTTTCCAACGGCTCAACCCTACATAGGAAGCCAGAAGACGAACATCCATCTGGTTTTTTTCCATATGGTAGGCGAGCGGGCTCAATCTTCCCTGATCGACAAGTTCTTTCACACGGGCTATCCTTTTATGAATGTTGTCCCAGGCTTGTTGCATCACAATGTTCTTGGGTTCCCATCCTACGCTTCCCACTGTGATGTATTTCCCATTCTCATCCAAAACATAACAAGGTTCCCGGAATTTTCCTTCCAGCATATTAGCATCATCCTGAGGTACCTCATTCTTCTTCATTCAGCTCGCTTTTAAAGCTTAGTCGTTTTTTACAAAGATCTTCATTTCACATTCTGCCAGCAATTCACCTTCCTGGGTTATCTGACCACGTATTAATGTTGCCATAAGTATTTCATTTTCAATGTTGATTCGGGTTTTTATCACAGAACCAACGGCAGGCAACTTATATATGTGAAGATTCTTTATTGAGCCTATCATTCCAAGTGGAACCTCTTTCTTCTCAATCATGTGCATAATTCCACCCCTCACTGCAAGAGTCTGGGCTATATTTTCAATCAATCCCGGTTCCCTTAAAAAACCATCTCTAACAAAGATATTATCCTCTTCGATAACAAAATTGGTTTCAGTTGAAACCTCATCAGACGCTAATACCTTTCCAACCATCACAAAAGGAGGCTTCTGGGGAATGAGAATGCTGATGTTCTTGTCTGAAACTTCCTGAATATCCATGAATCAACTGAGGTAGATTATTCAACTGTCAGCTTTGCCGATTTCTTTCCAAACTGATTGCATTTGGCGGATACTTTGATCTCATCTCCCGGTTTCAGATTTTCCAGGACAAATTCAATGGTTTCCTGTTGAACATCGGCTTGTTTTTCCGGAGTTTTCACAGCAACCTGCTCTCCGTTAACTTCTACTATGATCTCATCAATATAATGTTTTTCAACATCTTTAACCTTATGGATCACTGTCACTTCCAATACACCGGTATTCTTGTTAAGCTTTAATTCAACCTTTTTTGGAGCGGTGGCAAATACCATTATCCCTATCAGGAAGAAAGCCATTAAAAAAACTAATCTTTTCATCTCAATAATTTTTATTCAAAATATGTTAAATACACTACCAATCCTGCATGAAGCAGGGCTGAAATAAATGTAAGGATACCAAAGAGCCTGTGGATCCTGAACTTTACACGAATGACCCTTAAACCCATCAGAATGGTCAGGGTAAGTAAAACCAGGGTGAGTATCCCTAAGGGTATAACAAAAATATACAGGTCCATGTTTAAACAACTTTAAGTAATGCGTATGTATAAGAAAAACGTGCGCTTTCCGGTACCATAAGAAGGACATCCATTCCCTTTTCAAGCTTTCCGCTATTAAACAGTTCTTCAAGCATCAGGAATACCGAGGCTGATCCCACATTTCCCACTCTGGTAAGGTTGGTAAACCATTTTTCTGATGGTATTTCCAAACCAAATTTCCGCATCTCTTCATGTATCCTTGGTCTGAAGTACTCTGAAGAAAAATGCGGAAGGAAAAAATTCACATTAGCCAGATCATAACCGTGTTTATCCAATACTTCTTTAAAGAACATGGTTCCTTTGGGTACTATGTTGGATGATAGGAGTTTAACATCTTGCTTGAAGGAGAAAAGAGCCCTTTCGAGCCAATCATTCGGTTCGTAATCCAGCCAGCTCGTCATATCACCATTATCAGTCTTTTCACCTCCTGAGTACATGCAGGTTTCCAGTTCATTAGCAAAAGACTTATTCTCCATCCACTCTATCCTGAGAGAAATCCTGTTTTCTGCGGGTTTATTCTGCAGCAAAGCAGCACCAGCTCCATCCGATAACATCCATCTTAAAAAATCCTTTTCAAAAGCGATTATTGGATTCTTTTTTAGTTCCTTTAGTTTTGCCGTTTCGTTTTCGAAATTTTTAGAAAGCATAAAGGGAGATAATCTCTCGGATCCTGTGCAAACGGCATTATCTGAGCTTCCGCATTTTACCGAAAGGTAGGCAAATTTCATGGCCTGAATACCGGCGTTACAGGCCCCCGAAGAGGAAAGAATCTCAACAGGCGGGCAATTTAAAAGTCCATGTACCATGCTGGTATGGGATGGCAGCAATTGATCGGGTGATGTTGTTCCGCACGACAAAAGATCAACATCTTCGAGGTTAAAGCCATTGCCAAACAAACCCCGGATAGCTTCCACGGTAATTTCGGTATTGGAATGAGTTGGACGCCCCTGGCGGTCCAAAGCATAATATCGGACTTTTATTCCATTGTTTCTTAATACCAAACCTTTTCCTTTGGATGCTTCATTGTCGATCATCCCAAGGAAATCTTCCATGTGATCATTGGAAACACCCTCGTTGGGTAAAAATTTCGATAGTCTCGTTATGTAAACCTCATTCATCATATTCATTCCCGCTTGAGTGGGGCAAAGATATAAATTGTCCTTTATTTATTCCTCCTTTTTCGTCATGAGCTTATAGTAACGGATGTTACGTTTTATCTTCCTGAAAGCAAAGATCCAGGTCAGGTAAAAAATTAGCGAAGCTATAGGTGATACAAGATAAATCACCGTAAAGAGATAAATCCTGAATAAGCTTAACCTGAATTTGCGTGCCGGATCACCTGCTTTTCCCTTTTTCAATACAAAACGTGCCCAGGCCCCGAAAATATGGATGGCTTTTTTCTCTATGCTCATCAGATCGGGAATGATTCTTACTGCACCTTTGCTAACCAGTTCCCGTTGCATCCCTTTGTATTCACCCTGTCTCAAATAGGGAAGAATGATCTCTCCGAAGCGGTCGGATTCCCGTATGTCCTTTTCAGATACGCCTGCCGGAGGAAAGATGCCAAAACGTTCTTTCCTTGCTGTATAAATCCAGTGGACTATCGTAATAACGCTGACAAGATTCTGATGCCTGTCCTGTAATACGATGTTTCCAACATGCTTTCCCCCCAATTCCTGTATCCGGGATTTCACCTTTTCATGAGCCATGATCCACATATTCCGAACGCCAAGGAGAGTAATTACAGGCTTATCGTGAATAATTTCGCGGGCCTTATCACTCATAAGGAAAGACCAGAATGGAATGGAGGGCGATAGAAACCAGACCTGATAAGCCAGGATAACCAGATCGTATTTTTTTGTGGGATCAATCCTGAGTGGTCTGATTTCACAAGGAATTCCCTGCACAGATTCGGGAAAAGCATCAAAAAAGGACTCCTGCGACCAGGGAAAGGGATAGGGGTTGGCTTCGCGAATGGGAAAAAAGTCTGCTTTTACCTCATCTTCAGGAAAAGCGGATAACACCCTGTCAGCGATTTCCTTTAGCTGCCCCGATTGCGTGAAAAAAATAACAAGGATGTGTTTCATAGCTCCTTCTATTTACCGTATCAAATATTCCCAAAGTGGTCCTTTTTTATTCTTCTTACGCATCTTTTCCATCACCTTTTCGTGGTCTTCATCCGGGAATACCCAGCGTCTGCCTGTTTGTGCGGCTCTCCCTTTCAGATCCTCAAGATGAACACCCGGAGCTATATAATACCGGGGCTCAAGCAACTCTTCCTCCCTGCTCATCAAACCCTCTTTTATAGCTGACTCATGAAGTGGTGTTCCCGGATAGATACGCATACCAACAAATGGAAAGAAAACACTATTATTAATCCTTTTGGAGTTTTCAAATGTCTCTGAAAGCGATTTTTCCGTTTCACCAATTCCTCCCAGGATAAGAAAATGAGCAAAATAAATATCCAGTTCATTGCACCAGGCCGAAGCACGGATTACCTCTTCGGCACTGAACTCTTTTCCATAAGATTTAAGAGTAATATCACTCAATGCTTCCGTTCCAAACTCGATGTGAGTCAGTCCGGCTCTTTTCATCAGAGCCAGAAAATCGCGCTCAAGGTGGGTTATGGTAAAATAAGCCCCCCATCGGATCCTGAGATCTTTACGGATCAGAAGTTCTGCAAGTTCCCTGTTAAATCGGTTGTTTATATTAAAAACCGAATCCGTAAAAAACACATAATCAATGTTGCTTTCCTTTCGAAGGCGTTCCAGTGTTTCGACAATCTGCCCCGGATCAAGAGTTCTTACATGCCTGCCCTCAATAAGCGGATACGTGCAATAAACACAGCGGAAAGGACATCCTCGCTTCGTCTGGATATTGAGCATCCCGCTGTGATGCCAGTAATAACCCAGCAGATCCGGATCAAAATTCAATTCAAGGCTTCGTACATACTTCTTTCGGGGATTAATCCTAACTCCTTTTCCATCATTAAACACCAAACCTTCTATGGCCTTAATATCCATGCCTTCCTCCAAACCGGAAATAAGCTTATACATGCTTTCTTCCCCTTCCCCGATAATCCCATAGTCAGGACCTAACTCCCGGAAAAAAAGCTCCGGAAAAATAGAAAAGGCAGATCCTCCAATGATGATCATTGCATTTCCGCTTTTTCTCGAAACTTCAACCAGTTCACGGTAACCGCCTGCAAAACTTTCTCTGGAAGTAGAATCCACATCATCGGCATTTCTGAGCGAAATACCAATATATCCGGGCTGGAAGTCGTCTATGTATTCCTGCAATTCCATAGGAGAGGCTAAGTTCATATCGAAAACCCTGATGTCAAAATCCTGTAGGTTCTTCTTCAGATATGTGTGAATATAGGCAATTCCCAAAGGATAAACCGGGTAGGGCACTTTAAAACGGTTGGCAGAAATAAGCAGTATCTTTTTGCTCATGCGTCGATCCCCCAGAAATCATGAAAATTAAACCAGTGCTCCGGATAAGCTTTCACCTTTTCTTCCAGGCATTTAACGTAATCTTCAAGAATGATTTTTGCCGAATCATGCTTTCCTTCCGTTTTCTGCCGGGAATATACTTTGGGCTTGCTGGCAAAAAAATGATAATGTTTCCAGCTTTCCTTCATGGCATATACAAAGCTGACAGGAAAACCTGACTTTAGCGCTATTTGAAAGGGTCCTGCAGGAAAAGATGCTACAGCACCGAGGAAGGAAACATCAATACTTCTGCTGCCTTTCATGAAACGATCCCCGTGCATTACAACGAGCCCCCTGGTTTGCAGAGCGTTATGAATTGCAATGATATGAGAGAGGTCATTCTTCAGTGGAATAATTTCAAATGTTTTTTCCTTGAGTACATTATCAAGTAGATCCTTTATTTTCCTGTGCTCTTCATCATACATCACAATATATATCTTCAATGGCAACCTTTGTAATAATTGTGAAGCAATTTCCCAATTTCCCATATGCGCACCGATAAGCATCCCACCATCTTTCATGCCTTCAATGTAATGCTCACCGTCAAAATCAAAGGTAAAGCGTTTTTTCAGCCCACCCAGAACAACAACTTTGTCGATCAGCACCTGTCCGAAATTATAATACAACCGATAAATGGCCATCATTGAGCGGAAAGCCGAATAGCCAAGCCTTTCACGAAAATAATAGCGGAGATACTTTTTCCTGGAAAAGAACCAGTAATAGAGGGCTACAAAGTATAAAAGTACATATGCAGGAACAGTACCAAATCTTTTTATGGTAAAAATGAAGATTGCGTAACCTGCAACCCCTCCGCGGGTTTTACCTTTCCAGGAGGACATGTGCAAAAAATTGAGGAATATGCATCAAGCCGCAACTACGTTCACCCTGCTTTCCAGGAAATTATAGAAATCCTCCAGGGTTTTAACGTCTGCCATATCTTCACCTTTGAGCTTTATGCCGAAAGTATTGTCGACGATGACTACAATGTCTACAAAATCCAGTGAGTCAATGCCAATATCTTTCCAGGTAGCTTCCGGCCGGATCAACTCAGGCTCGATTTCAAATTCTTCTACTAAAAAGGCATTTACCTTATCAATTACTTCTTCTTTCTTCATCGTTTAGGAGTAATAATCTTATAATAGCTTAAGTTTTCTTCAGATAGCACAAAATTATTAATATTTATAAAACAACGCTCAATTATTGGATTTTTTTCAGAATAACTGCTGAATTTGTGCCTCCGAAACCAAATGAATTCGAAAGAAATATGTTGATTTCCTTATCGGTTTTTTGACTAATGATATTCAAATGCTGGGAAAACTCATCCGGATTCCGGAAATTGATATTCGGTGCTATAAAAGAATTTTGCATCATTATCAGCGAATAAATGATCTCACTGGCACCGCCCATCCACATTTCATGACCTGTCATGGATTTCGTTGAGCTTATTGGTGGTTTAATATCACCGAAGACTTCCCGGATGGCTTTAGCTTCGTTCATATCACCAACCGGAGTTGAAGTAGCATGGGCGTTGATATAATCTATTTCTTCCCGTTTCACTCCTGAATCCTTGATAGCCATTTGCATAGCTCTAATAGGACCGCTAACCGTAGGTACGGAAATATGCACACCATCGGATGAAAATCCGTAGCCAATAACTTCGGCAATAATGGGAGCTCCTCTTTTCACGGCATGTTCATAACTTTCCAGAACGAGGGTGGCACCACCTCCACTGGGGACAAGTCCGTCGCGATCGCGGTCGAAAGGTCTGGATGCTTTGGTTGGTTCTGAATCGTTAACTGAAAATGCGCTGAGCGCATCAAAGCTTCCCATGGAATAGATATTTACCTCCTGCCCGCCACCGGCGATAATGCAATCCTGATAACCGTTCTTTATCAGGATATAAGCCATTCCAACGGCATGAGATCCACTGGCACAGGCAGCGCTGATGGTATAATTGACACCCTTGATCTTGAAAATCACAGAAAAATTCATGGTTATGGTGGAGTTCATCGACTGGAATATAGCTCCGGAACCCATCATTTGTGTATTCTTCTTTTCGCGGACAATATCAATTGATTCGATAACCGGAGTGGAAGAACTGTCATTGCCATAAATGAGGCCAATCTCATTCTTTTCCAGGAATTCCAGGTCCATGCGGGCCATTTCAAGCGCTTCACGGGTCGCCATATAGGCATATTCGCCCTGTTCAGCCATGCATACACGGGTCCTCCTGTCAAGTAATCCCTTTAGCTGTGGGCGTTCTATGATGCCGGTAAGAGCTGATCTGTACCCGAACTGCTTTCTGAGAGGATCAATGCCAATACCCGACTTTCCCGTCTTCAGAGATTCCTTCACCTCCTCAATATTCTTCCCAATGGTTGAATAAACGCCGAAACCCGTTACAACTACTCGATTCATATATATGTTCGTTTTTCAATTAAGTATATAAACCTCCATTAACAGAAATAACCTGACCTGTAATATACGAAGATTTTTCTGAGGCTATAAAGGCCACCAATGCTGCAACCTCTTCAGGTGTCCCGAAGCGGTTTACCGGGATTAGTGACTTCAGTTGTTTCTCATCCAGGTCCCTGGTCATGTCGGTACGAATATATCCCGGGGCAACAGCGTTGACTGTAACACCCTTGCGCCCAACCTCCTGAGCGAGTGCCTTCGTTGCTCCTATCAAACCTGCTTTGGCAGCAGAATAGTTTGATTGCCCGGGCAAGCCTTTCAGTCCCGAAAGTGAAACCACATTTATGATCCTGCCATACTTGTTTACAAGCATGTCCTGAATCAATAACTGAGTCACATTGTAAAAACTGCCCAGATTTGTTGCCATCACATGATCCCATTCTTCCGGTTTCATCCAAACCATCAGGGCATCTTGTCTGATTCCGGCATTATTGACCAATACTTCAATATATTCTTCAGGATGCTGTTCCTTCCAGGATTTAAGTGCAACAGAAACCTGTTCCCTATCCGAGACATCAAAAGGCATTAATGTGGCTTCTCCACCGCTTTCCTGAATCAGTTGCATAGTAACATCGGCTTCATCCCTATTCGACCGGAAATTTATGATCACATGGTAGCCCATAGCAGCAAGGCTCTGGCTTATCGCCCGGCCTATACCCCGTGAACCTCCTGTGACTAATGCGTATTTCATAATTACTATTTCTTTCTCCGGCTCCTAAGAAACCGAAATACAATGATTAATCAGATAATCCCTGATGATCTCAATTTCCCTATATTTTGTGGTGTCTTTTTCAAATTTTGGGACAAGGGCCCTCAATTCAGAGTAGTATTTCCTGGAAACCGGGGACAATCCCTGGTCATTACCCAGATAATCCACAGCCTGGATAAGAGCCATCAACTGAATCGACAAGACCTGAAAAGCATTCTCAATTACGCGGCTGGTGAGCAAAGCAGCGTTTGTGCCCATACTGACAATATCCTGGTTGTCATTGTTATTGGGGATACTATGCACATACATAGAGTTTGAGAGAGTCTGATTTTCAGCAACCGTGGATGTAGCAGTAAACTGAACGCCCTGCATACCAAGGTTCAGCCCCAGTCGTCCGAGATTAACAAAAGGCGGCCATTTTTCATTCAGCTTATCGTTCATAAAATAATTTAGCTGCCTTTCGGAAAGCATGGATAAACGTGTGACCGCCATCCTGAGTTTGTCCATTTCCAGAGAGATATAATCCCCGTGAAAATTTCCTCCGTGAAAAACATTGCCGATGCCGTCATCGATCACGGGATTGTCATTCACAGAATTAAACTCATCGGTAACTACTTTTCCGGCATTTTGTATGGTATCGTGCACAGGACCCAGGATTTGAGGCACACAGCGGATGGAATAGTACTCCTGGACTTTATCGTCGAGGAGGTTTTTCTTCTTGCATCCGTTAAAAAGATGATCGGCCCGGCTTCTTATCAGGGCACTGCCGGCAGTAAACTTTCTGATCATACCGGCTATATATTGCTGCCCGGGATGCTTCTTATAACTGTTTAGCTCTTCTGAGAAATGATCGTCGTAAGATTCCACCAACTCATTGATAAGGGATGATGCCCATACCGACCAGCGCAGGAGTTTCCGGGCACGAGCCACGTTTACCGCTCCAATGCCAGTCATTACAGATGTACCGTTGATCAAGGCAAGGCCTTCCCGAATATGCATCGAAACCGGTGTAAGTCCCAGTTCCGCAAATACTTCATGCACCGGCATTCTTTTCCCTCGCCAGGAAACATCCCCTTCCCCAATCAATGCCAAAGCCATATGGGATAACTGGACAAGGTCCCCACTGGCACCTACACCCCCATGTTCCGGTATTACCGGATATATTTCATGATTTAGAAATTCACAAATTAAGACGGGAACCTCGGGATGAATGCCCGAATGTGCCTGCAATAATGAATTCAGGCGGGCAAGCAGACCTGCCCTGATATAAATATCCTGAATGGGAGCGCCTGCACCGGATGCATGGCTTCTAATCAAATTGTATTGTAAGGCAATCTGATCTTCTTCCTCAATCCTGTACCTGGCCATGGGACCAAACCCTGTGTTGATCCCGTATATGATCTTGTCGCTTGCAAAGGAAAGCAGGAAAGAATGGTTCTCCTCCACTCTCCTTAAAGCTTCCGGATCAATTTCAATTTTCTCATTTTCGAGTACGATCTTCCGGATAACCTCATCCGTAAGTAACTCTCCTCCAATACTTATCATGATGGTCAACTAAATCAATTTGCGACCCGGGTTAATGGCTAAAAAAGAATCCGCTAATTTACTACTTTTTTTGAATCCTAACTACGTTCTCCAATCTCCGATCATCGATCATCGATCATCGATTCTACTCTCTTCTTCCCATAAATATTATAATGTAGTAAAATAATGTTGCCAGCGAAGCCAGTGCAGCCACCACATAAGTGTAAGCGGCCCAGCGAAGTGCGTCCTGTGCCTTTGGATGAGTTTGAGCATTGGTGATACCACTTGTGTTTAACCAGGCCAATGCACGGCGGCTTGCATCTATCTCAACAGGTAAAGTAATAAGACTGAATAGCGTTGTAAATCCGAACAGGATTATCCCTGCCAGCAGTATTTGCGGCATGGTTTGCACCAGAATGATCCCGGCCAGCAAGACCCACTGAACCCATTTGGAAGTGAAGCTAACTATAGGAACCAGAGCCGACCGCATCTTCAGAAAGCTATATGCCCTGGCATGCTGCACCGCATGGCCGCATTCGTGCGCGGCTACCGCAGCGGATGCAACACTCCTGCCGCTGTATACCTCCGGACTGAGATTTACCGTCTTCTTTAAAGGATTATAATGATCGGATAAGGAGCCCGGAACGGATTCTACCCTAACGTCATATATACCATTGTCGTGAAGCATTTTCCGGGCAACCTCTTCTCCGGTCATACCATAATTTATCGGAATCTTTGAGTACGCCTTGAATTTCGCCCGCAATTGCTGGCCAACCAGCCAGCTCAATAACATGAAAACACCAAAAATGATCCAAATTCCTGCCATAGCTAATGATTATTAATTGTGTATCGTGGACGGTTATAAACAGGTTGCAGGGTGCAGGTTACAGGTTGCAGGCTGCAAACAAATATTAACCATTCCCGATACTCATGACTATTCAAATTTAAGGAGCATTATCAAAAACATTGCCAGTGTTTTCTAAACAAATAAAACGACATTTTGTCATTAAATATCTTAAAAATCTTTTCGGATTTAAGAACTTACTAATCAACAAATATGAAATTTATTTATTTACCTTAATACCAATATGTTATGTCATTTTTTCACACTTTCCTGCGAAATTTTAAGTAAACTGGCCGTGGAACAAAATTTGAAAAGAATGGGATGAATAATAACTAAAAATAAAGGAGGATTGAATTATGTTACCGGTAGTAAAATGGTACAATTCGTTACCAAAGACTGTTGATGAGTTTTTCGGCAGGGACTTCATGTCTGATATTTTGGGAGAAAAGACCGGTATCAGCGTTCCCGTCGTTAACATCAAGGAAGGGAAAGACGACTTCAAGATTGAAGTAGTCGCTCCCGGCCTTGAAAAAAAGGATTTCCAGATTGACCTTGATCAGAATGTGCTGACCATACGTTCACAGAAAGAAGAAAATCTGGAAGAAAAAGACAGCACATACATGAGAAGGGAATTTAGCTACAGCAGCTTCAGCAGGTCTTTCACCCTGCCTGAGATGGTTAAGGCAGAAGACATCAAAGCCAGCCATAAGGACGGAGTGCTTTACATAACCATTCCTAAAAAGGAGGAAGCGAAGCTGAAAGCTCCAAAGCAGATTAAAATTTCCTGATTTAAAAATTCATAAACACCTAAATTTAATAAAGCCGGCTCGGGTGAGCCGGCTTTCACTTTCCTACAAGACTACTACTAATCGATGCAAACCTTTTTCGTTATGGTTTGACTCTCTGTTTGTATTACCAGGATATATATACCAGATGCCAATGTCATGATTGGAATTCGCACCGCATTACCTGAGATGGATAAAAACTTCGTCAATTGCCCAAAATTATTCAGCAATCTGATGTTATTGATGCTTTCTTCTGATTGAATATAAATATACTCTTTAGCCGGGTTAGGATAAACCAAAACATTCCCCGCTGGATACATTGTTTCAATACCGGTTCCTTCAGCAGTAACTTTTACAGTTTCAATTACGTACCAACCATTTGGCCCATCATATGTCCAGCCAATATAAGTATCAGATCCTGTATATTCTGAGAGATCAATTTCATACCAGTCAAACCCATTCTCCGAAGTTACAATGCTTGCAAGTTCGCTAAATGAAGCTGTATCCGATGGGTCAGGCAAAGTTCCTATCACCATGGCAGGAAGTGGATCTCCATGGCTCATTCCAGCTTCAATATAAATCTTTTCTGCCATGGCAAGATCAATCTGGGGAGAGATCAGCCAGATATCACCCGTTGGCTGACCTCTATAAAGAACCATAGATTCCAGTGCCCAGTAAACTTCATTGGAACCGGAATAATAGCTGGTCCAACCGGAAGGAAGAGACCCCGACGTAAAGTCTTCATATAACAGGAAACTACTTGGATCATTTAAAGTTATGTCTATAACCAGATTTTCATTTGTAACCGTTAAGGTTCCTATTACGACTTCAAGTCCGGCTTTACTTATCCTGTAATCATAGCTATTTGGATAAGCAACAGGGAAATATGCCTGGCCTGAGGAATTTGTAAAATTCAAGGATTGTGCATCCATTTTCACTTCTGCGTTATTTACAGGAATCCCGTTATGGTCGAATACATTGAATGTTATTGAATATGGAATAAACCCTGAAGCCTGCACATCCACCATTTGTGATTGAATTACCTCTTTGTTGAGATCATCCTGAATAAAAACAATTAAAGAAAGGTCTACTGGTTCTTCCATAAAAGTCTGGTTCATATCGCAAGTTCCTGAAATTTCAACGGGAACACCTTCAATTATCTCCCCAAGTGTTGTTCCATTTGCATCAGGGATCATTGATAACATGACATTATGAAACTCCGTTTCCCCGTTATTTCCGTAGTTTCCTATAGTAGTATTTTCTACGATACAAACATGGGCCTTTAATCCCGCACTATAATGGCCTACCGGATTTATTGTTGCCTCATAGCTAACGATGTAATTCTGATCTATCGATGCAGTAGCTTCAATGGTTAAAAGGGTAAGCTGTTCCGCATAGGTATCAAAGACTATCTGTGTAAAGCTTGCCCCATCATCCTGGTCACCATTCCCATAAAAATCAGGGACCCATGCCACTCCGTAGTACTCTTTCCTGACTCCTCCCTGCTCAGTATAATAAGGGTCTCCACCACTCGGCCAATCCATTTGATATTTTATCAAACTGTATTCACCCGGGTTATTCTCCAATATCTCATCAATGATTGGGTTTACCGAAGCGCACGGCCCACAAGTGGATGCTGTAAAGACTTCAAATAAAGGTTTCTTTATAACTGCACCTTCCACTACCTCCACAGATTTATATAGGGTATCATTAGAAGGATTTTCATCTCCGGCTAACAGTGTTATTACCCTGGCTGAATAGCTCCCTTCAACTGTTATCCACGGATCAAAACTCAAACTGATAGATTCGAGTGGTTCCAGACCGGAAACCCCAGCTATTGAGGTATACTGAGGAATTGAATTCTGCAAAACCTCAAAAGCCACATCAAAAGATATCGTTTCGGTTCCATAATTGGATATAACCGCACCTGGGATTACAGTATCGCCTGCTGGTATAAATCCCGGTATCATAATAACCGTTGAAGCAGCATCATAGGCATTGGATTCAGATAATAATACATCATCAATATACCAATAATCAAGATTATATGAATTACCTGTGAAGGTGAAGCAAAACTGGAAACTCGAGGATCCAACATCATCATTATCAATGAACATGGCAACCGTTTCCGGTCCGGCATTAGATGAAGGATTTACCATAGACCATGCTTCAGTCCAGGTAGTACCATCGCTTGTTGTTTCAATCAGGATTGAGTAATCACCTCCATAGTGATCAAGCAAGTGTTTGAATTCAAGTAAAAGTTTTGTCATACCAACTGTAGAAATGATTGGTGTTACAAACTTTGAGTTTCCTTCAAACATAGGGCTCCAGGAAAACACAGCTTCAGGGCTACTTCCTCCGGCATTGCTGGAATTCTCGGCAGACCAATTATCCTGACCATCTCCGACGATTGTCCAACCGGCTGGAGGAAAAGTCCCCCCTGAAAAATCCTCTTGTAAAAGGAATGTGGATGTCGCTCTGGTTTCATTAGCAAGAGCAGATGATTTAATATGCCCGGCTTCCCTTTTACCCATAAAAGTATGAGATTCATCCTGAGAATATGATTTCATACCCCCAGATGCCAGGAAAGCAGTAAATAAAACGAAAAATACAATTCTTTTCATAATGGTTTATTGATTTTGGTTAATATAAAGGATTCTCGCTATTCCGTGCTTTCAGTCTTCTTCATTCGCTCCTCTAACTGTTTCACAAGTTTTTCAAGTACATGGTTTTGCAATTGCTTTCTTTTAATTATGTCCGACAGATCTTCCGGTTTGTCAGTATTAGGTTCGATCCCGTTCCTGGGACTCAGATCTTCATTTCCTGAAATTGATTTCACTTGCTGTTAATTGTATGAACTCTATCATGGCAAACTTATAGAACCCTTAAAAAGAATGCTATTTTTCAACCTAACAATAACCTGATACAATTAAAAAAACACCTCTACTTCACCTGAGCAATCGCGATCGGATTTCAGCAGAAAGCTGAAAATGATGTCTTTAAGAAAAACGTTTACCCCAAATTGGGAAATAGGATCAAGGAGGACTATTATACTAATTGGATTAATCCCGATTTAGAAACTATTATATTTCATCTTAAGAGTGAAATCCAGAATAATCATGAAATGCTTCCTATCTCTGAATCGCAAAACATAAGAAGAAATTTAAATGATTGCGTGGATTAAAATGATGACAGGTAAGAAATCAGATTAACATCAGAATTTGCCAGGCCCATTTTCTTCCGGATACGATATCTTGCATTTTCAAGTGTAGTAATCTGTTGACCTGTAAGCCTAGAAATCTCCTTGGTTGTCATATTCAACCTTAAAAAAGCACAAATGCGTAGTTCTCCCGGTGTAAGAGTTGGAAATACCGCTGTTAGTCTGGAGTAAAAATCAATGTGTACCTGATTAAACCTTAAGTCGAACTCCTCGAGAATTTTATGCTCTGTTGCATTTTGAAACTCTCGTGCGATTCGGCGGATTACCAAACTGGTCTCATCACTTTGTGACTCCTTTTCAATTACCTGCAATTTTTGAGAAATATCCGAAAGCATTTCATTCTTTCTCATTAAAGAAAGTACATTAGTAGTGAGTTCCTTATTTTTAGATATTATCTCATTCCCCAGTTTCTCCTTTTCATATAAAGCTTTCTTCGACTTGATCCTGTGCCTTGTAGTAAGCACAATTACCAGAATAATGAGAGTGAAAAAAAGGCTGACAATAGTAATTTTATAATTGAAGTCCTTTTGCTGCCTTTTTAGTTTTACTTCCTGCTTTTCCTTCTCCATCTGAAATAACAATTCAAGTTGTGCAATTGTAGCTATACTTTTTTCTATTTGCAGGCTGTCATTAGCTTCATATTGCACATTCATGTATTTATAGGCATTTTCCATATCTTTCCCGGAATAATATAGCTCCTGTAGAACTTTAGCAGCTTCCCTTTTCAGTAAAGTAAGCTTATTCCGGGTTGCAATATTGAAAGCACTTTTAGCAAACCAAATACTTGAATCCTTCTTCCCGGTCAGGTTATAATAAGATGAATAGCTTAAATGGGTTTGACATATAAATGGCAAATTGTTTAATTCTGTGAATATTTCGCTTCCTTTTTTTAGATATTCTTTGCTAAGCCCATAATCATTTATGTCCATGTATAGCTCAGACAAATTCATGTAATTAACCCCTTCCCATAATCTTTGTCCTATGCTTTTATTAAGATTGACTGCTTCAAGGAGATATTTCTCAATATTTTCGATCTGATTCAACCTTCCATAATTGATGGCAATATTGTTAAGGCTACTGGAAATTCCCTCTTTATAATTAATACGGGTAGAAATTGATAAAGACTTCTGTTGATACTCCAATGATTTCTCATAATTCCCCTGGTCAAAAAATTGATTCCCAATATTTCGAAGCGCATCTGCGATGCCTTTTTGGTCATCTTGTTGAGTATAAAGTCTGAGCGATTCAAATAAATAACCGGAACTCTTTTCATAATCATTCAGATCAAGATATACTTTACCAAGTATCAACAAAGATTCTGCAAGAGAAGATTGAAAATCGTTTCTTTCTGAAAGGTTTTTTGCTTTTATAGCAAATTCGACCGACTTTTGAAAATTTGACTTAATGCGGTAAACCTCTGCCATGCGAAGCATTGAAGATACCAAACCTGCATCATAATTTAACACATCGGAATAATCATAAGCCCTTATTGCATAATCCAAGGCTTTCTCCGGATCATTATTAATATATTTATCTGTAAGCTCTATTAAAATTTCAGTCTTTTTAACAGTATCACCTGTAACCTCCAAAACAAGTTCCAGACTATCGATCACAATTAAGTTCTGACTTAAATGCTTTTTTACAGGAATCACTAACATAAAAACAAAAAAAATGGCAACAAGGATGAATGTTTTATCGCCATTTCCGAGTTTCTTTTGCGTCCATTCCCATTTTGGAATAAGAATTACCAAGAATAGTCCCGTAAAAAAGAATGCTCCTATCGCCAGCACACTAAAGCGCATACTATGCGTCATGGCTTCAATAAAACCAAAAGTGAACATACCGGCTGCCATAGCAAGTTTTTCCATTACATCAAAGAAACTAAAAAAAGAAGTATGATCGGTTGTCGAACGAGGTAGCATTTTCGAATAGGTGGAACGAGCCAGGGATTGCGTACCACCCATTACAATTCCAATGAAAAAAGCTGCAATCATAAATCCTGTCGCATTGGTAATAAAATAGGAACCTGCACAAATCAATATCCATATCACCAATGTAATAATCAAAGCAGGAAGGTTCCCGATTCGCCCCGATAATCGAGCAAAAAACCATGCACCGAAGATTCCGACCAGATTGATAACCAAAACTGTCGGGATCAGTATCTCATTTTTCAAGCCGATCTCTTTTACACCGAAGCTGGCAGCCATGAACATCACTGTCAACAGTCCCATCATGAAAAAGAAATAACCCGGAAGATAGATCCGTATAGCCCTGGATTGCCGGATCTCATGAAAAACTATGCGTAACTCACGATACCCGTTCAGAAAAGTACTCCCCTTTCTTTCCTTTTTACGGAATGTATATTTGGGAAGCCTTCTGAAAGTGATCTGGGAAAAGCCCAGCCACCAAACAAAGACTGAAATAAAGGAAATCCTGGCGGCAAAATCTGAACTTTCTCTTAATCCGAACCATCCGGGATGCATGATCATGATCAGGTTCAGAACCAACAGGATCACTCCACCAAGGTAACCCATTGAATACCCCTTTGCGCTGATACGGTCATGTTCAGAAGGATCAGCGATCACAGGAAGAAAAGAATTATAGAATACGATACTTCCAGCATATCCAAGGGTACCCAAACTCAGGAAAATAACACCCAGTTCAAGAGTATCTTTTGTGAAGAAAAATAACATCCCGCAACTAAGGGCTCCCATCCAGGTGAAGATCTTCATGAACATTTTTCTTCGGCCGGTATAATCTGCAATTGACGACAATAAGGGAGATAAAATAGCAAGCACCAGGTAAGCAGAAGCAATTGCCCATGAGTACAGAACGGTATTGATCACTTCCAGTCCGAAGAAATCAACAGTAAAACTCCCGTTGTTACTTGTGATCTCGTTGTAATAGGTCACAAATATCGTTGAACCTATAGTAAGCTGGTATACCGAATTGGCCCAGTCATATATGATCCAACCCCGGATGATCTTTTTATCTCCCCTCGGAACTACGGTGGAATGAACAACGGCAGATTCTTTCAATACTTTCCATTTGAAAAGTGAAAATAATAAAAATCTTATATCTGTGATTGGCCCTGATTGATATTCAATCCTTCGATCAGTGCTAAACTGAACTCCTCCTGCTTAAAGACAAAGTGGCCAGAATTCTCATATTTATTGTTATTTTTTTGAAAATTGTAACAATAAAGTCATGAACATTTTTTATCGGCTTAGTTTATTATTCAATATTTATGGTGTACTTCTTAAAAATAGATTTTTCTATAATCAATGGATAATACAATGAAACCCGCATGTTTTCCCAACGCAAACACAATAGTAACAAAATCAACTACATGTGGGTTTCATCATACCGTTGAAAATAATCTTTTAGTTCTTAAATCCATTGAAAATGATTTTCTGAACACTTCATCTTTTAGAGATAGGCGGCTAAAACCCTAAAATATTGTTACATTTTTAAAAAATGATACAAAGAATCCATTAAAGTTTGTTACTCATTATTAGCATTATGCAAAATTCGCAGTTAATATAACATATTTAAGTTATCTGAACTCAAGTAATAAATCGACCTAAAAATCAAAAACCCAAAATTATTCGAAAATGAAAAGGCTACTATTCATTAATTTGATTCTGCTTAATGCGGCATTTTTGCAGGCTCAGGATACAGGATCTTCTCTTCCTGAAAAGCAACGCAGGTTCCATGCCGGAATATCCTATTCATTCTTTTCCACTTCACTGGATATTACCAGTTTTTCAGCCCATTCCGTATGGTACGGAAAAGATCTCGGTACTTTTACAGCCGATGATGAAGAAATTGACCGGATCAATAATGTAAGATCTGATATCAACCAGCAGAATATGCTGACAATCCAGGTTGGAGCAATTTTACTAGATAAACCGGAAGGTCACTGGTTCATTGATGCTTCTCTTCTTCTGGGAGTGAGCGCCAACAATACTCAGACAGATCTGAACCAGCCTGAGCTGAATGAAATGACCACAAAATCGGGACTTGAAAACCCGGCAGGGGGTGTCTCTATTAATATTCGTTACGATTTAAATCCGCACTGGGGTATTACGGTTGTGCCTGAATTCTATTATTCATGGGGAGAAACAGATAATATCTCTGACAAAATAAATCCTATGACACACTTTTTTAATAATAATCTCACAGAAGACTTTTCCAATAGCTATGGCAGGATCGGTCTTTTAGCATCATACTCTGTAAAGCGCTTCACAGTTTCAGCAGGTCCAGGATTCTATTATGCACAAATGAAGAAATCATACAAAATTCAACGTTCCGATCCTGAAACAGGAAATGAATTCTATGATGAAATAAAATCAACACTGATTTCCAGATCCTTCATTGACGGTTGCCTTAAAGCCGACTGGACATTCATCAACCCGCTAACTCTTTCTGTGCAGGTTGCTGCAGGAAAAGACCTGATTATTAATACCGGAATAAGATATAACTTTTAAACTGACAAACCATGATACCTTATACCATGAAAATAAATAAATTAAGGGCATTAATTATAAGCACATTACTCCTCATATCATTGATTTCCAGGGCACAGTACGAATGCAACCTGAATCCCGATACGGTTTTCAAAGACAGTCACACCTACTGGTGGTCACATGACGAAACTGTACTCTATGGGTACCAGGGCGAAATATTCCTGATCACCCTGAAGGATCTGTATACAGGCAAGGTACCCTATGTCTATAAAATTGATCACCATGGATATCTCTCCGATTTTAAAATGTTACCCGATAATAAAAATTATTTCTTATTCGGGTATGAGGATGAGACAGATTATTATTCGGGAACACAGGGGAATTATATCGCATTTACATTCAATGGCCAATTCTGGTTTTATCAAAATTATAAGGATTGGAGTACCACTTTTCATCATACTGACGACAGTTACGATTGTTTCGCACGCTTCCCCACAGATGCTAATCTCCCTTATCGCACCTATTATGATAAAATCAGTGGTAAGCCGGTAGTAATCAAAAAGGGAGCATTTCAACATGATTCCACACTTTACTTCCTGGGCATCTACAACAAGTCGGGCGATCCTAATTACGGTAAATGGTGCTTTCAGAAATACAACTATGATAAGGCTAATGACAAGTTCATTTTCGAAAAGAACACACTGGTAGCGGATATGCCAGGTGACAGGCTAGGGGGTATGCTGCTCCATACGGATTCGACTGGAAACGTTAAAATGGTCGTCAATACATATCGGGATTCAGGCAATGATTGTTGGATTGGCTGGTTAATCCCAACAACTCCTCCTGGGGGCGAAACTACATTTGTATATGAAGCAGGAATCCCCATGGTGGCAACCCTAATAAACTCAAGAGCATCCACTCTTCTTAAAGGTACAGCCAAAGGGGGGCGCACCATTGACAATGTGGATATACCTACTGCCAGTGACCGTATGCTATTGTTTGGTTATGGAAACAGCAATACCAGCGTGATCAATTATAAAGAATATGAATTTTACAAGGACCAGATTTATGATATTGGTGAAGGGTCAATAATAATTCCTTCATCGATAAAGCCCGCTACATGGGATTCATATAATTTAGTGGGTGCAATAGAACTGGTGCCGAAAAAGTTCAACAATGTAGTTGGCAATGAAGCAAACGGATATATCCAAAGAAACTGGATCTATTACCCGGATGACAACGGAAGAGTTTGTGGTTTGGGATTTACATCCGACAGCTGGAAACCAATACCCGATTCAACGGTAATCAGCGATGATCTTTTCCTGGATGCCATATCGGATTCAACATACGGTCCAGAAGTTAGGAGCCTTTGGTCGCTGGCAGGTATAACCGACGGAGGTCCTCCTAGCTCGGTCAACTGGGAAACCTGGGATCAGCATCATACATCCACCATCAGACCGACAGAACTTACTATGTCAATTGAGGGAGAATATAGTTCCAGTGTTACTACCACTACCGAAGATCAGTTCACCGAAGGTATCGACCTTAATATACATAAAAAATACTGGGCCATGGATCTGGGTATGGATTTTGGTCAGGCATTCAAGAACACGGTCAGTTCCAGCCATTCCTGGACCAATACCCTCACAATACCTTTCGAATTAAATGAAGAATCACAGGAACATGGATATTATATTTATGTAGTGCCTACTATCACCAGGGAAACCTATAAACGATACCCCTGGTGGGATCCCGGATTTTTATACCCGATTCCGCAGAGTAAACAATACAGGTTTTCCACTAAATCAACATCTGTGATCTACCGGTCAAGAGAAATTGATCAATTTCCTTTTTATATTGACGAACCGAATGCTGCAAGCCTTAACGACTGGAAACTTGCTAACCGTGCTAATATCTACGAGGATGTGACGCATTCAGGTCTCCAGCCTATATGTAGTCCAAGTTGGAGTTCACCAAATCCCGGACAAACAGGAACATTTTTAACAGCCGCTGATACCTCATCATCCTTCGATACGAAAAAATCATATAAGGTGGATGCTAGCTTTACTGCGAAAAAACCTCATGTTTTTGAACTGGAGACATCGGTTGGATACGAAGTGAATTATGAAACTTCCACCGAAAATGAATGGAAGCTAAGTAAGGAGGTGGAAGTGTCGCTAAAAAATATGACAGAAAAGAGCCTGGGATTAAATTTCAATTCCTATGTTGTGCATGCCTATTGGTTTAAACCCGAAGATTACGACTGGTGGTTTTATGACAGCACCGGAACCGACCGGCCTTGGTATGTTGCATATTCTGTGAGCAACCTCACTGCTTCTGTTAACCTTATATCTCCTTTAGCCGGAGCAAAACCAGACAGCAATGGCATTTTATTCATTTGGGAAGCAACTGACATAGATCCTGCAGAATATGCCCTGTTTATATCAAAATCACCCTATGTAAGTCCATCAGGAACGGTATACCGGTTGAATACGGGCTTGAATACAAATTACTTTGTTGCCGATTTGCAATTCATCGAAAAAGAGGAAACATACTACTGGGCAGTTCGTGCCATCCATAAATCCGGAGATATTACCTGGTCGGAGTCCAGACCATTTGCTGCTGCTACTGATCCGGGAAGAAATAACAGTGAAAATGCCTTGAATATCATTCCTTACCCTAATCCAGGGACTGGTAACAATCTGCATATTATGGCCGAATCAAGGGAAAAAGGCACTTTATACATCAGGATCATAGGACTGGATGGCAGAGTTCTTTACCGCACAGATTATGAATATCCAGAACCCGGAGTTCAATCCCTCTTACTTCCTGAACTTGCGTTGAAGCCAGGCGTTTATCTTCTGGAGACCACTATAAACAACAATAAGGTTACCAGGAAACTTGTGATTGGAAGGTGATCGGACTTTGATGAAGTGATCGGAAGACAGACAAAGATATAAAATCTCCATTAAAAAAGGACACAAACCCGGTTGGTCTTCTTTTCCCCTTTGGAAACCGTCATGGAATAAACAAAAGCATATTCGTTCAAAGCTGAAATGTTTTGGTCGTAAAAATAAAAAACTCATACACTAAGAATGTAAAGAGGCTTTTTTATTCCCTCATCCAAAAAATCATTATCTTTGCACCCATCTTAAAAAATACTCACACTCACACTCACACTCATCTCCGGGATGTAGCGCAGCCCGGTTAGCGCGCCACGTTCGGGACGTGGAGGTCGTGAGTTCGAATCTCACCATCCCGACTTCGCCCACCAAAGCCTCATGTAAATGAGATGATGGTGGGTTTTTTTATTCTCCGGGATGTAGTCTCGCCTCAGGCGAGACGCCACGTTCGGGACGTGGAGGTCGTGAGTTCTCCCGATGAAAATCGGGATCACCATCCCGACTTCGCCCACCTAAGCCTCATGTAATTGAGACGATGGTGGGCTTTTTCATTCTCCGGAATGTAGTCTCGCCTCAGGCGAGACGCCACGTCCGGGACGTGGAGGTCGTGAGTTCTCCCGATGAAAATCGGGATCACCATCCCGACTTCGCCCACCAAAGCCTCATGTAAATGAGATGATGGTGGGTTTTTTTATTCTCCGGGATGTAGTCTCGCCTCAGGCGAGACGCCACGTTCGGGACGTGGAGGTC
>Ga0180009_10000474_pt1 | contig 56096 bp, 50 predicted proteins | sample OS_PC_MetaG_FD_123537 | JGI IMG/M metagenome (GOLD analysis project Ga0180009, IMG submission 123537) | Groundwater microbial communities from the Aspo Hard Rock Laboratory (HRL) deep subsurface site, Sweden - OS_PC_MetaG | ecosystem: Environmental > Aquatic > Deep subsurface > Groundwater... | reverse complement strand
GCCGCGGGGGATCTGCTCTACCGCCTGGCCGTGCCACACACCGAGGAGACCGCGGACCTGGCCATCGCCATGAACGACATGGCGGCTCAGCTCGACGACCGGATCCGCACCGTGACCGAGCAGAAGAACGAGCTGGAGGCGGTGTTGTCCTCCATGGTGGAGGCGGTGCTTGTGGTGGACACCGAGGGGCGACTCCAGCGCTTCAACCACGCGGCCCAGACCCTGCTAGACCTCGACGCCGAGGAGGCCGTGGGCCGTGCCATGGAAGAGGTGCTCCGCAACACCGACCTGCACCGGCTCCTGGCCGACATTCTCGGCAGCCACGAGCCCCGGGAGGCCGAGATCCTGCTGACCCGGAACGGGGAGCGTACCCTGAGCGCGGTGGGCGCGGCCCTGTACGGCCCGGCGAACAAGCACGTGGGCGCCCTGGTGGTGCTGCACGACCTGACCCACCTCAAACAGTTGGAGTCCGTGCGCTCCGAGTTCGTGGCCAACGTCTCCCACGAGCTCAAAACCCCCATCACCGCCATTCAGGGCTTCGTCGAGACTCTCCGCGACGGCGCCCTGACAGACGCCGACAACGCGGAGCGGTTCCTGGACATCATCGCCCGACACGCCGATCGGCTCAACGCCATCATCGAGGATCTGCTCGCCCTGTCCCAGCTGGAGCGGGGTGCTCCGTCTAAGTTGGAGCGAGAGACGGGACGCATCGGGGACGTGTTGGCGGCCGCTCGCGGGCTCTGCGCGCACACCGCTCGAGATCGCGGGGTCACCGTCACCCTGGAAGGCGAGCTTTCGTTGCAGCTCCCCATGAACGCTCCCCTGCTCGAGCAGGCCGTGGTGAATCTGTGTGACAACGCCATCAAGTACAGTGATCAAAACGCTGTGGTGGTGGTGTCCGTGGCGGCGACCGAAACCGACGCAGTGATCTCGGTGACCGACGAGGGCTGCGGCATCCCCCAAATGGACCAGGCCCGGGTGTTCGAACGCTTCTACCGGGTGGACAAAGCGCGCAGTCGGGAACAGGGGGGCACCGGGTTGGGACTCGCCCTGGTCAAGCACATCGTCAACCTGCACCAGGGCCGGGTTTCCCTGGAGTCCACGCCCGGCCAGGGCACCACCTTCCGTATCCACCTGCCACGGGGCTGTTGAGCCTCGATCTTCCTTGCGCTTGCTTGAAGTGTGTCCGCAATTCACCTTCTTGTTACCGGTCGCTAATCCGACGCTAACACAAAAAGGTGAAACAGGAGACCAGCAACGGAACGCTCATCTGTCCGAACGCCAAAAGGACCTTGAAATGCAACGCCCGAAATACACAAAAACCATCCTGCTCAGTCTGCTGCTGCTCCCACTGTCCACATCCGCTCGGGGACAATCGCCGAGCCCGGCTCCGAGCCCCCCTCCGACCGCCCGGCCGGCGGAGCCCGCGCGCGCCCGACCCGCCGACAAACCGGCCGTGGCACGACCCGAAGCACGGCCCACGGCCCGCCCCGCTCCGGCACGCGCTGCCGACCCGGCGTCCAAAACACAACCGGCAGCCCCGGCCAAATTGGCCAAAACCAAACCCGGCAAGGCCCAGCGCAAAGAGGCCAAGCTGCTGAAAAAGGTCGCGCGTTTTCTCAGCTTCTTCAAGCCCTCCACGGTCTGGTACCTGCAGTACCGCTATGGCGGCACCCGGGAGGGCCATGGCAACGACGCCTCCACCTACAACCGCTTCTTCGTGGGCCGCGGATACGTAACCCTCAAGTTCATGCCGACCCAGTGGTTCGAAGCCCGGGTGACCATGGACACGCACCAGGATGAGGCAGGGGACTGGAAGGTGCGCCTCAAGTACCTGTACACCAGGTTCAAGCTCCCCATCGAGACGAAGATCGTGTCCGAGCCCTTTGTGGAGTTTGGCATCGCCCACATGCCCTGGCTCGACTACGAGGAGCACATCAACTACTACCGCGCCCAGGGCGTGATGATCTCCGAGAGGAACAAGCTGCACAATTCGGCCGACCTCGGGATCACCATCGGGACCCTGCTCGGAAAGAAGCTGCCCAAAAAAGTCATCAAAAAAATGGGAGACAAGTACCCGGGTAGCTGGGGCTCCATGGCCCTGGGTGTCTATAACGGCACGGGCTATCACGACATCGAGGCGAACAACAACAAGGTCTTGGAAGGTCGCGTGAGCCTGCGGCCGGGCGGTCCCTTCTTCCCCTTTGTCCAGCTCTCTTATTTTTTCACCTACGGCAAGAGCGCCCGGAATCTGGTCATCGAGGACGACCCGGCCACCCTCCCGGACGAATCGGCCTCCTACCGGCATCCCTGGTGGCAAAACAACATCGCCATGCTGAGCTTCTCGCACAAGTACGCGGTGCTCACCGCCCAGTATCTCTTCGGCAAGGGCACGCAGAGGGGCAGCCAATCCAACTGGCTCTGGCAGCCGTCCGAGGACCCCAGCCGGTCGCCCGGCACCGCCAAAAAGTACAGGGGCACCTCGGTCTTTGCCGAGTTTCGCATGCCCTGGATCAGGTCCTCCCTCTGGGGACGATACGACTGGTTCGACGGCCCCTACGAAGGCGGAGAGCAGCCCTACCACCGCTTCTTCGCGGCCTACGCTTTCCACTTCTGGGGACGCAACGCCAATCTCGTGATGCTGGACTTCGAATACGTGAAATTCGACGACCGCAAAGAGCCCGACATCGCCAAACGCCGGCAGGACCGGTGGGCCCTCACCCTCACGGTCCAGGTCAAGCTCAAATAGCCCCTTTTTCCACTCCGGCGAGCATTGGCTCACCCTTTCCTAACAATCCCGGAACCGCTTCGTAATCGAACCTGGCTACATCTGTACCGGGTCTCAGGACTCACTCATCACAGGAGGAACCCATGCTTTTCGGAAAGCGCAGCCAATCCAGGTCCGTCGGCACCTTTCTGCTCGTCTTGGCGTTGGGGATCACCCCGGCGCTCTTCGGCTGTGGCAAAGGCAATTCCAGGGCGCGGCTCAACGGCGCGGGCGCCTCGTTCCCCTATCCGGTCTATGCCCAGTGGGCCCACCGCTACCACAAGCTCAAGGGCGTGCGCATCAACTATCAGTCCATCGGCTCAGGGGGCGGCATCGCCCAGATCAAGGCCAACACCGTGGACTTCGGCGCCTCGGACGCGCCCCTCAAGGCCAAGGATCTCGACGCCGCCGGGCTCATCCAGTTCCCCATGGTCATGGGTGGCGTGGTGCCGGTGATCAACGTCCCCGGTGTGGGTGCGGGCAAGCTCCGACTGAGCGCCGCCCTGCTGACGGACATTTTCCTGGGCAACCTCAAGAAATGGGACGACGAAGCCATCGTCCGGGCCAATCCCGGCGTGAAGCTGCCCGATAAGGCCATCAACGTGGTGTACCGGGCGGACGGCTCGGGCACCACCTGGATCTTCACCAACTACCTGTCCAAAATCTCCCCCGCCTGGAAAAAGAAGGTCGGTACGGGTAAGGCCGTGTCGTGGCCCACGGGCGTGGGTGGCAAGGGAAACGAGGGTGTGGCCGGCTACGTGAAGCGACTCGAGGGGGCCATCGGCTACGTGGAGTACGCGTACGCCCTCAAAAACAAAATCCCCCACGTACTGTTGCAGAACCGGGCCGGCAAGTTCGTGGCCCCCACCATTGAGACTTTCCAGGCCGCGGCGGCCAACGCCGACTGGTCCAAGGCTCCCGGCTTTTACATGGTGCTCACCGACCAGCCCGGCGCCCAGAGCTGGCCCATCACCGGCGCGACCTTCATTCTGATGCATAAAAAGCAGCGCGACGCGCGCAAAGCCAAAGCCATGCTGCAGTTCTTCGACTGGTGCTATCGCTACGGCGGTGAGACCGCCCGGAAGCTGCACTACGTGCCCCTGCCCAAGGCGGTGGTGAAGCTGGTGCAGCAGCGGTGGCGCAGCGACCTGCGCGCGGCGGGCAAGCCCGTGTGGAAATAGGTCTCGCGTGAGCGCGTCGAGCAACAAGCATCATCTCGATGACAAGGCCTTCCGCTGGATCACCGCGGCGGCGGCCTCCATGGTCCTCATCATTGTATTGGGCATCTTCGTCGAGCTGCTGCGCAATTCCTCGCTGTCGATGTCCACGTTCGGTTTCGACTTTCTCACCTCCCAGAAATGGAATCCGGCCAAGGGTGAATTCGGCGCGGCCAGCTCCATCTACGGCACCCTGGTGTCCACGGCCATCGCCCTGATCATCGCCGTGCCCCTGTCGGTGGTGATCGCGCTGTTTCTGGTGGAGCTCGCGCCCCCGCGCATCTCCGCGGTGGTGGGCCAGGGCATCGAGCTGCTGGCGGCCATCCCTTCCATCATCTACGGCATGTGGGGCCTGTTCGTGCTCGCACCGGTGTTGTCCAAAACGGTGCAACCAGCCCTGGGCAGCGCCCTCGGTGGGCTGCCGCTGTTTCAGGGCGCCCCCATGGGCATCGGCATGCTCACCGCAGGCATCATCATCGCCCTGATGATCCTGCCCTTCATTACAGCCGTCATGCGCGACGTGTTCCGCATGGTGCCCGGCGTGGTCAAGGAGAGCGCCTACGGCATGGGCGCCACCACCTGGGAGGTGACCCGGCAGGTCACCATCCCCTACGGCGTTCACGGCCTGGCGGGGGCAATTTTCCTGGGTCTGGGCCGTGCCATCGGTGAGACCATGGCGGTGACCTTTGTCATCGGCAACAGACACGAGATCTCCGCCTCTCTCTTTGCCCCGGGAAACTCCATCGCCTCCACCCTGGCCAACGAGTTCACCGAGGCTGCAGAGCCCCTGTATCGCAGCGCCTTGGTGGAGCTGGGCCTCGTGCTCTTCGGCATCACCTTCCTGATGCAGATCGCCGCTCAGCTCTGGCTCCGCCGCCTGAAGCGGAAGATGGCGGTGGCCTCATGAAGCGCCGCAGCGCCCGGGCGCGCCAACTCATCAACGGCGCCGTCACCGGGGTTTCCACGGTTGCGGCGTTGCTGGGCATCGGGGCCCTGGGCTGGATCATCTACGCGGTGATCAGCCGCGGCGCGGCGGCCATCAACTGGACGTTTTTCACCGCGCTGCCCACGCCTCCGGGCATGCCCGGGGGCGGCCTGTCCAACGCCCTGCTGGGTACCCTGTACATCACCGGCATCGCCGCGGTCATTGGCATCCCTATGGGGCTGCTGGCCGGAGTGTATCTGGCGGAGTTCGGCCAGCACTCCAAGCTGGGGGCCGCCGTGCGCTTCCTGAGCAACGTGCTCATGGGCGTGCCCTCCATTATTATCGGTCTGTTTGTCTACACCATCATCGTGCTGCCCATGGGGCATTTCTCCGGCTGGGCCGGCGGCGTGTCCCTGGCCATCATCATGCTGCCCGTGGTGGCGCGCACCTCGGAGGACATGCTGCGACTGGTGCCCGACTCCCTGCGCGAGTCCGCCCTGGCCCTGGGCGCTCCCCGGTGGCGCACCACCCTCGGCGTGGTCTTCCGCGCAGCCAAGGCTGGGCTCATCACGGGCATCGTGCTCGCCGTGGCCCGGGTGAGCGGGGAGACCGCCCCGCTGCTGTTCACGGCCTTGAACAGCCCCTACAAGGTGGACTCGCTCAATGAGCCCACGGCAAACCTGACCGTCACGATCTTCAACTACGCCATGTCCCCCTACGAGGACTGGCAGACCCTGGCCTGGGGGGCGTCGCTCATCATCATGGCGGCGGTGCTACTGCTGACGATTCTGTCGAGGCTCACTCTCCGGGAGAAAAAGACATGGTCATGAATAAATACCCGCACTGGCCAGCGACGCCGGAGGTCATCACCGCCGGCAATTCCAAAATCGAGGCCGGGGGAAACGTCGACGGAGACTTCAAGCTCCAGGTGCGCAACCTGACCTTCCACTACGGCAAACACCAGGCCCTGCACGGCAACGACCTCGACGTGAAGGCGCGGAAGGTCACAGCCATCATCGGCCCCTCGGGCTGCGGCAAGTCCACCCACATCCGGGTCTACAACCGCATCTTCGAGCTGTACCGGGACCAGCACGCCGCGGGGGAGGTGCTGCTCGACGGCCAGAACATCCTCGACCCGAACGTGGATGTCATTGAGCTGCGGCGACGCGTGGGTATGATCTTCCAAAAGCCCACGCCCTTCCCCATGAGCGTCTTTGACAATGTCGCCTACGGGCTGCGTCTGCACTTCCGCCCCGCTCGAGACGAGCTGCGCACCAAGGTCACCGAGGCCCTCAAACAGGCCGCCCTTTGGGACGAGGTGAAAGACAAGCTGGACCACCCCGGGACGGCCCTGTCGGGAGGGCAGCAGCAGCGGCTTTGCATCGCCCGTGCCGTGGCCGTGGAGCCCGAGGTGCTGCTCATGGACGAGCCCACCTCGGCCATCGATCCCGTGGCCACAGCGCACATTGAGGAGCTCATCGAGCAGCTGAAACAGCGCTACACCATCGTCATCGTGACCCACAACATGCAGCAGGCCGCACGCATCTCGGACTACACAGCGTTCTTCTACGAGGGCCACATTGTGGAGTTCGGCGAGACAAACCGGATCTTCACCAAGCCCCGGAAGAAACAAACCGAGGACTACATCACGGGCCGATTTGGATAGGCTTTGCACAGGAGAAACCATGCTACATCGGCGACGACTTTCTCGGGAGGTGGACAAGCTCAAGCGGCAGATCCTGAGCCTGTCCGCAGACGTGGAGAAGATGGTGCGATTGGCGGTCAACAGCGTCACCGCGCGCGACGCCGAGACTGCCCGCCTGGTGGAGGGGCTCGACACGGAGATCGATCAGGCGGAGGTAGACCTCGAGGAGGAGGTGCTCAAAATCCTGGCCCTGTACCAGCCCGTGGCCGTGGACCTGCGGTTCCTTGTGGCGGTGCTCAAGATCAACAACGACCTGGAGCGCATCGCCGATCTCGCCGTGAACATCGCCCACCGGGCGGCCATGCTGTCCACCCTGCCCCACTGCGAGCTGCCCTTCGATTTTCCGGCCATGGCCGACCGGGTCCAGTGGATGCTGCGATCATCCCTCGATGCGCTGGTGAACATGGATACCACCCTGGCCTTCGAGGTCTGCGACGCCGACGACGAGGTGGACGAGATCAACCACCAGATGTACGAATCTGTCATCGCCGGACTCAAAGAAGAGGCCAACCTCGCCGACCGCTGGATCCTGCTGCTCGGCGTCTCCCGGCTCCTCGAGCGCATTGCCGACCACGCCACCAACATCGCCGAGGACGTCATCTACCTGACCACGGGCGAGATCGTACGCCACCGCACCCGGGAAGAATACCAACGCGTTCACATTGAGAGCTGACCCGCCCTCGGAGACTCAGTACAGAACGACCGTGAGGGCGAAGTAGGTGCCGTCATCGATGTGGCCGTCCATGTCGAAGTCGGGGCCGGTGCCGATGTGGAGGAACCACTGTTCGGGGGCGAACTCGGCGACGCCATGATCGGCGGCCGTATAGATCACGACGATCTGCCCTCCCGCGTCGAACTCCTCCACCTGGGTCACGCCGCTGTCGGGGCAGAAGCCGATGCCCAGATCCACCTCCATCTGCCAATCCAAGCCATACCACTGACCGATGGCCATGAGCTCGGTGACGCCCCCAGGCATGTCGAAGTGATACTTCTGGTGCAGCTCCAACACCGCCCAGTTGGCCGGGATGGTGTAGAGCCCACTGCCCGCGCCGTCCGTAAAGGACACCACTGTGCCGTCATTGACCACGACCACAGGCCGCACCGTGGTCGTGACGTTGCCGGCCCCATCCACCGCCTCGGCGGTGAGCTCCGCCGGGCCGTCAGCCACGGTCAAGGTGTCCCACGACACCTGGCAGGAGTCCACCGTGCAGCCGGTCTGCTCCACGCCGTCGATGAACAGCCGCAGCGCCGCCAGCTCGATGTTGTCGGTGCCCGCCACCTCCAGAGTTGCCTGTCCCGAGAGGATGTAGGGCAGCGTCAGTCCGGCGAGCTCCACCGTGGGCGGGGTGCGATCCACGACGACCTGGTGCTCCACTGAGGTCTGCTGGGCGCTCCCCGCTCCGTACGCCACGGCGCGCAAACGGTATAATGCCTCGCCCACGGTGGACGTGTCCCAATTGATGTTAAAGGGCGCCACCGCGCTCTCCCCCACCACCACGTCATCCACCAGCAGCTCCACCCGGCTCACCGCGCCAGTCACCGTCACGGTGACCTGCACGAGGCCGTTCACATAGGTCTGGGTGGCAGGAGACGAAATGGCGATGGAGATGGTATTCTCGTCGCCGTTCCTGCTTTCACCACATCCGGCCAGGGACAGGAGCGCGCAGAGCCCAACCAATAGGAGATGATTCACCCGACGTTTCATGGCATACCTCTTTTGACGAAGAATGGGGTCCCATACCCCGGCGTCAGCTCAAAAGTCAAAGCAAAAACAACCAATAACCTATGAAAAAGATTGGTAAAACATACAATTGGTGGACCGTTTTGGGCCTGGGGACTATCGTGGTTCTCGGGATGGACACAGGCTGTCCCCCGACGATCCCACCCTTTGACCCCGGTACGGTGAAACCCGGCAAGCTCCCGCGGAACGTGTCCAAGCTCGTGATCTTTGCCAAGAAGCGGCTCGTGCTGGGCCGGGCCAATGGATTCCATCGACTCTACCACACCGACGCGCTGGTGGCCCTGGACAAGGCCCGCTCCCTCGACCCGACGAACCTCGAAGTGCTTCTGCTCGGGGCCGAAGTGAGCCGGCGCCTGGGGGAGCGCGCCCGGAGCGGTCCCAAGCAATTCAAGTACGCCGAGCTGGGGCTTGGATTCACCCGCGCCGGCCGCAAGGCCTTTCCAAAGCGAGTGGAGTTCCACTACTACCACGCGGCGCTGACCGGCCTACGGGTGGACGCCTATCGCGCCAGCGCCTTCTCCGGGGTGCCCGAGATCAATGCGGCGTGCACCCAGGCGATCAAGCTGGACAAGCGGTTCGATCACGCGGGTCCGCTGCGGGTGCTCGGTTCCCTCCTGGCGAGCGTGCCGGCCACCGCGCCTTTCCATGGCGACATCGAAAAGGGCACCGCGCTGCTGGAGCAGGCCACGAAGCTGGACCCGGACTTCCCGCTGAACCACTACTTCCTCGCCCAGGCCTACGCCAAGGACGACGAGAACGCCAAGGCGGCGCGCCACTACCACCGGGTGATCTGCGCTCCTCAATCTGCGGACTGGGACCCGGTCATCGCCGCCAAGTACCGTGGGCTAACCCAAAAAGCCCTGCGGGCGCTCAAGCAGAGCGACTCGCCCAAGTGCAGGTGACATGGGCGCGCGTGTCCCAGCGCTGTGGCTCGTAATTGCGCTTACGGCAGGGTGTCCCGGGGGTCGGCCAAGATCCGCCGAGCCACGGGTCCGACCGGTCGCCGTCACCAAAGCGGAGGCCGCCGAGCATGGGCTGCTGGCCGCCGAGGCGCGCTGCAGGAAGCGCCCCCGGATTCGCGCCGCCTGGCGCGACCTGCAACGCGCAGCCCGCCGGGCCGGTCAGCCGCACCGGTACCTGCTCGCCCTCGAAGCCACCGAGGCCCGGGGTCGACTACCGCGGGACCTGTACGGCGCCCTGGCCCGGAGGCTCCGGCGTCGCGCGCGGAACCTGGCGCACCTGAGCGCCCCCGCCGCCGCGCTGCACGCCCTGGCCCGCGCAGATCGCCTGGCCGCACCGCCCGCCAGACAGCGCGCAGCCCTGGAGATCCTGCGGGATCGGCTGGCGCTGCAGCGCGCCGATGGGTGGCTCGCCGCCGATGATGCAGACGCCGCCCGGAAAGTGGTTCGGGACCTGGCGCGGCGCGCAGTGCTTGACGGTGAGGAGCTCGCGTGGCGTCGGGCCGCCCTGGGGGAGATCCGCGATTTGGGGGCGGTGGTCGCGGCGCTGCACAAGCTCCGCCACGTGGCCCCCGCTCCTGTTCAGCGCCTCGCGCGTATTGTACTCGCATCGGGAACGCGAGACCCCGGCACCCTGGTCGCAGCCCTGGAGGCCGCAACCCTGGGAGTCGATGTCCAGCTGGTGCAGGAGCTCGACGCCCGGTTGGCCAAAGTGGCGCCTCGACCGCTCCTCGCGACGGCTTGTCGGCTCCGGCGCCGGCCGGGATCTCCGTGTTGCCGCCAGCTCCAGCGCTGGGCAGCCACCAACCGCGACGCCCTGGGCCGCTGGGCCACATTGTGTCGAGCACTGCACTGGAGTCCGGGTGACCCCGCCTGGATCCAGCGGGTCATCCGCCTGCTGCAGATCACCGGCGATCCGGGCCTCGGCCCCTTGGAGGACCTCGTGAGCGTGTCCCGGGTCCGCCAGACCTTACGGGTTTCCCCGCACAGCCTCGCCCTTATGCGGCTGGCCGGTCAGACCGCCGCGCATCGCAACGCGCTCGCGGGGACCGGAGGTCTCAGCACACCCACGCGCAATCTGATGACCCCGGAACAGCGCGCCGTGGAAGCCTGGGCCGCCGGGCTTGTCCCCATGGCCGTGACCCTTCTTTCCCAGGCCGCTGGGGTGCTGACCGCGAGCCGGCCGACTGCCACCGGGCTCAAGGCCCGATGCCGAATCGTCCGACTGACCCGGCTCGTGGGGAAACGAGCCGCCGCCTTTGGGCTCCTGACCGCGCTGACGAGCAAGGACCCGCGCTTCCGGAAGCACGTCCTGGGACGACTACTCGCCCAGGGGCGGCCCGTGGCGGCGCTGGTGCTCGCGCACCCCGGTGAGGAGCGGTCCACGGTGGCCTGGCTGCGCGCGCTCGGCAAAACCCTTCACCGCTGGGGCGTAAGCGCCGATAGAACCCTGCTCGGGCACTGGACCCGACGGCATGGCGCCGGCCCGGCAAACCGGGCCTGGCGTTATGTAACCGCAGGTAGCCGCGACGCTGCGAAGGAGCAGACAAAGGGTCTGGAACGCGTCCTGCGTCTTGCCGGGCAGGGGCAGCTAGTCGAGGCCAGGAGCGCCGCCCTCGGGCTCGTCCGGACGGGCACCACCCGGGTCCGGCGAAGCGGAATGCTGGCCCCGCACTTTCTGATCTGGTGGGCATGGCTGGCCCAAGCGTCGGGCGACAAGCAGACCGCCAGACGTCGACTGAGGCGGCTCCTCCACCAGGATCCCGGCGGATTTCGCGACCTGCCGGCGGTCACAAAGACGCTGGCGTGGCTGGGGCACAAACGCGCCGCAGGGCGTCTCGCGGACAGGCTGTACGAGCGTGCCCTCTCGGATCCGGCGCTGCTGCGGCTCGTGACCCGGGGGGCCATCACCGCCGGGCGCGCTGCCAAGGCCGAGCTGGCCATCACGGACTGGGCCTCACAGACCGGGCGGCCGGACCGCGTCTACCTCAGCGCCGCGGCCTGGACCGCCCAACAGGGCCAACACGACCGCGCCGCAGCGCTGGCATCCAAAGCCCTGGTCTGGAGCGGCGGAAGACCGCTCGAGGCCGCCCTGGCCACCCTGCGCCACCAGTGGGCGGCGCGGCGCACCGCAGAGGCACAGCGCACCACGGTCTGGCTACAAACCCGATGGCCCGTTGGCAACGGTCGCAACGGCATCTCCCAGACCCTCGCGGTCACCCTGCTGGCTGCGGACCGGCTGGAAGGGGCCCGGCGTCTCGGACAGTTGCAGCGGGGCCAGGACCTGCCGGCGCTCCTGCGGAAACGGCGCTTTGTCGAGGTCGGCCGAGCCGCAGAGGTTCGGGCCATGCGCCAGCCCCTGGTTGCGCGCTGGCCCGCCCTGGCCGCCCTCGCCCACCAGGGACGTCGCAAGTGGCACCTCGCTGCCAAACATATCGATCGGCTGGCCCGACTGGCCCCCCGCGCCGAGTCTCTGGCTCTGGCCCTGCTGCACGCCGACCAGGGACACATTCACGCCGCCCTCGCCATGCTGGCCCTGGCGCACAACACCCGGCCCGACGTCCGCTTGCTCTGGTTGGCCGCCTCCCTGGCGGCTCGGGCGGGCAAGTGGCCCCTCGCCGCCCGAATGGCGAGCCGCGCGATCATCGGCGGCCCCTCAAAAAAAAGCTCCTCCGTCACCGGCGCCGAGCTCACCCGCATGACAGCCCTGGTCAAGCGGGCGCTGTTACCTCTGGAGATCCCATGGGCGAGGTTGCTCACCACGCCCGCCCCTGGGAGCTGCGAACCTTGAGGGCACAATCATCACTCGTGCTGGTGATGGCACTCGCCTGGGCAGGCTGCGGCGACAAACCCAAAAAGCCGCCGCCTAAGCCCAAGACTGCCATCGAGCGCCGGTTGCGCCCCGCGCGCTCCCTGGACATCAAGCGGGCCGCGGTAAAACACGCGGCCAGCGCGGACGAGCTGGAGCACCCCTACGTGTTCCGCTGGCCCCTGGACAACGTCGACGTAACTTCCCCCTACGGTGTGCGCGTGCACCCGGTGGTCCGACAACTGCGCTTTCACTCGGGCGTGGACTTCCGCGCACCCCGGGGCGAGCCCGTGCTCTCAGCCGGACCGGGTCTGGTGATCCAGGCGGGCTGGTTGCCCCTCACGGGCAAAACCGTCACCGTGGAGCACCCGGGCCAACTGCTCACCCTCTACGCGCACATGGACGAGCTGCTGGTATTTCCGGGCCAGCAGGTGGATGCCGGCGCCCCGGTGGGGCTCATCGGCTCCACGGGGCGCTCCACCGGCCCCCACCTGCATTGGGCGCTGTACCGGAAGCGCGGCGAAGGTCGCCATCCGCTGGCTCCCTCGGACTTCATCGGGCGGGTCATCGACCCGAAAAATCCGCCCAGAATTCTGTTGCCCCCGCTGTCGAAGAAAAAACCCCAAAATGCAAAAATCAGCCCCATGGGCTACTGATCACGCCGCGAAAAAGATGACCCGATACCGCATTCCCATGCCCCCCCGTGGACGTGATCTTCGAGCCGCCCACCGGCGGCTTTTGATCACAGGCAGATCCTGGCAGACTATGAGGTCTTCCTAGAAACAGGCCGGCGCCCGGCGCCAGACAGGTGAACACCCTATGGACGAGCTCGAACCCATCGAACGCAAGGAGCTGCTGCGCATCGCACGGGCCACCCTCCGGGAGTACCTGGCCACGGGCATGATCCCGCCCGGTGCGCCCCACCGCAAATCCCTCAAGCAGCTCGCCGGCTCCTTCGTAACGCTCAAGACGCTGCCCGACGAGCAGCTCCGAGGCTGTATCGGTACGTTCTCCGCGGACACCCCACTGCACAAAAGCGTGCAGCAGATGGCCGTCTCGGCGGCGAGCCGGGATCCGCGCTTCCGGGCGGTCGAGGCCCACGAGCTGGAGCACCTCACCATCGAGATCTCGGTCCTGTCCCCGTGTATACGCATCGATGATCCGGAGCACATCGTGGTGGGCACACACGGCGTCTGCATCACCCACGGCTCCCGGCGCGGGGTGCTGCTACCTCAGGTGCCCGCGGAACACGGCTGGGATCGAAACACGTTCCTGGAGCACCTGTGCCTCAAAGCCGGGCTGCCCACAGACGCCTGGCGTCACAGGGACACCGTCCTGGAGGTGTTCACAGCAGAGGTGTTCGGGGAGGGGGACGCGGAGCTGAAGGATCTCTGACGAGCGGGCGACTACTCGTCATCGCCGCCGGCACAATTTTTCTTGTTGTACTCGACCATTTTGTCGCAGAAGGACTTATTCTTCGGGTCGGCCTTGAACTTGTCGTCCGCGCAGGGCTTCATTCTGATCGCATTACAGCCGCACTTGGCGGCCTTCAGGTCGCCCTTGGGCACGGCCACTCTTCGACAGCGTTTTTTCTTGCTGTCCGTACACTCCTTGCGCTCCTTGACCTTCTCCACATTGCCGTCTTTGTCCATCTTGACCAGAAATCCGTACTTGAGGCAATTCTGGATGTCCTGCTCGGCCGGAGTGAGCTTTTTAAAGCGGCTGGGATTGGCCTTTTTCGAGCCACAACCAATGGCATCCATCGTGCTACCGCCGGAGGACACCATGTACCCTACGGCGAAGACGATCAACACTCCGCCCACAATCGCGATGATCTTCGTGTTTTTGCTCATTCTCTGTCCTCCACAGAAGTTGTGTTAGATGCGCATTCGATCCGGATAGTAGCTTCGCTTACAGCGAAATGCAACCCTGTAACAGCGAAATATTACGCTTTCTGTCTTACGATGATTGCAGTGCTCATCCAATTACAGAATTCCAAAATAAAAACAAATCAGGCGTTTATCGACTCTTCAACATTCCGATGACGATGAAGATCAGAAAAACACCGATGGGGATCGCGATGGGGACGATGGTCATGTCGCTGAAGGCAAACTTCTTCCAGCCGATCATGATCTCGCCCACGCCGGTGGCGATGGCGATCAACCCGGCACCGAGAATCTCCGGCCAGTCAGTCTCCACCTTCAGGCCGAACCAGAAGATCACCAGCCCCAGCCCACCGATGACGATCGGAAAGACCCAGGCCGGAAGACTGAGGAAGGTGTTGACGCCGGACTTGGCCGCAGCGTAGTTGCCGATGACGTAGTTGAGCGCAACAAACGTGATTAATAGAAGGATCCCGACAATCAGGAAAGTCCAGAGCCTGTCCTTCCGCATCCCCAGAAATCGCTGCTCACCATTTTGTCTGCCCATCGAAACCGCCTCCTTGGAAGCACCCCGTTCTCAGGCCCGATGACAACGCACTGGCCTGAGGGCACCGGGGTGGGCGAATGGTGCGGAGTGTATCAGAGCCGCCGGGAGGTGTCATCTTTGGTGCGGGTGAGATCTGCGGGCTAACGACGGCGGGAGGAGGAGCTCCGGGAGCTCGACGAGCTTCGCGAGCCGGAGGAGCTCCGCGATCGGGACGAGCTTCGCGATCGGGACGAGCTTCGTGAGCCCGACGAGGCGCTGCCACGCTTCGACCGGTACCCACGGAGAGCCCCGCGACGGCCTCCCCGGTTTCCGAGCCAGGCACCCTTGCGCCGTCGAAGGGCCCCTCGCCGGCCCGCCTGCCGATGCCGAAACCGGCGATGTCTGCTCCGCATACGACGCGCCCAGGAGCGGCGCGGAAACAGTGGGAGCCGCGTGATTCGGCGCGTACCGCGCGGATTATGAATCAGAACCCCCGAGCCGCGATCGATCCGTCTGGGCTGTCCCCGCGGTGTCAGGTACGACGGCCGGGACGGGCGCCGGGACAGGGAACCGGCGTGATTCGGGCGGCGGGTCAACGGGCCCACGTGACTGGGGCGGCGGGTCAAACCGCCCAGGCGCTGGGGGCGCCGCGTCATGGGGGGCCGGTAGGGCTGGAATCCATGGGCGCCGCGACCGGTCAGCATCCGGTACTGACGCGGTCCCACCCGTACGTAGCGCCGCATGTCGCCCTTGTAAATTCGGCCGCGCAGGTACCGTGGACGGTAGTGTCGGCGGAAAAAGTGCTGCTTGCGCTGGAACAGCCGATAGAAAGCCTGGGTGAAGTCGCCGATGAAGTAGACGATGCCCCCCACGAGGTTGAACAGGTCGCCGGTCATGGCAAAAGCGTGGCGGTGGGGCCAGGGATAGTGGCACCAGTCGCCGCCGTGCTCTTCGTCCAGCGGGTGGGGATTGGCGTACCAGTACACCGGGCCGTCAGATTGGAAGTCCGCCGGGTCGCCGATGAACACGAACTCCCCGTTGGAGGCGCAGAAGAGCTCGGGCTCAAAGGGCGCATACACGTGGGTGTGACTCCCGGAGCTGGAGCACCAGCCCGAACCGAAGTCCGGGTGAATGGGGTGGCCGCCCCGGTACCGATAGAGCTGGTTGAACTGCACGACGGGCCCGATCTGATTGGACGGCACGTGCGTCCTGGGCGGCGCGGGTCGCTGGAGCTGGGTATCATAGGCGCTGCTCGCCACGGCCAACAGTGCGGCCACCGCCAAAAGGCCACCCGCCACGAGCGAACGCCCTCGTAACCCTCTCATTCTGTACTGCATCAATCGCTCCCGAACGGCCACGAACATTATAGCACCGCTCACGCGCCACGCCAGCGGGTTATTTGCGCCCCGCCCCAGAAGGGCGGCCCCGGCGGGTGCGGCGGGTAGGTTGGGCCTGACGCGGGTCCTTCGGCCAGGCGTGCTTGGGGTAACGACCCTGCAGCTCCTTTCTGACCTCGCCGTAACCGCGGTCCCAGAAGCTCTCCAGATCCCGGGTCACCTGCACGGGCCGCCCACTCGGGGCCAGCAGATGCAGCAGCACGGCCACCCGGCCCCGGGCCACCCGGGGGGTCTGCTCGAGGCCAAAGAGCTCCTGAATCCGCACCGCGAGCACGGGCGGCTCCGCCGACGACGGCTCGGTGATCCCCGCGGGTTCCCGCCGATATTCGAGGCGGATCCGACTGCCGCTGGGCACCGTCACCCACTCCGGCGCCTCGCGCTCGAGCAACCGCGCCTGGTCCCGGCTGAGTCGCGCTCCGAGGGCCGGGAGCAGGTCCACCCGCCGCAGCTCGTCAAAGGACAACCTGCCCAGACACAGCTCGGTGGTGACCTCCGCCAACACCCTGTCGTCGAAAGGGGGCAACCCCGCCTCGGGCAGCTGCGCCGACAGAAAGCACACCCGGGCCAACCACTGATCCACCGCCGGGCTCCAGCCCAGCGCCTGCCGGGGGACCCGGGCCGCGACCTGGGCGAGCAGCTCTCCGGCCGCGGCCCGGTCCTCCACCGGAACCGTCCGTTGCTCGATGATGAGCGCTGCAAACCGCCGCTGAACACGGGCCACCACCCGCTGCGTCTCCTCATCAAAGGCCAGCACGGTCTCTTCCCGCAGGGAGCCGGGCAGTGCCGACTCCAGCAGCTCGGTGGTGACCTGGCTGGCCAGCCGCACCCGGGCGGCACGCCCCCGCGCGCCGTCTTCCACCCGGTGCGCCACCACCAGCATCCCCTCCCGGACCACACTGTTGTCGTCGAGCTCGGCCTCTCGGCCGCCGGCGAGTAACAGGCGGGGGCCGCCCTCGGTGCGCCGCACGCCCACACGGTCAGGATAGCCCAGCAGCAACACCCGCAGCAGGTCCCGTTCGGTGGGCGCCACCGATTGCGCGTGGCCCAGGGCGGACCGGCCCACCCGCTCGAGCTGGTCGGCCACGGACAGGGCCCGGCGGGCCGCCCGGGGGTCCAGCCCGAAGCTCCGAAACACCGCATCGCCGCCACCGGCTCGACGGGCCTCGGTCACCAGCTCCAACCGCCACAGCAGGTCCGACGTGCCCACCGCTGCCCGAGACGACGGGGCGCCACCCCCGAAGCCGCGCGCCGCCAGGAGCACATCCCGCTCCGAGGCCAGCGCCGCCAACAGCGCCCCCGGCCCGGGACAACCGGCATCGTGGGCCGCCACCAACATGCGGGCGAGGCGTGGATGCAGCGGCACGCTGAGCATCCGCCGACCCACGGGCGTGACGCCACTGTGGTCCACGGCTCCCAGGCTCCGCAACAAACCGTCGGCCCGCGCGAGGGCCGCGGCCGGAGGCGACTCAAACCAGGGAAAGTCAGCGGGATCGGCGCAGCCCCAGGCGCGCACCTGCAACACCGCGCCGGCCAGGTCCACCCGCCGAATCTCGGGCAGCTCGCGCTCGGGCCGCGCTTGGTGCTCGCCCCGGGTCCAGAGCCGCACCACGCGGCCGGGGGCCGTGCGGCCCGCCCGCCCCGCCCGCTGCGTGGCCGAGGCCCGACTGATGGGCGCGAGCGCCAACCGATCCAATCCCCAACGGGGGTCGTGCCGCAGCTGCTTGAACTGACCGCTGTCCACCACCGTGGTCACCCCATCGATGGTCAGGGAGGTTTCCGCCACGTTGGTGGCCAGGATGACCTTGCGGGATCCCCCGGGGGCGAGCACCACATCCTGGGCTGCGGCGTCCATGTCCCCGTGCAGGGGCAGCACCCGGAATTTGTCGCGCTGGGCCGCCCCCGCCAGCAACTCGGCTGTGCGACGGATCTCCGCCGCTCCGGGCAGAAACACAAGCACGTGCCCTCCGTCATCCTCGGGATCGGACAACGCCTTCAAAACGGCACCGGCGGCCCGCAACGCCAGCGGTCGATCGTCGGGCTGAGGGGCGAAGCGAATTTGAATCGGGTGGCTCCGACCCTCGGCCTCCAGCACGGGGCAATGGCCCAGATACGCCGCCAGAGGCGTGGCCTCCAGGGTGGCGGACATGGCCACCAAGCGCAGCTCGGGCCGCAGCTCTCGCTGCACCTCCACAAGCAGGGCCAGTGCCAGATCCGCCTCCAGGCTGCGCTCGTGAAACTCATCCAGCACCACGAGATCCACGCCTTCGAGCAGCGGATCCCGCTGCAGCCGTCTGGTCAGAATCCCCTCGGTGACAAAAGTAATGCGCGTGGCGGGACCGGCCCGCGCGTCCAACCGCACACGATATCCAACCTCGTCACCCACCCGCACGTCGCGCTCCCACGCCAGGCGCCGGGCCGCGGCCCGGGCCGCCACCCGTCGGGGCTCGAGCACCAGGATCTCCCCCGTGGGCGCGAGGCCGCCGTCCAGCAACGCCGGTGGCACCCGGGTGGTCTTGCCCGCGCCCGGTGGCGCCACGATGACCAGGTTCGGGACGGACTCGAGGCTGCGCACAATCTCCGGCAGCAGCGGATCGATGGGCAACGGCTCAATCATGCGGGCTAAAAAGGGGGAGGTGAAAACTATACGTGGGAGCGTTGCACGTTGTGCAGCTCGAAGGTGGGCCCGGTCGCTCCGGGGCGCTCGTCCTGACGATAGAAGATGCCGAAGCAGAGGCTCTCGGTCTCGTAAAAGTTACGCCCGTCACGGGTCACCTGGTGCGTGGGTCGCAAGCTGCCCACGTTCACATAATGCAGGTCCCGCTGGGGGCCGCCCTCCTCGCCCAAAAAGGCCAGCGGCACGTGCTGGGCCCAGTGGGTGTGGCCGTACACCACGTACCGCACGGCCGACCCGTCCTGCAGGGCCATCTTCTCTTTGGCCGCCATGTCCACATACCGCTCGTAGGGATCATAGGCCGCGAACTTGTCGTAGATCTTCATGGCCGCGCCGATCTTGCCCAGCCACAGCTTGTCCAGGCTCGTCAACAGCAGCTCCAGCCGATCGGCTTCGTCCAGGGGCTTGTACCACCGGTCGTGACCCGCCGAGGAGAGCCACCACTTCACATAGTCCTTGCCGTTAAAGTTGGTGAGCGCCCGGCCGATGCACTGGGAGAGCATGTTCTTGTCGTGGGTGCTGCTGAAATGACGGGTGAGCCACTGCACCACCGACGAGACCGGACGCACATTGTCGAGTTGCTCGATCTTGTGGCGGAACGTCGCGATGGCGTCTGCGTTGTATTCGCCTCCAGGCTGCAGCAGGCTCGCTTCGAAGGTCAGGCGCGCAAAGAGCTCGCAGTTGATGAGGTCATTCATGGGTACGCAGTCGTAGTCCTGGGGCTCAAGTCGGTCGGAATCGCCCTCGAAGGAGTACACGTCCCACTCGTGGCCATGCCGGATGAGCACGCCGTGCCCGGGCTCGATGTACTCGGTGGGGAACCGCAACTCCGAGTTCCAGCCCTGGGAACGCCCCAGATCCAGGCCGAGGAAGTCGATGACCCGGGCCCGCAGGCCGGGGTGCATGTTGATCAGTCGGTCGCTGTCCCCGGGCAGATAGATCCGCGTGGGCTCCGTGCCGCCGAAGCGATCCGCCAACAGATCCCCGAGAATTCCTTTGATGGGGGACACGTTCTCGTGGGTCATGATCTGGTTAAAAAGCTGCACGCTGCGCTCCAGGTAGCCGCCCTCGCCGGACTGGGGGGGCTTGGCGTGGTCGTCACCTTCGACCACCTGAAAATGCCGCCAGGGGGTGTGCTCGCCCTGGAACCAGAAGTGCGTCCGGCGAAGATCGAAGATGTCCCCCGCGTAGACGAGCTGCACCTGGCTGTGGGGGTTGACCGCCCGGACCGTGGCGTGGGCCTCGGCGATGCGGTCAAGCAGGTCCACATAGACCTGCGGCTTGAGGTTGTGGTCCCCCGCCGACCCATCGGCGAGGTGCAGATCACTGATGACGACAAGCATCCGTGCTCCTCCGGTTTCTATGGCACGATTGGCCACTGGCCCTTGGACCTTAGCCACGACCCTCCCATAGCGTCAAGCGAACACCTTTCAGGTGGGCCCAAGATTGACGCTTTGTCACTTCCATGCAGTATGGACAGGGACAGCCTGTCAAGCTATCTTGCCTGGCTGCCCGATAACGGCGCGAGATCGCTGGCGCCATCGCTGGTATAGGATTTGCTTAGAGACTTCGAGGCCCCCCATACGGGGCCGAAAGGACTTGGATGCGTACCCTCTTTCTGACTACCCTGTTGGCGCTCGCCGGACTGGCGTCCACACCGGCCCGGGCCCAGTCCTTCACGTTCTACCCCTACGACGAAAATAACGTGGAGTCCCTCGACACCGTGGAAATTGCCGAGTGGTCCAACATGGCCCGGTGTCTATGTGACGAGTACGCCGAAACCCAGGATGCAAGCTCGGCCACCCTGCACATCCGGGTCCGAGAAAGCAGCAGCTCGTTAACCACCGACGAAGTCTACTTTTACCTGGGCGACGACTGTGACAGCGAATCCACGTCCATCAGCGACGTCTGTCGCGAGCTGACGGTCATCAACCACTCGGACTTCAACGTGGAGCAAACCATCGACGTGCCCGTCCATTGGGTAGTGGACCCCCTGGGCGGACAGTGCTCCGAGCAGAATGGAGGCACCTCCACCCTGTACGTGATCATGGGCGACCCCAACAACGCGCCGTCGGCCACCTACGTCATCAGCTACGACACCGCTCCCCCGGGCGTGCCCTCGTCGGTGTCGTCCCTGGGTGGCGAGGAAGCCGTGAGCGTGTCCTGGGATCCCCCGACCTCGGACAGCGAAAACATCGAGTTCTACAACGTCCTGTGCTCGGCGAACGGCGCACCCCTGACCAGCCCCACCGCCACGGCAAGCTGGACGACCACCCTGGACGTCTGCGACGTGAGCCTCCCCGCCGACGCGAGCGCCATCTCCACCAACTGTGCCTCTGTCACCGGCGGTTTCGCGGCGGGCGACGCCCCCAACCCCTGCTTCGTCTGTGGCAGCGTGGGCACCACGGGAACGGACCTGCGGATCTCGGGCCTCGAAAACGGCGTCGTATATGAATTCGCCGTGGTGGCCATTGACGAGAACGGCAACGTCAGCAAGGTCAGCGAGGTGCTCTCAGCGACCCCCGTGCCCACGACGGACTTCGCCGAGCACTATTCGGCGTCAGGGGGCGCCGAGAAGGGCGGCTTCTGCTTCATCGCCACGGCGGTGTACGGAGACTACGACCACCCCAACGTGCGGCGTCTGCGTACCTACCGGGACCAGGTGCTGGCCCGGTCCTCCGCCGGCAAGCAATTCATCGCCTGGTACTACAAGAACGGCCCCAAACTGGTACGCCTCCAGCGGCAATTCCCACAGATCGCCGTGGTCTCACGGCTCGGTTTGGAGGGGCTGGTGTGGATCTCCCGCCAGCTCACCCCGGGGCAGGGCGGCGCGGATCCAAGGCGGGCGGCGCTGCCCCTGGGCGTGCTGCTCGTGGGGCTGATGCTCGGCCTGGGCCGCCTGGTGGGGAGGCGGGAGGACGAGCCCGCGCACCGGGAAACGGATCCTGAGGATACGGACCCGGAGGTGGCCCTGTGAAAATCTGCTGGAGCCTGCTGGGCGTCCTGCTCCTGGGGCTGGCATCCACCCCCACGGCCAAGGCGCAGTACTACGACCTCAACACCGCCTACGAGCCCAGCCCCCAGTGGTTTGCGGTGGAGCTCAAGTTCGGACCCTACCTGCCCGACATCGACTCCGAGCTCGGCAGCGGCGGCGGTCCCTACCGCGACATCTTCGGCCGCAAGCTGCGGCTCATGAGCCAGCTCACCTTTGACGTGCAGTTCCTCAAAAAGCACGGCACCCTGGGCGTCGGCGGCACCATCGGCCTCTTCACGGCCCAGGGCAAGGCGCTGCTGGAGACCGGCGAGTCCTCATCGGACAAGACGAGCATCAACGTCATCCCCCTGATCCTGCAGCTCGTATACCGCTGGGACTACGCCGCCAAGCACTGGAACGTGCCCCTGGTGCCCTACGTGCGCGCCGGCTTGGTCTACTCCTTTTATTGGATCACCCAGGGCAGCGGAAAGCTCGCCCGTTTCGCCAGCGGCGGCAAGGCCCACGGCGGCGTCTGGGGCTATCAGGTCAACATCGGCCTGGCGCTCATGCTCGACGTGCTGGAGCCCGGCTCTGCCAAAAAGCTGGACTCGGAGATGGGCGTCAACCACACCTACCTCTTTTGCGAGTTCGTGCACTCGGGCGTCGATGACTTCGGCGGAGATCGCATTCGCCTGGGCATGAAATACACCCTGTTGGCGGGGCTCGCCGCCGAGTTCTAGCGTCCGGCGGCCTGGTGAGACATGCCGGCTGAGCGCTCCATCCACCTCAGGGTCGCCTACGACGGCACCGCTTACTCGGGCTGGCAGATCCAGCCTCGGGATCCCACGGTTCAAGGGCGGCTCATGGAGGCGGTGGCCGAGATGGAGGGGCAACCCACGAAGGTCTTCGGCGCCGGTCGCACCGACGCCGGGGTCCACGCGCGAGGCCAGGGGGCGAGCTTTTGCACCGACTCCTCCATCCCCACGCGCGGCTACGTCATGGGGATCAACGCCAAGCTCCCGGAGGACATCGCCGTGTTGGAGGCCACCGCGCTTGATGTGGACTTCCACGCGCGTTTCTCGGCCCGGGGCAAGCACTACCGCTACTCCATCTGGAACGCGCCCACGCGGCACCCGCTCATGACGCGCTTCGCCTGTCACCGGTGGAAACCCCTGGACGATGCGGCCATGGACCAGGCCGCCCGCTACCTCGAGGGCAAACATGACTTCGAGGCCTTCCGCGCCGCCGACTGCGAGCGGGACCACGCCGTACGTCGGCTCTGGCGCGTCAGGGTGACCCGGCAGCCCAACCTGATCCACATCGACGTCGAGGGCACGGCCTTTCTCAAGCACATGGTCCGCACCATCGCCGGCAGCCTGCTCGAGGTGGGCCTGGGAAAGCATCCGCCGGCGTGGATCGCCGAGGTGCTCGCGTCAAAAGATCGACGCCAGGCCGGCCCCACGGCCCCGCCCCAGGGGCTGTGCCTCGAGCGCGTATACTACCCCGAGCTGGGCGACGTGCCTCCGGGGCCCGCCTGAAGGCCACCCCCGCCGCGGAATCTCGCGCCCCTGAGCCAGTCACATTCCACCGGGAGGCTGTCCACAGTCAGGCTTGCACAAAGGCACCGAAAACGTGACACTGGCACAACCCATGGCCGGCTCCCCAAAGAAACGGCGGCGCGATCTGTCCGCCATGGCCCGGCAGGCCAACCACGTGCTGGCCACCGCGGTGGTGGTGTTCACCGCGGCGGTGCTCCTGGGCCGAATCATTGAGCCCTGGATGCTAAGCCTTCAGGCGTGGCTCCGCGATCATCTGGGCCCAAACGTCACGGCCCTTTTGTTCGGCCCCTTCATCGTGGACCTGCCCAAGGCGCTGCTCCTGCTGCTGGTGGCCTTCCCCCTGGGTCGTGTCACGACCCCCCGACCCTGGCCCGCCGCCCTGGGCCTGGTGGGGCTCACGTACCTCTGCGACTTCAGCATCGACTACGTGCTGGGCGCCCACCACATCACCTGGTTCCAGTGGAAGGCGGCGGTGGGACGCGGGATCCTGGCAGCCGGGATCACCTGGGGCGTCGCCTGGCTGCTACAACGGGGCCGCCGGGCCGCCGAGACCGCGGATCGCCAGGGCGCGGCGCTCGACAAAGCGCCCGGCAAATCCCGAAAGACAAAACCAAGCAAATCCCGCAAGACAGAGCCGCCTTCGGGGGCCACCGCGGCGGCCCCTGACACGCCGCCGGACCGCGCTGACCCCGACTCCGGAGATCCGACCTGTAAGTCCAAGGCCGGTCCAGGCGTTACAGAAGGTGAGCCATGAGTGGGCCCGTGCCGGACGACGCGGCGGGGCTCGCCCAGGAGCGCACCCTGATTGAGCAGGCGCAGGCCGGCGATCAAGAGGCGCTCAAACCGATCCTCAAGCGGTACGGCCCCGTGCTGTTTTCCGGGGTGATCCTGCCCCGACTGGGCAACGAGGCCGACGCCGAGGATGTTCTGCGGGATACGATGATGGCCGCAATCGATCGCATACAGACCTTCCAATGGAAGGGACGCAGCATCTACTACTGGATGCGCCAGATCGCGATGAACAAAATCATCGACGTGCACCGCAAGCGCCAGCGCGGGGATCGACTGGTCAAAGCCCTCACCGCCGAGGCTTCCGTGGATCCGCCCCACGCCGACCAGGCGGACGATGCGCTCATCGCCGCCGAGGAACGAAAGATCAACCGCGGGCGCATCGCCCGGACCCTCGAGGCGCTGAACCCTCGTTATGCCGACGCCATCCGGCTGCGGCTGGTGGAAGAGCTGCCCCGGCGGGACTGTGCGGCGCGCATGGGCATCAGCCTGGGCACCTTTGACGTGCTGTTTTTCAGGGCGGTGAAGTCCTTTAGGAAGAAGTTCTTGGAAGAATGAGCGAGGACCGACGAGATAAAGAGCTCCAGCAGGAGCTGGAACGCCTGGGCGAGCCCGGCGCGGACGCCGAGGAGATCGCGGCGGCCGAGCGGCTGGCAGCCCGGCTCGAGGGCGCCCTGCACGTGGTGGACACGACCGACGATGGCGACCTGTCCACCCTGGCCGGAACCCTTCGGGACGGCGTTCGGGACGCCAGCGCTGGCGCCCTCGCCACAGACCGGGCCCTCGCCACGATCTTTGCCGACGCGAACGCAGCGGCTGACGAATTGCCCGCTGACGAGCTGGAGCAACGCCGGGCCGATGCCCTGGCCACAGGCGTGGATCGGATGATCGCCGGTGTGCTGCCCCTGGACGCACCGGCGGAGGTGCGCGACCTGCTGCACGTGGTGGCCATGATCCGCGTGGCGGCACAGGCCACACCCCTGTCCCCGGGGCGCCTCGAGACCCTGGTAGACCAGGCCTATGGCGTGGAACAAACCGCCGCGGAGGCGGCCCCGGCCCAGGGACGTACCTCCACCCTGTTGCGGCTGGCGCTGGTGGCCGCGCTGGCGGTGCTGGTTTTGGGCGCCGGTCTGGTCATGGGAGGATACCTGGGGCCTCGGCCGGTGGTCTCCGCCGGGCAGCAACTACCCACGCACCTGACCTCGCGCTCCACACGGGACATCCTGCCGGGCGCCTTCCCGCGCTCCCAGACCTCCACCGCGCGCATCAACCTCATCTACCACGACCGCATGCGCTCCTTCCGGGAGCTGCAACTGGGCGGCCCGCACCCGCCTTCCCCGGCCCGGAGGAAGCCATGAGTCGCCTGGAGCGTACCCTGGCTGCCGTCGGTCTGGCTTTGACCCTGGCCATGAGCCTCACCCTGGGTGTAATCGCCGGACCGGCCGGCTGCACCCGGCAAAAGGCCGGCCAGCAGCCCGACCCGCGCCCCCGGGTGGACAAAGCGCTCATGACCTGCCTGGGCGCCATCCGATCGTACCACCGGCAGGCGGATCTCCATCTGGCCCGCAGCAACCCCACCGCGGCCCGGGAAGCCGTGGCGCAGATCCTGGCCATGAAGTGCACCGGCCGGACCAACCCGGAGATCCGGGAGGCGGTATTGGACGTCTATGGCCGCCTGGTTCGGCTGCACATGCAGCAGGGCGAGCTGGACGAGGCCGCGCGTTGGCTCGCCAAAGGCATGCAGCGCAAGGGGCCGCCCTCCTTTTTCCGGGCCAACCTGTACATGGTGCATGGCGATCTGCTGGATGCCCGTGCGATCGCCTTGGACAAGGCCGGCCAAAAGGCCGAAGCCGACAAGCTCCGGCGCCAGGCCATCGACGCCTTTGAGCGGTCCTCCAAGATGAACCGGCAGCTCCTGGGGGAGCTGGTCAAATGAGACGGCATCGCGTGCAAACGCTGCTCTGGGCGACCCTGACCACCGTGCTTTGCAACTGCGCTATGCCCGGCCAGGCAACGTATCCGGGGCCGGCCGCCCAATCCGGTAGCCGAGAAGACGGGCCCCACAAGAGGATCAACATCGCCGAGCCCGAGACCATCGCTGCCTGGGAGGCCCGCCTCCAAAGCCACACGGCCACCCTCTATGCCCTGCTCCCCATCTCCACCAGCAGCGGCGGCGCGACCACCAGCCCCGCCGGTCCAACGCCTAGCACGCGGCACTACCGCCCTCAACCCGCGCAACCGGGACGTGCTCCCTCTCGGGCCACCGCGGGGGTCAACCGATCCATTCGCTGCCACCGCATCTGCCGCCACGTCCGCGCCATCTGCTACGCCGCAAAACGAATCTGCCAAATCGCCGCCCGCCTCGGCGACGAGTCCGCCCGCACCGCCTGTGAACGCAACCAGAAACGTTGCCAATCCGCCCGGACCATCACCCAACGTCGAGGCTGCCCCGGCTGCGGCCAAGCCCACCGCCCCCGTCACAAAAACCACCAGCGCCGCGCCTGCCTGAAGTAAATAACCCATCAGCCGACAACTTCTTGATTCTAGGCTCCCGGCAGGATTCCCTCGGATTCCAAAACGAAAATCAGCTCCACACAAGCGAGCGCAGCCCCCGCGGAGGAGTCGCCCGCAGCCGATCTCAGCTTACTGCAGCGGCCAAGGGCGAGCTCCCCCGCGGGGGCGAAGCGAGCGACGCAAAGGCGCAACGGCACCACGACGCAACGGCACCACGGCATCGCTTTGGAGCTCCGCGTTCGATCGTCCCCTCCCGAAAATCAGCTCCACACAAGTGAGCGTAGCCTTCGCGGAGGAGTCGTCCGTAGCCGATCTCAGCTTACTGGAGCGGCCAAGGGCGAGCTCCTTCGCGGGGGCGAAGCGAGCGACGCAACGGCGCAACGGCGAGGGTGAGATCTGCCAGCTATGCTTTACTGACGCGGGCGGAGCAGACTTTGAATTCGGGGATTTTGGCAATGGGATCCAGGGCGGTGTTGGTGAGCTCGTTGGCGGCGGCCTCCCAGAAGTGGAAGGGGATGAACAGCACCCCCTTGTCCACCCGCTCCTGCACCCGGGCCTCGAGCTCAATGGCGCCCCGCCGGGACTCCACCCGCACCTTGTCGCCGTCGACGATGGAAAGCCTGGCGGCGTCGGCCAGGTTCAGCTCGCAGTAGGGGCCCGGCACGAGGGCATCGAGCCCCTTGGATTTGCGTGTCATGGTGCCCGTATGAAAGTGCTCCAGGATCCGCCCCGTGGTCAGGATCATGGGGAACTCGTCGTCAGGCATCTCCGCGGGGTCCCGATGCTCGATGGCGTGGAACTTGCCCAACCCGCGCGAAAACTGACCCACATGCAAAATGGGCGTGCCGGGGTGGCTCTTGGTGGGCACGGGCCAGCAGAGCTGCTCGCCCGCCTCCAGACGCGCGTAGGAGATCCCCGCGTACTGCGGCGTCAAGCTGGCCAGCTCGTCGAAGATGTCCGCCTCGGACTCATACTTCCACGGATGACCCATGCGCGCCGCGAGGTCGCAGATGATCTGCCAGTCGGGCCGACTGCCGGCCACCGGCGCGATGACCCGGTTCATGAGCTGCACCCGCCGCTCGGTGTTGGTGACCGTGCCGGGCCGTTCGGCGTAGGAGCTCGCCGGCAGCACCACATCCGCCACCCGGGCGGTCTCGGTCAGAAAGAGATCCTGCACCACCAGGAAATCCAGCTTGTCAAAAGCCTCCCGCACGTGTGCAAGATCCGGGTCCGACAGCAGGGGGTTCTCCCCCATGATGTACAGCGCCTTGATCTCTCCGGAGGCAGCCTTGGGGATGATCTCGGTGAGCGGCACACCCAGCTCCGGGCTCAGCTCGGTGGACCAAGCCTTTTCAAATTTTTTCCGGGCGGCCTCGTCGGTCACCTGGGCGTAGCCGGGATAGACATTGGGCAGGCCGCCCATGTCACAGGCGCCCTGCACATTGTTCTGTCCCCGCAGGGGGTTCACGCCGCCGCCCTCCAAACCCATGTTGCCACAGAGCATGGCCAGGTTTGCCAGGGACTTGACGTTGTCGGTTCCCGACGTGTGCTGAGTGATGCCCATGGAGTAGAGAATGGACGCCGGCTTGCCCGAGGCATACAGGCGTGCCGCGGCCACGAGGTCCTCGGCCGCCACTCCGGTGATCTTCGACACGCGCTCGGGGGTGTACGACTCGACCACCTGGCGAACCTCCTCGAACCCCTCGGTGCGAGCAGCGACAAACTCCTTGTCATACAAATCCTCTTTAATGATGACGTGCATGAGCCCGTTGATCCACGCCACGTCCGTACCGGGGCGCATGCGGCACCACACGTCGGCCACGCTGGTCAGCGCGATGCGTCGGGGCTCGAACATCACCAGCTTCGCTCCCCGACGCAAGGCCCGGCGTACGCCGTGCCCGATGATGGGGTGGTTGTCCGTGGTGTTCGAGCCCGTGATCAGAAAGACCTCCGCCTTCTCCAAGCACTCGATGGAGTTGGTCATCGCACCGGAACCGAATGCGGCGGCCAGACCGGCCACCGTGGAGCTGTGTCACAATCGTGCGCAGTGATCGACGCTGTTGGTCTTCATCACCGCGCGCGTGAACTTCTGCAGCAGATAGTTGTCCTCGTTGGCCACCTTGGCTGAGGTGAAGGCGCCGAACTCCGAGGGCTTGACCGCCTTGAACTTGGACGCCACGAGGTCCAGGGCTTCGTCCCAACTGGCCTCGACGAGCTCGCCGTTCTTGCGGATGAGAGGCGAAGTCAGCCGATCTTCATGGCTCACATAGTCGAAGGATCCGAACCGCCCCTTGACACAGAGCACTCCCTTGTTGACCGGGTTGTCGCGGTTGCCCCGGGCGCACACGACCTTTCCCATCCGGGCGCCGAGCACGATGCCGCAGCCCGTGCCACAGAAGGGACAGATTGTGGCGGCTTCCGACTCGGGCTCGGGCGGCGGGTTGGAGAAAGACAGCGCCCCGGTGGGGCAGTGCACGACACACTCACCGCAGGACTCGCAGGAGGAGCTGCGGATGTCCTTGGCCAAAAACGGCGCCGGCTCCGACCCCGAGCCCCGGCCCACCAGATCGATGGCGCCGAGCCCGAGGATCTCGTCGCAGGTCTTGACGCAGCGCGCGCAGAGCACGCACTTGGACATGTCCCGCCAAAAGACCGCGTTGGATTTGTCCTGGGTGCCTTCCCGCCCCGTGGGCGGCAGGTCGTGACCAAAGATGCCCAGCTCGCGGGTCAACGTCTGCAGCTCACAGCTGAGGTTGGCGCGACAGCTCAGACAGTCCGTGGGGTGGTCGGCCAACAGCAGCCGCACAACCATGCGGCGGGTCTTCAAGATCTCTTCGTTCTCGGTGGTGACCACCATGCCATCGGCCGCAGCGGTGGTGCAGGAGGGCGGGAGCCCCCGCAGCCCCTCCACGTGCACGATGCACAGCCGGCAGCCACCGTAGGGCACCAGGTCCCTGTCCCAACACAGGGTCGGGATGTGAATGTCCGCCGCCTTGGCCGCCTCGAGGATCGTCATGCCCTGCTCGGCCGTCACGGTGTGTCCGTTGATCGTCAGCGTCACTTCAGCCATCATTCGCTCCTATTCCACGAGCACCGAGTCGTACGTGCGTCGACTTGTTTCATGGAATCTTCCTCTCTCAGTTCCAGCTCTGGTTCCGCCGGGCCGTAGGGGCCGCGGCGTCTGGCCGTGCCTATCTTTTGACCCATTCCAGACACGTCGTGGGACAGGCTTCGACGCAGGCGGGGATCCCGCCTTTTGCCAAGCGGTCGACGCACAGGTCACACTTGGTGATCTGCTCTCCCTCGAGGTACGCCTCGGGCACGCCGTAGGGGCACGTCAGCACGCAGCTCCGACAGCCGATGCACAGGCTGTCGTCGCAAAGCACCGGTCCCCCCTGCCCGGTTTTCTGCATCGCCCCTGTGGGACACACCAGGACGCAGACCGCCGCCTCGCAGTGTCGGCACGCCGTGGGGACGGTGCCGCCGCCGAGCGGGTGCAGCTGTATCCGTGGCCGGGGGAGTGGATCCTCGTCCATCGCCAGCTCGGGGTCCTTGCTCATGGAGTGCTCGACGGCACAGCTCGCCACACATTTGCCGCAGGCGTCGCAGCGTTCGGCGGTCACTCGGATCAGCCCCGTGACCACCGAGCTTGAATCTGGATCAATGGTGGCGGGGAGCAGCGCCTTGCAGGTCTGGCCCGGACACGTGTGGTCGCGGATGTGCGCCTCGTACTCCTCCCGGAAGTATTTGATCGTGGTCAAAGTCGGGTTGGGGGCGGTCTGACCCAGGCCGCAGAGGGAGGCCTTCCCGATCGACTGGCCCAGCTCCTCCAACAGCTCAATGTCCCCCTCTTCACCCTTGCCGGCGCAGATGCGCTCCAGAATCGTGAGCATCTCCCGGGTGCCCACACGGCAGGGTGTGCACTTGCCGCAGGACTCGTTCTGCGTGAAGGTCAAAAAGTACCGCGCGATGTCCACGGTGCAGGTGAGGTCGTCCATAATGACGAGCCCACCCGATCCCATGATGGAACCCGCCTTGGCCAGGGTGGCGTACTCGATGGGCGTGTCCAGGAACCGCTCGGGAAGACACCCCCCCGACGGCCCGCCGGTCTGTGCCGCCTTGAAGGGACGGCCATCCAGGATGCCGCCCCCTACCCCGTAGACCACCTCCCGCAGCGTGATGCCCATGGGCACCTCGATGAGGCCGGGGTTGTTGACCTTGCCCGTAAGCGCGAAGGTCTTGGTGCCCGGGCTCTCCGCGGTGCCGTTGCCGGCGTACCACTTGGCGCCTTTGCGCAGGATGGAAGCCACGTTGCTGAAGGTCTCGACGTTGTTGACATTGGAGGGCTTGCCGAACAGGCCCTGGTTCGCCGGGAAGGGCGGTCTCGGGCGGGGCATGCCCCGCTGGCCTTCGATGGAGGCGATGAGCGCGGTCTCTTCGCCGCACACAAAGGCGCCGGCCCCCTCCTTGATCTTGACCTCGAAGTCGAAGTCCGATCCCAGGATGGACTTGCCCAGCGCCCCGATGTCCCGCATCTGCTCCATGGCGTGCAGGAGTCGCTTCACCGCCAACGGATACTCGGCGCGAATGTAGACGTAGGCGATGGTGGCCCCGATGGCGTAGGCCGCGATACTCATGCCCTCGAGCACGGCGTGGGGGTCACCCTCGAGCACCGACCGATCCATGAAGGCCCCGGGGTCACCCTCGTCCGCGTTGCAGATGAGGTACTTCTGATCGCCCTTGGCATTGCGGCAAAAGCGCCACTTGAGGCCCGTGGGGAAGCCGCCGCCGCCGCGCCCTCGCAACCCCGAGTCCATCACCTCCTGGATCACCTCCTCGGGAGTCATGCCCAGGGCACGCTGCAACCCAGCGTATCCACCGCGCGCCAGGTAGTGGTCCAGGGAGGTGGGATCGATCCATCCGCAGTTGCGCAAGGCGATGCGGAGCTGGGGACCGAGCACCGCCTGCTCCTCCAGCCGATCCAGCCCTCCGTAGCTCCCTTCACCCAGGGTGCCGAACACCCACGGTTCGGGCGGGCCGCCGTTTTTGAGCTGGCCCTCCAGGATCTGGGGCAACGCCTCGGCGGTGACATTGCGGTAAGATACCCGCGGCTTGCCCGGCTCCTGGATGTCCACCAGGGGCTCGGCAAAACACATCCCAATGCAGCCCACGGGCACGACCTGGGCCTCCAGGTTGAGATCAGCCAGGGCGTCGGGGAGATGGTTGAGTAACCCGCGAGCCCCCGCCGCCAGGCCGCAGGTGGCCGAGCCCACGTAGATCCGGACTTCGTCGCCCTCCTGCTGGGCTTTCCAGGTCTCTTTTGCCGACAGGATTCGTTGATCGAGATTCACAGTCTTATCTCCATCGGTAGGCCTCCATCATTCCGCCACAGCGCAACGGCAGCAGTGAGCAGAATTGGGAGGTCGCTACTCCTTCTGTGACTGTTCACGGAGCATGTCGACAGTCTCCTTGACCGAGGCCACGGACTGAGCGGCGTGCACCTCGCCGTTGACAACCACCACCGGCGCGAGGGCGCAAGCGCCCACGCAGGCCACCGCCTCCAGGGTAAACAGCATATCCCCGGTGGTGCCACCGGGCGGCACGCCCATGTGCGTCGAGATCTCGCTCTCGATGCGACCGCTGCCCTTGACGTGGCAGGCAGTGCCCCGGCAGATGGTGATGCGGTGCTCGCCCTGGGGCTCGAAGTTGAACTGCGCGTAGAAGCTGGCCACGCCGTAGACCTTGGACTCCGGGATCCGGAGGTGCCGGGCCGTGGCGAGCATGGACTCCGGCGGCAGGTAGCCGGCGTCCTCCTGGATGAACTGCAGGACGGGGATCAGATACTCCGGCCTGGATTCAAAGCGGCGGGCGATTTGGCTGCGCCAGTCGTCCATGCTCTGGGATGGAACATCACTCATGGTGTTTTACCTTTGCTGCATGAGCGCGAAACCGTGCCCTGCATCACCGCCCTGGAGTCTCAAAACGCAAGGAGCGAAAGGACTTCGGGCACGGGTGCCGCGCGCTACCACGACCTACACCACTGCACTGTCGAGGGGACAATAGCCTCTGGCCCCACGACCTGCAACCCCCGGGGTCGACGTTCAGGTGTAGCGGGGGCCGTGGCGCGGACACAAGGCGCCAGCACGGGGCTCATCAGTGGTTTTTTAGCAGGGTCGCGTTGAGGAACGGTCGGAAGGGGAAACTACAGATCGTTGGGGGTAACCGTCTTGCGCTTGTTGTTCTGCGCGCGGGTCACACCGGCCTTGAGCAGCTCGTGCACCTTGGCGGACACGGCGGCGATGAGGGCGCCATCGGCGCGCATGTTGTTGGCCTTGACGACCTCTTTGACCTTGGAGCCCACTACGAGGATATCCGTGCCGCCCTTCCTGGCAGCGCCCTTCTTGCCAGGGGCCTTCTTCGCGGCGGCGGCTTTCTTAACGGGGGCTTTCTTCTTGGGAGCGGTCTTTTTCTTGGTGCTCATTTTCTTGTCCCTCCTGCGGTCCCTCTGGGATCATCCGCAGATGTGATGCCGGCGATCCGGCTGTTTACGCGTTCTCGCGATTGATTTCGGAACATTCTGCCAGTCTGATCGTCAAAATCAAGCCGCTTTTTTCTCTAAAGTGCGTTTTTTTGGGGTTGTGGGCCGAATTTTTCACCATCAGCCCCCTTTTAGAGGTCTCCTTTTCAAGTTTTCGGCATTTGCTTTGGCCGTTTTCGAATGTGCGCCCAAAGCTTTCGCCCGCGCGTGAATGTGGTATCACTCGACCTCATCATGACTGCACGACTCACGCCAAAGCTCGGCCTACTCGCGGCCACAGCCGTCGTTCTCGGCAACATCGTCGGCGTAATGGTCTTTTTGACACCGTCCATCGCCGCGGTGCACCTCCCCTATAACACCTGGTACCTGGCTGCCTGGGCCGTGGGCGGCATCCTGGCCCTTTTGGGGGCCCTGTGCCTGGGAGAGCTCGGCGCCATGATGCCCGAGGCCGGGGGCGACTACATCTTCATCCGGGAGGCCTTCGGCGATCGCACGGCCTTTTTGTCAGGTTGGACCTCGGTGATCATCACCTTCCCCGGCTCCATCGCCGCCATGGCCGTGGGGCTCTGCTTCTTCCAGGGGCCGGCCCTGCTGGGGCCCGGGGTGCGGAGTCCAATTTTTACCCTCGACCTCGGCGCCTACTACTATACGGTCTCCTGGGCCCAGGCGCTCGGGATTGGGATCATCGCGCTGCTCACGGGCATCAACCACGTCGGGCTACGGCTCACGGGCTGGGTGCAGACGGCCATCACTGCAACCCCTCTGGCGTTGGTGCTCGTCGCCGGAGTGGCTGTGCTTTTTGTCTCCCCCTCCGGTCCGGTTCCGCCGGCCGTGGCCACGGCGGGCAAGAGCCCCTGGATCGGCCTGTGGCCCGCCATCGTGCCCATCTTCTTCGCCTACGCCGGTTGGAACGTGACCACGTATATCGGCGGCGAGATCAAAAATCCCGGGCGCAACATTCCGCGATCGCTGATCCTGGGTACGGGCCTGGCCATCGTGGCGTACCTGGTGGTGCAGTGGGTCTTTTTAAACGGCATGCCCGCCGCCTCCATGCCCAACGCAAAGTTCGTGCCCGCCGAGGCCGTGACCCGGCTCTTCGGGGGCTGGGCCGGTCACCTGCTCATGGTGGTCATCGCCCTGGCGGTCATGGGCAGCCTCAACGCCACAGTGCTCGCCGGAGCGCGCATCAGCTACGCCATGTCAGGCAAGGGCATGGCCTTTGGTCTGATGGGAACCCAGAGCAGACGCTTCGGCACCCCGGCCGCGGCCCTCTGGATCCAAGCGGCCCTGGCGGCGTTGCTGGTCCTCACCGGTCGCTTCGATGAGCTCGTCAAGTATGTGGTGGGGGTGATGCTCATTTTCTCCATCGTGACCGTCGCGGCCGTGCTGGAGCTGCGCCACACCCGCCCTGAGCTCGAGCGCCCTTATCGCGTCTGGGGCTATCCGTATACGCCCATCGCCTTTGTGCTCTTCTGCGGCGCGGTGCTCGTGTTCCTGTGGCTCCAGTCCTCCCGGGAGCTGCTCTGGGGCGTGCTCATCACCGCGTTGGGCCTGCCCGCCTTCGAATGGATCCGTCGACGCAAGGCGCCCAAAGACTGAGGCCAACCCATGGACAAAGATCAACGCGACCGAGTTCAGACCTTCTTCCGAGACGTGATCCCCTTCAACCGTTTCCTGGGCATGGAGGTGGGTTGCTTTGACAGCGGCCTGGTCCAGCTCACCCTGGAATTCCGACCCGAGTTCATCGGCAATCCGGTGCTGCCCGCCCTGCACGGCGGGGTCATCTCGTCGCTGCTGGACACCGCCGGGGGAGGCGCTGTGTGGTCCCAGATCGAGCCCAACGATCGGGTCTCCACCGTAGACCTGCGAGTGGACTACCTGCGACCCGGGCGCCCCGAAAAGCTGGTGGGCCAGGGCCGGGTGGTGCGGCTGGGCAACCGGGTGGGCGTGGCCGAGCTCCGGGCCTGGCACCCGGGCCGGGAGGACAAACCCGTGGCCGCGGGCATGGGGGTCTACAACGTGACCCGGCTCTCGGCGGAAGAGCTGGACGCCTGGCGTGAAAAAGTGGACAAAGACCTCGCCAGGCCGTAGCCCGTCACAATCATCAGCAGATTGGCCAGCCCAAAAAACTGAAACGGGATGAGGGAGTGGATGAGCCAGAAGTGCGCCGGCCGGCCCGCGAAGAGCAGGAACGTTCCGAGCACCTTCACTGCGAGGATCCACAACTGCACCACCAGGAGCCAGTCCAGCCAGGCAGGCGCCGGACTCAGATCCGCCGCGGCGCTCCACATCAACCACCAGGGCGTGGCGTTGGACAGCAGGATCAGGATCGTGATCCGCACCAGGTTGATCTCGCCACCACCCACAAACCCCGTGCGCACGTCGATGGTGCCGAAAGCGAACTCCCGGCCGAGTTGATAAAAGAGCACCAGCTCCAGCAGGGCCATGAACACCCCCAGCCCCGCAAGGGCGAGACCCCGGGGGCGCCACCGGACGCTGGCCAGCCCGAGGGTGCCCGCACCCAGAATGGCCGTGGCCACCACCACCTGGTCCACGGCCAGCAGCCTGAGCAGGGCCAGAGACAGGAGCGCCAGGTGCGCGCCGCGACCCTGGCGTCTCCACATCACCACCGCGAATCCCAGGATCACGCCACCAAAACCGACATACGTAACGGGCAACCCCAGACGGGGTAGCTGGGCCAGCGCCCAGGCCCCGAACACCGCCGCACCCGACAGCGACACCAGGCTCTGCCAGCGCACGCCACCGAGCACTAAGAGCGCGGGGGGCACGCCCAGGGCGATGGTCCCGGCGATCCAAAGGCTGGTATTCTGCCCCCGCCCAAAGCCCACGGTCTGCCCCAGGATAAACGAAAGCGCCAGCACCACCCCCCCGGCGAGCAACCTCCCGTTGAGCACCCGCCGCCAACGGGCCCAGACCACCAGGCCCAACGCCAGGACCGCCCCCGCGAGCGCCACCACCACATGTCGCCCACCCCACCAACGCAAAAATGGCAACGGAAGAAAGAGCACCGCCGCGGCCAGAGCCGCCGCCAGGCCCGCCGCCAAGCCCTGCTGGTCCCGCAATGCCTTTTGCAAACGACCGCCAAGGACCAGCCACCCCAACAGGGCCAGCAGCAGCAGCAGCCCGGGCAGGGCGAGCCACAGCGAACCCGTGGGGTCGCCCTGGCGCAGCCGCTTCAACCAGTCCAGCACCCAGGCGCCCAGCACCGCCAGGACAAAGGGTGCCACGGCCACGGGCCACCAGCGCACCACGGTCCAACGACCCGTGGAGACGAGCCAGGTCACCGTCACCCCCGCCAGAAGGCCGGCGCACACGGGCGTGGAGGTCCGGGCAGAGAGCATAAACACGCTGGCAATGCCCACGGCGCAAACGCCCAGGGTGATGAGAGCCGGCGCGAGACCGCGCCCCTGGGACAGGGCGTCCCCGCCCGCCAACAACAGCAGCGGCACAAAAAGCAGAAGACCCAGCACGGCGATCCACAGCCAGGGGCTGGATCGGGAGTGGGCCAGGCGCTGGGTCGTAGCGCGGCGGACGGCCGACATGCTGATCCGGCGGGAGACCCGATGGTGTCCGGCAGCGCGGGCCCGGGCTGCCCGCTCCAGGAGACGATCCAGCCCGGGGTCGGCCCGTCCGCGAATACGGCGCAGATGCGCGCGGCGGCCCAGGGCGTGATGGTACGCCACGGTGGCGCGCTCCGCCTCGCTGAGGTCCAGCCCGTCCAGCAGCCCTGGCACCTCGGCGCCCCAGGGTGTGCCCACGCCGAGCAGGGCCGTCACGGTGGGGGCAAAGGCGCGCTGGTCGATGTCCCGTCGGCCCACGGGCAACACCCCCGGGCCGGCCAGCACGTAAGGGGCGCGGGTGGCCTCGGGCTCTCCGGCGCCGTGGTTGCCCACGGCGTTACAGGCATGGTCCGCCATGACCAGCACCGCCGCGTCGGGGCCCATGAGCCGGCGGAGCTCGGGGATGAGCCCATCGTACTGGGCCATCTTTTTGCGATAGGCCCCCCGGACGCTGCGGTCCTTGTGGGCGGCGTGATCCGAGCCCACCAGGTGCAGCACCACCAGGTCCCAGCGCCCCGGTAAAAGCCGTCGGGTATCGGCGAGGGCCGCGCGGTCGGTGCGGTGCACATCATTAATGCCGAGATCCGGCTGGGGATAACTCTGCCGAACGGTGTTGCGATACAGGTCCACCCAGATGTGATCGCCGATGAGCACAATGCGGCGTCCCGACTTGTGCACCCGCCGGAAGAGAGAGTCGCCGGTAATCGGCGGCGATCGGAAATTGTGGATGGCGTGACTGGGCCGCGGGTTCACGCCGGTGCCCAGGGCGCGGACGGTGGTCCCGGTCATGGTGAACGAGCCCGTGCGAGCCACCCCCCAAACCCCCTCTTTACGAAGCGCGGCGAGGTTCGGCATGAGGGTCGGATCAAAGGCCACATCCGCCCGCATGGCGTCAAAGACCAGCCACAGGAGCCGCTTGCCCGGGGCGCGCACCGGCACCGGATCGGCCGGGGCGCTCCGCGCATGGGGCTCGTCGCCGCCGACAAAAAACAGCGCAATCCAGCCCGCGGTCATGGTCAGGCCACCCAGGAAGACCGCCACCGAAAGCGCCAGCACCCCGACCACCAACCGGCCCGACCGTGGGGCTAGGGTTTTTTCTGGTGTCGTCTCGCCAGCCATTGGGTCACCCCAACTCGCACGCCGATAACCGCCGCGATGGCGAGGCCCAACGTCAGAAAAAACCAGTTCCCTTCGTAGATGGCCACCGGCAGGATCAGCGCCGCGCCGGCAAGCACAACCCCGTCGGGCCAGGTGAAGTGGGACTCTTTTCGCTGGGAGGATTTGGCCATGGTCGCGATTCGGGAGCTCGATCACCTACGGGTATAGCAGCCCGAACCTATAGCCCAACCGGCGCACCCCGTCCAGCGGCAGCCTGACCGGGAAGGGGGGGTGCCCGTGCGGGCGCGACGTGGTACAGCTGACCCCGATGCGGATCCTCCACCTGTACAAGGCGTACCCGCCCGTCAAGGGTGGCATCGAGAACACCGTAGAGCTGCTGGCCGAATCCCAGGCGGCCGCGGGTCACGACGTGACCGTGCTGGTCTCCGCGAGCGGCTGGATACCCCGGGTGGAGAGTCTGTCGGGGGTGCGCGTGGTACGCGAGCCCCGGCTGCTGGAGCTGGCCTCCACGCCCCTGTCTCCCACGTTGCCCCTGCGGCTGCTCACCCGGCGGCCGGACATCGCCCACGTGCATTCGCCCTTCCCCCCCGCGGAGGTGGCGAACCTGTTGTTCGGTCGCGCACGGCGCACGGTGCTCACCTACCACAGCGACGTCGTGCGCCAGCGACACATCATGCGCCTCTACGCGCCGGTGCTGCACGCAGTGCTCCGGCGGGTGGACCGCATCTTTCCCACCTCCGAGCCGTACCTGCGTCGCTCGCCTTTTTTGCGCCGGGTGGCCGACCGCTGTCAGGTGATCCCCCTGGGCGTCCGGCTCGAGCCCTTCGGGCGCCCGGACGCCACCGCCGCGGCCCGCCTCCGGCTGGGCTGGAGCAGCGACGGCCAGTTGTCGGCGCGTCCGGTGGTGCTCTTCGTGGGCCGCCTGCGGGCCTACAAGGGGCTGCATCACCTGCTCCAGGCCATGACCGGCGTGGAGGCGAACCTGGCCATCGTGGGGGACGGCCCCGAGCGTCGCCGACTCGAGGGTCTCAGCCGCCGCCTGGGCATCGCCCACCGGGTCCACTTCGCCGGACACCTGGCTGACGACCTGCTGCCTGCGGCCTACCAGGCCGCGGACGCGTTTGTGCTGCCTTCGCACCTTCCCTCGGAAGCCTTCGGGCTGGTCATGGTGGAGGCCATGGCGTCAGGACTCCCGGTGGTCTGCACGGAGCTGGGCACCGGCACCTCGGTGGTGGTGCAACACGGCGAGACCGGCCTGGTGGTTCCCCCGGCAGACCCCGAAGCGCTGGCCCGGGCGCTGCAACGGCTCCTCTCCGACGACGAGCTGCGACAGCGCTTCGGGCGGGCCGGCCGCACGCGCGCCCGCAGGGAGTTCTCCGCCGAAACCTACGTCTCCCGGACCCTGGACGCCTACGAGGACGTGCTCCGCTGAAGGATCTGCGGAGCGATCAGCCGTCGTGGGACGGACGTCAACCGGCGCTCGGCAGACGGGGCGGCGGTCACCGAGCCCTGGGGGCCGGGAGAGGTCGCGGTCGATGGAAGTGCGCCAGCCATCCGCGGTGCTTGGCGATCACCGGCGCGCCGAACCGCCGCGCCAGAAACCTCTCGCCGTACTGCTTCTCCACGGGGCGCTGGTAGTCGTGCACAAAGACGTGGGAGTCGTCGTGGGACAGTCGGGACGACATGTAGATCGACACCATTCGCCCGGGCGCCCCGGCTTTGCGGCCGTCCGGTCCGTCCACGAGGATCACGTCGAACCGCAGTTTCTGGATCTCGGCAGGCAGCGCCAGCTGCAAGCGGGACTCGTCCCGAAGCAGGCTGTTGGCCTGTTCCAGTCGGGTGGTATAGCTGACATTGACGACAGGGCAGGTGATCTCCTGGGCGATCTGGCGAGCCCATTTGGGGTGGTCCTCGATAAATATGGTCGTGCCGCCCTGGTTGACTGCGCACCAGAGCTTGGAGTCGTATCCGACGCCCCACACCAACAGCTTGCATCCGGGGATGCTCCGCACGATCTTGACGATGTGGGTGAGGTATTTGCGATGGAGCTGGATCTTCGACGAGTAGAAGGGCAAATCAGCGGACGCCTGGCGGTGACGGCTGCTCCGGGAACGCGCGGTGGCGACCTCGCCGGATCCATGCGGGGTGCAGGCGCCCACCCACAAAAGGACGGTCATTGCGGCCAGTACCCAACAGATATTCCGTTCGTGTGTGTGCATTGATCTCCAAAGGTGGCCAGCCGGGCCGCGTCGGAACGAGCAGAGATTTGCCGCGACCGGGATTGTGCCCGGCCCCTGGTTTGGCAGCCAGCAAAAACGTTAACCCCGCTGCATGGAGCTCCAACTCGGCATGGCGCAGCTCCAAGGCGCCGACGGCGGCCGCGGTCTGGAGGCTCTCGGCGGACAGAGCGGGCGCGCGGGTCAATCGCGGTGACCGTGGGAACTGGTAGGTCAATAGGACATGGTGAAGATATGGTGAGCGCCGAGGCTGCCGGGGCCCACGGCGGCAATGTGGATGACGAAGGCCGGGGCGAGATTGCTTGCATCGAAGGGGATCCACACCTCGTCCAGTAGCGGCGAGCGGTCGTTTGCTGCGCCCCAGCCCGGCGTGGTGGCGCCGGGAGTGACCGTGGCGGACTGCAGGGCCCAGCCGCTGTCGTACCACGTCAGGTTCAGCACCGTGCCCGCCGCCGCCAGGTTGAAGCCCCGCAACACGAGGCCGCCGTTCCAAAAGAAGGCCTCGGCGGTAACGGGGCGGGCGTAGTCACCCATGATCTCGTCGTGCAGGGACTCGGCGTACCCGCCGTCCGTGCAGGTGTAGTAGGCGTCCCACATGAAGGAGATGATGCGGCTGGGATAGGCGCCCGCAAAGGTGAGGGCCCGGTCCAAGCGGGCCTTGTCCGTCCGGTCCAGAGCATAGGCGAACCCACAGGGGGCGGCTGTGGTGCCCTCGAAGGCCTCCACGTTGCCCCAGAGCGTGACCTGGATCCCCTCCTGGGTGTCGAGCTCACCCACGGCGTCTCGCACGGCGGCGAAGAGCTCCTGGGTGGAGGCGTTGAACTGCTGGGCAAAGGTGCGGGTCCCCACGACGTTGATAAAAGTCGCCAGGGCCGGATCCACATCCGCGATGACGCTGTCCCGCTGGTGGGGGAAAAAGAGCGCGGCCTTGCCGGTGCCCCGACCATCCTGGGGCGCGATGAGGTCCACGCCCAGCCGGGCGAGGCGCTTGAACCCGGCCTTGACCGAGGCCACCGTGGCATTGCCCTGGTCCACGTTCACGTCCCAATAGGGGGACAGCGCATAACGGCGGCCCGGCAAGGCGGCATGCACCACGGGCGCCAGGAGCCCATAGGTGTCGTAGAGCCCGTTGAGCCCGGACGGCATCAGGTTCACCTCGAAGCTCTGGTAGACCCCGACGAAGCTCGGGTGGGCGCCGTGACGTATCGCGTAGTCCTCCAGCACGCGCCGCGCCCAGTCCAGAAACGCCGGTCGGAGGGAGACGTCGAGGTTCCAGGATTGGCCGGCCACGGCCGGGGCGGCCGGCATGTCGAGATAGACCTCCATTTGCAGGCCGTCCGCCGCCGCTAGAAGCGGGTCTTTGGTGTCGGGGCCCTCCGCCCAGGTGAGCAGCACGTCGAAGCTCCCGCCGTTGAAGTCGCAGGGCGCCTGGCTGGCGTTGTGGGGGAGCACGAGGCGCCAGTAGGTCCGGGCCCCGATCGTGATCTTCCGGTCCAGGGCCGGGCAGGTCATGATCGAGTCCGAAAAGGCGTCTCCGAAGTGATACACGAGGTAGTTGGCCACCGTGTTGCCGGCGTTTACAGCCTGGAGGTCCGCCAGCGCGGCGTCCACGCAGTGCGCGGCGCCCTCGACGCACGCGGCGAAGTCGGCGTGGGTGCGGACCTCATTCGCCGTGAGCGCCTCGAAGGATGGCCCGAACCGCCAGATCGACTGGCCGCCCTGCCGATGGAAAGCCTCCAGAGCGTCCTGCCACTCGCAGGCGGTGTTTCGCCCGTACATCCAGGTGCCGTAGATGGGGTAGGGCGCCGTGACGGTCAGGTCGTAGGGCCGCCCACAGCCCCCGCAGAAGGACTCCAGACCCTCGTCCACCAGCCCGTTTCCGTCGTCGTCCGGGCCGTTGCACACCTCCCCCACCTGCCCGTCAGGGGATCCGCCATCGGGTAGGCCGCCATCGGACAGGCCGCCGTCCGTGGCCGCACCGTCCGCTCCACCGGCGTCGCCCGCCGCGCCGCTGTCGGCTCCGGCACCGCCCGAGTGGTCACACGCCATGACCCCCAACGCCGCGAGCAGCGCGATCGACAGACACCGCGCTCCGATCTTTTGAAAAAGTCCCCCAGAGCCAACACGCAAGATCACGAGCACTGAGTTTTCCATCCCTCTGAGTATTCACAATACAATCGCGAAGACAACCCGTCCCCGACGACGACGACAAAAGACATCCTGACTCTTGGCCATCTGCTCGAGTCGCGGGCGCCCGCACGGAGCTATCCGCCGAAATCTATTTCTCCCGCACCTAGGACGCGTGGGAGGACGTGCTTCGCTGAAGGATCTGCCGGAGCGCGGGCACCTCCACCCGATGCGCCGTGGAGCAGTACCGGCACACGACTTCGGCAGCCTCCCCCTGGTTGATCATCTCCGAGAGCTCGGTGACCCCGAGGGTGGCCAGGGCCCCGGACACGCGCTCGGCATCACAGGTACAATGGAACCGCACCCGCCGCCACTCCAGCATACGCAGCCCGTGCCCCACCAGGGCCGAAAGCGCGGCCGTGCGATCCGAGGCGGGCCGTAAGCCGTCACGCACCCAACCGTTGGCCACGCCCTCTCGCGCGCGATCCAGCTCCGCTGCGGACGCGCCGGGGGCCGTCTGAACCAGCACGCCGCCGGCCCAGGCCACGCCACCGCCCTGGTCGAGAATCACGTCGCACGCCAAGACCGAGTCCATCTGTTCGGACTGGGCCAGGTACCGCTCGAGATCCTCGTCGACCTCGCCCGAGCGTAACAGCACATGCCCCTGGTAGATCTCCTTGAGCCCGAGGTCCCGGTGGACCACCAGCTCGCCGCTGCGTCCCACGGCCCCGGCCACGGACACGCGCACTCCCGCCGGGGCCAAGACCATCAGCTCGGGCCGACCCACGTAGCCCCGCACGTCGCCCAGGTCGTTGGCGTCCACCGTAACCCCGCCCAGGGGACCGTCCCCCATGACCTGCATGGTGACCCGCTCATCCCCCTTGGTCAGCGTGGCCATGAGCATGCCGGCCATGAGCCCCCGACCCAGGGCCACCGCGGAGACTCCACGCAGGCCGTGACGATCGGCGGCCTCTGCACAGGAGCCCGTCATCAGGACCACAATGGCCCGCAGCGGTGGCTCATCTGTCATCGTCCGGAGGAGACGATCTTCTGGCGCGGGCATCATTTATTATAGCGTCCAGTCGGGAACAGACAGCTCAAGCTCTACGGCATTCCCGGAGGCAGGCAGTAGTAGGGGTCGTTGGGAGCGCTCTGGGGGATCTGGTCACAGACGTATCCCTCGGCCACGCGACAGTCGCCGGCCCCGGAGCAGGGGTCCAGGCAGACCTGGATGAAGCCGAAGATGTCGACACAAATCCCGCCCTGGTTGTCGCAGGCGTTACCGGGCGTGCACGTGGTGCTCGAACAGTAGCCTCCGGGCATGGTGATGTAGCCCCCAATGTCCGTGAGGCACTCCGGGGTACCGTCGATGATGCCGCCGCACTGGGCCGCCGAGCTGCATGCCGCACCCACCGTGCCGGTCCCCGGCGTCACGCAGCAGGTCCCCGCCCAGCAGCTGGCGTCGTCGTCGTTGCAGTCCGGGCCCAGACAGCCCGGTCCCATGCCGTACTGATCGCCGTCCTGGTCAAAGCACTGGCCGCCCCCGCAGCAGGGGTCGCCCGGGGTCCAGCAGCTCGCGTCCTGTTGGTTGCAGTCCGGGCCCAGACAGGTCGTCCCCTGGCCGTAGCCGTCGCCGTCGGGGTCTACGCAGCTCCCGCCCCCACAGCAGGGATCGTCAGCGGCCCAACACTGGCTGTCGGTCTCGTTGCAGTCCGTGCCCAGGCAGCCCGCGCCCTCGCCGTAGCCGTCGCCGTCAGGGTCGATGCAATCCACCGTGCCGCAGCAGGAGTCACTTGAGCTCCAGCACTGGTTGTTGTTGTCGTCGCAGTCGGGGCCCAGACAGTCCGCGCCCGTCCCGTAGCCATCCCCGTCGCCGTCCACGCAATCGGTGGGGCTGCAGCAGGCCCCTTCCCAACACTCAACGTCCGCGTCGTTGCAGTCCGCGCCGCGGCAGTCCGCACCCGTCCCGAAACCGTCGCCGTCCCGATCCAAGCAGTCGATTTGATCGCAGCAGGCCCCTTCCCAACACAGGTTGTCCGCCTCGCTGCAATCGTCTCCCAGGCAGGTCGAGCCGATGCCATACCCGTCCCCATCGGGATCAAAACAGACGACCGCCTCGCAGCACGCGCCTTCCCAGCAATCACGATTGGTGTCATCACAGTCCGGGCCGCGGCAATCAGCACCGATCCCAAAACCGTCGCCGTCCGCATCCGAGCAGACGATGAGATCACAGCAGTCCCCTTCCCAACACAGGTTGCTCGCTTCGCTGCAATCGTCTCCCAGGCAAGCGGAGCCGACGCCGTAGCCGTCCCCATCGGGGTCCACACAGGCGCCGCCGAGGCTGCTCCCGCTGCAGGCTCCCAAAACCACCGCCCCGGATACGGCTAACAAAAATAAAATACGATGCATCAACCCGTCCTTTCGAAAGCAAGCCCGTACCGACTGTCGTATCTACGATCTTATCATCTCAGCCGGCCCGCAGCTTAGCACGCAGACGACTCACAGGGGAACCCCGGGGTCTCAGACAAGCAATGGGGGGGAGCGTTCGCTACACTAAAAACCGTTTCGGGCCGAAAGGCGCCGAAGGCTTGCGTAGAGGGAGCCAGGGTCCAGCAGATCGCACTGGACCTCGCCAAAAAGGAAGCGATCCCCCACCGACACCGTGACCTCTTCGTCCACGTCCAGAGTCCGACCGTTGAGCAGCGTGCCGTTGGCCGATCCCACATCGCACAGCACGAGCCTTTCGTAGTTCTTGCCGCTTTTTGTCGTGACCCGCACATAGAAGTGGGCGTGCAGCTTGGAGACGCTGTCGTGGCGAAACACAATATCGTTGTTCTTGGCGCGACCCACACTGATGTGACTCTTCCAGGTATTCCGTTCTGATTTCTCCACCCGCATCAGGAAAGGACCACTGTCGTTGCCGTTGCTTCGGAGGGCATTGATCAGATCCTGGTTCGAGGGGGCCCCCACCCGCGTGGCAAACCCTCCGGCGTGACTCTCGGGGATATTGCCCAGCAGGTAGATCCCGGTGAACCGCTCTGAAAAGCCTTTCAAGGTGGCCTTTCGGGCCTGCTCGCTCAAATTATCTAGAAGCATGGTTTCTGTTAGCCATTATACATGAATTACACGTCTGGTCAACTCACGACATCATCAGTTCTTGCGACCCTACTTAGAGAGTGATATGGCGTAGGAGGTTCGACTATTCAACCGCATTACTGTAAAAATGAACATATTCCACAACTCCCCACGCTGCCCCTCAGTCCGAATAATCCCAGCGGGATGCCGGCACCCGTCAATCGTTGGCCTGCTGCTGATCTGCGGATCCACCCCGGCCGCCACGGCCCCGGCCCGCACCAAACGCACACCGACTACCCCGGCAACGGTCGCGCTGAAATCCGCCTGTTTTGTCATGGGCGCACGCCGGAACTACTCCGATGAGCGCCCAGCCCACCGGGTCTGCCTCTCGGCCTACCGGATCGATCGCCACGAGGTCACGGTGAGCCGTTACGCCCGGTGCGTGACCGCCGGACGCTGCCCTAAACCCGTGGCCCACGCCAAGGGTCATCCCACACGCCGCCTCTGCAACTGGGGTCGGGTCGGCCGCGGGGTGCACCCCATCAACTGCGTGACCTGGACCCAGGCCCGTCAATTCTGCACCTGGGCCGGCGGTCGCCTACCCACGGAGGCCGAATGGGAGCACGTCGCCCGGCAGTCCCGGGGGGATCTCCTCCGCCGCGCCCGGGCGAGCTGCACCAGCGCTGTGCTGGCCAGCTCCACCCACCCGGTACGACTCGGTTGCGGCGCCGGCGGCACCCGCGCCGTGGGCACCAGCCCCGGGGACCGGAGCAGCAACGGTGTCGAGGACCTCACGGGGAATGTCAGCGAATGGATGGGCGATTGGTTCTCCCTGGGTTACTACAGTCGAAGCCCTGCCAAAGATCCCCGGGGCCCCAAGAGCGGCCGCGCCCACTCGGTGCGGGGGTGCTCTTTCGGGTGCGTGCCCGACTCCCGGCTCTTGACGCCCACCGCCCGACAGTTCTCGGGAACCTGGGATCCGACCCTCGGCCTGCGCTGCGTGGGGGCCCGTCGGTGAGCAACGAAGCCAGGCAACCGCGCCGCTCAGCCGAGCGGGTGGCCGGCCCCGACGACACTCTGTGGGCACAGCGACGCCCGGCCCGCAACAGCGACGCCGGTCGGATGCTCCGGGCCCTGTGTGGTCGCGCCGGCAGGATCATCGCCGACTACAGGCTCATCGGGGAGGGGGACCGCGTGCTCTGCGCGCTCTCGGGGGGCAAGGACTCCGCAACGATGCTCGAGGTACTTCTCGCGCTGCGGGCCAAAGCGCCGGTGCGGTTCACCCTTGCGGCCATCGTGGTGCAGCCCGGTTTCACGGGGTTCGACGCCGGTGCCGTAGCAGGCTTTGCCGCGGACCGGGGCGTGGAGAGCTACCGCGTGGACGCCGACATCCTGGACACCATGAACGAGCTGGGGTGGAAGGCGGCGCCCTGCGCCCTGTGCTCGCGGCTGCGGCGGGGCGTGCTCTACCGCGTGGCCGCCGAGCTCGGCTATAACCGCCTCGCCCTGGGCCACCACGGCGATGACGCCATCGAGACGGCTCTGCTGAATATGTTCTTCTCCGGCCAGCTCCGCGCCATGGCCCCGCGCCTCAAGCCCGAGCCTCCCGCGCCGGTGGTGATCCGTCCCCTGCTCGGTAGCTTCGAAGCCGAGGTGGCGGCCTACGCCCGCGCGCGCAAGCTCCTCGCCGTGGATATCGCCTGCCCGCTGTGTGACGTGTCCATGGACTCCGAGCGCAAGGCCGTCAAGCACCTGCTGATCGAGCTGGCCACCGACCACCCGAACATCCGCTCCAGCCTTCTGGCCTCCCTGGGGAACGTGGATGCAAAGAGCCTGATGGATCAACGTCTGACGAGGCGATAGAAAGAAAGCCGGCCCCCCACCTCGTTGGCCAGCACAAACGTGGTGTCCGAGGGGAAGGCTACCCGGAGCGGCGCCCAGAAACGGCTCTGGTGGGTGCTCATCACCCGCCCATCGGACACCCGGATCACCTGCGCTGAGCCCTGGCCGGCAATCCCCAACAGGGTGCCCGCCGGAGACCATGCCAGGTGTGCGCCGCCCTTGCAGCCCACGGCCCGGGACTTGAGCGCGGTCACGCGCAGCTCGCAGACCTGACCCTTGCGAAGGACCTGAGCCCATCGGTCACGGGAGTGCACGGCCAGGGCAATCAGGTTTCCAGCCAGTGTCCAGGCCTTGCCCAAACCCAGGCCCGTCACCGCGTCCACCAACCGCACCTGCGTACCCCGGACCACCGCCGCCACCCGGCCGTCCCGGCTCATCACCACGCGCTCGCCCTTGACGAGCCACTTCATTTTGTACTTGTCCAGGGCGTAGCCGCGCACCTGCCCGCGCACATCCCCCCGGATGAGCATGCTGCCGTCTGCGGACAGACCCTGGTTGCGCCCCTTTTTCCGACCCCGCTTTCGCTTCCACGTGCGATACGCCCGGATCTTGGCGCCGAGCTGGTACACGTGATTCGTTCCTCCCGGCGTGGTGAGCAACATCGACCGTCCGTCCGCCGAGAGGCGCAGCTCCACCCGACTGGCAGGCGCCTTGAGCATCCAGCGGGACTTCCGACTGCGCGCGTCCCAACCCCGCAGCCAGGTGCCCGTGCCATCGCGGTTCCGTGCCGCGGTGACCAGCCCCCCCGTGCCGGCGCAAAGCGCGGTCACATGTCCGGTGCCCTTGGGCGCCATGGGAGCGGCCTGCACCCGCCCCTCCAGCGCCACGACCCAACGCTTGGGCCGAGGCGGGCGCCGCGGTGGCAGGCGCCGAGCCGCTGGAGGGACCCCGGGCCGGGGTCGCGTCACGGGAGTCGTCGGGGTCGGGGTGGGAGTCGCCGGTCCCGCCGGCCCACCGCAACAATAGAGGGCCACCACCGCGGGCAGCATCAGACGTCTCATGGGCTCACTGTATCGCGGCTCCGGCCGGCGTGCAAAAAGGCGCTGCGCTCACCGCCCCAGGTCCGGGAGCGGCACCTCTTCCATCAGGATCCCCAGCTTGGCCGCCACCTCGAAGACGCGCTCGTCCCGGTAGAACTCCCCGTAGACGATCCGGCCGATGCCGGTGTTGGCCAGCATCTTGAAGCAGCTCCAACAGGGGCTGGCCGTGACATAACACTCGGCGCCGTCGAGCCTGACCCCATTTCTGGCCGCCTGGATAATGGCGTTGGCCTCGGCGTGGATGGTGGCCACGCAGTGGTCGTCCTCCATCATACAGCCGTCATCGGAGCAGTGCGGCAAGCCACGGACGGAGCCGTTATACCCCGTGGACACGATCGTGTGATCCCGGACGATGACCGCTCCCACGGCCTTGCGCGGACAGGTGGACCGCTCCGAGACCATGCGGGCGATGGACATGAAGTAGTCGTCCCAGGACAAGCGGTCGGACATGGTCGTCTCTCCGTAGCCAAAGACGCACATTGTGCCCCACTGGCCGTGGGCGTCAATCCCCGCCCCGAAGCACCCGCGGCCCAGCACCCGCGCCACATTTTCCCGGACGAAGTAAAAGCCCGCGATAATTGCTGGTTTTTTTATACTAGCGGCCCTGACCATTCTCAGCTATCCACCAGGGCTCGAATCGGTATAATCGACGCCCATGGCCCCAGAAAACCACTCCAACGGAACGCCGCTGAAGGAACTCACCCCACCGGGGGTCCCGACTGAGGCGCCCACCACCACCGCCGAGATGGGCACCGTTGTGCTCAGCCGGTACCGGACGGTGGAACGGGACACGGGGCGGTTCATCGTGGCTGACGACGCCCGGAATATCCAGCTACACATCCTGCCCGGCCTCACGGTGACCGAAGAGGAGCGTAAAAACTACCCGGAGCACACCATCTTCCTGGACGGCTCCTTTGGTGGGGCCCCCTTCCTGGACAATGAGCGGTGGCAATACTCGCTGGACCACCACAAGGGGTGCGTGCGGCCCTTCACCCTGGCCACCTGCCAGCAGGCCGCGGTGATGCTGTTAAAGGGGCTGCCCGTGACCGAAGGAGAGTGGCGCCTGTTTGTGAACCAGCCCGACCTGGACGCCCTCTTTGCGGCGTGGCTCTTCATGAATCACCGGGACGTGCTGGCAGATCAGGCCACCCTCCTGCGTGCGGTCATGCCTCTGCTGAACGTGGAGGGAGTCATCGACTCCCACGGCCTGGAATACTCCGCGCTGACCGGGCAGACCGAAGAGGAGTACGCCATCCAGAAGGGCCGGCTGGACCAGCTGTTGATCCCCGAGCGGGAACACAGGTCTGTGGGAACGTGGGAAAACCTGGACATGGTGGAGTACAGCTGCGACCGCCTCGCAGCCATCGACGCCCTGCTTGCCGAGGCCGGCATGCTCCGAGAGCGGGCCCAGGTGGAGGTCATCTCTACCCGGGACATTCAGGGGGACAAGCAGCTCGTGCTCTGCCGCTCCACCGGAGGCATCTATGAGGTAGAGGCCCGGCTGCGGGAGCTGTTTGGCAAGTCCCTCGGCGTGATCATCCTCAAGACCGGCGACGAGCGGTACACGCTCAAGCAGGTAGACTCTTTTTTGTCCCGGGATCTCGTGGCCCTGTACCAGGCCCTCAACGCGCGGGACCCCGAGGCCTTCGCCCAGTCCGACTCCGGCGCCAACCTCTGGGGCGGCGCGGCCGACATCGGCGGCTCCCCCCGGGCCTCGGGCTCGGGCCTGTCCGCCGAAGAGATCCTCGACATCGCCTCCCGCGTCTACCGCGGCACCTCCTGGTTCCGCCGCCTCCTCGGCAAAAAGAAACGCTAACCCCCCCTCCCCCTCCCCTGAATACCGCCTCCCCAATCCAAAGCCCGCTCTCCACCAGACCCAACCACCCAGCCATAGATCCGCTCGCTTCGCCCCCGTGAAGCAGCTTCGCCTAGGCCGCTAGGAGCGCGAGGACGCGCTCTGATAGCGGCTACGGCGAACTACTCCACGGGGGCTGCGCTCACTACTACTTAGCTTGTTCACCCAGCGTGGCTGGGCCTGCACAGGCGGGGAGACGGAGCCCAACGGAAACGAGGGTAAATTCCCTCTACCCCGAATCCCATTCAAAAGAATACCGACTCCCCAGATCCTGGCCTGCCCCGACAACAGGGAGCGCAGCCCCCGCGGAGGAGTTCCCGGCAGCCGCCTCTCAGCGTCCTGCTGGAGCGGCAGAGGGAAGCTCCTTCGCGGGGGCGAAGCGACCGGATCAAGGGCTCGGCGTGAAAACAGCGTATGTCTGGGGTCGGGGACCAGGGGGAGTGGAGGGGGGTCAGAAGCCGTCGAGGCCGGGCTCGCCGGCGCGGCGGCCGAAGCGCTCGAGGCGCTGGCAGGGCACGTACTTGAAGATCTGCTTTTTGCGCTTCTCGCCCTTGCCCGAATAGTACTCGATGTTGCTCATGTTCTTTTCGAGCTTGATCTTGCCGGCCGTACGCAGGGCCTCGCAGCGGGCGTAGACCCACCGTTTCACGGCGTCATCCTTTTTCACCTCGAGCAGCTCCAGCAGGATCGCCTCCTTGTTGGACTCAAACTCCTTTTTGTCCGGCACGGTCTTGGACTTGAGCCGCACCACGACCAGGGAACCCAGGCCGGTTCCCACACCTGGGATGGTGAGCACATTCGGCAACACCGGCTCGGCCTCGCTGAGCGCCCAGACCCTCGTCACCAGGTCCTTGAGCTTGCCGATCTTGCCGATGGTGGTGTCGGTGCGCTTGACCTCAGCCTGCTCCACCGAGGGCAGCAGCGGGTGCCAACGCTTGGACACCGTGGGCTTAGGCTCTTTGGGGGGGGCGGGCTTGGTCTCGGAGCCCTCCTCCTTGTCCTCGGGAGGCGTCTCGCCATCGGCCGGGGGAAATACTTCCGCCATGGGCTTGCCCTGGTGGAGCCGCCCCAACGCCAGCTTCGCCAGGCTCATGGCCTTGGCCCTGGCGACGTTCTCGGCGAGCATCTGCTCAGCGAGCCACACCCGGGCGGCCTCCAGCTTGACGTCCCCCTTACGCTCACCCTCCACGAGCACCAGATGGTACCCCGTCTCGGTCTTGAGGATGGGGGAAACGGTCATGAGCTTGAGCTTCCACACCGCCTCGGCGAAATCCTTGCCATAACCGAGCTTGCTCTTCTCCCGCCAGCCCAGATCTCCGCCGCTGAGCTTGGTGTTGTCATCCTGGGAGAGAAGCTGCGCCATCCGGCCGAAGTCCGTGGGGGTATTCACCAGGCTTACCCGCAACTTGGCGAGCTTGTCGGTGGCCAGCTTCTGGTCCGCTGGCGTGGCCTTGGCGTCGACTTTAACCAGGATGTGGCGCACCCGCCGCTCATGGGCCAGGCCCGTGAGCTTCCACTTGGTCTTTTTGTAAAGGGCATCCACCTTCTTGCGGTTTTCAGGCTGGGCGAGCCAGAGCATGATGTCCTTGCGCTCCACCAACAGCCCCTTTTTGAAGTCCTCCACCTTGAACCGCGCGAACTCCAGCTCCAGGGAGTGGTTTCGGTACTCGAAGATCGCCATGGCCTCACGGTCGGTGACGATGACACCGTTGGAGATGATCTCCATGGCCCGCTGGGCGAGCAGCTCCTTGCGTTGCTGCCCGATGAACGCCGTCACCTTCATGCCCAGCGAGAACCGCACCCAGCGTTTAAACCGATCGTGATAGTAGTTCGGGGCGGGCACCAGCTTGCCTTCAGCGTCCCGCACCCGGGGCCAGGCATTGAGCATGGGATTGGCGAGATCCGCTGGCTGTCCCAGGATATACACCCGCCGCCGTTTGGCGATCATGTCGGTGATCTCCTTTTCGGACACGCGGATCCCCATGCGCTCGGCCTCGGCCGCGAGGACCTCCCGCTTGATCAGCTGGTCATAGACGTTGGCCCGGAAGGTGGCCGGGGCCTGTGGGTGCATGCCCAGCCGCAGCGCGAAGTTCTTGTCTGCCAGGGTCAGATCGCGACCCTCCACCGAGCCCGCCTTGATGCTCTCCCCACAGGATAAACGCATGGACGACGGCCCGAAGGTAACGACGAAAGACAGGATGATGATTGCGAAAAGGAACCAGATGAGAAAGCTGCGTGACTGCTGACGGAGTTTTTCCATTGCCATGGGGAGTACCTCGATGAAGACGGACCGGTTCCGATCCAAGCCTGGAAAGGCTGGCGATGGTAACGTAAGGCAAGGGCAATATCAATACCTAAAGGCCAGGGGGGCAGAATAGCCCTTGAACTCGGGTAAGACGCGTGATATCCCTTAATCCCTGCTAAACGGTAACCCACTGAAAAAGGGTGGTTTTCCCACAAGTAGGCAGCGGCGAGGGCCGCGCGCACGAGCGTCTATGTAATGATATTTAACTGGTTCTACGGCCTGTTCTCCAACGACATGGCCATTGACCTGGGTACGGCTACCACCCTGACCTACCTCAAGGGGCGTGGGATCGTCAGCCACGAGCCCTCGGTGGTGGCGGTGCAGCGTACCGCCCAGGGCGGGCGCAAGGTCGTGGCCGTGGGCACAGCCGCAAAACACATGCTCGGTCGGACCCCAGCCAACATCACGGCCATCCGGCCCATGAAGGACGGCGTCATCGCCGACTTCGAGATCACCGAGGCCCTGCTTCACTATTTCATCACCCGGGCCCACAACCGCAGGGTCCTGGTCAAGCCCCGGGTCATCATCTGTGTACCGTCGGGTATCACCGAGGTGGAGAAACGCGCGGTGCGGGACTCAACCCTGGCCGCCGGCGCGCGGGAGGTCTACCTCATTGAGGAGCCCATGGCCGCCGCCATCGGTGCCGGGCTGCCGGTAAACGACCCCATGGGTAGCATGATCGTGGACATTGGCGGCGGCACCACCGAGGTGGCCATCATCTCCATGGCGGGCATCGTCTTCTCCCGGTCGGTACGAGTCGGCGGCGACCGCATGGACGAGGCCATCCAGTCCCATATGAAGCGCAAATACAACCTGCTCATCGGCGAGCAGACCGCGGAGCAGGTGAAGATCCAGATTGGCACGGCCTATCCCACCGATCAGCCGCTAAAAATGGAGGTGAAGGGACGGGATCTGGTGGCCGGGGTACCTCGCTGCCTGGTGGTGGACGGAGACGAGATCCGAAACGCCCTGGCAGAGCCGATCAACAAGATCGTTGAAGCGTGCCGACTGGTGCTCGAGCGCACTCCCCCTGAGCTGTCCGCCGACATCGCCGACCGGGGCATCGTGCTCACCGGCGGCGGCGCAAAGCTGCGGAACCTGGACATCCTGTTGCGCGAAGAGACCGGCCTGCCGGTCATCGTGTGCGACAACCCGGAGCACGCCGTCGTACTGGGCACCGGTGCGGCCCTCGACGATCTGAAGAACCTCCGAGAGCTCACCCTCCAGTAACGGAGCCGGCGATGCTACTCTCTCGACGCGCACGTGAGCTCAGCCTCTCGGTCCTGCTCTTCGCAGTGCCCGTAGTGCTGCTGTACGGCAACGTGGGTCAGCCGTCTGCGCTCAACTCCGTGGATCGCCTGGTGCTGCGGATCTCCGCCGGGCTGCAACGACTCATGGTGGGAGGCGTGGGGGTGGTGGTCAACGTCTGGGATCACCACGTCTGGTTGCGGGGACTCGACCGCAACAACGAGACGCTCCGCCATCGCAACCTGGAGCTGCGGGAGAACAACGAGATCTTGAAGGCCTGGGCCGCCCAGGGGCGCGCGCGGGAGCGGGAGCTGGGGTTCACGGTTACCCCGCCCCTGCACACCTACCGCGCCGATGTGGTCGCCCGGGGGGTGTCTCCCTTTTATCAGGTGCTCAAGATCCGCCTGCAGGACAACGACGCGCCTCTCCGGCCGGGCCAGGCCGTGGCCGTGCCCAGGGGCGTGGTGGGGCGCGTACTGCGGGTCTACGGCCGCTACGCCGATGTGCTGCTCATCGACGACGCCCAGAGCCGGGTGGAGGTGGTGGTGCGCCGCACGGGCAGCCGGGGCGCCCTGCGGGGCAGGGGCCGCGGAGGCAGACTGAGCGGCCGGGTGGAGTACCTCTCGCCGCGGGATGAGGTGCAGGTGGGTGATCTCCTGGTCACCTCGGGCATGGGGGGGCGTTACCCCCGGGACCTGGTCGTAGGCCGCATCTCGGGCGTCTCCACGCGGGTCAAGGGCCGCTACCAGGAGGTGACCGTTCAAGCCGCCGTGTCGGCCACCCGACAGACCACCGTCTACCTGGCCACGACTCAGCCCGCCCAGCGTGCCAAGCCCGAAGCAAAGACAAAGGCCCGGCCCACCCCGCAGGGGCCTCGGAGATGAGGCGCCGTCGCATCCGGGACGCCATCCTGGGCGTCGTGCTGTTGGCCGTGGTATGGTTGTTCTACACGTCCAACGCCACCCAGGAGAAACGGCGCAACCGCGTGGAGCGGGTCGTCTATCAGATCTCCAAGCCCCTGGAGCGCGCCTTCATCGCGGTCTACAAATCCTGGATGGGTGTGTGGAGAAAATACCTCTACCGCGTGGATCTCAAGCAGGAGAACGCGCGCCTGGAGCAGGAGAACGACGCCCTGGCAGCCAACAACTACTACCTGGCGGCGGTGGCCAAGCGCGGGCGGTTGCTGTACCGGTTCCGCGCCTACATGGCGGACTCCGCCGCCGAGATGCTGCCGGCCAACGTGGTGCGGCGGCGTATCGACACCGCCAAGTTCCGGGTCATCGGCATTGTCATCGACCGCAAACACACCGACGTGGGCTGCGGCGCCCCCGTGGTGACGCCCCAGGGCGTGGTGGGCCGGGTGCTCTTTTACGAGCTCGACGGCACGGATCGCATCAGCTGTCCCGTGGCCCAGCAGCTCAAAAAGCGCCGCTATCGACGCCGCTACAAGCGCCTCGGACGCAAACCCCGCATCGGTCGGGCCATCGTACAGCTCACGGTGGACGCCGCGAGTCGCATTGACGTGCGCGTGCCACGCACAGGGGCCCGGGGCATCCTGCGGGGCCTGGGCTGGGACAAAGGTTTTGTGGCGCGGATCTCCCACATGGACGCCAAGGCCAAGATGGCCGCCGGGGACCTGGTGGTCACCTCGGGGGTGGACGGCCGGTTTCCCGCGGGGTTGCCCGTGGGGCGCATCCTGAGCGTGAAACGCACCCCCGGGGACGAGCCCCTGGTCTTGGTGCGCCCCCCGGTGGATTTTGGAAAGCTGACCCGGGTGCTGGTGGTCATCTCCCCGCCACCGCCCGCCGTGCCCCGGGTCCGCCGAGCGCCGCTGGACCGCCTGGGACTGGTGCCCTATCCATGACGCGCCTGACGACCATGCTCATCGTCGGCGTTCTGTCCATGGTGGTGATGGCGCCCATCGGGAGGGTTCTGCCCTCGTGGTTGCCGCTACCCTCCATCCCGGTGTTGGTGACCCTGTATCTGGCCCTCGGCGTCCGGGGTAGCCATTCGGCAGGGGCCGCCTGCGCCGCATCCCTGGGCTATGTGACCGACCTGTTGGCCGGCGCGCCCAAGGGTACCTACATCCTGGCGCTGCTCATCGTGTACTTCTCGGTGCGCGGCCTCTCCTCGCGGCTGTACGTCCAGGGACGCCTCTCCCAGGTGGGCGTCTCCTTTGCCGCCTCGCTGTTCTGCGCCGTGCTCGCCGTGTCCATCCACGTGGCCCTACCGCCCCGGGGCAACTGGTCGGCCCTCTCTGTGGCGCCGGCCGAGGCGGCCATGACCGCGGCCCTGGCGGCACCCTACTTCTACTTCCTGTGGCGCATGGACCGCCGGGTGGCTCGGGAAGCCGCCGCTGAGGGGGTCTTCCGCTGATGCAGATCCGCCCGGAACAGATGGCGTTTCTCAAAAAGTACCGCTGGATGACCGTCTTTATTGTCCTGTGCTTCGCGATCTTGCTGGGGCGCCTGGTGCAGATGCAGCTCATCCAGGGGCACGACTACCGGGACCAGGCCAACAACCTGATGATCCGCCGGGTCACCCTCAAGGCCAAGCGCGGGGTGATCATGGATCGCCGGGGCCGCGTGATGGTGGACAACGAGATCAACTTCAACGTCTACATCGTGCCCCGG
>Ga0180009_10000473_pt1 | contig 56188 bp, 52 predicted proteins | sample OS_PC_MetaG_FD_123537 | JGI IMG/M metagenome (GOLD analysis project Ga0180009, IMG submission 123537) | Groundwater microbial communities from the Aspo Hard Rock Laboratory (HRL) deep subsurface site, Sweden - OS_PC_MetaG | ecosystem: Environmental > Aquatic > Deep subsurface > Groundwater... | reverse complement strand
TAATGTTACATAACCTGCTTCCGGCATACTGAATTTGATCAATGTGCTCGGGTTAAACGGATTCGGATAGTTTTGGCTGAGTTCATAATTTTGCGGCACGCCTTCTTCGTTTTCTACAGCTGTAACGCCGGTTACTTTAAATTCGGCTGTTTCCGAATAACCTGAATATTTTCCGTTAGAATTTTTGCCTCTTGCTCTCCAGTAATATATTCCTTCATTAAGTCCGCTGACGCTTAAGCTAGGTGTGCTTAATTCACTAACAACTTTTGAATTACTCATAGCAGGGTTATCAGCATATTCTACTTCATATTTAACCGAGTGTTCTAAAAATGTTGGACTGAACCAAGATAATGTAGCACGGCTGCTAGAAAGTTCAACACCTTTTGAAGGACTGGCGGCTAGCGGCACTGCCGGGTTTAATCCCGCGAATACTGTAAACACCTCAACATTTGACCAAGGTTCTGCGGGCTCTACTCTAACCCTCCAGTAATAGGTATTTCCTGCAGTCAATCCGGTAATGTTTAACGGACTAGCTGCGACACCGGTATGCGCGGTTCCTAACAATGTAGTTAATGTAGGTTCTGTATAAACTTCCACTGTATACGTCGGGATTCCGCCGCCAATTAATGTCCATGATAAATCTTGAGAAGTTGACCAAACAGTCGCTCCTCCTATCGGCCAGTTTAATACAGGAACGTTTGCGCCTCCGGCACCAATAACTTCAAATGTTTCAACATTCGACCAGGCTTCACCTGTTACTTTAACACGCCATTCATAAGACTTTCCGGCGCTAAGACTAATTGTTAATAAATTTGAAGTCAAACCGGTTAATTCAGAATTTCCGTCAACATCATCTCCAATTCCGGGATTAACATCTTCGGCATAATCAATTTCGTAAGTTTTGCCGAGAGAAGGACCTTCAACATGCCATGCAAAATTTACATCTGTCGAATAAACTAAATTACCTCCAATTGGCCAGGATAAAATAGGGATCAAATCCGCACTGAAATTATAAATTGAGAATGTTGCTTCTGCAGAAACATCGGAATAAGAAGTACCATTCCATGATTTGATTCTCCAAGAATAAGTATGACCTCCTACAATCCCTTCATATAAAGTTACATATAACTGAGAAATGCCAGTTATTCTTTTTGTAGTAACATCATTTGTATCGGCCGGATTACTTAAATCACCATCTGCGTGATCACGGTAATAAACTTCATAAGTTAAACCCTGACTTGGACCGTTTAATGTCCAATACAGTCTAGGGAATAAACTATATACTTCAACTCCGCCTGTTGGATAAGCCGGAACCGGGACTGAAGCAGCTACAGCATCAAATGTTGTAAAACTTGCGATTTCCGACCATGGAGAAATATCAATACCTGCATTATATGATCTTACTCTCCAATAATAAGTTTGACCGCCTGATAAACCAGTCAAATATGTAAACACCGAATGGATATTTGAAATTGTGGTTGGTGAAGAAAATCCGGGATTGTCATCCCATTGCACTTCATAATCATTAAAAATATGGAAATTTAACGAATACCAATAAAGAATTGGCGAAGTTAAATATACAGTAGCGCCGTTATTCGGATAAGCAATTTGAGGTGTTGTGGCAGCTCCTTTTGTTGTAAATGAACTTATAGGAGAATAAGCAACCATCTGATCATTCTTTAATGAAATAATTCTCCAGTAATATTGCGTTCCGGGTTTCATACGCATATGATAAAGTCCGGAATTACCGAGAGAAAATATATTTTTAACAGTATCGGCGCCTGCTAAGTTCGAATCTTCGCCATATACCAAATAAAATTTTACAGTAAAATCATAATTTCCGTTAAAGAACCATGTAAAAGGTACATTAATCGGATCAACATTTGTATTCAAATTAACCGGGCTTGCTAAATAAGCTTCATAATCATCGATTGTTTTAAAACTGTAAACAGTCCAAGCACCGTTAGTTACATCTCTAATTCTCCAATAATATGTAGTATTAAATTCTAAGGGACTTGGAAATAAAATACTGGTAGTAGGATTATCAACAACATTTAGTAATAATGTTCCAAAATTAACATCCTTTGATAATTGAATATCATAAGGCGCTGTTCCTAATGAAGGCAAAAATGTTGCATTACCGACAACTACAGGAATATTAGTTCCGCCGTTTGCTGGATACAAAGATGGAGGCGCTTGTGTAGTAAATGAGAATGAACTCCAAGGCCCGTTATCTGCTCCGCCATCATCAACGCTACTGCCTTCGGAATCTGTATCTCTAACTCTCCAGTAATATGTTGTACCGGTTGAAAGAACAGTAGTAAATGTTGCAGGACTAGTTGTGTTAGTTACTAGTTCAGAAGAACCAAAACCAGGATCGTCGTCAATTTCGAAATCATAATTTCCGCTTGTTGCATCGCCATAAGCACCAATAAAAGCATTCCAACTGGCTTGAGTTGTTGCTGTTGCAACTCCAGTTGCAGCGTCAGCAGGAGAAATTGCTGTTGCGGGAACAATTGTAAAACTATATATATGCCATGTTCCGTCTGCGCCTCCCCCGTCGGTATCTGTATCTCTAACTCTCCAATAATATGTGACATTAGCAGTATTAACTAACGAAACGCCTAAACTAGCAGAATTTGTTCCTAAATTAGTTTGACCATCGATTATATTTGAAAAACCAATATCAGTTGCTAGATCAAAATCATAATTACCTGGTCCGAATCCATTATCGAAATCTGCCCAGCTTATTGAAGCAATAGCATCAGATACTCCGGTTGATGCATCAGTAGGAGTAGTACTTGCCGGGGCTGCGGAAGAAGTTGCAACTGTAAAACTGAATTCACTCCAGTTTGTTCCGGATCCGTCAACGTCCAGTACTCTCCAATAATAAGTTTGTCCTGCATTTAAAACCTTGCTAAAAGTTGCCGAAGCAGATGCCAATGGAGTTAATGTTTCAGTATTGATTGTAAAACCAGCATCATCAGCTATAACAAATGTATAATTACCTTGCGAACCATCTGTTGCACTTCCAATAAATGCATCCCAAGTTATTGTATTTGTAGCAGCTGAAACACCGGTTGCGCCATCAGCAATTGAAATACCTGTTACAGGACCGGTTGTGAAACTGTAATCGTGCCAAACAGCAGGAGCGTCAACGTCCTGAACTCTCCAGTAATAAGTTGTCATAGGAGCTAAATCAGCACCAACAATATACTGAGGAGATGCAGAAGTAATACCGCTGCTGCTTAAAATAAGAGATCCACCTCCGGCAGCTGCTGAACGCAATTCAAAATTATAATTTCCGTCTGTACCAGGTGAGGGGTTTTGAAAATTTGCCCATGAAATTGTAGGCTGCAGTGATACACCGGTCGCTGCATCTAAAGGCGAAACCGAAGCAGGAGCTGGGTTAGAAGAAGTAGTTGTAAAACTGTATTCCTGCCAAGGGCCATCACCACCAATTCCATCATTATTGGTATCCCTAACTCTCCAATAATATGTTGTAGTTGGAGATAAAACTGTTGTTAAGACAAAAGAAAGTCCTGCTTGATCATAAGAAGACTCAAGTAAATTTGTATACGTTCCATTACTATGAAGTTCAAAGTCATAGTTACCAGTTGCAACATCATCATGTTTTCCTTTAAATGCTATCCATGAAATATTAAGTCCGGATCCGATAGCAATTCCAGATGCTAAGTCAGAAGGTGTAGTAGTCTGAACTTTTTCTGTTGTCCATGAATAAATAACAGGTGTCCCAGCCTGTAATCCAAAAGCTGGATTAACATCAGCATCCTGAACAAGCAAATAATATGTCCAATTGTTTGCAAGTGTGCCTGGAACAGCATGACTAATACTGCTAGTATTTAAAGCAGATACAATTACATCGCTTATTCCGGCATCAGCAGCAAGCGCAAAATCATATTGCCCGGGAGTATTTGCATCTCCGAAAGCTGTCCATGATACAGTTGAAACAGGTAATACAACACTAGTCGCAGCATCTGCTGGATCAACTGGTGCTTGCGCCATTAAAGGCATAACTACAAAAAATAATAGCAATAGAAAAGACGTAATTTTGCTATTCATAAAGATAACCTCACAATTATATAAAAATTTTTAACTTTTGGCCGGGTTAAAAATTACAAACAAAATTCAATTTTATAAAAAGACACCTAAATGCTAAATAGATAGTTCTCTTCAAGTAGAAAGAACTAATTGGCTGGGTTAGAAATATAATACCGTTAATCTTATTTGTCAAGTGTAAAGTAATATTTTAAAGACTTTATCATAATTATTTATCGTTTATCTTATTTATTTATCGTTAATAGATTTTTCAATTTTATTTAAATTTATGTTGATATTAGTTGAATAATGTTTAATATTTGTGCCAATTTTGACATTTCTTTATCTTCAACTCATCAAATAAGGGGAAATAATGTCTTCAAACTCTGAAAGAGAACAATGGGGCAGCAGAATCGGTTTAATTCTAGCGGTTGCGGGAAATGCGGTTGGTTTAGGCAATTTTCTTCGATTTCCGGTTCAAGCCGCTCAAAACGGCGGCGGCGCTTTCATGATCCCCTATTTTATATTTTTTATTCTGCTAGGTATTCCATTAATGTGGATTGAATGGGGTATTGGACGGCACGGCGGAAAACATAGACACGGCAGCGCGCCGGGAATGTTTGACGTTATATGGAAAAACAGTATGGCAAAATATTTCGGAGCTATTGGTCTGCTAATATCTATGATTATTATGATTTATTATACCTATATCACCTCTTGGACATTAGGTTTCAGTTTCTTTTCAATTTCAAAAACTTATTTCGGATTGACTGATTTTGAACAGATGAAATCTTTTTTATATAGTTATCAAGGCCGCGAAGTCAGTCAATATTTTAACGGTATTACTTTTGCTTATATTATGCTGCTGATTACTTTTATTATGACTTTTTGGGTTCTATTTAAAGGCATTTCAAGAGGAATTGAAAAACTGGCAAAAATTGCAATGCCTATGCTTTTTATATTTGCCGTAATAATAGCAATAAGAGTTTTAACATTAGGTACACCGGACCCTTCAATTCCCGAGAATTCTATTTCGCAGGGATTAGGATTTATATGGAATCCGGATTTATCGCAATTAAGCAATCCCCAAATATGGCTTGCGGCAGCTGGGCAGATATTTTTTACACTTTCTGTAGGAATGGGTACAATTCAGGCATATGCAAGCTATTTGAAACCAAAGGATGATATAGCGCTTTCTGGATTAACAACTGCGGCTACTAATGAATTTGCCGAAGTCGTACTCGGCGGTTCAATAGCTATACCAATTGCCGTTGCTTTTTTCGGAGTTTCAATGACAACACAAATGGCACTTGGCGGATCATTTGATCTTGGTTTTGCTTCCCTTCCACTGGTGTTTCAACAATTGCCTTTCGGCCAGTTTTTCGGATTTATGTGGTTCCTGCTTTTATTTTTTGCCGGTATAACTTCATCAGTTGCAATGGGACAGCCGGTTATTTCTTTTCTTGAAGATGAATTCGGTATGGACAGAAAAAAAGCAGTAGGAATAATTTCAGCTGTTGTTTTTATATCCGTTCATTTTGTTGTGTTTTTTCTAAAGTACGGTTTTCTTGATGAGCTTGATTTTTGGGCCGGAACTTTTGGCTTAGTAGTTTTTGCATTAATTGAAACTATTCTTTTTATCTGGGTATTCGGCGCCGATAAAGCATGGGCTGAAATTAATGAAGGAGCAGATATTAAGATACCGCGTATATTCTTTTTTATAATGAAATATATTACTCCGTCAATACTTATTACCATTACCGCCTGGTGGTTAATAAATTCTGCCATACCGCAGCTTCTGTTAACTAATGCGGCTGAAGAAAATGTTCCTTATATTTGGGGTGCCAGAATTTTTATGATAGTTATTGCGGCCGGATTATTTTTAATGGTTAAAACAGCATGGAAAAAGAACGAGGCTTAGTTTAATATGGAATTGAAAACCGAAGGTATAATTTTTTTGTCGCTGGCCTGGAGCATTATTTTTGTGCTTATTGGTTATTGTTATTTTAAAGTCCTGAGTATAAAGAAAGATAAAAGCTAGCACTTAATTTCCCCTATTGAAATAAGTTACTGCTTTCCCAGTCAGGTCTATAGTACTTCTAGTATTCTATTTACGAATAAATTTTCTTTATTAATTATAAACATTCTATAGGTGTATCTATGGCAAACATCAACAAAATTAAGGGCAGAATCGGTATCTTAACCGGAGGCGGCGATGTACCCGGATTAAATCCAGCAATAAGAGGCGTAACTATCAGAGCAATAAACGAAGGTTACGAAGTAATAGGCATTAAACGCGGCTGGGGCGGTATGATTGAGATTGTACGCGATAAAGATTTCGATAACAGCAGAAACTTTATTAAACTTACCGAAGATGTTGTAAATAAGGCAGGAAGAACCGGCGGTACTTTTCTTCATTCATCTAGAACACGTCCAACAACAGTTCCGTTGGTAAATGTTCCGGAACATTTAAAAGATAGTTATAAAAACGATGTTAATGATCTTACTGCCGATGTATTAAAAAATCTGGACTTTATGGGTCTTGATTACTTAATTCCAATAGGCGGCGACGATACATTAAGTTATGGAGAGCATCTTCATCAGCAGGGATTTAAAGTAATTGCCATTCCTAAAACAATGGATAATGACGTACCGGGAACGGATTACTGCATTGGTTTCAGCACATGCGTTACAAGAACTTTGGAATTAACAAATAATTTAAGAACTTCTGCCGGCTCGCACGAAAGATTTTTAGTAATAGAAGTATTCGGCCGTTATGCCGGTTTCTCTGCCCTGCTTCCAACAATGGCAGGCGGAGCTGATAGATGTTTAATTCCCGAACATAAATTTAATATCGATCAGCTTACAGAATTAATGGTCGGTGACAGAAAAAGAAACCCAAGCAATTATTCGGTTGTACTTGTTTCAGAAGGCGCTATGTTTGAAGGTCAGGATGAAATGGTATTTTCCGATCAAGAAACTGATATGTTCGGCCATAAAAAATTGGGCGGCATAGGTGATTTAGTTTCAACAAAATTGAAAGATCTTTCACCCAAATATAATAACGGCAACAGGGTAAATGTTATTGCGCAGAGATTAGGATACCTGGTAAGAAGCGGTAATCCTGACGCTATTGATTCTATTGCCCCTATGGCTTTTGGCAATCTTGCGTTGGATTTAATTTTACAGGGAGATTCAGGTAAACTTGTCATTCTTAAAAACGGCAGATACAGCAGTAAAGAAATTGAAATTACTACAAAGAAGAAACTAGTGAACGTTGAAAAAGATTATAACACCGAACGATTGCGTCCGGCATATAAAAGCTTTGATTCGAGACCATTATTTATTATGGCAAGCGAATAATATCATCTTAAACAAAAAGCCCCGGATATCCGGGGCTTTTTAATTATACTAACTTTAGATTTGCAAATTTTACGAGAAGATGTTTTGTACCGAAATCCTCGAAAGCTATAGAAACTTTCTGCATATCACCTTGACCGCTGATCTGAAGAATTTTTCCGTTTCCGAATATTTCATGTGTTACCCTGCTGCCGACTCTAAGTGATCTTCTTTCCTGATCAAAATCATCGTAGCTGTCCTGATACATATCATCATAAAAGTTTTTCTTTCTTCTTGAAGTTTTCTTTCCTACTCCGCCGTTGGTTTCGGCATAAGTTTTCGGGTCCAATTCTTCCAAAAATCTCGAACGGCTTTGATAAGCAACTTCGCCGAAGCGGTATCTTGAACGCGCATATGTAATAAATACTTTTTGTTCCGCTCTTGTAATCGCCACATAAAAAAGTCTTCTTTCTTCATCGGTTCTGGAATCAGAATCAAATTTAGGATTAAGCGGGAATATATCTTCTTCGCAGCCTGTAATAAACACAATCGGAAATTCCAATCCTTTTGCGCTATGCACGGTCATTAGTGTAATAGAATTTTGTTCGTCATCAAGCTGATCAACGCCGGCAATCAAAGATACTTCGGCAAGGAAATCTTCAAGCGTTGTTTCAGGGTTTTCCTTTACGTATTCCTGAATAGCGCCCAATAATTCCTGAATATTTTCATATCTGGCTTTTGAATCCTGCGTGTTTTCTTCTTTGTACATTCTTAAAATTCCGAGTTCATCAACCAAAGCGGAAGTTAATTCGCTTAATGACAACTCGTTTTTAAGATCAATATATTTATCCAATAGAAGTTTAAATTGTTTTACGTTTTTCTGAATTCTTTCTTTTACTTCAATTACCTCAAACACTCTCGACATAGTGGTAAAAAGACTAAGATCAAGTTTTCTAGCGAAACCTGTCATTTTGCTTATTGAAGTATTTCCAATTCCTCTTTGAGGGAAGTTCATAATTCTAAGCAGACTTTCCTCATCATTCTGGTTCGAAAGAATTCTTAAATACGCGAGTATATCTTTAATTTCTTTTCTTCTGTAGAATTCTACTCCGCCTATAATTTTATAAGGAATTTTTTCACGGCGTAATGCTTCTTCCAAAGCCCTTGACTGTGAATTTATTCTGTAAAGAATAGCGATATCATTTAAAGAAAGTTTTTTAGCGGTTACTTCTTTTTTAATTCTTTTAGCTATTTGAAAAGCTTCGTCTTTTTCATCTGCGCATTTTATAACAGTAAGCTGCTCACCGTCGTTATTTTCCGTCCATAATGTTTTAACAATTTGATCGCGGTTGTTTTTTATAATTGAATCGGCTGCCGCAAGTATCATTTTGGTTGAACGGTAATTCTGTTCCAGTCTGAATGTTTTAGCTTTAGGAAAATCTTTCTGAAAATCGAGCATATTTCTTAAATCTGCGCCGCGCCACCCGTAAATACTTTGCGCGTCATCGCCAACAACACATAATTTAGTTCTGCCCGAAGTAAGAATTTTGATAATTTCGTATTGAGCTTTGTTTGTATCCTGGTATTCATCCACCAAAATATAATCAAACTGTTTTCTGTATTTCTGCACTACACGCGGATTTGTATTAAACAATTCAATTGGTTTAAGCAATAAATCGTCAAAATCCATCGCATTGTTTTCTCTTAATCTTTTATTGTATTCAATATAAATATCCGCGACTTTCTTTTCTATTAGGTTAGAAGCGATATGTTTTGCGTATTCGTCCGGCAAAATCATCTGATTTTTAAGATTGCTGATTTTATGCTGAATACTGTTAGCATTTAAAGAATCGATTGAAATATTAAATTCCTGCAGGATATTGCCCACAAGTGAAACGGAATCTTCCCTGTCATAAATGGAAAAATTAGGACGGTAGTTAAGTTTTCCTGCCTCAACCCTTAGAATTCTGGCAAAAATAGAATGAAAGGTTCCCATCCAAATTTTTGCGGATTTTTTACCGACAAGTTCAATGATTCTTTCTTTCATTTCGCCTGCGGCTTTGTTTGTGAAAGTTAAAGCGAGAATTGATTCCGGCTCATATCCCTCTTTATCAACTAAATATGCTATTTTATAAGTTAAAACTCTTGTTTTACCCGATCCCGCACCCGCGACAATCATATGGGGTCCGGCGTTATATTCTACTGCTTCAATCTGCGCTTCATTTAAATCGTTTAGTAATTTCATATTCCCTGGTTTTGTTTTTTGGTTAGACTCAAAATTTTTGAGTCTGCAAATTTACGAAAATTACTTGCGATTCTCAAATTTCACGCATGTTTTTTATTTAAAATAAAAATGCCGGTCAAAATAACCGGCATTTTAGAAAAAGAATTTTTTATTTAAACCAGTAATTTTCCATTTTTCATCACAATTTTGCCGTCAAAATAGACAGAAGGTTTTTTTATTACTCCGTCCAAATGAATTGGGACATTTACATTTCCTCCCATTGTTTTATTATCTCCGAGAGCGATATGAACGGTTCCTTTAACTTTTTCATCTTCAAGTATCAAACCGCTTAGTTTGGCTTTATCATTAGTACCAATTCCAAGCTCAGCAATATTTCTTCCTTTTTTACCATAAGGTAATATCATACCTGTTAATTTATTTGCGAGCGCGCCGCCGGATATTTTCACCACAAGTCCTTTTTTGACTTCAATTTTTATTGGTGTTTTATCCGTCATACCAATTCCCGCCATTGATCCGTCGACCACAAAAACTCCGTTTGTAGTTCCTTCTACAGGCGCGGCGAACGCTTCACCAGTAGGCAGATTTCCGCTTTCACCTTTTTTATGAAAAAGTCCCTTGCTTGGAATTGCTTTTCTTCCTTTAATGCTCATTGAAATATCGGTACCGTTTGGTGCAGTAATTCTTACGTCGTTTGTTTTATCCATCATATTAGCAAGTTTTATAGTAAGCGCCGCAATTTTTTTATAATCTGCATTTAATCCGCGGATCATTATTTCTTTTGTAATTCCCGGAAGACTTGCTATTCTTACTCCTTTTTTAGATGCTTCTCTTCTTGAGTTTGTATGTGTCAAAGACTTTGTAGTAGGACACATCACGACATCAAATTTCTGCATTAATTCAGCTACAAACTTTGGGGGTTCTTCGCCATTAATTTTTCTTGCTTTCATTTCAACAAACAGGGCTTCGTGCCCTAATCTTTTAGCGGTTTCATACAATGAGTACCCGATTTCTCTTTTATATTCGTCGGTTACAATTAATATTTTTTCATTTTTTTTCGCGCCCATACAGTCGCGAATCGCAATTTCAGAAGCTTTGTCTAATTTTGTAATAGCCATTATAAGGGGAATCCTAAATTTAGTTGAACAGTTGCAGATATACCTTTATTTTCAACAAAGTTATCACCTTGTTGAATTTGAACGGCATCGCCGTTATCATCCATAAACTCGTTTATTTTATAAAAATTATAAGACGCGGTTCCTTCAATACTTATATAATCGGGTACAATATGAATTAGTATTCCGCTGCCTACGTAATATCCAATATCTAATTTTGTGTTTTCAATTTTATTTTCTGTGGTTTGAATATTATTAACAAAGCGGTTGGATTTTAATTCAACATTATAAAAATTTACTCCGCCTTCAATAATTTTTAAGTCAATTATACTAAAAAGCGGAACGCCAAAATCTAAAGCGACTCCCCAGTAATTATGTTTTAATTTATAAGATTCACTTAAGGTGCTTGTTAAATCAGACGAGGTAGTATATTCCTCATTAATAAACTGAAAAAATCCTTTAGCTGTAATAAAATAGCCGTCAAAACGAGCGCGGAATAAATTTGTCCCGATTCTAAACCCTTCGCCTTTATTAAATTCAAAATTAGCTCCGGTTGTTGAGTAAGATTTAATCCAGTCATTTATTCCGTCAGCTTTAAAATCCTGAATTGTGAATCCGCCATAAACGCCACTTAATCCCAGACATCCAAAACCGCATGATTGAGAATACGAATTTTTAGAAGTGATGAATAAAAAGAGCATCAGCAAAAAGAATAATAGCACAGAATTTGTATTTCGAGTTTTCATCATTATTTATCAGATATTAAGATGACATTAAGTTAAGAAAATATCATTAAAGTTATATCATCTTTTTTCATAAAGAGTTATAAGTTTGTTTTTGTTTAACATCTCAATAAATTTTATAACTCTTTGTTCAACAGGTTCAACCTTCTCTCCAAAATGTTCTTTACTTTTCTGAACAATTTCATTTGTATTAAATTTGCCGTCGCATATTTCGTATATATATGAACCTATTTCATCAAGGTCAATTTTGTAAGGTTTATTAATTAATTTTTTGAAAAATATTTTTTCTATGAATGACGGTTTAGTATTTTTATAAAACACAACGACTAAACCGTTTTCATTTTTTTCGAACTCGCAATTTCTAATCGGGTAAAGTTCTTTAAGAATATTATCTTCCACCGGCAGCCATACCTTTTTCTAATCCATGTCCGAAAGGACCCATTTCTCTTTTTCTTAAAAAGTACGCAAAAACAAACGCTAAAATACCGAGAGTTGAAAAGAGCCATAAGCCTAAATTATAACCTTCAGGATTTGCCGCGCTTGCGCCTGAGTAGTCGTTTGAAAGACCAATAATCCAGTTAAACGCGAATACACCAATCTGCTGAATTAATGTCATAACCGAATAAGCCGTACCTAGTCTTTTTTCTTCAACAATATATGCAACTGAAGGCCACATAACAGCCGGTATTAATGAGAAAGAGACTCCCATCATAATAATAGGAATAACAAGACTAACTCCAAGGTATGCCATCATTAAATAAACAGGCAGCAGCAGAATTGCACCGAACATCATAAGCAGCGCCCGTTTACCGATAAAGTCAACCAATAAACCAATAAAAGGAGTTGCAATCATAGAAGCCATTGGCAGAATACTGTTATAGAAACCTGCAGATTCTCTTGAAAGTCCGTGTGCTTCCATATAAAATTTAATTGCAAAACTTCTGAATGGAAAAACAGCCGAATAAAAAGTCACGCATAATAAAACAATCAGCCAGAAAGAGCCGTTAAATTTATAGATGTCAGTTAAAATAAATTTGTCGGTTTCGCCAGCTTTTCCCAAATCAAATTTTCGTTCGGCATTAGCTTCAAGTATATAATAAATTATTCCGCTTACAATACAAAGAAGTCCAAGTCCGGCGGCAAGGAATAAAGGATCCTGCCAGTTTACATAAAGTCCAGATGCAAATGAAGGAGAATTATCTGCCGCGACAGAACCCATTCTAGCAATGAACAAGTTTATGCCTAAAGCGAAACTAAGTTCTTTACCTTTAAACCATTTTGCTATTGCGGTTGTGATAGCAACAATTAAAGGTTCGGAACCGACACCAAGTAAAAAACGTCCAGCCAGCATTACAGTAAAATCGGACGATACAGCCGTAATAATTCCGGCAATGCTGCAAATAACTCCGAATAATATTACGGATTTTTTAGTCCCCCATTTATCAACAATAATTCCGCCGAAAATTAAAACGATTACAGCGGCAATACTGTAAACCGAATATAACTGCCCAATATTCTCATCGCTGAATTGCAATCCTGATTTCAGTATATCGGCAATTGGAGCGATACTGTCGTAAACATAATAATTGCCGAACATTGCCAAACTCATAAATACAAGAACAAGGTATCTATAAAAAGGAGAAGGTTTAGGTCTAAAAACATCAGTCGTATTTTCGTTCATAAATAATCCAGTAATTATTCAGTAACATTAATTAATTATAGTTTTTCCTGTTTGCTCATAGAAACTTTATATAGAGAATAAGCTAAACCGGCAAACATTAATACACCAAGCAAATCACCGAATACTCCAAGATGTTCGCCGAGTCCGGTATTCAGATACGAAGCTAAAGGCTTTCCGTCATAGTTGGAACCGACAAGTACAGCTATTAATATTCCGGTTAAAGAACCGCCGGCAATTAAACCTGAGCTGTATAACGCGCCCGGACCAATTTCAGAATCCTCAGCATCTCCTTTTCTCATTTTGTCGACCATAAGTTTTACTAAACCGCCTATAAATATTGGAGAAGTTGTAGATAGAGGCAGATAAGCTCCTACTGCAAAAGGCAGTGATCGAACTCCGCTTAATTCCATTACAGCGGCAATTCCCATTCCTACAATTACTAATCCCCAGGGAAGATTTTGACTTAATAACCCTTTAATTACAGTGGCCATTAAAGTTGCCTGAGGAGCAGGCAAAGGGTTTGCATGTTCTGCGGTTACAGGTCCTATACCTAAAGCGTCATTTAAGAGTAATAAAGTTCCGCCAATTACAAAAGCAGACGCGACGACACCAATAATTAAACCTATCTGCTGTTTAATAGGTGTAGCGCCAACAATGTAACCTGTTTTTAAGTCCTGCGAGGTTGCGCCCGCGTTCGCAGATGCAATACATACAATTGATCCTACAACTAAAGCGATTGGCTGGTATATTTCACCAGTCCAGCCTACACCAACAAATATTAACGAAGTAGCCATCAAGGTAGCGATAGTCATTCCCGAAATTGGGTTTGAAGATGAACCGATTAATCCGACAATTCTGGATGATACGGTAACAAAGAAAAACCCAAATACCACAATCATAATAGCAGATAATAAATTGGTAGGAATATTTGGGATAGCCGCCATAAAAATTACAAGTACAACACTTCCGACCAATACATAAATAAGCGGAATATCTTTTTCCACTCTTGTTTTTACCGCGGCGGTTCCTTTTTTGCTGTCCTGCAAATCTTTAAAAGAATCCTTAAACGCACTGATTATCGTAGGGAAAGTTCTTACCAGCGTAATAATACCGCCGAATGTAACAGCGCCTGCGCCAATATATCTAATATAACTGCTCCAAATTTCTCTCGGATTCATTTCGGAAATCAGCTTTGTTCCGGGCGCAAAAACAATAGTTAAATTATCACCAAGCAAAGTTATAAGAGGTATTAATACAAGCCATGACAGAACGCCGCCTGCAACCATTATGCCCGCGATTTTTGGTCCTATAATATAACCAACGCCTAAAAGTTCCGGTGTAATTTCGCCGTTAATTGTACCGTTAGGCAGTGCGGATTTTCTTCCGAAAATATATGTGGGAACATCTTTCCATAAACCTAGAATTGACATTAATAATTTATAAGCGAATGCAATTCCCAAACCGTAAAAAACTTTTTGAGCGAGTTTGCCCCCTTTTTCACCGGCAATAAGAACATCCGCGCATGCGGTTCCTTCGGGAAAAGGAAGATTGCCATGTTCTTTTACAATTAATGAACGGCGTAAAGGAATCATAAATAAAACTCCTAAAATACCGCCGGCTAAAGCTAGAACAAATATTTGAAAATACTGGAAATAATTTTCTCCTCCGGGGAGAAACAATAATGCGGGAATCGTAAAAACTACACCCGCGGCAACCGATTCGCCTGCAGAACCGATTGTTTGAACGATATTATTTTCGAGTATTGTTGACGAGCCTATTTTTTTAAATACCGAAATTGCCAATACGGCAATAGGTATTGAAGCGCTGACCGTTAACCCTACTTTTAAACCCAAATATACAGTTGCCGCTCCGAAAATTATTCCGAAGATGGCTCCTAATATAATTGCTTTTGGTGTAAATTCTGGGATAAAATCAGATGCTAAAATGTAAGGTTTGAAGGAGGAATTGTTTTTGTCTGTCATTCAGTATCTCCCAACGAATAATTGGATAATTAAGTATAGAATATTTCACTTATTGATTAGAAATGCAAGGAATTCTTTTTCGAACGATTTATGTTATGCATTGAATTTTGCAATAATCAAATCAATTAAATATCAGCAAATATTAAAAATTAATTTTTCGAATTCCCAAGTGACAAATTGCGAAATCATATTTAACAGGATCATCGGCGTCGAATTTCTTTAGGTTATCCGTTATCTCTTCGGCCATTTTCCATGAAATATTTTTTTGTCTTGTAAGCTTCAATTGTCTGCATATTTTCCCGATATGCGTATCTACAGGAATTACAAGCTGACTTGGTTTAATTTCATGCCATAAACCGAAATCAAGTTCATCCTTACGTATCATCCACCTTAGGAATAAGTTCATTCTTTTGCATGCGCTCCCTTTCATCGGGTCCGGGAACATAAAAACCAAACCTCTGCTAGGTTTATTGTTTCCGGCCGCAAGCGATATCAAATTTTGCGAAAAAAAATGAATCGATTCTTTTAACGATTTTTCTTTTTCGAAATGATAAAGAAGAAACAAATATTTAAGAGAACCGTAATTCAAATAAATTTTATTAAGCGCGTTAAAAAATAATGCAATATCAGCAGATGTATAAAAACGGTGTTTAATACCATCGAATAATTTAGAGTGTTTTTCAAAATTAAATTTTATTACAAAATTATATGGATCGGCCTTCATTATTCTGTGAATTTTTTCAAGAGTTGAAATTATTTGTTTCATATTCCCGTAAGCGAAAACCGAAGAAATTATTCCGGCAATTTCAATATCACGCGCATCTTTATAACGGTGTAAAAATTCTAACGGGTCGGGTGAGATTTGAGAAAAATCAAAGTAGTGATAATGGTAATCGAGTTTGCGTTTAAGGTTTTTATTCATGTATCCAGTTTTGTCATCCCCGCACACGCGGGGATCTTTTATAAATTCAAATTGTAGATTCGCCCACCTGCCTGCTGTTAGGCAAGTTCGCGGGAATAACATTATTTTACAAGCTCTAACATTTCTTTTACAGCTTTTTCAATTCCGACAAATACAGCGCGCGCTATTACAGCCTGTCCAATGCTTACTTCGTCTATGTCTTCAATTACTTTAAAATCTTTGATGTTAAGGTAATTCAGTCCGTGACCGGCATTAACACCCAGACCTAATTTTTTCGCGTGTTTCGCGGCTTGTCTAATTCTTTCAAGCTCATCGTACATGTCGTCTTCATCAAGGGCGTTTGCGTATTTACCGGTATGAATTTCTACAATGTCGGCATTTATTTCAACCGCTGCGTCTATTTGGTTTATATCGGGTTCAACAAAAAGAGAAACGGGAATTTCATATTCATGTAAAGTTAAAATAGTTTTTTTAATATAGTCCAAATTATCAATTACGTTTAGACCGCCTTCGGTAGTAAGTTCCTGCCTTTTCTCGGGAACAAGGGTTGCGAGTTCAGGCTGAATTTCGCATGCAATTTTAATGATCTCATCATTAGCCGCCATTTCAAGATCAAGTTTGGTAGTAATCAGTTCGCGCAGAAGCCGTACATCCCTGTCGTTAATATGACGCCGGTCTTCACGTAGATGAACAACTATCCCGTCAACGCCGAATTGTTCAGCCATTAACGCAAATGTAACCGGATCTGGCTGTACTTCTCCCCTCGCGTTTCTTAATGTTGCGACGTGATCAACATTTATACTAAATTTCATTTTTGCCTCTGTAATAATATTGTTGAGCTTTTAACGAATAAAAATAATCAATGTTTGCATTTAGTGAAACTATTAAATTAATATTTGCGTGATCATAAAATTTAACATTGGCAATTATTTAATAGAGTATTTTTAATAATTTTTCAGAACAACAAATAAATCCATACTGAAGAACATAATAAAATGAATTGCCGCGCCATAATAAAATGAACGTGTTCTAAAAGCGATATAACCTAAAATCATTGCCCCTAATATAGCACTTATTGTTTCGATAAACGGCTTACCGTTATGGAGAATAACAAAAGGCAGCATTTGAATTAGAATTGCGTTGATTCCGAATTTTTCTTCAAGACCGAAAAGCATAAAGCCGCGCCATATAAACTCCCACGCAAACATATAAACTAGAGCTGATATTTCGAATAATATAAATGTCTTTAAATCATATTTAGCCGCTTTTAAGAATGGGTATGCTTGCCCAAATTCCGGCAATCCCGATAAAATAAACGTTATTACAACAACCGGAACCGAAAAAATAATTAAGAATTTTATTCCGGTTTTAAAATCTCCGGTTTTCAATCCGTAACTGCTAATTTTTTCATTCAAAACAAATTTAATAATTAGTAACGGTATGATGAGAAGTGTGAAAGTATCACTTAAAAACCAATAAAGAAATTCATACAAATCGGCAGAGGTATTTCCGTTAAAATAATTGTAATAGAAATTTTCCCTGAAAAAATTGCGGGATGTCAGATACCATGAAATTGTCTGCAGAATTGCTACGCTTACAAAAATTACAAATACTTTTTTGTTTGTACCTACTAATAATTTTATGAAGCTTTTGTATTCATTTTTTAGAAAATTATCCACAAGAATTTATGTTTGTGATATGATGAAGTAAACATAAGAAATAAAGAAATGAATATTTGTGTTTTTTTAATATTTTATGTCGGCGGATCAAGATCAAGGTAAAGATAAAGATTAAGAGTAAGATGTATATAAAGAAACTAATATAAATTAATCTAAATCTTCATGATCTTACTCTTAATAACAATTTATGAAGGAAGATACTCTTCTAAATACTTAAACTCGGGGGTAAGTTCTCCTTTGTAAACAATAACCGCTCTTTTAATCTCATCCGGGAAATCGTTTTCATCAAAAGATTTATTAAGATCAGCATTTATTATTCCCGGAATAAATGGCGAAAGCGCATCACTAAATGCTTTCGAGGAATCAACTGGAAGTTCAGTCGGTAGATTATCTATCGCAATATTAACAATTCCTTCTCCCGCAAATCCGTTCGTATAAGAATCATCTTTAGGATTATATACAAACGCGGGCATATCCGGAACCGTTACTTTGTGCGTAATTTCAATTGAGCCGTCAATATCACAGCTTATATCACAAATAAGTTTTACTTTTTTATCCGGTGCTGAAGATAAATATTTCTTTGTTACAAGTCTCGGATATCTGTCATCCCAATAAATACAATTAACTAATACATCAATTTTATCAAGATACTTTTCGAATTTTGAAGTGTATTTTTCAGGATGTTTATAATAGTCGCTTAATTCAAATTGATCACTATTATTTATCGGTTTGGCCAAATCTTCTTCTTTAAATATTACTTTGTAGAAAATTTTATTTTCTTTTCCATTTAACATCAATAATTCTTCAGGAGATATTTCTTTAAAAGGAAGAATATTAAAAATTTGCTGAGCCCCTTTTGACACATTTCCGTAACCCGCGAATCCGAAAACAAAAGGCGCAATTATTTCGGGCATGCCGATATTTTTTATTTCTTCTGCAATTTCTTTTAAATGATTTTCGGCATCTTCCACATGTTCGTATTCATATGCTTGTTTTACTTTTAATAAAGGTGTGTCATATCCCATGTTTTTTAATCTTTGTCCTAAACCGTAAAATGTCTCAATCATTCCTGCAAGTCCGGCAAAGCGTCCGAAGAAAACCAATCTTCTCCCTTTTTCATCTGTTATGCATTCATAATCAATCAAGGTGCATCTAAGGTCAATTATTTTTTTTAGAAGGGGCATATTATATTCTTGCGCTTTAATTGTATGCGAGAAAAACAGATATGTTTTATCGGGTTGAAGCAATTTAATCGGTATCTCTTTAACAGCTATAATTACCTGGCAGTCCGACATATCTTCATTAATAACAGCTCCGGCATTAATAAACTCTTCATCGGAAAATGCTCTTCTCGGAAAAGGCTGAACTATTGATTCGACTCCTGATTTTTCTTTTAAAATTTTTACATGTTCAGGAATTAAAGGAACTCTTCTTTCCCATATATTTTTATCTTCTCTTCTTATGCCTATTATTTTTCTCATAAAGTATCTCCGTGAAGTATTAAGATTGCGGGATATCCACGTGTCATTATGACTTTATGGCATCTAAAAATTTTAATAAGATTTTTTGCCACAAAGTCACTAAGACACGTAGTAAAAGTTTGTAAGACTTTTAGAAATTCAATTTAAGCACATAGCTAAATATCGAATTTAATTCCCTGAGCCAGAGGCAATGTTTTGCCAAAATTTATTGTATTGGTTTGTCTTCTCATATAAGCTTTCCATGAATCGGAACCGGATTCACGTCCGCCGCCTGTTTCTTTTTCACCTCCGAATGCGCCTCCAATTTCTGCGCCCGAGGTTCCGATATTTACGTTCGCAATTCCGCAATCCGATCCCCAATGAGAAAGAAATTCTTCCGCTTCTCTCATATCATTCGAGAATATTGCAGAGGATAAACCTTGCACAACATTATTGTGAAGATTAATTGCGCTGTTAACTTCGCCTGAGTATTTAATTAAATATAAAATCGGAGCGAATGTTTCTTCCTGAACAATATCATAATGATTTTCAGCTTCGCAGATAGCGGGCATTACATAGCAGCCGCTTCCGTAACCGCTGCCCGAAAGTGTTTGTCCGCCGAATAATATTTTACCGCCTTCTTTTTTAAGTTTTTCAAGAGCAGCGGTAAAATCTGCAACAGCGCTTTTATCGATAAGCGGACCGACATGGTTTTTAGAATTCATCGGGTCGCCTACTTTAAGTGATTTGTAAGCTTTCAAAACAGACTGTTTTACTTTGTCATAAATACTTTCATGAATTATTAATCTTCTTGTTGATGTGCATCTTTGTCCCGCAGTTCCTACAGCTCCGAATACAATTGCAGGGATTGCCATTTTAAGATCTGCGTTTGGAGTAAGAATAATCGCATTGTTACCGCCTAATTCAAGAATTGATTTTCCGAATCTTGAAGCAATTTTTGCAGCTGCTTTTCTTCCGACATTAGTTGAACCGGTAATTGAAACAAGAGGAATTCTGTTATCATTAATAAGTTTTTCGCCTATTGAAGAGCCTTTGCCAATTACTAATGAGAACAAACCTTCGGGCAGTTTATATTCTTTAATAACATCAGCCAAAATATTTTGAACTGCAATTGCGCAAAGCGGAACTTTTGAGGATGGTTTCCACAAATTTGAATCACCGCAAACCGCGGCAATCATTGCGTTCCACGACCATACAGCAACAGGGAAATTAAAGGCTGAGATAGTTCCCACAACACCAAGAGGATGATACTGATCGTACATTCTGTGAAGCGGTCTTTCGGAATGCATTGTATATCCGTAAAGCTGTCTTGACTGTCCAACGGCAAAATCGCAAATGTCAATCATTTCCTGAACTTCGCCCAATCCTTCCTGCAAAGATTTCCCCATTTCGTAAGTTACTAATCTAGCCAAAGGTTCTTTGTATTCACGAAGTTTATTACCTATTGCTCTTACAACTTCTCCTCTTTTAGGAGCCGGAACAGTTCTCCAGATTAAAAAAGCTTCATAAGATTTCTGAACAACTTTTTCATAATCTTTTTCATTTGCCTGATAAACAGACGCAATATATTTTCCGTTGATTGGCGAATAAACTTTTAGTTCGTCCCCTTTTATGGAACCATACCATTTTAATCCCGTTGAAGCGCCGAGATTTTTTTGTTTGATGCCTAATTTTTTCAAGAAATCCATTTTAACCTCTTTCACTTTTAATTATATGTTCAACTTTTATATGAAGAATTCATTCCAACATTTTTTAGAATATTGCCAAGCGTAATTCCGCTCATCTTATCTTCAATTTCAACCTGTACTTCCGAAAATAAATCAAGGAAATAATTGTTAAACTTTGCTGTTTCTCCCTGTTCAATTCCTTTTGTATAATTTACATCAAGATGAAACGCCTTGCGGTCTTCAACTGCGCAATAAATTTCTTGTAAATGAAGTATTTCAGGATCTTTCTTTAATATAAATCCGCCTGAGATCCCCTGCGTGCTTTCCACAATATTATTTTTTGTCAACATTGAAAGCAGTTTTCTAAGTTTTGAAGCGTTTACTCCAATTCGGTTTGATATCGATGCGCTGCTTTTCGGTTCCGGATGTGACTCGGCTAAATAACAAAGAGCTTTTACCGCAGTTGATAACTTTGTTGAAGCTGACATAAATTCCTAAAATGTTACACATAGTGTAACATTTATAAAAATAAATTTCAATCTAAAAATGGATGCTGAAGTAATTTTTATAAATTTATTTATTTTAATCAAACTCTTTCTATATTGCAGAAAAAATTAAAACTTTATGGCATTCGGGAAATTATTTGTTGTTGCGACTCCAATTGGAAATTTAAAAGATCTTTCATATCGAGCCGAGGAAACCTTAAAAAATATCGATTTTATCGCATGTGAAGACACCAGGGTAACCTCTATTCTGCTTAAGAATTTTGATATTCACAGGGAGTTAATTTCTTTTAACGCTCAAAGTGAATCCAGAAAAATTGAATATGTGCTTGAAAGAATAAAAAACGGTGAAAATTGTGCCCTTGTTTCTGATGCCGGTACTCCGTGTATCTCGGATCCCGGAGTAAGACTTGTAAATGAAGCGATAAAAAACGGAATTGAAATTGCAGGTATTCCCGGTCCAAACGCCGCTATTTTGGCATTAAGTATTTCAGGTTTGCCTACGGATTCTTTTGTATTTGAGGGATTTATCCCGCAGAAAAAAGGAAGGCAGAAAAAATTAAAAGAGTTATGTGACGAAAAAAGAACAATTGTTTTATACGAATCGACATATAGAATAGAAAAATTATTAATTGAATTAAATGAATATATGCCGAATCGATTTGTAGTCGTATGCCGAGAATTAACTAAAATGTTTGAAGAATCCTGGCGCGGCTACCCAAAAGAACTACTTGAAGAATTTCCGAACAAAACTAATAAAGGAGAATATGTAGTTATAATTTCCCCGATAAAATGGGAATAAATATTAATTTTAATAGTATAGAAGATCAATAAATATATTTGTAAATCACAAATTTTTAAGTCCGGATTTTTGACCTATTTTATTTCAGCAATTTCCTATACAATTTTGAAATATTCACAGCCTGCTCCCAAAAACTAATTATTCAGAATCATAATTTATAAGGGAATGAACTTCATAATTTTTTAATTTTTCTCTCCCGTTAATAAATGATAGTTCAATCAAAAATGATATTTGAATTATCTCTGCTCCCAACTTTTCAACTAATTTACACGCGGCTTCCATTGTTCCCCCAGTTGCAAGCAAATCATCATGAAGCAAAATTTTATCACCGGGAGCAATTGCGTCTTTATGAATTTCAATTGAGTCCGTTCCATATTCCAGTATATATGATTCGCTTACAGTAGCGGCCGGCAATTTGCCCGGTTTCCTGACCGGAACAAACCCTGCTCCTAATTTTTCTGCCAGTGCTCCGCCGAAAATAAATCCCCTTGATTCAATCCCTATAACCTTTGTTATCCCTTTGTTTTTAGATAAGTTAACAAGATCATCTAAAGTCTGTTTATACCCTTCCGGACTTTTTAACAATGTAGTAATATCTCTGAACATAATTCCCTCTTTGGGAAAATTAGGAACGGTTCTAATTAGATCTTTCAGGTTCATTTTTACTCCGATTTTTTAAGCAAAATTTAATTAAAGAGAATCTAGTTTTTTAAATAATATATTTATAAAAAATAATCAGACTTGCAAAAGTTATAGAAAATCCCAATAGTGCTCCGGCAATTACCTGTGCAAAGTCATGAATTTTTAATTTAATTCTCGCCCACGCTATCATAAAAATTAACCCCAACAGGAAATAGTTTGGGTTCCCCTCTAAGAACATTATTGCTCCCAATGAAATGGCGGCTCCTAATAAATGTGCGCTAATTTTCCATCTTTTATTTATTAAATATAATATTAATGTATTTATAAAAAATATTATCCAGAGTAATGAAAAAAAGTAATTTACCCCTAAAATTAAAAACGACGGAATAGGCGCAATACAGAAAATACTGTTCAGTAAATAGGGAGCATTCCTTTCTTCCTTTATTGATGTATCAATATCGGATATTCTTTTTTCTTTTCTCATACTAAAAAAAACTATAACGGGAAGAATAAGCCCAAAAATTAAAGAGTTTCCTACAATGAATACCTGGTTTACGACATTAATTTCTATTATAAATGCGCAATAAGTAAAAACAAATACCGTAAAAGTCGGGGGGACAAATAAAGTTGAAATCACACGTGCGATACTATTAGATAACTTATTGTTTTTCAAGTAATTATATATTATTAATTTAGATTAATTATCGGTTATCTCTACGTTATTTTTAAGGAATTCCAAATATTCCATAAGAATTATTTCAATTGGTTCATATTCTTCATGTTTCATTAATTCCTGTCGAATTTTTGATGAATTGTACAATCCTTTTAGATAGCCGGTATAATACTTCCTAAACGGGATCACGGCTCTTCTCATTTCTTTATATTCAACTTCGTACCGCAAATGTTTTAGAGCGGTTAAAATTCTTTCTTCAACATCCACTTCTTTCTTAATATAGCCATTTGCCAAAAGTTCTTTCGTCTCTCTGAAAATCCACGGATGATCAATTGCTCCGCGCGCAATCATTACTCCATCTGCTCCGGTTTCGTCGAATGCTCTTTTGGCATCATAAGCCGTAAATATTCCTCCGTTAACAATTACAGGAATATTAACAACCTCTTTTATTTTAGGAATCCAGCTCCAATCGGCATCGCCGTGATGCCCCTGGCAGCGCGTTCTGCAATGTACTGTTAGAGCTTTAATGCCGACATCTTCCAACCTTTTCGCGACTTCGAGGATAAGAATTGAATTATCGTCCCATCCGATTCTGGTTTTAACTGTTACCGGAAGATTTGTAACTTTTACAATTTCGCCTACCATTTTCTGTAAATAAGGAGGATCTTTTAATAATCCCGCTCCCGCTCCCCTAGTCGCAACTTTTTTTACCCAGCATCCCGCATTAATATCAATTAAATCGGGATTTTCTTTTTCCGCAATTTGAGCCGCCTCAACCATAGGTTCAAAATTACCGCCGTAGATTTGGATTCCAACCGGTCTTTCAGTTTCAGTTATTTCAAGTTTCTTTCTTGTCTTTTGATTAGCTCTAATCAAACCGTCTGAATTAACAAATTCTGTATAAACAATATCGGCTCCCAATTCCTTGCATAATTTTCTAAAAGGAACTGCCGTTACATCTTCCATCGGCGCCAGCAGTACAGCTTTGTCTAATTTTATATTTCCAATATCAAACATTTTTTGTGCTTTCAATTTTTTCTGTGTTAAGATAAATAAGTGTAATTAAAAATGTAATAAATGTAAATGCCGCCCCGGTTAAAAAGGGAAATTGATATCCTATATACTCGAATGAGAATCCTCCCCAAAGAGGCCCTAATACTCTTGCTAAAGACGCAAAGGATTGATTTAACCCAAGTATTGCGCCTTGCCCTTTTTCCGGTGAAAATTTAGATACCATGCTCATTAATGTCGGTTGTAAGATCCCTGTTCCAATTGATAAAATTATTATAATAATTGAAACGCCTAAAAAATTCACGCCATATGGAAGCATTCCTAAACCTATTACCATAAAAATTGTACCGGCTAAAATTAATGGTTTATCTGAAAATTTCTTAGAAAGAATTCTGATTAATCCGCCCTGAACAATTGCACCGGTAAGACCGATAATACCGAATAACAATCCGTTTTCCTGGTCCGTAAAACCGTAAATTTTATAACCTAAAATCGAGAATGTTCCGTAAATATTCGCCATTGAAAATACAATTATAAAAAAGAGTGTAATTAACAATCCGACGGACGGAATTTTAAAAGTATCTTTAGTGAATTTCAAATCGAATATTCTGATTTTAAACAACCCTGTTTCTTTCTGTTTAATAGATTCCGGAAGTGAGAAAAACGCGAATAAAAAAGCCATAAATGAAAATGCCGCGCTGCCGAATCCTGCTGTCGCGTAGCTGAAATGAGAAAGATATCCGCCGATAAGCGGTCCGAATAAAAATCCAAGACCGAAAGCCGCGCCAATAATTCCCATTCCTTTTGAACGTTCCGACTTTTCAGTAATATCAGCAATATAAGCCTGAGCGACTCCGATATTACTTCCGCCAAGTCCGGCTAAAATTCTTGAAACAATTAAAAGAAAAAACGAATCTGTAAAGCTAAATATCAAATAAGAAACAGCGGTTGAAAGAAGTGATATCAATATCACCGGTCTTCTCCCGAATCTGTCTGATAATTTTCCGAGTACGGGATTAAACAGAAACTGCATAAGAGAATAAACCGCAACTGCCATTCCTATTTCAAAATCGGATATATGTAATATCTTACTGCCGAATGTAGGGAGAATAGGGATTAATATGCCGAAACCCATTAGATCAATAAATACTGTAAGAAAAATTACATTCAACGAGGCTTTTTTATTCATAATAATATTTGCCGAAAATTAAAGGCTTAAAATAAGAAAATAATCTGATATAATAAGATGAATAATCGTTTTGATTATTCTTTAAGAATTGATTTGAGTTTTAATCTGCCGGTTTTTTGTGTGATTATTTTTTTAGTATCATTAAAACTCTGTTTCATTAATTCCAAATCTTTTGTTTTAATATAGGGCGGATTCAATTCATTTTTATAATATTCAGCCGGTAAAATTAAAAATTCTTTGCCATTGTCTGTATTTCCTTTATAAACCCATGTTGGAATAAAGGAAAAATCATTTATATACAAAGAATCATTAATAATATTTTTTTCAATCGTATAATTTAAGATTACGCCCGCATCGGAATAACGCCACCTTTGATTTGAAATAAAATTACCCAACGAGTAAGCTACAAACCCGCTGTCCAATTTACTATTTACCGGTTTATACATTTCAACAGGCTGAATTGAATGGGTATGGCTGGCGAGAATAATATCGGCGCCGTAACTTTTAATGCTTTTTACGGTTTCAATTTGATAATTTGATGGTTCATTTTCGTATTCATTTCCAAAATGGAGGTATACAATTACAAGATCTAAATTCATTGATTTTGCTTTTAATATGTTTCTTCTTATTTGACCAAGTTTTATTGTATTAAGCATATATTCATAACCTTTATCAATATTTTTATTTGCCAGGTATGAATATGAAAGTATTGTAAATGTTATTCCATTTACTTCAATTATTTTAATAGAATCTTTTTCTTCCTTATGCAGAAATGTCCCGCTAAATCCAACCTTACTGCTGTTTAGTAGATTTATCGTCCTTTCAAGTCCGCTTCTGTTAAAATCGAGCGCGTGATTATTTGCAGTAAATAAAAAATCAATTCCTGCATATTTTAAAGCGTCAAGAAATGAATCAGGTGTATTAAATGAAGGATAACCTGAATACCCTTTTTCTATACCTGCAAAAACTGTTTCTAAATTTGCCATCGTAAAATCGGCAGATTGCAAATACTGCTTTATTTCTCTGAATACGGGTTTAAATTCGTAGGTTAAAGAGTCTATTTTTGCATATTTTAATTGCTGTCCATGGACAATTAAATCTCCCACAGCCGAAAAGGAAGCTGTTGTTAAAGAATCATATTCTCTAATTTCCTGAGAGAAATTTGTAGCCGGATAAAATAACAGGAAGAAAAATATTAATAGAGTTTTCATTTTTATTAAAATAGATGATTTTACTGCATATTAAAAAAATAGGCTGAATCATTAATAATGATTCAGCCTTGATAAATGAATCTATAAATTCCGATTAGCTCTTTTCACCTTTTCTTTGAGCTTTTAAATCCTGAATTTCATTTCTCATATCCTGAGCTAATTTCTTTAAATCGCTTAAGCCCTTACGAACTCTTGTTCCGGCAGCTGACTGCCCTTTTTCGTAGAATTTTTCAATATCTACTGCAAGACTATCTAAATGCTCTTTTAAACCTTGATACTTATCGCTCATAAAGCGCCTCCTTTAGGTTGATTGATATGTTAGTTATTTGGAATTCTCCAGAACTATTTCAGCAATATCCTTTACAAATACTTCTTCGGATTTCTCAAATTCTTTTACCCCGTCCGACATCATAGTCATACAGAACGGACAAGCCGAAGCAATTGTGTCCGGATTGGTTTCCAACGCTTCCTTTGTTCTGTTAATATTAATTCTTGTTCCTTCGGTCTCTTCCAAAAACATTCTGCCGCCCCCGGCACCGCAGCAGAAACCTTTATCTTTATTCCGCTGCATTTCAATAAGTTCGAGACCTTTAATTTCCTTTAAGGAATTTCGGGGTTCATCATATATCCCGTTGTACCTTCCAAGATAACAAGAATCATGGAAAGTTACCTTATTTTTTATTTCTTCAGCTTTTAGCTCAATTTTGTTTTCACTTATTAATCTGTTTATCATTTCTGTATGATGTTCAACTTCATAGTTACCGCCGAATTGAGGGAATTCATTTTTTAATGAATTATAACAATGAGGACATCCTGTCACAATTTTTTTAACTCCGTAACCGTTAAGAATTTCTATATTTTCCTGCATCATCATTTGAGCTAAATATTCGTTTCCTAATCTTCTTGCTGTATCGCCGTTACATTTTTCCTCTGTGCCTAAAATTCTAAAATTTATCCCGGCTTTCTGCATAATCTGGGCAAAAGCTTTTGTAACTTTCTGATATCTTGCATCAAACGATCCAGCGCATCCGACCCAAAAAAGCACTTCACAATCTTTATCCTCAGCCATTGTTTTAATATTCATGCCTTCAGCCCAATTAGCTCTATCCTGCCAATTAAAAGCCCACGGCGTAAAATTAGTTTCTATATTTTTAAATACATTATTTAATTCAGGAGGAAATTTGGATTCCATTAATGTTAAATTTCTTCTCATGTCAATAATTGAATCCAAATGTTCAATTGTAACAGGGCATTCTTGAACACAAGCCATGCATGTAGTACAAGCCCATAACTCATCTGCGGTTATATAATTATTAACTAATGTTTTATCGAGCACAGCTTCTTTTTCATTAACGCCTGCCAAAACTAAGGGCGCTTTCTCTTCCATTCTGTGTCTTATATCCACAATAATTTTTCTTGGGGATAATTTTTTTCCTGTATTTGAAGCCGGGCACGCATCGGTACAGCGCCCGCATTCGGTACATGCATAACCGTCCAACATTTGTTTCCATGTTAAATGATCAACATCGGCAGCCCCGAATTGTTCAGTATTTTCATCTTCTAAATTTATAGGTTTAAGCGCATGCTGTTTATCACCTAATTTTTTGAAGAAAACATTCGGTATTGAAGAAAACACGTGAAGGTGTTTTGAATAAGGGAGAAAATTCATAAATCCAAATATTACAATAATATGAATCCACCAGAATATCTCATACCATAATTCTGAAGTATAACTGTGTCCAAGATAAATAAGAGGACTGATTAAAGCTGAAACTGGTCTAAATTCATATTCTCTTAATATAAATCCCTGATTCGCAATTTCAGAAACATTCTGACCGAACATTGATACAACAACTATTAAAATCATGCTTAAAATAAAAATTGCATCAAGCTGTCCTCCGGGACCAACATCCAGTCTTTTTATTTTTTGAATCAATCTTCTATAGAGCGCAAAAAATACGGCGCCAATAATAAGAACTCCGAAAACATCCTGTACAAATGTTATAACTGAATAAACAGGTCCGAGGAATTCCAATGAAAAATCTGAATAAAATCCTTGAATTACCGCTTCAGCAACCGCAAATAGAAAAAGCATAAATCCCCAAAAAATTAAAAAGTGGATTGTGCCTGCAATTGGATCACGAAGCAGTTTAGATTGGCCGAAAGCAATAATTAGTACATTTTTTATTCTTTGAGGAATGTTATCAAATCTGTTCTCATCCAGACCTATAGTTAAATAACTGATTAATCTTTTTATGTTATAAAACAAAAAACCAAATGCAGAAATAAATACAAGTATAAAAACAATATTTTTTAGTCCCATAAAATCCGTTTTATTTTAATGTTGATTGGAAAAATAAATTGGTAACGTCAAGTACTCTTTCAAATTTATTATTGCTTGATTCAAATGGATGTACAATATCAAAAGTATGACCAGTTTTCATTATTTTCAAGAATTCTGTTTTGGATTTATCCGACCATTCATAAATTTTTTCAGCTTCGTCTATTTTAACCGCAAGGTCCTGCATTCCGTGAATTATTAACAAAGGTTTATTTAGTTCTTTCACCGCTTTTTCCAGATTCAATTTCCCCTCTGAATTATTTTCAATATCTTCAAGCAATGAAATATTTAATCTCATAAGCTGATTTGTACGAGTATTTAAAACTTCCCAGTAACCTTTTTTCCGCCAATCCTCTTTTTGTCTTTCAGAATATCTATCCAATTTTGAAATTGCCGACCAGGTGACAACTGAATTTACTACAGGCTTTTGGAAAGCGGTTAATAAAGCTATTGCCCCGCCCCTGCTATGCCCAATTAAACCAATCTTAGGATTTTCAATAGGGCTGCCGTGTCTGTCTCCGTCCCCGAAATATCCTTTAACATAAATGTCAATTATTTGTGACAGCTCGTTTAATTCCCTGGAAAAAGTATTTTCTGCGAATTTATGCAATTCATCAAAATCCGTTAAACTTTCACCAACTCCGTTATGAGAGAAGTTAAATGTAATAACAAAAAATCCTTTGTCGGCCAAATAATTCCCAAGATAGGGACCAAATCCCCAATTCTTAAAGCCTTTAAAACCATGAACAAAGATCAGGCATTTATTAGTTGATAAGTTTTTTTCGCCGAATGTTGTAATTCGAATATTATGTTTTTCAGCAGTAAGAAAGTTGAAATCTTTGCTCATGGTGTAAATATGCCGATTAAGCCTTAAAAAGTCAAGATTTTGATTCAACAATATAATTATTCAACTTTTTAATTTTGCAGCCGCATTTTCGTAAATATAAAATCGATATAAATTTTTTTTTACAAGTTTATTCCTTATTTTTTAATCCAACAATCAATAAATAAATATGGGACTATGCCGATAAATTATACCGAAGAACACGAAATGCTCCGTAATATGGTGCGTGAATTTACCGATTCAGAAATTAGACCGTTAGCAAGTAAAATAGATGAACAAGAATATATTCCTAAAGAATTAATTACTAAGATTGCCGGCATCGGTCTTCTAGGAACTCCCTTTCCCGAAAAATACGGAGGCGGAGGTTTCGGAGAACTTGGTTTTTGCATTGCCCAGGAAGAAGTTACAAAAGCATGCGCCTCAACCGCGGCTTTTATTGGAGCTCATATTTCAATTGGCACAAACGCTATTTATATAGGCGGCTCGGAAGAATTAAAAATGAAGTATCTCCCTTCTCTTACTTCGGGAGAAAAAATAGCTGCGTTTTCATTAACAGAAGCCGGAGCGGGTTCTGATTCTTTTAATCTAAAAACTGAAGCAAAATTTACAGGAAGTAAATGGATTTTAAACGGAGAAAAACTTTGGGTTACCAACGGAGCAATTGCCGATGTCTTTTCCGTTTTTGCCAGAACTGAAAAAGGAATTACCGGATTTGTAGTTGAAAAAGAATTTAAAGGAGTTTCAGTAGGACCCAATGAAAAAAAATTAGGCATAAGAGGAAGCGTAACAAATTCCCTTAATTTTGATAACGTGGAAATTCCCGAAGAAAATATCATCGGAGCCGAAGGCAGAGGGTTTTTAATTGCTATGAAGACTCTTGATGCGGGACGATTAGGTATCGGCGCCGGAAGCGTTGGAGCCGCTAAAGAAATGATTCGTCTTTCGGTAGAATATGCTACACAAAGAAAGCAATTTGATCAGCAGATCGCTAAATTTCAGGGTATACAATTTATGATTTCGGACATGACTACAAGAACTTATGCAATGGAAAGTATGCTGCAGCGGGTTGCTGAAAAATATGATTTGGGTTTGGATATTTCCGAAGAAGCTGCTATTGTAAAACTTTTCTGTTCTGAAAATGTTTCTGTAGTAGCCGATACTGCATTGCAGATTCACGGCGGAATGGGATTTTCAAGAGATCTTCCTATTGAAAGATACTACCGCGATGCGAGGATTTTAAGAATTTTTGAAGGCACTAGCGAAATTCAAAAACTGATTATTAGCAGAAAAACGTTAAAGAAGAAAGGTAAATGGGATTTTTAATATGCCGAATAAAGTATTAGTAATTCCGTCAATTGATATAAAAGATAGAAAAACCGTTAGAGTGGTGAAAGGTATCCCTGAACTTAACTGCAGCGATTACGGAAACGACCCTGTAGAAATGGCGCTTATATGGAGAGCGGAAAACGCAAAATGTCTACATGTGGTTGATTTTAACGCTGCTCATGATCATTCTCATACAAATTTTGATATAGTAAAAAAAATATGCGAGTCAGTAATAATACCTGTTGAACTCGGTGGCGGAATCAAAACATTTGAAGACGCGAAAGAACTTTTTGATTTGGGAGTGTTTAGACTGGTTGTAGGATCAATGGCTTTTCAATCACCCGACAAATTTGAAAAATTGCTGAACCATTACGGACCTAAATTAATTTCAGCCGCAATTGATGTTATTGATGATGAAGTAGTGGTTAGCGGAAGATCAGTAAAAACAGGAATACCAGTTTCCAAATACGCCAAACAACTTGTTGAAATGGGAACCGAACGATTAATTGTTACAGATGTCAATTTAAACGGTATGCTGAAGGGACCCAACATAGATCTATGCAAAAGAGTAGCCGATGAAACAGGCATAAGTGTTACCCTTTCGGGAGGTATCAGCGGCTATCCAGACTTAAAAAAAGTTCAGGATGCAGCCGATAAAATAGATTCTGTTATTATTGGAAGAGCACTTTATGAGAATAAATTTCCATGTCAGAAAATCTGGCGTGTAGCCGAAAGCGGAATATTTAATTGAGGTGATAAATGGAACCGAACAGCAAATATGTAAAAAGCAGTTTTTGGACAAACCTTTTTAAATCTCCTACAGCAAAAAGCGAAATAGAGACATTACTTTTATCTCTTCCTCCTTTTAGAAAACTTGACAATAAACATATCAATCTTCTGCTTAAAATTGTGCATCACAGAACCTATGTTCCTAATGAATATATTTTTCATCAAGGGGATCCCGGAATAGGATTATATATTATTCAAGACGGAGAAGTTCTAATTTCTCACAAAAGCGAAAACGGCTATGAACATAAATTTGTAAAACTCGGGGTTGGAGATTTCTTCGGTGAATTGGCTTTACTTGACGGAGAACTCCGCTCAGCTTCCGCTCTTTCATTAAAAGAATCTAAACTGATTGTAATTTTCCGCCCGGATTTGGATGAATTTATTGAAAAATTTCCGAAGAAAGGGATTGACATTCTGAGAGGAATTTCGCAAATAATAACTACTCGGCTTAGAAGAGTAAACGAAGATTACGTTTCTCTTTATAATAAATCGATTGAACAAATTCAGGATACTCAAAATGGAAGCAATTAAAAAAATATTAGTTCCTGTTGATTTCTCCGATTATTCTAAAAACGCACTACGATATGCCGTAAGTTTTGCAAAACTGTTTAACGCTAAAATGTATATTCAATACGTTGTGGAACCTGCGGTTTACCCGGCTGATTTCAGTCTTGGCCAAGTAGCAATTCCTACAACTGATGTTGATATGGCGCAAAGAGCGGAAAACGAATTAAACAGATTAGCAGAAGAAGAAATAGGCACGTCGGTTGAATATGAAAAAATAATTAAAACCGGTAAACCATTTATGGAAATTATTGAAGCCGCTTCTGAAATTGACGCCGATTTAATTATTATTGCTACTCACGGTCATACCGGCGTTGAGCATTTGTTATTCGGAAGCACTGCTGAAAAAGTTGTAAGAAAATCACCGTGCCCGGTTCTTACTCTTCGCGATCCTATTAAAGGTTTTAAATTCACTAAATAAAAAATGAATTTTAAACCCGGGCAGGAACTTAATAATATAATTTCCGATAATATTTCCGGAAGCGGATTACTGTTGGAAAAACTGAATAATTATCTTTTAAATAATTTTAACGAAATTGATACAGAATATCTTATCCCCTATCTGAAAAAAAATCTTTCCGAATTTTCAAACATTAAAAATTACTTAAACGATTTAGAAAATTTTCTCCGAAATAACCCTCGCCGTTTGGAATATTTTTTAAAAGATGTTAAAAATAAAAGTTCAAACTTGGCATTTAAAATTTATAAAAACAGCTTTCATGAATTGAACAAGTACAATAAATTTATAACCATTTCAAACAGTAATACTGTAATAAAATTTTTCGAACAATTTCCTATGGATAAAAAAAATATATCAGTTGCTGTTTGTGAATCGAGACCAATATTGGAAGGCAGATTAGCCGCAATAGAGTTATTAAACTCAGGCGCCAATGTTAAAATAATTACTGAAGCAATGATTGCAAAAGAGATTAATAAAATTGACGCTGCTGTAATTGGCGCCGATTCAATTTTAAGAAACGGCAATGTTGTAAATAAAATTGGGAGCAGATTAATAGCGGTTCTATGCAAATATTATAATAAACCGTTTTACGTGCTGGCAGATAAATCCAAAATATCTAATACAAATAAATTTATACCTAAGAAAAAACCAATGCAGGAAATTTGGGATGGGAAACCGGGAAAGATAAAAATTGAGAATTATTATTTTGAAGTTATAGAGAAAGAGTTAATTACAAACATTTTTACAGATTAATCCTATTGTCCTAATTCTTCCAAAGATTTTTCGGCAATCTGCGCAACCGATGAATTTGGAAATCTTAAAACAACATTTTCCCAAATTTCTTTTGCTTTAGCCGTATTACCTCTTCCGGCAGCAATAGCTCCCAAATTATAATTTGCTTCATGATTATTTTTATCTATTTCTAGAATCCTTTTAGTGTATTCTTCTGCTTTTTCAAGATTACGCATATTATAATAAGCAATTGTAATACCCAAAAGTATATCTATTCTTTTCGGATTTTTATTTAGAATGGTTTTGTAAAGTTCAACAGCTTTTTCTGGATTGTGCGCTGAGGCGAGAAGATCTGCATATTTTTTTACTTGAGATGTGTCATCCGGATTTTCTTCAACTGCTTTTTGAAGCATTTCCATCTGATGTATTATATTATTAGATACGTTTCCCTTTCCCGGAGATTCTCCGTTATTTAACCCTTTATGTATATCGTCATTTGGCATTATCTCAGTTGTCTCTTTGGTACCGGATTGATTGATTGAATTCTGAGTAGTTAATATTATTATAAATATAACTAATGCAAAAATTCCCAAATAGATATATACAGTTTTAATTTTCATTTAATACTTTTTGTCTGAAATTCTTTTGCTAAAGTTCATAAAAAAAAATATATAAAACAACTTTGTAATACCCGGTGTGATTTTAATATGAATTCTAAACAGCTTCTAATTGAGCGCTTAAACTTTTTGCGCTAATCATAAAATGACTTCCGTGCCATTTTATGTTTCCGTTCTTTTCGAACCATATTATTTGTGGAGATTCATGTCTAACGGATGTTTCATTTTCAATTTTATTGCTTAACGCGCGGCTTTTAATAACATTAACTTGTACAATTTTTAAACCGTTGTCGCTGTCTAATTTTGAACACCAGGTTTCCAATATTTTTCCTGCGGTAAAACTTACTGTGCAAACCGGCGAAAATTTAAAAACTATCAATTCATTTTTATTTAATGATCCCGTTTTGGTATTTTCCCACTCATCTTCATTTTTAATTTCTGCAATATCAATCATTTAAATCCTTTGTTTTTTAATTGGCAGCAAAAATAGAACAATAATTTTTAAAGAGCAATTTTAGAAATTTTAAAAAATGTGATATAGATCTGTAAAGAATTTATTTTTATTGCCGATAATAAAAATAACTTATGCTATAATAATATTTTTGTTTAATTTAGGGTCAGAAAATGAGCTTTACTACTGTGAGTAATATTCTGGAAGATAATAAACGAAAAACAAAACTGGCGCTTGAGGAAGTTTATAGTCTTCCGGCAATGTCCCGAATGGTAATAGAAGTATCTAAACTTCTAGATGACCCGCGTACTAATAATATTGTACTTGAAAAATTAATATCAAAAGATCAGGGTATTGCAGCAAAAGTATTAGCTATTGCAAATTCGCCTTTATACGGATTAAGAAGAAAGGTCTCAACTATAGATTTTGCTATACTTGTTATCGGATTTGCCGAAATGAAAAGTATAGTGCTTGCTCTTTCGGTTATGGACGCACTTCAAATAAAATCAGGGAAACATTTTGACCATTTGGAATTCTGGCGCCATTCTACAATTATTGCCGCTGCGTCAAGAAGAATTATGGAAGACCTTGGTTTTAATAAAGGCGGCGAAGTTCTTTTAGCCGGACTTCTTCATGATATGGGGATTGGCGTAATATTCAGATTTTTCAAAAAAGAATTTGAGCTAATAAATGAAGAAGTAATTGTAAACAAGATGTCTCTTAAGGATGCTCAAATAAAACACCTCGGTTTAACTCATCAGGAAATTGGATCTATAATCTGCGAAAATTGGAATCTGCCTGAAAATTTATGCGATGCAATTTTATATCACGAAAACCCTTCGTTAAGTAAAAAAGATAAAATAGTTCCTTCAATTGTACATCTGTCAGATTATTTAACCCAGAAATTTAATATCGGATCATTCGGCTGGGATAAAGATATTAAATTTGATGAAGATGTTCTTGAATTGCTTCACTTCAGTTCAATGTCCGAATTAGACGAGTTTACAATTAATTATAAAAGTCTTTTTCAGCAGGAACTCGAAAATATTAAAATTATTTAATCAGCATTAATATTTAGTTTTTTATTTTTTTCCCTAAACCCATATCATTATATTGCACCCGGGAAAATTAGGAGAGAAAATTGAAAACTTTTACAAATCTAAAATCTGCTCTATTATTATGTTTATTTTTTAACATTCCTTCTTATGCACAGGATGAAACCGACATTAAAAACTCTGTATTCGAATTTTTCAGTACAATGAAATTTTCGGGTCAATGGTTTCTGGGTTATCAAAACGGTAAATCTAAAAATAAAAACTATAATGAATTTGAACTGAAAAGAGGTTATGTAACATTCGAAAAAACTTTTAACAAAAGTTTATCAGCCAGGTTTACTCAGGATGTTACAATTGACGAGGAAGGCGACGGGAAAGGTGATGTTGAATTACGTTTAAAATATATTTATCTGCGTTATAAATTCGACAGTTTCGCTTTCTTCCATAAACCTTTTATTGAGTTCGGTCTTATTCATAGACCCTGGCTTGAGTTTGAACAAAAAATAAATATTTACAGGCTGCAGGGTAAAATGTATCTTGAAAGAAATAATGTAGCCAGTTCGGCCGATTACGGTGTCGGATTCTTTGCCAATCTTGGCGGCGAAATGGATGATGATTATAAAAAAGAAATTAATTCTAATTACGCCGGTAAATACGGAAGCATAGCTATCGGGGTATATAACGGCGGCGGTTATCACGCTCTTGAGGAAAATGAAAATAAAATTATTGAAAGCAGATTAACAATTCGTCCTTTACACGAAGTAGTGCCTGGACTTCAGCTTTCATATTTTGGTTTGATAGGCAAAGGCAATAATATTAACGAACCTGATTATAATTCCAACGCCGGGTTTATTAGCTTCGAATCAAAAAATTTAATTCTTACAGGCACATATTATTCAGGCTCCGGTAATATTACGGGAACAGCAGTTGACGCGCTTGGTAACTCCAACAATATGACCGGGTATTCAATATTTTCAGAAATTAAATTAGGAGCTTCCAATATTAATTTATTCGGAAGATATGATTATTTCAAAGAAAGCAGAAATCCGGTGGATGTCGCTAACAAAGCTTATATAATAGGTGTAAGTTATGATTTCTATAAAAAATGCAGATTATTATTTGATTTTGATAAATCAGAATCCGATTTGCCTGGATCTACCGATAATCACTATTTTGAATTTGCAGTTGAAATTGCATACTGAAATATTAATAAAAATTTAAAGATTACCTGATAATTATTTCAAACATGAAAAGATATATTTTATTTATTTGTTTTTTTCTAAACGCTTTAATTCTAAATGGACAGAATACTAAATTTATTGTTTGGGGAGATACCCAGTTTCAAAATCCGGATATCTTTGAAAGCTTTGTTCATAAAACATCTCTTATTAATCCTGAATTAGTTCTGCATGTCGGTGATATGATTCACGGTTATACGTACAATATTAATAACGCAGCTAAACAATGGGAAAGATTTAAAAAACAGATTGCGCCCATTCATGTTCCTTTTTACCCAACACCTGGGAATCACGACATAACAACAAAAGAAATAGTTGATGCTTACGCTGAGGCATGGGAATTTAATGATAAATTATATTATTCATTCAGCATAAACAATTGCGCCTTTATTGTATTAAACGCGTTTGAAGATCAGGATTTTTATAAAATATCAGACAGTCAATTTAACTGGCTTAAAAAAGAACTTGAAACATATAAAAACAGAAATATTTTTATATCTATCCATCCCCCGCTTCATTTGGAAAATAACAACTTTGAATGGAAACGAATACATAATCTTTTAACTCAATATAATGTGCGGGCAGTTTTTACAGGTCATTATCATTTTTATGATTTCAGACAAATTGACGGTATAGATTATTTCTGCTTAAATACTTCTGGAAATATGTCTCTAAATACAGGTTTTCTTGGAGGCTATTCTCATCATATGCTTGCTGTGGAGGTTAACGGGGATTCACTTAATTATTTAGTTCATACGTTAGACAGCATTTATTCTTATGATGATGTTAATGTCAATGAAAGAGAAAATTCCAAAAAATATTTTGAACCCTCGAAAACATTTAGACTGAAAATGAACATGGGTAATATTGACACAACAATTTCCATTACTATAAATAATAACAGCAATGAAATGCGGGTTTATAAATTAAATTGGATTATGCCTGATACAACGTGGAAAATTTACCCGAATCATTCGGTGGTAAATATACCGGCCCAAAGTAACATAACACCGGAATATAAAGTTGTTGTTTCCGATCCTAACCTTTCCAGAAATGAAATGCCTTATTTAAATGTAGAATCGGATTATAAAACTTTAAAGAATAAAATTAATATATCGGTTCAAAAAATTAGTTTGTTTGTGCCTCTGGTTGCATACGCTTCTTTGGTAAATAATGAAGTTATTATTGACGGTATTTTATCCGAGTTTGATTGGCAAAATAAAAACAAAATATATAATCTCTTCACGGACGCAAATTTTACTAAAGAAACCGAAAACACAGAGGTAACTGTATTATATAACAACACTTATTTATTTATCGGCATACAAGGCGCAGAACCTAATCCATCTGGTCTATCTGCGGCGGCATACGGTGAAATACCGCTGGTTTTTGCGGATGACGATTTCGAATTGTATTTTGACACTAATCTTGACTTAAAAACATTTTACAGACTTATGGTAAACCCTGCGGGCACAATACTTTCAAGCGGACCTGAAGGACGATATACCTTTACTTTTGATGTAGCTGTAAAAACCGGTTCCGACAAATGGAGCGCTGAGTTTAAAATCCCTTTTGAACAAATTAAAACATTAAAACCGATGCCCGGTGATGTTTGGGGATTTAATATAAGAAGACACAGGCAGCAGGCCGAAACCGTGCAAAGCGACTGGTCAAAAATGAATGAACGTCCCCCCTACCAGCCTGAATATTTCGGGCTTCTCGAGTTCAGATAATTATAAATAATAATTATTGATTCTTTTTTGCAAGCTCTAATTTTTCAGCAAAATTATAAGCAAACTGTCTAATCATTTCGCCGGCTTCTTCATTATTTGAAGCAGCTTGATAAGTATCTGCCATCTTTAAAAAAGTTTGATAAAAATGGAATGACATATCATCTACCAACATTTTATTGGTCCACAAATCAATACTTAATGTATTCTTCTGTTCTCCATCCCATAATGAAAGTAAAATTGCTTCGGTTTTTTTTTCACCTTCAAATCCGGAATCAGTTGCCCCCCAATTTATTTCCGCCGGAAAATTATTTTCATCGAGAGTAATTCGTAATTTAATTTCTGCTTCTCTTGCCATTTGAATTCACCATTATATTCTTTATTATTAATTTCTTTCAATCCATGTATCAATAAAATAAAAAATATTAGAACTAACAATTAAAGAGAAAATTTTAATGTTATTTTTTGAATATATAAAAACTGCGGCTGATTTTATATGGGGACCGCAAATGTTAATCTTTATTCTCGGCAGCGGAATATATTTTTCGCTGAGACTTAAAGGAATACAATTTTCAAAATTTTTATTAGCTGCAAAAAAAATAAAAGAATCCCGATTATCAAGCGGCGAAGGAAATATAACTCCCTATCAGGCTTTAATGTCGGCTCTTTCTGGTATTGTTGGGAACGGAAATATAGCTGGAGTAGCAACCGCAATTGTAATAGGCGGACCTGGAGCAGTTTTCTGGATGTGGGCTTCGGCATTAATTCTTATGGCCACAATGTATAGCGAATCCCTGCTTGGTTTCAAATTCCGCGAAAAAGAAGAAGACGGTACATTTATCGGCGGACCAATGGTATACATCAAAAAAGCATTAGGCTGGAAATGGCTTGCTTATGCTTTTGCCGCAGCTATGTCTGTAAAAACATTAATTGCTACAACTTCAATACAATCGAATTCCATGTCAATTGTTATGCTGAATGAGTTCGGAATGCCGCAGTTGGTATCTTGTTTAATAATTGCAATTCTAACATGGCTGGTAATAATAGGCGGCTTAAAAAAAATTGCTAAAACCGCTGAATACCTCTCACCGATTATGACTATTATCTATTTAACAGGAGGACTTCTTGTAATAATTATAAACGCGGAGAATCTGATTCCGGTGCTAAAAGATATCTTCACTTATGCCTTTACATCAAAAAGCGCAACGGGCGGATTTGCAGGTGCTTCTGTTTTAATGGCTCTTCGATACGGCGCAGCAAGAGGAGCTTACAGCAATGAGGCGGGAACCGGATCAGTCGCTATAATGCACGCGACCGCTCAATCCGATAGTCCTGTTAAACAGTCGTTAATTTCTATGATGGGTGTATTTATTGATACAATAATAATTTGTACAATTACTGCCCTTGCAATATTAACAGCCGGTATATGGACCGACGGACTTAACAGCACGGCGTTGACTTCAGAAAGTTTTGCTTCAACTTTTGTGTTCGGAAACTGGATTGTTCTTGCTTCATCTCTGTTATTCGGTTATTCGACATTAATTACATGGAGTTTTTACGGTGAACAATGCGCCGCGTTTATGTTCGGCGATAAAATTAAAAAATATTATAGATGGCTTTTTTCTTCCGCAATTTTAATAGGAGCCGTTGGAAATCCCGAAAATATTTGGAGTCTGGGAGATTTGTTAAACGGCATTACAGTCGTGATAAATTTAATCGGAATAATCGCTTTAAGTCCGATAGTAATAAAAACAACATTTGAGAATAAATAATAAAAGTATTTTTGATATCTTTGTCTTGTGATTTTTTATATTTTTACACTAAATAAATTTAGATTGATGAGCGTTAATATGTCCCAACTTGAAAAACATTTCCAAAAATATAGAAACAATATAATTGGTATTGATCAGGAATTCAGTTCCCCTTACGGTACAAAAAAAATAATATATGCTGATTGGGTAGCAAGCGGAAGATTATATAAACCGATTGAAAAAAGAATGTGCGATATCTTCGGACCTTTTGTCGGCAACACTCATTCCGAATCAAGTGTTACCGGAACCTCAATGACGCATGCTTATCATAAAGCTCAGAAAATTATAAAAGAACATGTAAACGCCGGTAAAGATGATGTTATTATAACAGCTGGATCAGGAATGACTGCCGTTGTAAATAAATTTCAAAGAATATTAGGATTAAAGGTTCCCGAGCAATTAAAAGATTTTATTCATATCCCGAAAGAAGAAAAACCTGTTGTTTTTATTACACATATGGAACACCATTCCAATCAAACTTCTTGGATTGAAACTATTGCCGACGTAGTAATTATTGAGCCGAATGATGAAGGATTAATAAACTTTGGTCATTTAAGTGATTTACTCAGCTTATACCAAAACCGGAAAGTGAAAATCGGTTCTTTTACGGCATGCTCAAACGTAACAGGAATTCAAACCGACTATTATAAATTTGCCAGAATGATGCATGAAAACGGAGGCTATTGTTTTATCGACTTCGCAGCTTCGGCGCCATATGTAGATATAAATATGCATCCCGACGACCCGATGGAAAAACTGGACGCAATTTTCTTTTCACCTCATAAATTTTTAGGCGGACCCGGAACTTCAGGCGTATTAATATTTGATTCAAAACTTTATCAAAGAAATGTACCCGATCATCCGGGCGGCGGTACAGTTGATTGGACAAATCCCTGGGGGCAGCATAAATTTATTTCAAATATCGAAGCCCGCGAAGACGGCGGCACTCCCGGTTTTCTTCAAACAATTAAAACTGCTTTATGTATTAAATTAAAAGATGAAATGGGTGTCGATAATATTATTAAACGTGAAGAGGAGCTTTTAGAAATTCTGTTCGAAGAACTAGAAAAAATTCCGGAAATTCATCTGCTTGCAAATAATGTTAAAGAAAGACTTGGAGTAATATCATTTTACGCCGAAGAAATACATTATAATTTATTTGTAAAATTATTAAACGACAGATACGGAATACAAGTACGCGGCGGGTGCTCATGCGCGGGAACTTACGGGCATTATCTTCTGCATGTAGATCCAACCCGCTCTCAGAGAATTACAAGTAAAATTAATGACGGAGATCTTTCTGAAAAACCCGGGTGGGTAAGATTATCTCTGCACCCGACAATGACAAACGAAGAACTGCTTTTTATTCTAAACGCTATAAAAGAAGTGGCGGTAAATTATAAAGAGTGGATGAAGGATTACGAATACTCGAATAAGACAAACGAATATTATCATAAAAATTCATCCGAAATTAATTCGGTTTCAGCAGAACAATGGTTCGGCTTTTTATAACTTTTATAATAATGCATAATTATGCGTTTGATTACAAATTAACACAGTTCTAAAAATTTTAACTTGACAAGTTTATATATAATTTTCTATCTTTGCCCTCAATGAAAAACAACATAAAAACATATAGCTTTAATTTTATCTGGCTGTGGTGGAGTGCATCCTTACATTTATCCAAGTGAATTGAAGCAATAGGTTTAAAAACTCTTACCCTTCTAAGGAATCACTTGGAAGGGTTTTTTTTTATACGGAGATTAATAAATGACTTTTGATGAGTTCAAATCCCTGTCGGAAAATTATAATGTAATTCCTGTTTACGAGAAGATTACAGCCGATCTTTTGACTCCTGTTTCGGCATATCTCAAAATCCGTAAACCCGGTAATAGAAGCTTTTTGCTTGAATCAGTTGAAGGAATTGGCAGATTAGCGCGTTACTCTTTTATCGGGAAAGAACCGTCAAAAATTATTTCAAACAACGGTATTAAGCTTACAATAAAAAACGAATCTGAAACATCAACATTTGAGTACAATATTTTTGATTATCTGCAATCCGAAATAAAATATTACAAACATCCTGTAATTGATGAACTTCCCGATTTCACCGGAGGTATTGTAGGGTTTCTTGGTTATGAAAATATATGCTTAATAGAAGATGTGCTGGAATTTGAGAATAATAATTCTTTTGACACGCCCGATTCAATTTTCGGGATATACAATACTATAATTGCATTCGATCATTTTAAACACCAGATTGTATTAATCTCAAATGTTCATATTAACCAAACTTCTGATTTAAAAGCCTCCTATCAAAAAGCAAAACAAAATATAAAAATAATAAAGGATAAGCTGAGCAAACCTTTGGAGTATAAAAGTGATTTTAGCTCAGTCAATGAAAATGGTAATGAAATTAACACGGAAGAATTCGGTAAGGCAATAGATAAAATTAAAAATAATATTTATGAAGGAGATGTATTCCAGCTTGTAATCTCAAAAAGATTCAGCGCTAAATTTAATGGTGACCTGTTAAATGTTTACAGAGCGCTTCGAATTATTAATCCCTCCCCTTATATGTATTATATGGAACTAGAAAATGACTTCACTATTATTGGAACTTCACCCGAAGATTTATTAAAAGTAAAGCAGAATAAAGCAACCATCCTGCCAATCGCAGGCACAAGAAGAAGAGGTAAAACCGCCGCTGAGGATAAAATTCTTGAAGAGGATTTATTAAACGACCCGAAAGAAATCGCTGAACATATGATGCTTGTTGATTTAGCCAGAAACGATTTAGGCAGAGTATGCGAGTACAATACGGTTAAACTATCCGAAGAAAAACAAATACACAAATTTTCTCACGTTATGCATATTGTTTCCAGAGTTGAGGGTAAATTGGTTGATGATAAAGACTGCATCGACGCACTAAAAGCAAGTTACCCTGCCGGTACTGTTACGGGTGCACCTAAAATTAAAGCAATGGAGCTGATAAATAATTACGAAAACCAAAGACGTAATGTATATGCGGGAGCTATCGGTTATATTGATTTCAGCGGGAACTTGGATATGTGTATTGCTATCCGAACTTTCTTCAGCAAAGGAAATAAAATATACTGGCAGGCAGGCGCCGGAATTGTTGCAGACAGTAAAGCGGAACTTGAGATAAAAGAAATTTATAATAAATCCGCAGTATTAAATAGCGCATTAAAATACGCAGAGGTAATTGATGAAAATTTTGGTGATTGATAATTACGACTCTTTTACTTTTAACCTTGTTCAACTGATCGGAAATTTTACAAATAACATTTCTGTTTTTAGAAATGATAAAATTACTATTGATGAAATAATAAAGTTAGCTCCTGATAAAATTGTAATTTCTCCTGGTCCCGGTAAACCTGAGGATTCAAAAATTTCTTTAGAGGTAATTAAAGTTCTCGGCAGCAGCTTTCCTGTTCTTGGTGTTTGTCTCGGACATCAGGGAATCGGTATATCTTTCGGCGCTGTAATTTCAAACGCGCCTTCACTTATGCACGGAAAAACATCGGAAATTGTTCATAACGGAAGCGGAATATATAATGGACTTCCGCAAAATTTTGAAGCGGGACGGTATCATTCATTGATAATAAAAAAAGAGACCTTGCCTGATGTTCTTGAAATTACTTCCGAAACCAAGGACGGCGTAATTATGGGTATCAGACATAAAACATTTCCAATTGAGGGAATTCAATTTCATCCCGAATCGGTTCTTACTCCTTTAGGTAAAGATTTAATTAAAAACTGGATTGAACAATGATAAAGTTTTATATAGATAAAATAATAGAAAAGAATGATTTGTCGATTGAAGAAGCATACTCGGCAATGCATAAAATAATGGACGGAGAAATTTCTAATTCGCAGCTTGCGGCATTCCTTGTTGCAATGAAATTAAAAGGAGAATCTCCCGAAGAAATTGCAGGATTTGCCAAAGCTATGCGCGATAAAAGCATAAAAATTATTTCTCAAAATAATAACGCAATTGATGTTTGCGGTACGGGCGGTGATGATTCAGGAACATTTAATATTTCCACTGCTGTTTCATTTGTTGTTGCGGGTGCCGGAATTACTGTAGCAAAACACGGCAACCGTTCAATATCAAGTAATTGCGGAAGCGCTGATGTTCTTTCGGAACTGGGAGTTAATGTTAATTTATCGCCTCAGCAGTCCGAAGAAGCGTTAAACAATATCGGCATTGCATTTTTATTCGCTCCAATTTATCACCCTGCTATGAAACATGCAGCTCAGGTAAGAAAAGAACTGGCGATGAAAACTATTTTTAATTTGCTTGGCCCAATTACAAACCCGGCTGGGACTAAAAAACAAATAATAGGAACCTTCCACAGAAAAGCCGCCGAATTGTTGGCACAAGCATCTCAATATTTGGATTTCGAGAATATTAATTTTATAAGCACGTCAAATAAATATGATGAAATTCTTTTACGCGGAATAACCGATGTATTTCAATATAAGGCTAATGAAAGTATATTTTCATACAAATTAACAAACCATGATTTTGATATGCCTCAGGCCGATTTAAGTTCATTAATTGGCGGCGATTCAAAAATAAACGCAGGAATTATTTTGGACATTATCCGGAATAAAAAAAGAAATTCAGCCTTTAATGTAGTTGTAGCAAACGCCGCATTAGCTATAAAAACTGCAGGTATCTCCGACAATCTGCTTAAATGTAAAAAATTAGCCGAAGAATCAATATTGTCCGGAAAAGCATTTTCAAAATTAAATGAATTAAGAAAATTCGGAGAGAAATATTCTTGAGTATTTTAAATGAAATACTGGAAGTGAAAAAAGATGAAGTGAAAAAACTTAAGGCGGAATTTTCATTAAGCAGATTTAAAGATTCCTTATTTTTTGATAAAAAGAAACTGGATTTTTTTAATGCTCTTTCTAATAAAAATAATATTTCTATAATCGCTGAGATTAAAAAAGCTTCTCCTTCAAAAGGAATTATTAAAAATGATTTTAATCATCTTAAAATTGCTGAAACATACTTAAATAATGATGTAGATGCCGTTTCAATTTTAACTGACGTAAATTTTTTCAAGGGGTCTATACAGTATTTGAATGATATAGCATTATTTAAAACAATTCCCCTTTTAAGAAAAGATTTTATAATTGATGAATATCAGGTATTTGAGGCTAAGTCAAACGGTGCCGACGCCGTATTATTAATTGCCGAAGCTCTGTCTCAATCTCAAATTAATGATTTAACCAGCGCGGCAATAGAGATTGATTTGGACGTTTTACTTGAACTTCACAATAAAGAGGAAATTAATAAAATAGATTTTAGTTTGAATAAAATTATTGGCATTAATAATAGAGATCTTAAAACATTTTCGGTCTCTCTTGATACCACTTTAAATATTTCAGATGAATTACCTGGTAATGTTATTATTGTAAGTGAAAGTGGGATTAGCACAAAAAATGACATTGAAATATTAAAAGAGTCTAAAACTAATGCTGTATTGGTAGGCGAACATTTTATGGCATCAGAATCGCCGGATGATGAAATAAAAAGATTTAAAGAATGGTGTATTCGTGAAAGTTAAAATTTGCGGTATAACAAATATCGAAGACGCTTTAATTTCTGCTGACCTCGGAGCCGATGCGCTTGGTTTTATTTTTTATAATAAAAGTAAACGATTCATAGAATATAATAATGCCGTAGAGATAATTTCCTTACTCCCCGAAGGTATCAAAAAAATCGGAGTTTTTGTTAATGCCGGACACGAACTAATAAACAAAGTATCAGCCGAAACCGGTCTTACGGAAGTTCAGCTGCACGGCGATGAAACACAGGAAGAAATAGATAAAATTTTACTGCCGGTCTGGAAAGCTTTCCGTGTAAATGAAGAGTTTGATTTTAATATTTTGAAGGAATATACGAATTGCAGTTACATGCTTGATACATATTCAGAAAATGAAGTCGGAGGAACCGGCAAATCTTTTAATTGGAATATTATTCCGCATGAAATTAGAAATAATATTATCCTGGCAGGCGGAATAACTGCCGCTAAAATTGAAGAAATTTATAAAAATATATCCCCTGCTTGGATTGATGTTTCATCATCCCTTGAAAGTTATCCGGGGAAAAAGGATAAAACTAAACTAACCGAATTTTTTAACAGCATAAATAAATTGAGGAATGGGTAATGCTTATACTTATGGCTTTAAATACACCTAAAGAACATATTGATAAAGTAAAAGAAAAAATAATATCAATGCAATGTACGCCTCACGTAATACCGGGCGATTCAAAATTAGCTATTGGAATTACAGGACCGACTGAATCATTAAAAAGAGTTGATTTTCAGGTTATGCCTTCCGTTGAAGAAGTCGTGCGTGTTACTAAAAAGTTTAAACTTGTAAGCCGCATGATGAAATCCGACGATACTATTATTAATATCGGGAATCATAAAATCGGCGGCAAAGAATTATTGATTATCGCCGGTCCATGCGCGGTAGAAAACCGCAATCAGATTTTCGAAATTGCGGGACAATTAAAAGAAATGGGAATAAATTTTTTAAGAGCCGGCGCGTACAAACCGAGATCCAGTCCTTATTCGTTCCAGGGATTAAAAGAAAAAGGATTACAGATTTTATCGGATGTAAAAAAAGAGTTTGATATGCATATTGTCACCGAGGCTTTAAATCAATCTACTGTAGCTGCTGTTGCCGAAGTAGCTGATATAATTCAACTTGGAGCGAGAAACATGCAAAACTTTGCTCTACTTGAAGAGGTAGGAAAAACACAAAAACCTGTTTTATTAAAAAGAGGTCTTTCCGCTACCGTTGAAGATTTATTATTAAGCGCTGAATATATTGTCGCCCAGAATAATTACAACGTAATTTTATGCGAACGCGGTATAAGAACATTTGAAACTTCAACACGAAATACGCTGGACTTAAACGCGGTTCCTGTTATAAAAAAGAATTCCCATCTTCCGATTATTGTTGATCCTTCACACGGTATCGGAATTGGAGAAAAGGTGCCTGCAATGGCAATGGCCTCAATTGCCGCGGGCGCCGACGGATTAATTATTGAAGTGCATAGTCACCCTGATAAAGCGTTATCAGACGGATATCAGTCTTTGGATCCGCAAACATTCGAAAAAACATTAAATAAAATAAGACAACTGGCTGAAATTGTTGACAGGACATTAGCATGAATTTAATAGAAAATAATAATTACAACTACCCGGACGCTAAAGGCAAGTTCGGCGTATTCGGAGGTAAGTTTGTACCCGAAACTTTAATGTCAGCTCTTTATGAACTTGAAGATATGTATAATTCATTAAAAGAGAATCCGGATTTTTTAAAAGAATTATATTCTCTTCAGAAAGATTATAACGGCAGACCGACTCCGCTTACTTATGCTAACAGATTGACAGATTATTACGAAAAAGCAAAAATATATTTAAAACGGGAAGACCTTTGCCATACCGGGGCGCATAAAATTAATAATGCGCTTGGACAAATATTATTAGCCATAAAACTTGGCAAGAAGCGAATAATAGCAGAAACCGGCGCCGGACAGCATGGCGTTGCTACAGCAACCGTATGCGCAAAGTTCGGCCTGCAATGTATCGTATATATGGGCGAGGTGGATGTTGAAAGACAGTCATTAAACGTATTTAGAATGAAAATGCTCGGCGCTGAAGTTCGTCCTGTTTCTTCGGGAAGTAAAACGTTAAAGGACGCAACTAATGAGGCCATACGCGACTGGGTAGCAAATGTTAAAGATACTCATTATATAATCGGTTCTGTTGTAGGTCCGCACCCTTACCCAATGATTGTAAGAGACTTTCAATCTATTATCGGCGAGGAAGTAAAAACTCAAATATTAGAGAAAGAAAATAAATTGCCTGATTATATTGTTGCATGTGTCGGCGGCGGTTCAAACGCTATGGGAATTTTTTATCCTTTTGTAGGAAATGAAAATGTAAAACTAATCGGAATTGAAGCCGCGGGATACGGAATTGAAACTGACAAACACTGCGCAACTCTTACATTAGGTACTCCCGGAATTTTCCAGGGAATGAATACTTATCTGCTTCAAGATAAATTCGGGCAAATTTCAGAAGTTCATTCTATATCAGCAGGACTCGATTATCCAGGCGTAGGGCCCGAACACTCAATGCTTAATGATATCAAAAGAGCTCAATATTTTTCAGCTACGGACGAGGAAGCTCTTGAAGCTACACTGCAAATATCAAAACTGGAAGGTATACTCCCCGCTTTGGAAACCGCTCATGCATTCTCTTACTTAAATAAGTTAATGCCAAATACAAATAAAGAGGAAATAGTAATTGTAAATGTAAGCGGCAGAGGCGACAAAGATCTTAATATAATAATTAAAAACCTTGGTGATAAAATATAATGTCAAAAATTAAAGAACATATTGAGAGTTTAAATAATAGCGGAAGAAAAGCTTTATCAGTTTTTTTAACCGCGGGATTTCCTGATAATAATAAATTTTTTGATACGGCAAGAATAATTTTAGATAACGGCGCCGATATTCTTGAAATCGGTATTCCTTTCAGCGACCCGCTTGCGGACGGTCCAGTGATTCAGCAGTCATCTCAAATTGCATTGCAAAACGGAATAACATTGGAAAAGTCAATTATAGCGGCAGGTAAATTGACAAAAGAATTTGATAAGCCGATAATTCTGATGGGCTACGCAAATCCAATAATATCTTTCGGAAAAGAGAATTTCGTTAAAGCGGCTGTAGAAAATAAAATATGCGGCGTAATTATTCCGGATATTCCAATTGAAGAATATGATGATTTTTTTGAAAACAAATTTGCAGGCCTCGATACAATTTTACTGACAACTCCAACTTCTTCAGAAGAAAGAATCAAAAGCATTGATTTGAAAAGCAGCGGATTTGTTTATTGTGTAAGTGTAACGGGAACAACAGGTATCCGTTACGATTTTTCAGATGATACTTTAATAAATCTGGAAACTACTTATAGAAATATTATCAAAAATAAAATGATGATTGGGTTCGGTATTTCAAAACCGGAAGACATAAAAACATTTTCACCTTATTGTGACGGAGTAATTGTAGGAAGCGCTGTTATAAAAAGTATTATGAATGACAATAATAAATTTGAAAAGACAAAGGAATTAATTAATTCTCTTAGCAAAGCATGTAATAATTAATTTTTTATTTATGCCTTAATTTCAATTTATTTACAATTTCATCAAACTCAATATCCTGTTCGGCAAGCATAACAAATAAATGATATATTAAATCAGAAGTTTCATTGATTATTTCTTCTTTATCTCTGTTTTTAGCGGCGATTACTGTTTCAATGGCCTCTTCCCCTACTTTCTGGATAATTCTATTTTCACCTTCATTAAATAATCTCGTTGTATAAGAATTCTCAGGAAGTTCTGCCTTTCTTGTTTTTATCAAATTAAAAAGCTTATCAAGAAATTCAACTCCAACTTTCTTTTCAATTCCAAAACAGGAATACTGATCTAGATGGCATGTATTGCCTTCGGGTAAAACATAAATTAAAAGTGAATCATTATCGCAATCCATTAGAATCTCAGAAAGGATTAAATAATTTTGTGAAGTCTCACCTTTTGTCCAAAGCCTATTTTTTGTCCTGCTGAAAAACGTGACTTTATTCAGTTCAATTGTTTTTTCAACGGCTTCTTTATTCATAAAACCGAGCATTAAAACCTGATCTGTGTTTTTATCTACAATTATTGCTGGTACAAGTCCGCTTAATTTATCAAAATTAATTTTTAATATATCAATCATTTTTTTCCCTGGTTAAAAAGCTAAGTAAGATTAAGAAAAAGATTATGAAGCATTACAATTTTCTTAATTTTAATCCTAATCATACTCTAACTTCAACATTATTATTTTTTAAATATTCTTTTAGTTCTTTAATTTCTAATTCTTTGTAATGGAACAAACTCGCGGCTAAACATGCGTCAACATTCGCGATAGAAAATGCTTTCAAGAAATGCTCTTTATTACCTGCCCCGCCGGACGCAATAACCGGCACAGAAACAGAATCGGTCAATTTCTTTAAGAATTCCAGATCAAAACCTTCTTTTGTTCCGTCTTTATCCATTGATGTCAGAAGAATTTCCCCCGCTCCTAAATCAACGACTTCCTTGCACCAATCTAATCCAATTAATTTAGTCTCTTCTCTTCCCCCTTTTATAAATACCTTATGCACACCGTTAATATCTTTTATATCTATTGCGGCGACGACAGCCTGACTGCCGAATTGTTTTGAAGCTTCGCTTATTAATTTAGGATTGTTTACAATTGAGGAGTTAAGAGAAATCTTTTCAGCGCCTGCATTTAGAAGTTTTTCAATATCACCAATTTCCGTAATACCGCCGCCGACAGTAAATGGAATTCTGATTACGTCAGCCACTTCAATTACAAGATTTAATAATGTTTTTCTTTTTTCCACTGAAGCAGTAATATCGAGGAATACAAGTTCATCGGCGCCTTCTGCATAATATCTTTCTGCAAGTTCAACGGCGCTCCCCGCGTCACGCAGATTTATAAAATTTGTACCTTTAACAACCCGTCCGTCCATTACATCCAAACAAGGTATAATTCTTTTAGTCAACAAATTCTGCCAGCTCCTTCAAATTTATTTTGTTTTCATAGATAGCTCTTCCGACAACAACCGCGTGCATTTTCATTTCAGAGAGTTTTTTAATGTCGCTTATATTGCTTACTCCGCCTGAGGCAATTAAATTATCATTAGGAAATTCATGAAGCAGTTTTTCATATAAATTATAGCTGGGACCTTTTAATAATCCGTCTTTACTTATATCGGTGCATAAAAAAGTATTAAGACCAACTGTTTTACAGTATTTTATGTGTTCCGATATATGAATCTCTGATTTCTCAGTCCATCCTTTTATTGCGATAAATTCATCTTTAACATCTACCGCGGTAATAACTTTTTCACTTCCGTATTTTTCGGCAATTTTTTCGAAATCAGGTTTGCTGTTTATTGAAATAGAACCTAAAATAACTCTATCAATACCCAGGTTTATTAATTTATCGACATCATTTAAATTTCTTATGCCGCCGCCAAATTCTATTTTAATATTACATTTATTTTTAATCTCCGAAATTATTCCCGCGACATTTATTTCACCTGATTTTGATCCGAGTAGATCAACGATATGAACCCAATTAAAACCAAGATCTGAATAAACTTGCGCCTGTTCGACGGGAGAATTCTCATAAATTGTAGATTGATTATAATCCCCTTCTGAAAGACGCACTACTTTATTGTCGATTATATCTATTGCCGGAATAATTAACATAATTCTATAAAGTTTTTTAATAGTTTGATTCCCGCCGCTCCTGATTTCTCCGGGTGAAACTGCACACCGTAATAATTGTCTTTTTTAATTGAGGCAGAAAAATCAGATCCGTGATTTGATTTAGCTATGGTGTATTCATTAATCGGCACATAAAAAGAATTGGCGTAATAATAATATTCATTATTATTGATGCCGTCGAACAGTTTCTGATTTTCAATTATCTCAACTTTATTCCAACCCATATGCGGAACTTTAACTTTGTCCTTTGAGAATATTTCGGTCGATACCGGGAATATTCCAAGTCCGGCTGAATTTCCTTCGACTAATTTTTCACACATAAGCTGCATACCCAAACAAATTCCAAGCATCGGTTTTTTTACAATTCTTAACAGGTTAAATAAGTTTAGAATATGGAGCTGTCTAACCGCAAATGAAGCTTCGCCGACACCCGGGAAAATAATTTTATCTGCGTTGCAGATATCAATTTCCCGTTTAGTTAAGATATATTCAGCATTTAGGTCTTTTAATACATTAGCAACCGAAGCAACATTTCCGGCGCCAGAATCTATAAGTGCTATCATAATAATCCTTTTGTTGAAGGCAAAGAACCTTGAGACCTTGAATCAATTCTGCATGCTTCGTTTAATGATTTAGCAAAAGCTTTAAATATATTTTCTATTTTATGATGATCATTTTTTCCGTCGGCTTCAACATATATATTTGCTTGAAGTCCGGAAGCCAAACCTCTGAAAAACTCCTCTACAAGTTCTGTCGGAAATTCCCCAACATAATCTCTTTTAAACACGCATTTAAAATTTAGATAAGTTCTTCCGCCTAGGTCAAGCGCGCATCTGGCAATAGAATCATCCATCGGCAGAAAATATCCGTAACGCTTAATTCCCTTTTTGCCGCCTAATGCTTTTAACAGAGCTTGACCTAAAGCTATTCCTGTATCTTCAACTGTATGGTGCTCATCTATATCAAGATCGCCTTTAACATTTATTTTTAGATTAACATTACCGTGACGGGCGATCTGTTCAAGCATATGATCAAAAAAGCCAATCCCGGTATTTATACTGTTCTTTCCGTTACCGTCGAGAGAAACATCAATTTTTATCTTTGTTTCTTTTGTAACTCTTATAACACTAGCAGAACGTAGGTTTTGCAAAACACAACCAACCGCTTCGGAAAAATATTTTATTTTCCCTTTTGTATTTATAATTACCTGTTCTCCTTTAAAACCGGCTTGTTTCTTTAACGAAATTCTCATTAGCCTGTCATACGACATTTGTTTAGAGATAGGAATATTTTCTAAGACCATAAGATCATATAAATATATAAAGTTACCTTTGCTAAAATCCTCAAAAGTAATTTCAAGCCCGTATTCATGCATTTTTTTCAATCCAGTTATCAAACCCCTGGACTCTTTACTTTTAATGTTTAACAGCTCTTTATCAATAATCACACTTATCATAACAACTCTTTTATAGATTTTAGGAATAACATATTTTCTTCAACAGTTCCGATCGTAACACGAAGACAATTATTTAAATATTTATGTCCCGATCGTTCACGGATTATAATTCCTTTTTCCGCTAAGCTGTTTAAAATATTTTTTGAATTATCACATCTAAATAAAAGAAAATTTGAATCGGAATGATACACTTCGTCAATTCCTTTTAAGTCAATCAATTCATTAAAAACTCTTTCTCTTTCGTGTAAAATCCGTGTTACAAAATCATCCTTAACACTCTTTCTGCTAATGGCTTCATTAATAATATGAAAAATAAATTTATTAATATTATACGGCGCTTTAACATTCATTAATAAAGAAATAATAAATTCATCTGCAACGCAATAGCCGCATCTTATACCTGCTAACCCCCAGGCTTTGGAAAAAGTTCGAATAACGACAATATTATTATGATTTAATACCTCCGAAGTCAAAGTATCATTTTCCGAAAAATCAATATACGCTTCATCTACCGCGATTATTGAATCGCATGAATCGGCTAAATTAATTATATCGGATTTACTGATCAAACCTCCTGTTGGATTATTTGGTGAGCATAAAAATATAATTTTTACTTCATCTGAATAAAATTCCTTTATTTTTCCAAAATCAATCTGAAACGATTCCGTTAAATCTACGTTTATTGTTTTTACATTATTTATATCACAGGCTACTTTATACATTCCGTAAGTCGGCTGCAGTATCATCACCTTATCAATTCTAGGTTCACAGAAAATTCTAATTAATAAATCTATTATTTCATCGGAACCTACCCCGAAACATATATTAGCTTCGGGCACATTAAGATATTCGCTCATTTTTTTACGCAGACTTTTCTGAGCCGGATCCGGATAACGGTTAAGTTCAAGAGAATACTCGTCTTCAACTACGCTCCCGAATCCGTTTTCATTAGCGTCAAGAAGTATTCCGCTTAAATATGAAGACCTCGCTGAAGTATAAGGTTTAAGATTAAGAATATTCTCACGGACAAGATTTTTAATTTTCATTTTCCATCCTCACTTTTACCGCGTTTGCGTGAGCAGTAAGTTTTTCCGCTTCGGCCATTTTGATCACAGTATTTGAAATATTATTTATCCCCGCTTTTGATATTTTCTGAAAAGTAATTGATTTCATAAATGATTCAACACCTAATCCGCTGTGCATTTTTGAATATCCCGAAGTCGGAAGAGTATGATTTGTACCGGAGGCATAATCGCCCGCGCTTTCGGGAGAATACGGGCCGATAAAAAACCGAACCGGCATTTATTATTTTATTTTTGTACAACTCCGCTTCTCTTAAGTTTAATATTAGATGTTCCGGAGCATATTTATTGCTGAACTCAATTGCATCCTCTATTGAACCGGCAATTAAGGCAAATGAATTTTTTAATGAATCAAGCGCAGTATCTTTTCTTGATAGATTTACTAATTGTTTTTCAATTCCCAAATTTACAAGCTTAGACAATTCTTCTGAAGAAGTTATTAAAATACATTGAGAATCGGAGCCGTGTTCTGCTTGAGATAAAAGATCGCAAGCAACAAAATCCGGCGAAGCGTATTCGTCGGCAATTACAAGAACTTCACTTGGCCCGGCAGGCATATCGATTGCGCAGCCGGAAGGATCGATACTAACAAGCAATTTAGCCGCCGTAACAAATTGATTACCCGGTCCGAATATTTTATAGACTTTAGGAAATTGACTATCGCCGTAAGCCATAAGACCAATTGCCTGCGCGCCTCCGATTTTATAGAATTCATTTATACCGCAGATTTTAGCAGCGTATAACAATGCTGGATCGACTTTCCCGTTTTTAGTAGGCGAGCAAACTACAACACGCCCGCATCCTGCTATTTTTGCAGGAATGCCAAGCATAAGCATTGTAGAAAACAGCACGGCGCTCCCACCGGGTATATATAATCCAACGCTTTCAATAGCGTTAAATTCTCTTGAGCAGACAATTCCGGGCATTGTTTCAATTTCATAATTTGACGGGAATTGTTTTTCATGAAATATTTTTATGTTACGCGCCGCTGTGTCTATTGCGGCTTTTAAATCATAATCAATATTTAATTCGGCTTCATTAAATTCTTCTTCGGTTACTTTAATATTATTCCCGAAATTTTCTCCGAACTTTAACGCGTAATTTACGGCCGCATTTAATCCGTTTTTTTTAATTTCAGATAAAACCGGTTTTACGGTTTCAAAAACAGATTCAAAATCAATTGATTGGCGCGATAAAAGTTTTTCTTTTTCAATCGTATTTAGTTCGCTTAATTTATAAGTTTTCATAATATAATATTCTCAATTGGTAATAATAAAATATCGGAAGCGCCCGCGTTTTTAAGATCACTTTGAATTTCCCAGAATTTATCTGACGGAATAACAGCATGCAAAGC
>Ga0180009_10000472_pt1 | contig 56216 bp, 56 predicted proteins | sample OS_PC_MetaG_FD_123537 | JGI IMG/M metagenome (GOLD analysis project Ga0180009, IMG submission 123537) | Groundwater microbial communities from the Aspo Hard Rock Laboratory (HRL) deep subsurface site, Sweden - OS_PC_MetaG | ecosystem: Environmental > Aquatic > Deep subsurface > Groundwater... | reverse complement strand
CGTCTCGGCGATCTGGTCCACGGCTGGCACCGGCGCCGGTGCTTTTGCCGCGACAAGCGCGGGCGCAACGTGATCGACCATCACCAACTGCTCCACGGCCTCGGTCAGCGGGGCGGGGCGCACAAGGAGGACGAGGCCTGCCAACAGCAAGCCATGAAGGCCCAGCGAGGACAAAAGCCCCGCCGGACCTGATGAAGGTGAGGATATCGGCACGGCTTCAACCGTTCAGGTCACGCCCCGCCGAATATGGGGATCAATCGGGCGGAATTTCAGCGGCTGCCCGCCCGCTCCCACCTCAGGATGCGGCAAATCCATCGACGCCCGTCAGTTCGACCGACAGCGCCCACAACCGCCTGGCCTCGTCCGGATCGACGGCATGGGGCCGGACACCTTTGCCCTCCGTCGCGAGCGGCGCCACGTCGCAATCCTCGCAATAGACCCCGCCGATCCCTTCCAGAAGCGGCGAAGTCGCGGCCCAGACCATGGTCGCGGCGCCTTGCGCGACGGACTTGAAATATGTGGCGGCATTGCCCGCCGCGTCGATCCAGCCCGCCGCGACCATTTCCTCTTTCGGCAGGTGGCGCTGCAGTGGCGTCAGAATGGCGCCCGGATGCAGCGAAAACGCCCTGACGCCGACGCCGGCGCCGCGCCGGTCGAGTTCGACGGCGAACAGGGCGTTGGCGGTCTTGGATTGCCCATAGGCCGCCCATTTGTCGTAGCCCTTGTCGAACTGGACATCGTCCCAGCGCATGCCGGTGATGCCATGCGCGCCCGAGGAGACCATGACGACCCGCGCGCGTCCGGCAACGAGCAGCGGCGCCAGATGGTTGACAAGGGCGAAATGGCCAAGATGATTGGTGCCGAACTGACTTTCCCAGCCGGGCCCGATGCGGGTTTCCGGGCAGGCCATGATGCCCGCCGAGGCGATGAGCATGTCGAGCGGCCGCCCGGCTTTCAGAACCGTCTCGGCGAAGGCGGTAATGCTTTGCTGGTCGGCCAGATCGAACGGGGCGACTGTCACCCCTGCCTCGCCGGCGAACGTGTTGGCCGCCGCCGCCATATTGCGCGCTGGCACCAGCACCTCGGCGCCCGAAGCGACGAGCGCCCGGACGGCCGCCAGCCCCAGCCCCGAGGCCCCGCCGGTGACCAGGGCGTAGCGCCCGCCAAGATCGATGCCTTGAAGGACGTCGGACACGGTGCTGCGTGCTCCGAAGCCCGAGCCGAGCGGTTTTTGACTGGGGTTCATGGGACACCTCGATAGGGGGGAAGCGGAAGACCGGTGTTCTAGCCACTGGGCATTGGACGCTCAATATGCCAGCATCCAGTTCTCCCTTGCGAGCGTCCAGAACCCATGGATCTTTTGTCCGACATCATCTCCCGCCTTGGCCCGAAAAGTACCATCAGCATGGGGATCGACGCCGCCGGTGACTGGGCTCTGGATTTTCCGCCGCCGGACGGGCTCAAGTTCAACGCCGTCATGAAGGGCGCCTGCTGGCTCGACGTGCCGGGGCTCGACGCGCCGATCCGGCTGGCGCAAGGCGACAGCTATTTGCTGCGCCCGCATCGGGGCTTCTCCCTCGCTTCCGACCTGGCGCTTCCGCGCCGCGATTCGGCAAAGACCTGCGCGCTGGCCCGCGACAATGTCTCGGTCATCAATGGCGGTGGCGAGATGTTCCTCATCGGCGGGCGCTTCAGCGTCGCCGAAAGCCATTTCGAGCTGTTGTTCGGCGGCCTGCCGCTCGTCACGCTTTTCCGCGCCGGCACACCGGAAGCAGCGGTCTTGAGCTGGTCGCTCGACCGGCTCGCCGCCGAAATAGGCGATCCCCAACCCGGCGCGCGCGTGCTTTGCGAACACCTCATCCATATCATGCTGGTCCAGGTTCTGCGCGTCGCCCTCGACAGGAATGCCGAATCCGGTCCCGGCTGGCTCCGGGCATTGAAGGACAGGCGCCTGAGCCGCGCCATCGCCGCCCTGCACGAAGCCGCGGGCGAGCGCTGGACGATCGAGCGCATGGCGCGCGTGGCCGGCATGTCGCGCTCGGGCTTTGCCGCCCATTTCCGGCAAACCCTCGGCCTCGCCCCGATGGAGTATCTCCGGCACTGGCGCATGCTTTTGGCCGAGAACATGCTGCGCGACGGCGCCCGCCCGATCGCTTCGATTGCCGCCGAGGTCGGCTACGAATCGGAAAGCGCCTTCGCGACGGCGTTCAAGCGCGTGCGGAACATGCGGCCGCGCGAGGTGAGCCTCCCCGAAGCGTCCTGATCCCGCCCCCGTCACACTCTCGGGCCTGATCCGACGATCCTTGTGTGGGTGCCGCTCAGACGACGGTGCGGACAGGCCCGAGCTTGCCGCGCACATGTTGCTCCACCGAGTTCGTCGAGGTGTTGTGTGAGTTCTCGGATTGCGTGCGAGGATGGTGACCGGTGGCCAAACCGGCTGGTCGCCACGCCGATGGACAGAATGTCGCACCTTTGATGTAGTGGGCCTCCCTCCTCCCCGGGATGCCCCATGACCGATTTCCTATTTCTCGCCTTCGTCTTCCTTGTCGCCGGCATCGCCTCGGTGCCGATCGTCGCCCGGCTGGGGCTCGGCTCGGTGCTTGGCTATCTCATCGCTGGCATCGCTATCTCGCCGATCCTTCTGGCGCTGCGCGTCGACATCCACGCCATCCAGCAATTCGCCGAGTTCGGCGTCGTCATGATGCTGTTCCTGGTCGGCCTGGAACTCGAACCGAAGCGCCTGTGGGACATGCGCAACCGCCTCATCGGCCTTGGAGGGCTGCAGGTCGCGGTCACCGCGGCGATCGTCATGGGCGTCGCGCTGCTGTTCGACCAGCCCTGGTCGGTGGCCCTCGCCATCGGCCTCGTTCTGTCGCTGTCCTCGACCGCCATCGTCTTGCAGACGCTTCAGGAAAAGGGCCTGCTCAATTCCGACGGCGGCCGGGCGGGCTTTTCGGTGCTTCTGTTCCAGGATATCGCCGTCATCCCGATGCTGGCGCTCATTCCGCTCCTCGCCCTGCCCGGACTGGTTGAGGCGCTTGCCGGCCATGCCGGCGAGGCCGTCGATGCCCATGGCGCCGGCATGAGTCTTATCGCCGGGCTCGAGGGCTGGCAGGTGGCGCTGGTCAATATCGGCGCCATCGCCGCCGTGATCCTCGGCGGCGGTTTTCTGACCCAGCCGATCTTCCGCTTCGTCTCCAGGGCCGGATTGCGCGAGCTCTTCGTCGGCGCGGCGCTGACGATCGTCATCGGCATCGCCCTGTTGATGTCGCTGGTCGGCCTGTCTCCCGCCCTCGGCACCTTCCTTGCCGGCGTCGTCCTCGCCAATTCCGAATACCGCCACGAACTGGAATCCGACATCGATCCCTTCAAGGGCCTGCTGCTCGGCCTGTTCTTCATCACCGTCGGCGCCAGCATCGACTTTTCGCTGCTCTTGGGCAATTTCGCGCTCATCGCCGGCCTCACCCTGCTGTTGGTCGCCGTCAAGGCGGCAGTGCTGTTCGCGCTCGCCTTCGTTTTCGGCATCAGGGGATCGGACCGCTGGCTCTTCGCCCTCGGGTTGGCGCAGGCGGGCGAGTTCGGTTTCGTGCTCCTGAGCTTCACCGTCGCCAGCGGCGTCATGCCCGAAGCCATTGCCAACCTGCTGCTGCTGATCGTGGCTTTGTCCATGCTCATGACACCGGCCCTGTTCATCCTGTTCGACCGGGTTGTCGCCCCGCGCTTCGCCTCCGCCGAAGCGCGCCAGGCCGATGCGATCGATCAAAAATCCGAAATCATCATCTGCGGCCATGGCCGCGTCGGCGGCATCGTCAACCGCATGCTGCGCGGCGCCGGCTATGAGACGACGGTGATCGACTATTCTTCGGCCCAGCTCGAAATGCTCAAGACCTTCGGCCTGCATGTCTATTTCGGCGATGCGACGCGCCCCGATCTCCTGCATGCCGCCGGCATCGACCGGGCGCGGCTCATCGTCATTGCCATAAACGACAAGCAGCAGATCACCGAGCTGGCGCGCTATGTGCTGAAGACCTATCCGCATGTCCATGTCATGGCCCGCGCCGTCGACCGTCACCATGTCTACGAACTCTGGGGCGCTGGCTGCCGCGACGTCATCCGCGAGACCTATGACAGCTCCATCCGCATGGGCCGCTCCGCTTTCGAGGCTATGGGCCTCAACCGCGAGGGCGCGCTCGAAATCACCGCCGCCTTTGAGGAGATGGACCGGCGCGCCATGCGCGAGGTCGCCGATCTTTACGATCCCGACATCCCGGCGACCGAGAACGAGCCTTATATAAGGCGCGTCCGCGAATTGCGCGAGGAATGGGAGGCGCAGCTTCTGGGCAGGATGCGCGACGTCGTCGACCGCCATACCCCGAAACGGGCATGACCTCGTCCGGGCCGCGAGCTGCCGCCGCCCGCCGTCATGCCCTGGTCAACTGCCGGACCCCGACCATCTCGATGCCGCGCTCGTCCATCATCCTTCGGCCGAAGCCCGAGGCGAAAACGCGGTAATCGGCGATGCGCGTCGCCGAATCGGTGGCGAAGCCCTCGATGTCGTGGTCGGGCATGGCGAAATGGAAGGCGCCGTAGCTCAACCCCTCGCCGACACCGTCGAGCACGCGCTGGTAGTCGGCGATGGTCGGCATGTCGATCCCGAACGGGGTGGCGACAAAGGTGTCGAAGACGGCGATTCTGGCCTGTTCGAGCCGCGCCAGCAGTGGCTTGAGCTCCTCGGTCAGCCCGCGCCGCGCCAACGCGTCGCGGCTGACGACGATGGGCAGGCCGAATTCGCTGCCGAGTTCTTCGTAGATGCCGACGAGTTCGGGCTGGTAGAGCACCATCATATGCGTATCGAGATGGCTCACTCCGATGCCGGCGTCGAGCGCTGCCCTGACCTGCGCCCGCAATTCGGCATGGACCGCTTCCGGGTCGGCCCGGCAGGACGCCTCGACGGTGCGCGGGAAATAGCCCTCCGCGTCGGTGAGGCCATTGCCGGACACCCCAGTCAGCGGCCGCCAGCGCATGGCGTCGAACTCGCTCGTCAGCGTCAGATGCACGCCGATGTCCCAGTCTTGGTGGGCCCGCGCCATCGCGGCGATTTCGGGAAACCACGGGCAGGGCACCATGACCGAGCCGGCCGAGACCATGCCCTTGTCCCACAATTCGACAAAAGCGATGTTGGCGGCGTGGCTGCCGCCGAGATCGTCGTGATGGACGACGAGCCGCTTGGCGCTCATCCCTTTTCCCCTGTCTCGAAGCGGAAACTAGAGCCGGTGCGGCGCGGTTTGGCAAGCCGCCAGTCCCAAGGTCGGCGTCAGGCGCCCGTCTCGCCGGCCTGTCCGGCCTTGGCGATCGAGTCCATGATCACCCGCCGTGCTTCGTCGATGTCGCCGATGTGGTCGATCCGGGCCCATTTGTCCGGCTCGAGGTCCTTGTAATGCGAGAAGAAATGCCTGAGCCGCTCCATCTGGATGGCCGGCATGTCGGAAACATCGCCTATGTCGTCATAGACCCGGGTCAGCTTGTGTGCCGGCAGGCAGATGATCTTTTCGTCCATGCCGCCGTCGTCCTCCATGAACAGCACCCCGACCGGGCGCGAGCGCACCACCGCACCCGGCACGATGGGACGCGAGCTCATGATGATGGCGTCGAGCGGATCGCCATCACCGCAAAGCGTGTGCGGAACGAAGCCGTAATTGCCGGGATAGCGCATCGGCGTATAGAGATAGCGGTCGAGAAACAGCGCCCCCGAGGCCTTGTCCATCTCGTATTTGATCGGTTCGCCGCCGATGGGCACCTCGACGATCACATGCAGATCGTCAGGGGGGTTGTGGCCAACCGAAATTGCGTCAATTCTCATCTTCCGGGCATCCTGATTGGGTGCGACACTTTGTGCCGGACGCTTGTGACGACCCGGCGCCGCGATGGCAAGGGCGCGAAAGGACAAATGATGATCGATATCCGTCTCGGACTGGCGATTGCGGCCTTTCTGCTCGGCGCCACACCCGCCGCCGCGCAGCGGATCGACAGCGCCTATACCAGGATCGACCTGAAAGCCTGCCAGACGATCGAATCCTATGAGCTCGGCGCCAGCTTCTCCTGTCCCGGCTACAAGGGCTACCCGCTCTATGTCGCCGAGGACGATTCGAGGATGTTCGTCTCCTACGGTTTTTCCGCCGCCGACGAGATGGCGGCGCACCAGACCCTCCCGGCCTTCAACACCATCGGCGAAACGCTCGAATGGCGCCTCGTCGAATCCGGCAACGGCTGGCGGCCTTTCGCCACGATCCTGCGTTTCCACACCCAGTCCGGCGACGGTTCCGAACCGGATGGCGAAACCCTCGTCGTCACCTCGCTGGCCCCGGGCAATACCTGCCATGTCGCCTATGTCGACGCCAGACTGACGCCGAACGCCAATGTCGTGGCGCGTGATTTCGCCGACGGGCTGGCGCCGGTCTTCGATTGCGCCCGCGACGAGCCGGCGAGAATCCCCGACTGACATGACAACCGATCTCATCAAACCGGTCGGCATGCGCCGCCTGCTCTATGTCATGGCCGCCGATGCCGAGTACGGACCGCATCTTCAGGCCCGCATCTCGCCGCTGATGATCGGGGTCGGGCCGGTCGAGGCCGGCATAGAGCTCGCCACGGCGCTGGCGGTGGCGGCGGGGGATGGCGCTCTGCCCGACCTCATCGTCTCGCTCGGTTCGGCCGGCTCGCGCAAGCTCGAACAGGGCGCGGTCTTCCAGGCCGCGACGGTCTCTTATCGCGACATGGATGCCAGCCCGCTCGGCTTCGAAAAGGGCCAGACCCCGTTCATGGACCTGCCCGTCGAACTCAACCTCGACACTCTGGTGCCCGACCTGCCCGCCGTCAGGCTCTCGACCGGCGCCAATATCGTTTCGGGAGCGACCTACGACACGATCGATGCCGACATGGTCGACATGGAGACCTTTGCCTTGAAGCGCGCCGCCATGCGCTACGACATCCCGCTCGTCGCCCTGAGGGGCATTTCCGACGGCGCCGCCGAACTGCACCATTTCGACGACTGGACGCATTATCTGCATGTGGTCGACGAGAAGCTCGCCGACGCGGTGGACCGGCTGGAAGAGGCGCTGGAGGCAGCCGGAATCGCCTAGACCGCCCTGGCCTCGGCGCGATAGGCCCGCTTGCGGTCGTTGGGATCGAGCAGGATCTTTCGCAACCGGATGGTTTTTGGCGTCACCTCGACATATTCGTCGTCGGCGATGTAGCCGAGCGCCTGATCGAGGCTCAGCCGCTTGGGCGTGGTCAGGCGCACCGCTTCGTCCTTGGACGTTGTGCGGATATTGGTCAGCTGCTTGCCCTTGATCGGGTTGACCTCGAGATCGTTCTCGCGCGTGTGCTCGCCGATGATCATGCCCTCATAGACATCGACGCCCGGATCGATCAGCATCGGCCCGCGTTCCTCGAGATTCCACAGGGCGTAGGCGACCGCCTGACCGTGCGAATTCGAGATGAGGACGCCCGTGCGCCGGCCCTGCATCGGCCCCTTGTGCGGCTGATACTCGTGGAACAGCCGGTTGAATATGGCGGTGCCGCGCGTGTCGCCCAGAAGCTCCGACTGATAGCCGATCAACGCCCGCGTCGGCACATAGAGCCGAAGGCGCGTGCGGCCATGGCCCGAGGGCCGCATTTCAACGAGGTCGCCCTTGCGCTCGGTGAGCTTTTGCACGACGACGCCCGAAAACTCGTCGTCGACATCGATGATGACTTCCTCGATCGGCTCGACGGTCTTGCCATCCTCCTCGTGCATCAGCACGCGCGGACGCCCGACCGTCATTTCGAAGCCTTCGCGCCGCATGGTCTCGATCAGCACGGCAAGCTGCAATTCGCCCCGGCCGGCCACTTCGAAACTGTCGGCGTCGACGCCCAGGGTCAACCTGATCGCGACATTGCCCTCGGTCTCCCGGATCAGGCGGTCGCGAATGACGCGGGACTGCACCTTGTCGCCTTCGCGTCCGGCAAAGGGACCGTCATTGATGCGGAAGGTCATGGACAGGGTTGGCGGGTCGATCGGCCGGGCGGAAATCGCCTCGCAAACCTGCATCGTCGCGATGGTGTCGGCAACCGTTGCCGTTTCGAGCCCGGCAATGGCGATGATGTCGCCGGCTTCCCCGGACTCGATCGGCTGGCGCTCGAGACCACGAAAGGCAAGGACCTTGGATACGCGCCCCTTCTCGATTTCCTCGCCGTCGCGGTGCAGGGCATGCACCTGTTCGCCCGACCGGATCGAACCGGAAAGGATGCGTCCGGTCAGGACGCGCCCGAGGAAAGGATTGCGCTCGATGGTCGTCACCAGCATGCGGAACGGGCCCTTTTCGACCTTGGGCGCCTCGACATGCCTGACGACGAGATCGAGAAGCGGTCCGATCCCGTCCTTGGGGCCATGCGGGTCCTTGGCCATCCAGCCCTGCTTGGCCGAGCCGTAGAGCACCGGAAAATCGAGCTGCTCCTCGTGGGCGTCGAGCGCCACGAACAGATCGAACACCTCATTGAGAACCTCGACATGCCGCTCGTCTGGCCTGTCGATCTTGTTGATGGCGACGATGGGCTTGAGGCCGAGCGCCAGGGCCTTGGACAGCACGAACTTGGTCTGCGGCATCGGACCTTCGGCGGCATCGACCAGGATCACCACGCCGTCGACCATGGAAAGGATGCGCTCGACCTCGCCGCCGAAATCGGCATGGCCGGGCGTATCGACGATGTTGATGCGGGTGTTTTCCCACAACAGCGAGGTGACCTTGGCGAGAATGGTGATGCCGCGCTCGCGTTCGAGGTCGTTCGAGTCCATCATCCGCTCCTCGGTCCGCTGGTTGTCGCGGAACGAGCCGGATTGCTTGAGCAGCACGTCGATCAGCGTAGTCTTGCCGTGATCGACATGGGCGATGATCGCGATGTTGCGCAGGTTCATGAAACAGCCAGGTGCGGGGAGGACGCGCGAGGCTTTATCTTACGCACGCGACGGAAACAAGACCAAACGGCGCCGTCGCCGCTGGCCCGCCCGGGCATCATGCCTGAAAGGCCGGTGTTTCTGGCGGCCGCCCCGGTTCTCGGTCATGCCCGGCGGCAGGCACCATGGCACTCGGTGCCGTTTGCGGCACGCGTTCAAATTGAAGCGCTTCGCCGCCCGGGAGGGCGGTGAAACGTCCTCAATGCCCGAGGCTTGCCACCTCGTCCTCGGTGATGTCGCGCGCCTCGTCGATGGTCAGAAGCGGTACGTTCTTGCGGATGGGAAAGGCGAGGCGCGCGGCGCGGGAGATGAGTTCGGTCCTGTCGGCGGAAAGGGTCAGCCGCGTCTTAGTCAAAGGACACACCAGCATGTCGAGCATGTGCCGATCGACACCGCCGAGCGGATCGGAGCTCCCGGCCATGCTATTGCAGCCTATGCCCGTCGCCAGCGCGAGCCATCTCCACCTCGGCCATGGCGACGAGCGCTTCGGCCCGCGCCCGCAGTGTCGGCGATTCGAGCAGCAGCTGGCGCTCCGCCGGCCCGAACGGCGCCAGCATGGAGCTGAGATTGACCAGGTCGGCCGTGCCGGTCTGGTCGACTTCGTCCCAGTCGATCTCGAAGCCGGCGAAATCGGCATAGGTACGGATCGCCGCGACGAAACGTTCGCGATCGACCTCGTCCTCGCCGCTGGCCGGATCGAGATCGTTGGCAAATTCGGACGGGTCGATGGCAAAGCGCCGGAACGGCGCATCGCCGAGTTCCTCGGCGCCGAGGCGCACGCGGCACACGCCCTCGAGCACGATCAGATAGCGGTCGTCGGCGCTTTCCTCGAAATGGACGATCCGCCCGAGGCACCCCACATCGGCCAGCGCCACATTGCCCTCGGGCGATTCCTCCTTGGCGTGCTGCGGCTGCACCAGAACGATCTGCCGATCGTCGCCGAGCGCGGCATCGACCATGGCGACGTATCGCGGCTCGAACACGTTGAGCGGCCGGCTTGTATGAGGCAGAAGCAGCGCGCCGTTGAGTGGAAACACCGGCGCGCCGCGCGGCAGATTGGCGATTGTCACAGCCTTGCGCAATCGAACCTCGCCGCGCTCAGGAAAACAGCACCGAGGACAGGAGCCTGCGGCCCTTGAGCGTGGCCGGATCCTTGGGTCCCCATACCTCGAACAGCTCGATCAGCTTCTTGCGGGCGCCGTCCTCGTTCCACTCCCGGTCGCGGCGCATCAGGGCGACCAGCATTTCGGCCGCTTCGACCCGCATACCCCTGGCGTTGAGCGCCAGCGCCAGGTCGAACCGGGCCTGGTGGTCGTCCGGATTGGCGCCGAGCTTTTGCTCGAGCTCCTCCATCGGCCCGAGCGCTTCGGCTTCCTCGGCCAGCGCCACGGTCCTGGCAAGCGCGGCATAGTCGTCGCGCGACCGCGCCTCCTGCGGCACCTGGGCGAGCACCGCCTTGACCTGGTCGAGCTGCCCGCTCCTGTCATAGACCGTGGCCAGTCCGATCAGCGCATCGGCATTGTCGTTCTGGTGTTCGAGAATGGTGGCATAGATCTCTGCCGACCTGCCCATGTCGCCGGCCGCCAGGGCCTGCCTGGCGGACGCAAGGGCCAGACCGATCTCGTCGACATTGCCGCTGCTAGCCGGCGCCGCCTGCAGCACCTTGTCGACGAAGCGTCGGATTTCGCTTTCGGGCAGCGCCCCCATGAACCCGTCGACCGGCTGACCGCCGGCAAAGGCATAGACCGTCGGGATCGATTGGATCTGCAATTGCCCGGCCAGCGCCTGGTTCTCGTCGACATTGATCTTGACGAGCCTGACCTTGCCGTTGTGGCTGGCGACGACGCGCTCGATGGCCGGCCCAAGGGTCCGGCACGGGCCGCACCATGGCGCCCAGAAATCAACGAGAACCGGCACCTGCCTGGAGGCGTCGATCACGTCCTTTTGAAAGCTGTTCTGGGTGCCCTCGATCACATGGGCGCCGGTCGCGGCGCCGTTTGCGGAAGCGCCAATAGTAATAGCCATGTCGTTCATCCTTGCCGCCGACCGTTGCGGCCAACGCGATGCCGACCGCATCGGTTCGCCGCTCCGGCGCATTGTTCCTAATCCGGCCCCGGGTCGGCAACGGCGTGTCGCGGCGCGTCGGCACCGGACCTGAGGGACCGATTTGTCGCGCCCGTTGTCGCAGACAGGGCCCGCAAAAAGCAAGCCTCTGATTGCGTCGGCCAAACCGACGAGTTTTCGGTTGCAAACGCGTGTTCGATTGGGCATATAGGCGCGCACCGGTCCTGCGCCAACCCTTTTCGGGCACACAGCGCGGGCTCACCGACTGCGGGCGTAGCTCAGGGGTAGAGCGCAACCTTGCCAAGGTTGATGTCGTGAGTTCGAATCTCATCGCCCGCTCCAAATTCCACAACATCGCTTTATGACGACAGCGCGACGATGCGGGCTGGGAGCCTATTCGGCCGCCTTGGTCTCGCTCAGCAATGGCCCGATGCCCTCGGCGCCGAACACGGCATTGAGGAACAGGCGCCCCTCGAGCGTGGCGATGACGTTGATGGCATGGCTCGCCGCCGCGCTCGGCACGATCTCGTGCTCTTCGTAGCTGCGCCGCGCCAGACTCCCGAGGAGCGCCCGGTAGTAGGAACGCATCTCGTCGCGGAACTCGTCGAGCCGTGAAAAGGCCTCGAAGAACAGGGCGAAATAGCGGGCCATGTCGATGCCAGCCGCGGCGACCGCGCCGGGCAGTTCGCCATAGGCGCCGGCAAGGATGTTGCGGCTGTCGCGCAGGTGCTGGGCATCGAAACCGTCAAAATCGAAGCCGCGAACCGGCTTGAGGAAAAAGGCCTCGATGACCTCGAGATAGACCGCGTCCTTGCTCGGAAAATAGTGGTAGAAGGCGCCCTTGGATAGGCCGGTCGCGTCGAGAATCTGGCTGAGCCCAGTACCGTCGAAGCCGTGCCTGAGGAAAAGCTCGAAGCTTGCCGCGACGATGCGGGCGCGCGTCGTGGGCGGCGAGATTTCGTCCAGAGCTTTGACGGTTACGTCAGACCGGGTCTCTGACATGGCGAATCACCGGGCTTGTTCCGACCAGTCGGTCTGTAGCGGTTCGCGGCCGCGAGCGTCAATCTCGGGACATGCCGCGCCGGCCCGCCCGGTCAAGGCCGGCTGGCATATTCAAGAAGGCTCGCCAACGAGACGAACGGGATGCCGAGCGTGTCGCTCAGCCCCATGGCGCAGGTTGAAACCGTCGTCACCCCGATCTCGCAGCCCTCGGGGACGTCGCTTCTGGCGAAGCGCAGTGCGTGGGCGTTGAATTCGGGCTGATAGAGCCCCTTGTCGCCGGCAAAGCCGCAGCAGGTCACCGAATTCAGCACCGCGATCCTCTTGGCGACCGCGCCGGCCAGTGCTTCGGTATGCTTTTGCTCGTCCATGCGCTGGGCCGAACAATTGTGATGTACCGCGACGATGTCGAGGCGCCGGGTGATGGTCAGGTGCGGCAGGATTTCGGCGACGAGGAATTCGGCGCTGTCGCGCATCTCCTCGCCATCCTTCTGCATATGCAGGGCACAAGTCGACATGTCGGTGACCGAGGCGACGACGCCCGGCCCCCGCGCTTCCTCGAGCCGGGCCGACAGACGGGCACCGAGTTTTTGCGCCTCCTGGGGAAAACCCTTGGACTGGAAAGGCTGGCCGCAGCACTGGCCGGTGAGCTTTTGCGGCACGACCGGCTGGAAACCGGCCCGGACAATGAGCAAAACCATCGCCTCGGTGACCGGCTTGAGGTCGAGCCCGGTCCGGGGGGAGCCGAACATGCGCGAGGCGCAGGCGGGGAAATAGAGCACGCGTCCGCGCGTGGCGTCGACCGGCCGGACCCTCGGCGCCCCCGGCCCGCGCCGCGTCGATTTTCGCGGATGCGGCAGCTTGTGCTTCGACCAGGTGTTGAGCGTGCCGGCGACGGCATCGACTGCCCGGTCGCCGACGATCGAACGGGCGAGGCTCTGCGCCCCGACAGCGGCGCCCATCGCCGTTTCGATGCCGACCGTGGCACTGGCGGCAAGAGCCGCGACCCGGTTGGCGGCGCCGCCGCGCGCCTTGGCCCGTTTGCCCATGATCATCGTACCGGTCTCGATGCCGACCGGACACCTGAGCGAGCACAGGTTGCAGGCGGCGCAGGTGTCCATGCCGGCATGGACGAAGCCGGTCTCGAGCACTTCCATCGCGTCCATCGCCCCGCCGGCTTTTTCGAGCCGCGCCTGTTCGCGCGTCACAGCGATGCGCTGGCGCGGCGTCAGGGTCAGGCCAGAAGAGGGACAGGCCGGCTCGCAGAAGCCGCATTCGATGCATAGATCGATCAGGTCGTCTGCCTCGGCCATTTCCTTGAGATTCTTGACGTGAATGGCCGCATCGTCGTTGAGGATGATGCCGGGATTGAGCCGTCCGTCCGGATCGAAGATCGCCTTGATCCGCTCCATGACAGCATAGGCGCGCTTGCCCCATTCCATCTCGACATAGGGCGCCACCGCCCTTCCGGTGCCGTGCTCGGCTTTGAGCGAGCCGCCGAACTCGACGGCGATCAGATGGGCGAGGTCGTCGCAGAAGGCATTGAACTTGTCCGCCGCGCCGGGCCGGGCGAAGTTCTCAGCCATCTGGAAATGCAGGTTTCCCGCGAGCGCATGCCCGAAGATGATGGCATCCTCGTAGCCGTGAGCGTCGAGCAGGTGCCGCAACCGGCCGACGACCTCGGGCAGCTTGTCGATCGGCACCGCCACGTCCTCGGTCAGCATGGTCGTGCCCTTGTCGCGGCTCGCCCCAGCCGAGGCGAACAGCCCCTTGCGGATGTCCCAGATCGCCCCCTGCTGCTCGGGATCGGTGGTGAACAGGATTTCCGAGAGCGGTCCGACTTCGCTCATGGCCCTTGTGGCCTTGTCGATCTCGCTGGCGATCCCCGCCGCGCTTGTCGCCATGATCTCGACCAGCACCGCCGGCGAGGTCTCGGTCAGGAACGGCAGATAGGGCGCGAGCGCCGGCTTGTCCTCGACCGTTGCCAACGCCCGCCGCTCCATGAACTCGGCCGCCGACACCCCGACATGATGCAGCGAACGGATGGCCTCGGCGGTCTTTTCCGCCGTCTCGTAGGGCACGAGCGCCGTTGCCTTGAACGGGTGGTCGGGCACCGTGTCGTAGGTCACCTCGGCAACGAAACCGAGCGTGCCCTCCGAACCGACCATCAGGTGGGTCAGAATGTCGATCGGGTCGGTGAAATCGATGAGGGCGTTCAGGGAATAGCCGACCGTGTTCTTGATCGCATATTTGCGCCGGATCAGGTCGACCAACTCGTTATCGGATCGCACCTCTTCGGCAAGGTCCATGAGGCTGGCGACCACGTCCGGCCGTGCCTTGACGAAGGCCTCGCGCGACTTGGCATCGCCGCTGTCGAGCACCGTGCCGTCGGTCAGCATCAGTCTGAGGCGATGCATTGTGTGATAGGTGTTCTGCACCACTCCGCAGCACATGCCGGAGGAATTGTTGGCAACCACGCCGCCGATCTTGGCGGTCGCCTGGCTGGCCGGGTCCGGCCCGATCTTGCGGTTGAATGGTTTCAGCGCCGTGTTGGCTGCCGAAACGATGGTCGCCGGGCCGAGCGTCACCCGATCCCCGCCCATGCCGATGTCGATCTTGCGCCAGCCGTCGCCGAGCACGCAGAGCAGGCCGTCCGTCACGGCCTGACCGCTGAGCGAGGTGCCGGCGGCGCGGAAGGTGACGTTGATGTCCTCGGCCTTGGCGGCGGCCAGCACGGCGGCGACCTCGTCCTCGGTATCGACGATGACGACCAACGCGGGAACGAGGCGATAAAAGCTCGCGTCGCCCGAATAGGCATAGGTGTACAAGGGATCGGACTTGATCCGCGCCGCGGGCAGCACGCCCCTGAGCCGTTCTGCGACGGCCAGCCCCTTGCGCTTTTTGTCCAACCCGTCCTCCCCTTCCAGGCCGGATGCCGCGATTTGCAGCAGCCGGGCCCGGTCGCCTGATCTTTGGGAGCAGAACGGCACGAAAGCAAGGCTCCGAACGCCGTACCGGTGTTCGCAAGGCCTCGAGCGGACGGGCGCGTGGACCGCCGCCTGTCGCCGTTCAATCGTCGAGGGCTTTGCCGCCGGAATCCGCTTGATACGATACCCACTGGTTGGTATGTATTGCCGCAGTCCATATCACCGCAAAGGCAAGGAACCGCCATGGCACGCAAGTCCGACGCCCGCGACAGGCTGATCGCGGCGGCACGCGACGAAATCCGGCGCAAGGGCTATGCCGCCACCCGCGTCGAAGACATCTGCGCCGCCGCCGGGGTCACCAAGGGCTCGTTCTTTCACCATTTCGACAGCAAGGATGCGCTCGGCGCCGCCGCGCTCGAGGCGTGGTCACATCACAATGCGACGTTTTTTGCCGAAGCGCCTTATCACCGGGCGGGCGATCCGCTGGCGCAACTCCTCGCCTATGTCGATTTCCGCATCGGCCTCGTCGACGGCGCCGCAAATGAGTTTTCCTGCCTCGCCGGCACCATGGCGCAGGAGCTGTTTGCCACCAATCCGCCCCTGACGGCACTGGCCGGCGCCGATATCGATACGCACACCGCGCGCATGGCCGATCTCGTCCGCGCCGCGCAAATGGCAGCCGGCCGCGAGGCCGATTTCGACGCCGGCGAGGTTGCCCTGTTCATGCAGGCCGCGACGCAGGGCGCCTTCGTCGTCGCCAAGGCCGGCGGTGGCGCGGCGGCGGCACGGTCGGTTCTTGCAAGCCTCAGGCGCCATCTCGAATGCCTGTTTTCCTCGCGCCCGGGAGCCTACGCAGCATGAAGCTGTATTTTTCGCCCAACCTCAATCCACGCGTCGCCGTCGCCGCCGCCCGCCATCTTGCCGCACCTGTCGTCTTCGAGCGTGCCAGTCCGCGCGATCCGGCCCATGAGGAGGCCTTCCGGCCGATCAATCCCAATACGCTCGTGCCGGTTCTGGTCGAGGACGACGGACGCCGCATCTGGGAAACCGACGCCATCGTCTTGCGTCTGAGCATGCTGATGGAGTCCGATTTCTGGCGTCGTGACGCGGCCGAGGTCGAACTGATCCGCTGGGTGAGTTGGGCCACCCATCACTTCATCAAATATGCCGACCGCGCCTATTTCGAACGCATCGTGGTGCCGACCTTCGCCGACTGGCCGCCCGACGAGGCGGCGATCGCCGCCGACATGGTCGAGTTCCGACGCTATGCCGGTATTCTCGATGACTTTCTCAAGGGTCGCAAATGGCTCGTCGAGGACCGACTGTCCTATGCCGATTTCCGCGTGGCAACGCCACTCGCCTTCGCCGAGGGCGCGCGTTTGCCCATCGGCGATTTTCGCGAGATCCTGCGCTGGCATGACCAGCTCATGCAGATCGACGCCTGGCGCGATCCCTTCGCCGGCCTTGTCGCCTGAGCCGCAACGGCGCTATTCGAACCCGACCGGTTCGAGCGGCACATAGGGGCGTTCGAGCGCCGCGATCTCGTCGTGGTCGAGCCGGATATCGATGGCGGCGATGGCATCGGCCAATTGCTCCGGTCGGGTCGCCCCGACGATCGGCGCCGTGATCTCGGGCTTGGCCATGAGCCAGGCAAGCGCCACCTGCGCCATCGGCACGCCGCGCTTGCCGGCGATGTCCGCGACATTGGCAACGATTTGCCGCGAGGCCTGCTCGCCCTTGGTGTAGAGCACGCCGGCGAACGCATCGGTCTCGGTGCGCCTTGTGTCGGTGCCCCAGGGCCGCGCCAGCCGCCCCCGCGCCAGCGGCGACCAGGGAATGACCCCGATCCTTTCGGCGCGGCAAAGCGGCAGCATTTCCCGTTCTTCCTCGCGGTGCAGCAGATTGACGTGGTTCTGCATCGAGATGAACGGCGCCCAGCCCTTCATGCGCTGCGTCATGAGCATTTTCATGAACTGCCAGGCGAACATCGAGGACGCCCCGAGATAGCGGACCTTGCCGGCCTTGACGACCTCGTGCAGCGCCTCGAGCGTTTCCTCGATCGGGGTCGACGGATCGTAGCGATGGATCTGGTAGAGATCGACATAATCGGTGCCGAGGCGTTTGAGGCTCTCGTCGATCTCGTGCAGGATCGCCTTGCGGCTCTGGCCGCCGCCATTGGGCCCGAGCCGCATGCGTCCATGCACCTTGGTCGCCAGGACGATCTCCTCGCGCCTGACCATGGACCACAGGATCTTGCCGGTGATCGTCTCCGAGGTGCCCTTGGAATAGACATTGGCGGTGTCGAAAAAATTGACGCCGGCATCGAGCGCCTGCCGGATGATCGGCCGCGAGGTGTCCTCGTCGAGCGCCCACAGCCGCTCGCCGGTCGATACGTCGCCAAAGGCCATGCAGCCAAGGCAGAGACGCGAAACCTCAAGGCCGGACTTGCCGAGACGGGTGTAGTGCATGCTGACCTCCTGTGCTGGAACGGATCATAGACCGCAAAAGCGGCGGAACAAGCCGCGTCGCCGCCTCCTGCCGCTCCCCGATGCGAAAAAGCCCGGCGCGACGGCCGGGCTCTGGCGAATTCGGAGGACGAGGAAGGGTCTATTCGGCCTTGGGTTCGGCAGCGGCAGCAGCGGCGGCTTCGGCGGCCTTGGCCGCGGCTTCCTCGGCGGCCTTTTCGGCGGCCAGCGCCTCGGCGGCCGCGACGCGCTCGGCTTCCTGCGCTGCCTTGGCTTCCTGCGCCGCCAGGCGTTCCGTCGCCTCGATCTTGCGGGTACGGGCGGAGGTCGATTCGAAGATGCGGGCCGACTTGCCGCGACGATCCCTCAAATAATAAAGCTTGGCCCGGCGGACCTTGCCGCGCTTCAGCATTTCGATGCGGTCGATATTGGGCGAATGCACCGGGAAGACGCGTTCGACGCCTTCGCCATAGGAAATCTTGCGGACCGTGAAGCTTTCCTGCAGCCCCGAGCCGGAGCGCGAGATCACGATGCCCTCATAGGCCTGCAGACGCTCCTTGTTGCCTTCCTGAATGCGGACCCACACCTTGACGGTGTCGCCCTGCGAGAATTCCGGCGTGGCGCGCTTGGCGGTAAGAGCGTCAAGCTGTTCTTTCTCGAGCTGTTCGATGATGTTCATGTCAAAGTTCCGTTCTGATCTTTTCAAAGGGAAGTTTTCCAGCGGGCCAGTTGCCTGCCTTTTCTTCCGGTCTTGGTTGGACGGAGATTACGTCGCCGGCGGCTATACAGGAGACAAAGGCGCGAGTCCATAAGCATGCTGGCCAAATTGTCGCAGGCCTGCTAGACAACGCCCCGCATCGAGCGGAGCGGCAAAACCGGCTGCGCCTCATTGGCAAATGGCGCCGCGACGACAAACGAAGCGCGGCGGGGCGGCTCGAACAGAACGCACGTCGCTCTGGCGTGGGGGGATCGGGTGACGGGCCATTTCCGGACCATTCTTGCCGAACTGACGCGGGCGCTGGCCGTTCTGGCCTTCGCCTTTTTGAGCTTTGCCCACCAGCCCCTCGCCGTCGAGCGCTATGGCCGTTCGCCGGCGGTGACCGAAGCCTTCATCTGCGGCGCCGACCTGACCGGCGATCCCGCCGACAGCCGCGACCTCAAGACCTATCGCTGCGATGCCTGCCGCGTCGCCAGCCCCGTCGATCTGCCGCCGCCGCCCATCTTTGCCTGTCCCGTGCTGCAGCCGCTCGGACTGGCCTTCGTTTCGGCCCGCCCCGCGGTGCTGCCGGCTGCTCCCGTTCCGTCCGGCGGCGGTCCACGCGCTCCTCCCGATTTCGCCTTTGCCTGACCTGAACACCACAGACAACCAGTCGAAACGCGTCCGCTGCCACAAAGGAACAGGCGCGGACCTTGCGAAAGCCATCGGAAATGATGTCCAAGACCATCCTGACCGCCATTGCGGTCACCTTGTTTTTCGTCGTCGGCGCCAGCGCCGAAGACAAGCCCTTGACCGGGATGCAGATGCCCGCCATGGCCCAGTCGGAACCCATGGAACTGCCCGATGCCGATTTTCTCGCCGAACATGGCACGCGGCTCGGCGATCTTGTCCTGTACAACGCCTTCACCCGCGCCATGCCGCCGACCGCCCGCGCCGGCGGCGGCTTTGTCATGATCGCCAATACCGGCGACAGCGACGACCGCCTTGTTTCCGCCGCCTCGCCGGTTGCGCCGGTCGTGCAATTGCACAACATGGTGATGAAGGACGGCGTCATGGTCATGCGCGAATTCGCCGACGGCATCGTCATCCCGGCCGGCGCCGTCACCGCCCTCGCGCCCGGCGGCATGCATGTCATGTTCATCGACGCGCCAAAACCCTTCGCCGAAGGCGAGACCGTCGAGGTGACCCTGACATTCGAAAAAGCCGGCGCCATCACCATCATGCTCCCGGTCGGCGCCCTCGGCTCGACCGACATGCCGATGAAGCATTAGAGCATCGTGCGCAAAAGTGGGAGCCGGTTTTGCGCAAAAACGATGCGACAACAAAGAGATAGAGCGGCGATGTGATTCGATTTGAACGCGCGCCGCTCTAGGGCACCGACATCGCCATCCGCCTCGTCATTGCGAGGAGGCCTTGCCGACAAGGCAATCCAGAAGCCGCAAGCACAAGCGCATGCGCCTCTGGATTGCCGCGCAGCCTTCGGATGCTCGCCATGACGGCGACGATCGAAGACCGATGCTACGACGCCAGCGCGATGAAGATCTCCGTCTTCAGCTCGGCCGGCGGCGTCGTATCGGGGTCGTTGTGATAGACCTCCCAGGTCGGCTTGCCATAGCGATGCCCGGCCCATTGCATCTCGCCCATGATCGTCCCGTAGGTCTGCTGCAGACCTTCATAGGGCCCCATGTGAACGGCATGGGCAGCGCGGGTCGCCGGGGTCCTGTCGGCCTTGACCCTGTCATCCGCCTTGGCGGCATCCTCCGGCTTGATGAATACACCGGCGCGCAACTCCATCTCGTCCTCGGAATAGTCGTAATAAACCGCAAGGGCCGTCCCACTCGGAGCGATGCTGTTTTTCGCGATGAACGCGCCGATCTCGTCATAGGCGCTCCCCATCGCCTTGCCGATGTCTTCGGGCTTCATCGAGGTTTTGCGCGTGACGTAGAGATAGTCCTGTTCCGTGGTTTCGACGATGTCGTAGCTGGCCATTTGTCCTCACCTCATTGGTCGTCCTGTCACGGCGATCGTGAAATCGGCGGGTGACGGATTGTGGCAGGAACTGGCAGGGAGGGGTGCGGCGGGCTGTCACGGCCTTTTGCGCGGCAGGTCCGGCCGCCGCGTCCGCGTCAGCTCTTCTGCCTGTTGCCGACGCCACGTCTCGACGCGACCGTGATCGCCCGAAATCAATACCTCGGGAATGTCCCGGCCTTCGAAAACCTGCGGCCGCGTGTAATGCGGATATTCGAGCAGGCCGGATTCGAAGCTCTCGTCCCTGTGGCTGTCGGCACCGCCGAGCACGCCGGGAATGAGCCGCACCACCGCTTCCAGAAGCACCATGGCAGCGACTTCGCCGCCGGCCAGGACGTAGTCGCCGATCGACACCTCTTCGAGGTTGCGCGCCTCGATCGCCCGCTGGTCGACGCCCTCGAAACGCCCACAGACGATGACGGCGCCCGAACCGAGGGCCAGTTCGCGGACGCGTTCCTGCGTCAGGGGCTGGCCGCGCGGGCTCATGAGCAGGCGCGGTCGCGCATCCCCATGCGGCGACACGGCATCGACGGCCCTGGCGAGAATTTCGGGTTTGAGCACCATGCCCGGCCCGCCTCCGGCCGGCGTGTCGTCGACGGTGCGGTGCCGGTCCGTGGCAAAATCGCGCAATTGCGTGACCGCAAGCGACCACAGCCCCTGCGAGAGACCGCGCCCGATCACCGATGCGCCGAGAGGTCCGGGAAACAGTTCGGGAAACAGCGTGATGACGTCGGCGCGAAAGCTCATGGCCTACCCTTTGCCGTCGCTGTCGCCGCGCATTTCTGTTTCTTCCGGCGGACTGAGCACCAGATAGCCATCGGCGACGGCGATTTTGGGGAAATTGGCGCGGGTGAAGGCATAAAGGGCGCTGGCCCCGGTCGAAAGGGCGATCTCGACGATATCGCCGGCGCCAAAGTCCTCGATTGACCTGACCCGTCCGATCTCGCGCCCGTCCGGATCGCGGACGGCGAGGCCGATGAGGTCGGCATAATAGAAATCGTCTTCGTCGTCCGCCGGCGGCAATCTTTCCCGCGCAATGAACAGCGATACGCCGGTGAGCGCTTCGGCGGCGTTGCGGTCGGAAACGCCTTGGAAGCTGGCGACGACCATGTCCCCGGCCATGCGCGCCTTAGCGATCTCGAGGGTCAGCCCGTCCCGATCGGTCGCGAGCGGGCCGTAGCCGGCGATATCGAGCGGATCGGCGCAAAAGCTCTGGATGCGTACTTCGCCCCTGATGCCATGCGCCGCCCCGATCCGGCCCAGCAGCACCCGCCGGACCGGTTTCGCCATGGCCTTGTCCGCGCTTTCGCCGACCATCGTCTATTCGGCTTTGGCTTCTTCTTCAGCCGGTGCTGCGTCTGCCGGCGCCGCTTCCGCCTTGGCCAGCGCCTCGGCCTTCTTGGCGCGCTGTTCGACGCGTTCCTTGGCCTTTTCGCCCGGCTCGGCCTTTTGCGGGTTATTCCGGGTGTCGCGCTTCAGAAGGCCGGCGGCATCGAGGAAGCGGGCAACGCGATCGGTCGCCTGGGCACCGACCGAGAGCCAGTGCTGGGCCCGGTCGGTGTCGAGCTTGACGCGCTCGCCGCCATCCTTGGGCAGCATCGGGTTGTAGCTGCCGATCCGTTCGATGAAACGGCCGTCGCGCGGCGCGCGGGCGTCGGCCACGACGATGTGGTAGAAGGGCCGCTTTTTCGAACCGGCGCGGGCGAGGCGAATCTTGAGAGACATGGGTCGGGATACTCCTTAGGAATGGTCAGCGTTCTGATTGCAGCGGGCGGTGCCGATAGATTTCGGCCGGAACACCGCGAATGTCGAAGTCGCGCTCGTAACGGGCGCCGAGCTTTTCGGCGACGCCCTTGGAGGCGGCATTGTCCTTGTGAATGACACTGATCAGCGTGGTCCAGCCGAGCCCTTGCGCATAGCGCATCGCCGCCCGTGCCGCCTCCAAGGCATAGCCCTGGCGCTGATGTTGTTTGAGCACCGACCAGCCGACCTCCGGCTCGGGCCAGTCGACCGGATACCACAGCCCGGCAAAGCCGATCGGGGTTGGATCATCGTGCTTCTGCATCACCCAGAACCCGAAGCCGCGCAGGCTCCAATGTCCGGCCATGATCGCCATCTTGCGCCAGGCCTCGCCCTCGCTCGCCACGGCGCCGCCGATATAGGCGGCCGTATCCGGGTCCATCCAGAACGGCGCCAGGGCCTCGATGTCGTCGTGCCGCCAGCCGCGCATGACCAGGCGCTCGGTTCGCAATTCGGGGATCACTTCTTGCCTCCCCGCGAACCGCCAAGACCGGGCAATCCCGGAAAGCGCGGGGCGCCGCCAAGGCCGGGCAGGCCGGATCCCGAGGACCTGAGAAGCTCGTTGACGTCGGTTGGCAGCGCCTTTTGCGGCTTGGCTGGGGCCGCGCTGCCGCCGTCGGCGGCCCCCCGGCCGAGCGCCGCGGGGTCCATGCCCATTTCGCGCGCCATGCGTTCGAGCTGGATCGGATCGATATTGGCCATGTCGGGCACCCCGCCCATGCCGGGTGGAATGCGCCCGCCGGTCATGCCGGCCATGGCCGCCGCCATGCCGCCCTTGCCGCGCGACATCTTTTTCATCATGTCGGCCATCTGGCGATGCTGCTTGATCAGTTTGTTGATGTCGGAAACCTCGACGCCGGCGCCGGCGGCGATGCGCTTGCGGCGCGAGGCGTTGAGGAGCTCCGGGGCGGCCCGTTCCTTCTTGGTCATCGAATTGATGATGGCGATCTGGCGCTCGAACACCTTCTCGCCGACATTGGCCTCGCTCATCGCCTTCTTCACCTGGCCCATGCCGGGCAGAAGGCCCATCAGCGCGCCCATGCCACCCATCTTCTTCATCTGTAAAAGCTGGGACCTGAGGTCCTCGAGGTCGAACTTGCCCTTCTGGAGCTTTTTCGCCATCTTCGCCGCTTCGTCGGCGGAAACGTGTTCGGCGGCCTTTTCGACCAGGGCGACGATGTCGCCCATGCCCAGGATCCGGTCGGCGATGCGCGAGGGATGGAAATCCTCGAGCGCATCGAGTTTTTCGCCCGTGCCGATCAGCTTGATCGGCTTGCCGGTGGCGGCGCGCATCGACAGCGCCGCGCCGCCGCGCCCGTCGCCGTCGACGCGGGTCAGGACGATACCGGTCAGATCGAGCCGGTTCTCGAAGCTCCGGGCGAGATTGACCGCGTCCTGGCCGGTCAGGGCATCGACGACCAGAAGGATTTCGTGAGGCTTGGAAACCGATTTGATCTCGGCGGTCTCGGCCATCAGGTCTTCGTCGATATGGGTGCGGCCGGCCGTGTCGAGCATGACGACGTCGTAATTACCGGTGCGCGCCGCGCGCTCGGCGCGTCGGGCGATCTGGACCGGCGTTTCGCCCGGAACGATTTCCAGCGTGTCGACCCCGACCTGTTCGCCAAGTATCCTCAGTTGCTCCATCGCCGCCGGGCGGCGGGTATCGAGCGAGGCCATGAGGACGCGCTTGTTCTGCCTTTCCTTCAGGCGCCTGGCGATCTTTGCCGTGGTCGTGGTCTTGCCCGAGCCCTGCAGGCCGACCATCAGGATGGCGACTGGCGGGTTTGCATTGAGCGAGATCGGCACCGCCTCTTGCCCGAGCACCCTGACCAGTTCGTCATGGACGATCTTGACGACCTGCTGGCCCGGCGTCACCGATTTGGTGACCTCGGCGCCGACAGCACGCTCGCCGACCTGGGCGGTGAAGGCCTTGACGACCTCGAGCGACACGTCGGCCTCGATCAGCGCGCGGCGGATTTCGCGCAAGGCAAGCTCGACGTCGCCGGCACTCAGCGCGCCGCGCCCCGTCAGTCCCTTGAATATGCTGCCCAGCCGGTCGCTGAGGGTATCGAACATGTTTTGGCCCTTCGTTCTGCGTCGGTCCCGGCCCATGTGGGGATAAAACCCCAAAAAGCCAAACAACACCCGCGGGCGCGACGCGCCGGCGGGTGGTGACCGCGTTTCTCCTGCGAAACGCTGGTGGCTCGGTCTCGGTACTGAGGCAGAGTTCGTGGCGCTTTTACGGGCAGACCGCGCCGGAGTCAATGTGAAGGCGCGCCAGCCGCAAGCCGCAATACCGCCGTCATCGAAGCCTCACATTGTGATAGGCGTTTGTCCGCGCATCCCATCTGGAAAGCCACCGACCATGTCCGACAACCAAACCGATCCTTTTGGCCAGAACGCCCCCGTCAGCGCGCCCGTACCGGACGATCTGCGAGCGCTGAGGGCCGACATCATGGCGCTGCGGCAGGCGGTGCTGATGGCGGCGGAGCCGACTATCGCCGGTTTTGGACATCCCGACGACACTGCACTGGCAAATCTCGCTCATTATCTGGCCCTCAGAAAGCACGACGTGCGCGAATTGCAGCGGCGGCTGATGACGCGCGGGCTCTCCTCGCTCGGGCGGCTCGAAAGCCGGGTCATGCCGACGCTCGACGCCGTGGTCCATGCCCTCGACCGGCTGACCGACGACAGCAGCGGCATCGCCCCGCCGGAGGAAGCGGCGTTTTTCGCCGGCGAGCGGCGGCTCGTTTCGGCCAGCGATATCCTGTTCGGACCGTCGGCGCATGGGCGGCGCACCCGCATCATGGTCACACTGCCTTCGGAAGCGGCGACCGATCCCGATCTCGTGCCGATGCTGGCCGGACACGGCATGGACATCGCCCGCATCAATTGCGCCCACGACAGCGCCGCCGACTGGGAGGCGATGGTCGGCCATGTCCGCACCGCCGGCGAAAGGCTCGGGCGGCGCATCGGGGTGATGATGGACATTGCCGGCCCCAAGATCCGCACCGGGCTGATCGACAAGACCAAGAAGGCGACGCGCCTGCAAGCCGGCGACCTGTTGCGCCTCGTCGCCGCCGGTGTGCCGGAGGCCGACAAGGACGTGGCCTTCGCCGCCACCGTCTCTCTTCCCGAAATGGTCACCCGCCTCGAGATCGGCAATCGTTTCCGCTACGACGACGGCAGGCTCGAAGGCGTGGTCGAATCGCGCACCGACACGTCAGCCGTCATCCGCATCACCCGCGCCAAGGCCGGCGGCGTCAAGCTCAAGCCGGAAAAGGGCCTCAACCTGCCCGACACCGCGCTCGGCCTGTCGCCCCTGACCGCCAAGGACGAGACCGACCTCAAGGCCGTCATCGCCCTGGCCGACATGATCGGCTATTCCTTCGTGTCGCGCGCCAGCGATCTCGACCTGCTCGAAGAGGCGCTCGACCGCCTGCCGCCGCGCGAAACCCGGCTCGGGCTTATCGCCAAGATCGAGCTGCCCGATGCCGTGAGGAACCTGCCGGCCCTGATCGCAAGGGCCGCCGGCCGCCGGCCCTTGGGGGTGATGATCGCCCGTGGCGACCTTGCCGCCGAGCTCGGCTTCGAGCGCCTCGCCGAAATGCAGGAGGAGATCCTGTGGATCTGCGAAGCGGCTTCCGTACCGGTCATCTGGGCCACCCAGGTGCTCGAGGACCTCGTCAAGGACGGCATCCCCTCGCGCGGCGAGATGACCGATGCGGCCATGGCCGCAAGGGCCGAATGCGTCATGCTCAACAAGGGTCCGGCCATCGGCGAAGCCATCGCCGTTCTCGACGGCCTGTTGAGCCGGATGGACACGCATATGTTCAAGAAGACCCCAACCCTCAGGGCCCTCAAATCCTGGTAGGCCTGTGCGTCAGCTGGCGCCGTCGAGCGCCTCCAGCAGCGCCGGAATGGCATCGACCCGGCCGATGCGCTTCGCGCTCAGGGCGAAATTGAAGGTGATCTTTTTCCGGCCCGGCACGAAGATGCACATGTCGAGACCGGGATGGAAGCTGCCGGCATGCACCGGTTCGACCATGTCCCTGGTCAACGGCCCCTGCAAGCGATGCGGCGGCGTCACCGACAGATTGAGTTGGTAGAACCCGGCGAAGCGGAAGATGCGATCCGAATAGACGAAGGGCAACCAGCGCCGCATGAAGCGGTGGGCGCCGAATACGGCGTGCAGAAGGCCCTGGGTGGCGCGCTTGTCGGATCGCTCCAGCCGGTCGATTTCCTTTTCGATGTTTTGGGCAAAGGTCAGGAAGTTTTTGCTGACCCGAAAGCTTGCCTCGGTCACCCAGTGACGGAAATAGGCACCTTCGCCGCCGGCGCGGCCGGGCATGTCGAGCGTGGTGTAGGTCGCCGTGATCCTTCGGCGCGAGTAGCCGCTGCCGCCGTCATTAAGGGCAAAGCAGGCCAGCGCGAACATCAGGCTGCGTTGCCTCAGGCCGAGCCTTGCCGACACGCGGCGCAGCTTTTGCCGGTCGAAGACCAGCGAGCGGCAGACCTTGTCGACCTTGCGCGGCGCAAAGGCGAGCGCGGCGACGAGTTGCAGCGGTCCGAGTACCGCCGCCGCCGCCTCGTGTCCGATGCGGCGCAGGACGGAATAGCGCTGCGTCGGAGCCGCCAGCGCTTCATGGCCGGTCGGTTGCGACCGGGTCAGAAGGGCCGAATCGGCACCTTCGAACAGCGCATGCGTCGAAACGACCGAAAGCGCCGCCCGCCGGCCGGCAGCGTCCGGACCGCCGCGCCTTATAGCGGCACGAATCCTCAGCATCGGCAGATCGTGGCGGGCGAAAATGTCTTGGCCCGACATGTCCCAGGCGTCCGGAAAGGCCTCGAGATCGTCGGTGTGTTCGAGTGAAACGATCCTGCCGAGCGCCTCGCCGTCCAGCGGCCTTCCGGACAACGCCTCATAGAGCGCACCAAGCTCGGGAATGAAGCCGGCAACGTCCCAGGCAAGTTCGATCAGGCTTTCCCGGTCCGGCGTCACGCCGAAGAACGCCGAGAAATAGACGGTCTGGCGCGCCTGATGGAAATACCACTGGTGGTGAGTGAAACGCGCGAACCTGCTGGCCTCCGCCGGCGGGGCGACGGCCTGTGCCGCGATGGCGACGGGTGCGACGATCTCGGGGAGCGTCACCGCGTCGTCCGGCGCAGCGGCGTCTTGCCGAGCCGTTCGAACTCGGTCTCCAGCTGTTGTTCGAGGACAACCAGATCGTCGGGAAGCGGCAGGCCCTCGGCCTCCAGTTCGTTGAGCCTTTCGCGCACCATCTCCTCGAGTTCGTGCAGATCATGCGGCTGGTTGGTCATCTTCTCCAGAAGGTCGATGATCTTGGCTCTGATGTCGTCGAACGCCATTTTTGGCTTCCCCTCTTTGGCTCCCCCCTTCCGGGCTATCCCGCATTGGCCGGGCTGGCAAGGGGATTGCTGGGCAGCGGACGGCTCGACTAAGCTGCTTTGCACAAACGGTTGAACAAAAGGCCGCCCCATGCCGCATTCCCAGTTTGCCGCCGAGCTCGACCGGCTCGCCGAGACCGCCATCAAGGTCGGCGTTCGCCTCCAAGAAGGCCAGGATCTCATCGTGACCGCTCCGGTCGTCGCCTTGCCGCTCGTCAGGCGCATCGCCGCCGAGGCCTACAAGGCGGGGGCAGGCCTGGTCACCACGCTCTTGAACGACGAGGAGGTCGCCCTCGCCCGCTACCGGTTCGGCAACGATCTCAGCTTCGACCGCGCCCCGTTCTGGCTCTACGAAGGCATGGGCAAGGCCTATGCGGGCAATACCGCCCGCATGGCCATCGTCGGCGAAAATCCCATGCTGTTGAGCGATGAGGACCCGGAAAGGGTGGCGCGGGCCAATCGCGCCAATTCGACCGCCTATCGCCCGGCGCTCGAAAAGATTTCAGGCTTCGAGATCAACTGGTCGATCATCTCCTATCCGACGACCGCCTGGGCCAGGGTGGTCTTTCCCGACGACCAGGAGGAAATGGCCGTCGCCAAGCTCGCCCATGCCATCTTCGCCGCCTCGCGCGTCGATACGAACGATCCGATCGCCGCCTGGACCGCCCATAACAGAAAGCTCAACGAAAAAAGCACTTGGCTCAACCAGAACAATTTCGCCGCCCTGCATTTTTCCGGGCCTGGCACCGACCTGACGGTCGGGCTGGCCGACGGCCATCACTGGGCCGGCGGCGAGGCGACCGCCAAGAATGGCGTCACCTGCAACTGCAACATCCCGACCGAAGAGGTGTTCACCACTCCGCATGCCCAAAGGGTCGAGGGCCATGTCCGCGCCACCAAGCCGCTGAGCCATCAGGGAACCTTGATCGAGAACATCGCGGTGAGGTTCGAAGCCGGCCGCATCGTCGCGGCGACGGCAAGCCGCGGCGCCGACATGCTCAACCGCCTGCTCGACACCGACGAGGGGTCGCGCCGGCTCGGCGAAGTGGCGCTTGTGCCCCATTCCTCGCCGATCTCGCAATCGGGCATCCTGTTCTACAACACGCTTTACGACGAGAACGCCGCCTGCCACATCGCCCTCGGTCAGTGCTACGCCAAGGCCTTTCGCAACGGCACATCGCTGACCCAGGACGAGATCGCCGCGCGCGGCGGCAATGCCTCGATGATCCATGTCGACTGGATGATCGGCTCGGCCGAGATCGACATCGACGGCATCAGGCAGGACGGCAGGCGCGTGCCTGTGTTCCGGAAAGGCGAATGGGCATGAAACCGCAACGCTTTGAGCATGTCGGCATCTTCGTCGCCGACATGGATCGCGCTCTCGCCTTCTATACGGGGGTGATGGGCCTCGCCTTTGTCGAACGCCGCATGCTCGGCGCGGTCGAACTGGGCTTCCTCGAACTGGCCGGTCAACAGATCGAGCTGATCGCCGGCGCCGGCACGGCGACCGGTCGGGGTCCCGTCGACCACGTCGCCTTCACCGTCGGCGATCTCGACGCCATGAAGGCCCATGTCCTGTCGCTTTATCCGCAGGCCGAATTCGAGCCCGAAATCGCGCTTTGGGACGGGATGCGCTGCTGCTTCTTCCGGGGTCCGGACGGAGAAAGGCTGGAACTGTTCGAGCGCCGGACCGGCTGAAATCCCGGGTTCGTTCACGCGGCGATACTGGCGACGTGGCGCCGGTTTTCGTCGTCGCGGAATACGCGGCTTCAGACCTTGTAGCCGAGCCTGAACCCGCCCCAGTGCTCGCCATTGACCACGATCGGCGCCGAGGCGTCCTTCATGAGGACAAAGGCGCCGCCGCCCATGTCGCGACGATAGGTCTGCAACAGGAACGGCCTGGTGTTCCGGCCGGCGGCGAGCCCCGTGCGGTCGTTGAACAGGCGGCGGTTGCGGCAATTGGCGGCGTTCCACACCGGGTCGTCGCCTTGCGGCTTCGAATAGACGAGGTTGTGCGTCGGCAAGTAGCCGTTGACGTCGACAGCGGCGCAAAAGGCGATGCGCCTGTCGAGGGTCAGCACCGGTTCCTGCAAGTCCGGCAGATGCGCGTCGACGAAGTCGAGATAGCGCGTGGTGAACTGTTGCGGGTCGGTGCCGGGGATGCGCGCGTAGTTGCGGTCGAACAGGTCGGCATGGCTGAGGACACGGGTCGCCAGGGCGCGCTCGAAGACGCGGGCGATGCGACCGGCCGTTTCCGCCGCGATGGTGATGAACGGGGTATCGTCGGTCTCGATGCCGGTATCGGCGACGTGGAGCATGAAATCCTCGGAAATGTCGAGGATCGAATCGGCGCGAACATGCGCCACGTCGAGCTTTTCGTGCGTCGTCTTGATCGAACCGGCGATCTCCCTCAAATGCCCGCCCAGAACCTGGAAAGTCTCGGCGTTCTCGCGCACCGGCCTGGCCATGTCCTCGGCGTTGCGCACCAGAAGCTCGACCGTCTCGGTCAGCTTTGCAAGCTGGGCGTTCGAGCGGGCGGCGTCATCGGCACCGCGGATCGAGGCCTCGGCCACCGCTGCGTTGGCCTCGGCCGAATGCTGCAGGCCCTTGAGCGATGCGGTGAGCGCCACGATGTTGGCGGCGTTCTCGCCGGTGAAGGTTTTGATCTGGTCGGCGAGGCCCTTGACGGCATTGGCGATGATGGCGAAGCCCCGCCCGGCATCGCCGGCCCGCGCCGCCTCGACGCTGGCATTGAGCGCCAGAAGCTGGGTTTCCTGGGCGATGGTCTCGATGGCGGCGCTGGCCTTCTGGATGCGCGCGATCATCTCGGTCGCCTGGCCCAGGCCCGATTGCACGCCGAGCGAGCCCTCGCCGAGCTGCCGCAAGGCCGTGGTCGAGGTTTCGAGCGCCTCGGAAATGGCCGAGGTGCTCTGGCCGAGCAGCGACGAGGCCTGTTCGGCGACCTGTTGGGTGTGGCTCATCGCCTTCTCGAGCGTCTGATTGGCGTCGCGCATGGCGCGGGCGGCCTGTACCGCCTGCTTGGCCCGTTCGAACTGATAGGTACCAAGAATTGACAGATCGGCGACGAGCCCGGAAAGGTCGGCGATGGCAACGCTCAGCCCGCCGATGCCGCGGCCGATGCCAGCCAGCGCTTCGGAAGCTTCCTTCGGCGCCTCTGCGGTCGTTCGCGCGGCGTTCGCGTCCATGGCCGCTCCTCGTTGCTGGAATGTGAGAACCCTCTTGGCGGCAAGTTTTCGCTTGCCACGGCAAATTTTCCGTTAACCGGCATCAAAAGGTACACATTTCCGGAGCCTCGACATCGAGCACCGTTTCGCGTTCACGTCCCGAAATGGCGTTTCGGCGTTGCCGTGATCGGTCGCTCGAGCGCGTCGAAAAGCGGTTTCAGGTCTTCGCCATAGGCTGATGCCAATCCGACCGACGAGCCATAAACCGGACGCCGGACCTGAAAGACGCTGGCGGTGTGAACGACGCGCCGCGCCGCATGGAAGGACAGGCAATTGTCGTCCCAGTCCAGATCACACATCTCGATCAAGCGCCGCGTTCCGGTTTCCGGGTCGGCCACAAGATCCTCGTAGTCGATCGTCTTGATGCTGCCCTGGGGCAGAACGTCGTCCCAATGCTTCATGGTGGCGCGATAGATCGCGTAATAGGCGCCGAGATGGGAGAGATCATGGGCGTATCGATGCCAGTCGCTATTGAAGTCCGTCTTGTAGATCGACAGGCAGGTATCGGCGGCCGCGCGGCGGCAATGGACGATCGTGGCTCCCGGAAATGCCAGCCGGATCAAGCCGATATTCCAGAAATTATCAGGCATCTTGTCGGCGAAATGCGCGTTTGCTTCAACCTCGGGACGAATGGCGCTCACCCCATCAAGATAGGCCCGCGCCAGGGCGTCGAATCGCGTGTCCGGGCTGAGGGGACGGAACAAGGGCGGCTGGCCCCGCTCGCAAAGGCCCAGCCTCATGGCCTGTTCGCTCATCACCTGCATTTCGCCGCATGGCAGCACGGCATGGTGGGCGCCAAGAATGGATTCGACCAGCGTGGTTCCGGAGCGCGGCATGCCGACGATGAAGATCGGCTTGTCCCGGGTCAGCGCAGCCGGCACGTTCCGCTGCATCAGTTCGGGCGCGAAGACGTCGCGCAGGATGGCCAGGCGCCGCAAGGCTTCCCGCACGTCGAATTGCCGACCTTTGCCGCGAATAAGGTTGGCTTCCTTCAAATAGGCGAAGGCCCGCACAAAGTCCGATTGGTCCTCCTTGGCCTTGGCAAGCGAAAAGGCCATGAGCATGCGTTGCGTGCTGTCCGGTTGGGTTCGGCCATAGGCCGAAGCCATTTCGGCAACGAAGGCTTCGTCTTCCGCCAGCGAATGCGCCCGCGCCAGCAATGCGTAGGCTTCCGCATTGTCCGGATCGAGCGCGATGGCCCGCCGCAGATCCGCCACGGCCTTCGTTGCTTCACCAAGCTGCGCGCGCGCCTGACCGAGGACCGCATGGAACTTGGCGTTGCTCGGATTGCTGGCGACAAGTCCCTCGACGACCTGCACGACGTCGGCCGAACGTTCCAGGGCGATCAGGCAACCGACCCGCCGTGTCACGACATTCACATCGTCGGGGAAATGGGCCAGCGACTTGTCAAAAGCGGCCAGAGCCGCCGCGTGGGCATTTTGTGCGTAATGGGACTGGCCGACCACGTCATAGGCCTTGGCAAACAGCTTTGATGCATCGGCGATCGTGTCCGGCCGCCCCGGAGCTACGCGAAGCTCGCATGCGGCAAGCGCCGATTCGAGGTTGCGAACGGCCTTGGGATAGCGTCCGGCCAGCGAGATGGCATGGATGAAGTGCGGGATCGCCTGCTCGGGCCGCCCGAGCAGCACCAGCGACGAACCGAGATTGTTGTGAGCTTCGGCGTAGCGGCGATCGCCCGCCAGTGCGGCCCGGAAGCTGCTTATGGCGGCGTCGTGACGTCCGGCATCCTGATAGGTCACGCCGAGATTGTTGTGCAGAACCGGATGACGCGGAACAACCGCCAGACCGGCCTTGAAGCAGGCGATCGCGTCGTCGCGCCGTCCCAGCTTTCGGTAGATTCCGCCGAGATTGCTCAGCAGTTCCGCATTCTTCGGGTCGAGACTGTGTGCCCGGTTCAGGCGGGCAAGTGCCAGATCGGTCTTGCCATCCTTGGCGTTGATCAGGCCCAGGAGGTGAAGGGCATCGGAATTGTCAGGCTGTAGGTTCAATATCTTTTCATAAAGCGATCGGGCGTCTTCGGTTCGATCGCGCTGATGAAGGTCAATAGCCCGGGCAAGCCACTTTTTGATGGACCTTTCGGTCGGCATGGGGTTGAACCTTCAACAAACGCATGGGTAGCCTCCCCTCAGCGGCATCCATGTTCGACAGTTTTGTGACAATCTCTGTTCGGCCGCTTTTGTGGTTGCAGGATGTCGGTTTTGTTGCTTTTTGTTTCCGACCCCGCCACGGCACGCGCGCCTGGAAGTCGCCATCTATCTGCGCCATATGGTGTGGACATGGTCCGAAACAAGGAGCCGGTTTGAAGGAAGGCGCGTTCAGATGCCGATCGCCTATGTGAAGATGAACGGGTTGGGCAACGATTTCGTCGTCGTCGACGCGCGCCAGAACGGGCGGCGCTTTTCTCCCGACGAGGTGCGCGCCATTTCCGACCGCCGGACCGGCATCGGCTGCGACCAGTTCATCGTCATCGAGCAACCGCGGATCGACGGGCCCGACGTCTTTATGCGCGTCTTCAACCAGGACGGTTCCGAGGTCGAGACCTGCGGCAATGCCTCGCGCTGCGTCGCCGCGCTTATTGCCGGGGAGGTCGGGCGCGATGCCATATCCATAGAGACCAAGGCTGGAGTCATGACGACCGAGGTCCAGGGCGGCGAGGTCAGCGTCGACATGGGGACCCCGCGCTTCGGCTGGAACGAGATCCCGCTTGCCGAGGAATTCGCCGACACCACCGGCATCGAACTGCAGATCGGCCCGATCGACGCGCCGGTGCTGCACACGCCCTCTGTCGTCAATGTCGGCAATCCGCATGCGGTGTTCTGGGTCGGGTCCGACCCGGACGGCTACGACCTGCACCTGTTCGGGCCGCTGCTCGAGAACCATCCGATCTTTCCCGAGCGCGCCAACATTTCCATCGCCCAGGTGCTGGCGCCCGACCATATCAAGCTGAGGGTCTGGGAACGCGGCGCCGGGCTGACCAGGGCCTGCGGCACCGGCGCCTGCGCCACCGCCGTCGCCGCCGCCCGCAAGAAGCTGGCCGATCGCTCGGTCACCATCGATTTGCCCGGCGGGTCGCTGAGAATCGTCTGGCGCGCCGACGATCACATCATCATGACCGGCCCCTGGTCGCTCGACGGCGAGGGCGTGCTGCCCGACGCGCTGCTGGCGGAGCCTGCCGCATGACGCAGAACATCAGGACGCTGACCTTCGGCTGCCGCCTCAACACCTACGAATCCGAGGTGATGCGGGCCGAAGCTGAAAAGGCGGGACTCGACGATCTCATCATCGTCAATTCCTGTGCCGTGACCGGCGAGGCCGTGCGCCAGACCCGCCAGGCCATCCGCAAGGCCCGCCGCGAGAACCCCGACGCCAAGATCCTCGTCACCGGCTGTGCCGCCCAGACCGAGGCCGAAAGCTTCGCGTCGATGGCGGAGGTCGATCTCGTCATCGGCAATGCCGATAAGCTCGAGGCCCGGACCTATCAGCGCCTCGCCTTCGGCGTGAACCTCAACGACAAGATCCAGGTCAACGACATCATGAGCGTGACCGAGACCGCCGGCCACCTCATCGAGGGCCTCGACGGGCGGGCACGTGCCTTCGTGCAGGTGCAGAACGGCTGCGACCACCGCTGCACCTTCTGCATCATCCCCTATGGCCGCGGCCCCTCGCGCTCGGTGCCTGCCGGCGCCGTGGTCGACCAGATCAGAAAGCTCGTCGGCAACGGCTATCGCGAAGTGGTGCTGACCGGGGTCGACATCACCTCCTACGGCCCCGACCTGCCCGGCAGCCAGAGCCTCGGCACCCTCGTCCAGCAGATCCTGCGCCACGTTCCCGACCTGCCGCGCCTCCGCATCTCGTCCATCGATTCGATCGAGGCCGACATGGCCTTGAAGGACGCCATCGCCGGCGACGCCCGCGTCATGCCGCACCTGCATCTGTCGCTGCAATCGGGCGACGACATGATCTTGAAGCGCATGAAGCGCCGTCACCTTCGCGCCGATACGCTCGCCTTCGTCGCCGAAATGCGCGCCGCCCGCCCCAACATGGTCTTTGGTGCCGATATCATCGCCGGTTTTCCGACCGAAACCGAGGACATGTTCGAAAACTCCCTCGGGATCGTCACCGAGGCGAACCTCACCTATCTGCACGTCTTTCCCTATTCGCGGCGCCAGGGCACGCCGGCGGCCCGCATTCCCAACCAGGTGCCCAGGGCATTGGCCAAGGAACGCGCCGCGCGTCTTCGCGCCCTCGGCGACGCCCAGTTCGCTAGGCTCTGCCAATCCCGCGTCGGGCTGATCGAGAAGGTACTGGTCGAGCGCGACGGCATCGGCCGCACGGAACAATTCGTGCCCGTCCGGGTTGAACAGGGCAAGCCCGGCGAAATCGTCGAAATCGAAATCCGCGGCGCCGACGCGGGCGGGCTTTTCGGCGCGCGCGACAAGGTCGAGGCATGAGCACCAACCAACACCCTTCCATCATCGCCATGATTCTCGGTTTTTTCGGCCGGAAGCGGGCCTTGGACACCGAATCCGACACCGAGGCGAGCCTTCGCCACGCCGGCGACCGCGACGGGACGCTGACCATGTCCGAGGAGCCGACCAGCGAGGAAATTCTCCGCGTCGCTTCGGAAAAGAACGACCCGCAGCGGCGCGACGACTGATCGGGCGTTTTGCCAATACCGACCGGCTGGGCAAATCAGGGGTTGAAGCGCGGCGCCAACTGCCCGACATAGGCGCCAAGAAGTTTTCCAACCCCTCCCCGGACGGCGATCACATGAACGAAACGCCCAAGTCCTCTTCCCTGCTCGGCCGGCTGTTTGGCAAGAAGATGCCGGACAGTCAGGCGAAGGCCCGGGAGGCCTCGGACCTTCCTGTTGCCGATTCGCCAGCTCCGCCCGATATGCAGCCTTTGATCGGGACGGCAGGCGGCAAGGCCAGGCCGACTCCGTCGCCTGTACGAAAGGCGCCGCCGCCGCCCGATCCGCAGGCCGGTTTCGAACCCGGTCCGCCCGAAACCACGCCCGTTTTCGCCGAGGAACAGGGCGCGGCGGCGCCCGACGCGCCGAAACAAACCTGGCTGCAACGCCTCGCATCCGGTCTTAAGCGCACCTCCGACCAGCTCGGCACCGGCATTGCCGAGGTCTTCACCACGAAAAAGCTCGACCGTGAGACGCTTCAGGAACTCGAGGACATCCTGATCTCGGCCGATCTCGGCATCGAAACCGCCACGCGCATCACTAAAGCGCTCGCCGTCGACAGGTTCGGCCGCGACGTCTCGCCCGACGAGGTGCGCACCGCCATGGCCGACGAAATCGAGAAGGTGCTGACACAAGTGGCGCGACCGCTCGACACGAGCGGCGCCAGGCCCTTCGTCATTCTCATGGTCGGGGTCAACGGCTCGGGCAAGACCACCACGATCGGCAAGCTCGCCCAGAAACTCAAGGCCCAGGGCAAGTCGGTCCTTCTGGCCGCCGGCGACACCTTTCGCGCCGCGGCCGTCGAGCAATTGCAGGTCTGGGGCCAGCGTACCGGCGCCGAGGTCGTGACCCGCCCCACCGGCTCAGACGCCTCCGGCCTCGCCTATGATGCGGTCGAAAAGGCCCGCGCCGAAGGACAGGATGTCCTGATCATCGACACCGCCGGCCGGCTGCACAACCGCGACGAGCTGATGGCCGAACTCGAAAAGATCATCCGCGTCGTCAAAAAGGTCGACCCGGGCGCACCGCATGCGGTCCTGTTGACGCTTGATGCCACCACCGGCCAGAATGCCCTCAATCAGGTCGAGATCTTTTCGAGGCGCGCCGGCGTCACCGGTCTGGTCATGACAAAGCTCGACGGCACGGCGCGCGGCGGCATCCTCGTCGCCATCGCCGCCAAGTATCAATTGCCGGTCCATTTCATCGGCGTCGGCGAGGCGGTCGAGGATCTCGAACCATTCTCGGCCGGCGAGTTCGCCGAGCTGATCGCCGGAAAGGAAGCGTGAATGAACGAGTCGAAATCCGACATGCCGGCCATGGTCCAGACCGATCCAAAGCACCAGATCATCAAGCTCGTGCTCGAACTCGGTCCGCTCGTGGTCTTCTTCGTCATGAACGGGCGAGTCGGCATCATCGACGCCACGGCCTGGTTCATGGGCGCCATGGTGATTGCCCTCGCGCTCAGCTGGCTGGTCTTCAGGCGCGTCGCCGTCATGCCGCTCGTTACCGGCGTTGTCGTGCTGATCTTCGGCGGACTGACCCTCACGTTTCAGGACGACACCTTCATCAAGCTCAAGCCGACCATCGTCAACGTCTTGTTCGGCGCCGTGCTGCTTGGCGGCCTGCCCTTCGGGCACTCGCTTTTGAAATACGTTTTCGGCGAGGTCTACCGGCTGACCGAGCAGGGCTGGATGATCCTGTCGCTCAGATGGGGCCTGTTCTTTGTGGTTCTCGCCATTCTTAACGAAATCGTCTGGCGCAATTTCTCGTCCGATTTCTGGATCGCCTTCAAGGTCTGGGGCGTCATGCCGATCACGCTCATCTTCTCGATGCTGCAGCTGCCGGTCCTGACCCGCTATGCCGATCATTCGCCGATCGACAGCGAGAAGCCGGCGCAATAGCCGGTTCTCCAGGTCTTTGCCAAGTCAGCCGGGTTGTCCCGGCAGGTCAATCTGACGAAGACGCATTCTCTCGTGCCGCCGCGAGCGCCGGCAGGAGCCCTTGGCGCAACGAGTGTTCGGTCAGGGGGCCGGTATGTTTGTAGGTGATGACGCCTTCGGCGTTGACCACAAAGCTCTCCGGCACGCCGTAAACGCCCCAGTCGATCGAGATGCGATTGCTCGGATCGGCGCCGATCCTTTCATAGGGATTGCCGAGCTGGGCGAGGAAGGCGCGGGCGTTTTCGGCTGCGTCGCGCGGGTTGATGCCGTAGATCGTCACGCCATCGGCGGCGAGACCCATCAGAAGCGGATGCTCGTCGCGGCAGGGCACGCACCAGGAGGCAAAGACATTGACGAGGGTCACCTGGCCCCTGAGCGATGCGGTATCGAATCCGGCGACGGCCAGCCCTTCGATCGGATCGAGCGAAAACTCCGGCACCTGCTTGTTCACGAGCACGGAGGGAACCAGGTTCGGGTCGCGGTCGATATTGGCCCAGAACAGGGCGATGAGCGCCACCAGAACCGCGAGCGGCGCGAACGCCAGCACAAGCCGTCTCACGCCCCGGCCTCCGGCTTTCGCGCCGCTTCCATTTTGGCGAGCCGGCGACGCTTGGTGTGGGCGTTGAGCGCGACACCGAAGACGAGCGCCAGCGTCACCGCGAACACGCCGAGATAGGCGAAGACGATATAGAGAGCGTGCGGGCCGAGATCGATCATTTGCCCGGCTCCAGCGCCCGGCGCCTTTCGAGCGCGCTCAGCTTGCGCGCCATCACTTCGGTGCGCATCGAGACCGTGTGCAGCAGCAAAAACAGCACGGTAAAGGCACCGGTCATCACCAAAAGCGGCATCAATATGCTCATCGGCATGCGCGGCCCGCCTTCGACGAAAACGCTCGCCGGCTGATGCAGCGTATTCCACCAGTCGACCGAGAACTTGATCACGGGGATGTTGATCGCCCCGACCAGCGTAACGACGGCGACCAGTCTTGCAGCCCGCAATTTGTCATCGAAGGCCTGCCACAACGCGATCAGCCCGAGATAGATGAATAGGAGGACGAGCGTCGAGGTCATGCGTCCGTCCCATTCCCAGAACGTGCCCCAGGTCGGCCGTCCCCACAGTGCCCCGGTGAACAGCGCCAAAACCGTGAACACCGCCCCGAGCGGCGCCGCGGCCTTCATTGACACGTCGGCCATCGGGTGACGCCAGACCAGCGTGCCGATCGCCGAGACCGCCATCACCCCGTAGGTCAACTGGCTAAGCCAGGCATTGGGGACGTGGATATACATGATCCTCACCGTCGCCCCCATCTGGTAGTCGTCGGGCGAGGCAAAGAGCGACAGCCACAGCCCCCACGCGAACAGCAAGGCGCCGAGCAGCGCCAGCGGCCACAATAGATGGCGCGACCAGGCGAGGAACTGGCCGGGATGGGCGAGCCTTTCGTGCCAACGCAGCGGACGTGCGGTTTCGGTGTTCGCCATGTCGGGTGCGCATTCCTTCGAGAAAAGTGGTCTTTGTTAGTCTTCGCTCAGGCGCAAGGCAAGACCGGCAACAAAGGGGGCAATTGCGACGAGCACAAGGCTCAGCGCCGACAAAAACAAGAGAGCGACGCGGTCGGCACCTGGCGCCGGCGGCGGCGACACCGCCCCTATGCCGAAAATCAGCACCGGAACGGCGAGCGGCAGGATGAGAACCGGCCCGATCAGTCCGCCATGCCTCAAGCTCACGGTCACCGCCGCGCCGATGGCGCCGAGCGCCAGCAGACCCGGCGTGCCGATGCCGAGCGAGACGAGCGTGCGCAAGAGGATGTCGCCATTCATGCCGAGCAGCAGCGCGTGAACGGGCACCGCGATCAGAAGCGGCAGGATGACCGTCAGCCAGAAGGCGACGAGTTTGGCGAGAACAATGGCTTCGAGCGAAATGGTGGCATTGTGGAAGGCCCTGAGCGATCCGTCCTCGAAATCGCTCCTGAACAGTCGGTCGAGACCGAGGAGCAGCGCCAGAAGGGCCGATACCCAGACGACGCCCGGCGCGATGCGGCTCAAGAGCGCTTTGTCCGGGCCGATGGCGAAGGGCATGAGCGCCCCGACCAGCACGAAGAACAGCAAAAGCGTCATCAGATCGCCGCCACCGACGCGAGCCAGCTGCACCTCGCGGCGCAAAACGGCGAGAAAACCCGTCATGCTGCCTCTCCCAGTGCCAAAGCCCAGGTCTTGGCCGCCAGCGCCAACGGCAGATGCGTTGCGATGACGGCAAGGCCACCGGCGGCGAGATGGGCATCGATCAGCCCGGTCACCCAGGCGTCGCCCTGTTTGTCGAGCGCCGATGTCGGCTCGTCCAGAAGCCAGACCGGACGCGGCGCCACCAGAAGCCGGCACAGCGACAGTCTCCGCGTCTGACCGGCCGACAACAGGCCAGCGCGCAGCCGCGTGGCGTGGCCGAGCCGCGCCGCCTCTAGGGCCGGCGCGATGAGGGAGCGGTCGCCGCCATTGAGATCGGTCCAGAAGCGCAGATTGTCGCCAACGCCGAGGCCGGGCTTGAGCGCCGGTAGATGCGAGAGAAGATGGATGTCGGCGCCAGGCCGCTCATCCTCGTCGCGCCCGTGCCAGCCGATTTCCCCCTCCGAGGCGATCAGGCCGGCAAGGCACATCAGAAGCGAGGACTTTCCCGCCCCGTTCGGCCCGGTCAGCACCAGGGCCTCGCCCGGCCCGATATCGAGGTCGATTCCGCCAAACAACAGACGGTCGCCGCGCCTGCAGGCAAGCGCCTTTGTCGTCAAGCGGCGGGCTGGAAGCGCGGAAAACTCGGTCATTGCCCCTGATAAAGACACAAAACTCGGCACTGGCAAGCCGGGATCGTTTTGATTATAAGGCCACTCGCTACGGGCCTTCGCGCGCGGAGGGGAATGATGCCTTTGGCATCGGCCGCCGAGAGGTTCGTTAGAGTTCGCACTCAGTAGGGCTTTGCATGCTGCAAGGGCTTTTCGCCCAGCTTCGGATCGACCTGATCGGGTGCCGACTTTAGATCAACTCCAATCTACAGGCGAAATTCATGGCACAATCCTCACTCGACAGCTTCAAATCCAGAAAGACCCTTTCGGTCGGTGGCAAGTCCTATATCTATTATTCCTTGCCCGACGCCGAACGGAACGGCCTTGCCGGCATTTCACGTCTGCCGAATTCGATGAAGGTCGTGCTCGAGAACCTGTTGCGCTTCGAAGACGGACGCACCGTCAAACGCGAGGACATCCTCGCCATCGCCGAATGGCTGAAGACCCGCAAGTCCGATCACGAGATCCAGTATCGCCCGGCGCGCGTTTTGATGCAGGATTTCACCGGCGTTCCGGCGGTCGTGGACCTTGCTGCCATGCGCGATGCCACTCAAAAGCTCGGCGCCGACCCGCAAAAGATCAATCCGCTGGTGCCGGTCGATCTCGTCATCGACCATTCGGTCATGGTCGACAATTTTGGCACGGCCTTTTCGTTCAATTCCAATGTCGAGCTCGAATACGAGCGCAATGGCGAACGCTACGAGTTCCTGCGCTGGGGCCAGTCGGCCTTCGACAATTTCCGCGTCGTGCCGCCCGGCACCGGCATCTGCCACCAGGTCAATCTCGAATACCTGGCCCAGACCGTGTGGACCAAAACCGAGGGCGGCGAGACCATTGCCTATCCCGACACCCTGGTCGGTACCGACAGCCACACCACCATGGTCAACGGCCTTGCCGTTCTCGGCTGGGGCGTTGGCGGCATCGAGGCCGAGGCGGCCATGCTCGGCCAGCCCATCACCATGCTCATCCCCGAGGTCGTCGGTTTCCGCCTGACCGGCAGGATCAACGAGGGCATCACCGCAACCGACCTGGTGCTGACCGTCACCCAGATGCTGCGCAAGAAGGGCGTGGTCGGCAAGTTCGTCGAATTCTATGGCCCGGGGCTCGATTTCCTCAGCCTCGAGGACCAGGCGACCATCGCCAACATGGCACCCGAATATGGCGCGACCTGCGGCTTCTTCCCGGTCGACAACGACACGCTTTCCTACTTGACGACTTCGGGCCGCACGCCCGAGCGCGTGGCACTGGTCGAGGCCTATGCGAGGGCGCAGGGCATGTTCCGCGACCATTCCGCGCCCGAGCCGGTCTTTACCGACACGCTCGAACTCGATCTCGGCACCGTCGTGCCCTCGATTTCCGGTCCAAAACGCCCGCAGGACCGCGTCGTCCTCGCCGAAGCCAAGGAAAAGTTCGCCGCTGCCCTTTCCGGCGAATTCGCCAAGTCGAACATGCCGGCGGCACCGGTCGAGGGCGCCGATTATGCCATCACCCATGGCGATGTTGTGATTGCCGCCATCACCTCGTGCACCAACACCTCCAACCCCTCAGTGCTCGTCGCCGCCGGCCTCGTCGCCCGCAAGGCGCGCGCCCTCGGGCTGACGGTCAAGCCGTGGGTCAAGACCTCGCTCGCCCCCGGATCGCAGGTCGTCACCGACTACCTGACCGCCTCCAACCTGCAGGACGATCTCGACGCCATGGGCTTCAACCTCGTCGGCTATGGCTGCACGACCTGCATCGGCAATTCCGGCCCGCTGCCGCCGGCGATCTCCGCCGCCGTGCAGGCCGAGGACCTCGTCGTCTGCTCGGTGCTTTCCGGCAACCGCAATTTCGAGGGCCGCGTCAATCCGGACGTCAAGGCCAACTATCTCGCCTCGCCTCCGCTCGTCGTCGCCTATGCATTGGCCGGCAAAATGACCATCGACCTCGTGACCGAGCCGCTCGGCACCGGGTCGAACGGCCAGCCGGTCTATCTCAGGGACGTCTGGCCCTCGAACGAGGAGGTGGGCGAGATCATCCGCGAGACGATCACGCCGCAGATGTTCACCGCGCGCTATTCCGACGTTTTCAAGGGCGACGCCCACTGGCAGGCGATCGAGGTCACCGGTGGCGAGACCTATGGCTGGAACTCGTCCTCGACCTATGTGCAGAACCCGCCCTATTTCGAAGACCTGAAGATGGAACCGGACCCGGTCACCGACGTCGAGGACGCCCGCATCCTCGGCCTGTTCCTCGATTCGATCACCACCGACCACATCTCGCCGGCCGGCTCGTTCAAGAAGGACACCCCGGCGGGCCTTTACCTGACCGAGCGCCAGGTCCTGCCCAGGGATTTCAACTCCTACGGCTCGCGGCGCGGTAACCACGAGATCATGATGCGCGGCACCTTCGCCAATATCCGCATCAAGAACCAGATGGTGCCGGGCGTCGAAGGCGGCTTCACCAAGGGTCCTCAAGCAAACGTGATGCCGATCTACGACGCCGCCATGGCCTATCGCGACGCCGGCACGCCGCTCGTCGTCTTCGCCGGCAAGGAATACGGCACCGGCTCGTCGCGCGACTGGGCCGCCAAGGGCACACGCCTTCTCGGCGTCCGCGCCGTCATCGCCGAGAGCTTCGAGCGCATCCACCGCTCCAACCTCATCGGTATGGGTGTTCTGCCGCTGCAATTTCCCGAAGACCAGAGCTGGCAGACACTTGCCCTCTCCGGCGACGAGACGGTAACCATTTCCGGTATCGACCGGATCGTGCCGCGCGCCAGGGTGCCGGTAACGGTAAAACGCGCCGACGGCTCGCAGGTCGTGATTGAAACCCTTTGTCGCATCGACACCGAAAACGAGCTCGACTACTACCGCAACGGCGGCATCCTCCACTACGTGCTGCGCAACCTCGTCGTGGCATGACGCACCAGTGACAAGGACAACTTCAAGCCGCTGTGACTTTGAGTTGTTCGCCGCAATGACTAAAAGGGAATGCATGAACATGCGTTCCCTTTTCTTTTTCTGCGCACTCGCCCTGCTGCCGGCGCCGGTCCTGGCCACAGAGCTCCGCAATGCGCCTACCGCGGTGATCGAGCTCTTCACCTCCCAGGGCTGTTCGTCGTGCCCGCCCGCCGATGCGCTGCTCGCCGAAATGGGCGGTCGTGACGATGTCATCGCGCTGGCCTATCACGTCGACTACTGGGACTATATCGGCTGGCGCGACACCTTCGGCAGTCCGGCTTATTCCGAATACCAGCGCGCCTATGCCGCCGCCCGCGGCGAGGCCCGCATCTATACGCCGCAGCTCGTGGTCAACGGCGGCGAGGAATTCGTCGGTTCGCGGCGCGCCGAAGTGGTTTCCGCCATCGCCGGAACCGACCTGCCCGTGCCGCTGGCCCTCAGTGAAAATAACGGCATGCTCGCCGTCTCGGCCGGCGGAAACAATGCCTATCCCTCGGCGCGGCTATGGCTCGTCACCTTCCGGTCGAGCGCCAGCGTCACCGTCGAGCGCGGCGAAAACCGCGACCGCGTGCTCGACTACTCGCATATCGTCACCTCGCGCCAGATCATCGGCATGTGGGATCGCGACAATGGCGTCAGCGTCACCCTGCCGGTCGCCGATCTGCTCGGCTCGCAAAGCGACGGCGCCGCCATTCTCATTCAGGAGGATCTTGGCGGACGCCCCGGACGCATCCTTGGCGGCACGTCCTTCCTGCAATAGAATGGCGCGCGAGAAAGTGGATGCCGGCGCGGTCCCGACGTCCGCCACCCCGTCCGGAACGGGCGAAGCGCCCGCCCGTTTGCCGGGATCGGGCGCTTCTCATGCAAAGGACTGATTTTGGAGGTCGGCTCCGGAGCGGGTGGATTGGGGGCTCATCGCGCTCCGGAGCCGTTACTGGAGGCAACACCTGCAATATGAAAGCGCAATGGGGCCGAAGCACGATGAGAATGTGACAAAATCGGGGTATTTCTCCCGCCCGCCCGGCCCGGTCCGCTGCCCCCCGCGTGGGGCGCGCCACCCTTGTATCCGCCGCCTTGACGCGTCGGCGCAAGCTTTCGCCGACCGGCCAAATCCTCCCGTCCTCATCGTGCGGCAAAATTCAGCTTGCCAGCGCCTGCCGCAGTCGCTTTCATGACCATTACATGACAGGGAGGGTGCCATGGCAGAAAGTCCCGAGATAGCACACCGGTCGGCCGATGGGGCGCATCGGTCGGCCGAAGTGATCCAGTTCCCGTTCCCGCCGCCTTCTGCCGATTCGGCGCCCAAGGCAAGAAAGGCACCGGAAATCGTCGCCTTCGACAGGCGCGAGCTTTCTCTTCTCCTTTCCATTTACGGACGCAAGGTCGCCGCCGGCGAGTGGCGCGACTACGCGCTCGACATGCTCCGCGACCGCGCCTACTTCTCCATCTTCCGGCGCACCTCGGAGCGGCCGCAATATGTGATCGAGAAGAATCCGCGGCTCCGCAACCGCCAGGGCCAGTTTACCGTCACCAATGCCGAAGGCAGGATACTGCGGCGCGGTCACGAGCTCGACATGGTGCTGCGCGTGTTCGATTACGGGCTGACTATCGTCAAGTAGGCGGCCGACAAGAAGAACGTCGCGTTTGACGACGTGGCATTTCGCCTTCTGTCGCGGATACCGGCAACCGAAGTAGACTTGATCTGCCTTGATGCCGATCCGATGGCAGCCGCGATCTGACGCGTGCGAAGCGATTGCCGGTCTCATCTGAGGCGAGCAAGTCAATGTCGGCGCGCAGGCCAAATGTCACAACGCAGAATTGTCGTCCTTGGTGCCACCGGCTTGCTGGGTCGCCGGATTGTGGCGCATCTGGTCAACGCATTTCAGGAGGCCCGGATCGTCGCGGCATCGCGGCACGCAACGCTCAAGGCTGCCGATTTTCCCGAAGCCGTCGCGACAGTCGATATCGACCTGGAGACTTCCGCTGGCTTTGGCGCAGCGTTCACCGATGCGACCGATCTGGTCATTGCCGTTTCCGGTCGCCCCGGACGGTTTGATGCCATCGAGCACAAAGGCGTGGTCGATGCGGCACGTATGGCCATCGATAATGGCGTGGGCCTCGTCGTCCACATCTCGGGCACAGCGGCACCACAAGCGCCAGCCTGGTTCGAGGCTGGTGTGGCGAAAAAGCGCGCCGAGGCGGCGATCGCGGCTTTGCCGGCGGCCTCCATCATTCTGCGTCCATCCTGGCTCATGGAGTCCTTGCCCCGATTCGAGCGATCCGGCGGCATGACACTTTTTGGGTCGGGACAAGCATCCATCCACTGGCTTGCGCTCGATGATCTTGCCGGAGTCGTGGTCGAGGTTCTGGGCATGCCCCAACCCCACTCGGGCTTTTATCCGGTGCTCGGGCCTCAGGCGATTTCCCTGAGAGAAGCAGTATCGCAATACGCACGAGCCAAGGGACTGTCGGGTGTCCGTGCCCTGCCGATGCCGGTGGCGCGCCTCATCTCTGTCTTTGCCGAGGGCATGCGACCGGTCTTGCAGCTGGTACGCGTGTTCGAGCGGTTTGACGAAACGACGCTGGAGGGGGTAGCGGTTCCGTTCCCGCAGCCGAGAACAACGCTCGAAGGCTGGTTGAAGCGCAGCTGATTGCGGTTCCGGGTACGAACGACCAATAGAATAAAAAGGGCCGCGGCGAAAGCCGCGGCCCTTTGATCTGTCCTCGGGCTCGACGCCCGGGTGGCAAGACCGCTAGTTGCGGTTGCCGAACAGCCTCAGGAGCATCAGGAACAGGTTGATGAAGTCGAGATAAAGGCTCAACGCGCCCATGATGGCGCCTTTGGCCAGGACCTCGGAACCGAACCCGGCCGAATAGCTTTCCTTGATCTTCTGGGTGTCGTAGGCGGTCAGCCCGACAAAGATCAGGACGCCGATCGCCGAGATGGCGAAATCGAGCCCGGACGACTGCAGGAACATGTTGACCAGCCAGGCGATGATCAGGCCGATCAGGCCCATGATCAGGAAGTTGCCAATCCCGGTCAGGTCGCGCTTGGTCGTATAGCCGTAAACGCTCATGGCACCGAACGTCGCCGCCGAGATGAAGAACACCTTGGCGATGGAGGCGCCGGTATAGACCAAAAAGATCGAAGAGAGCGACAGGCCCATCACCGCGGCGAAGGCCCAGAACAGCAATTGTGCCGTTCCGGCCGAGAGCTTGTTGATGCCGAAGCTCAGAACGAGCACGAAGGCCAGCGGCGACAGCATGATCACCCAGGCGAGCGGGCTGGCATACAAGAGCTCGGCATTGGCCTCGGACGACATCGCCCATTGCGAGGTGAACCAGGCGACGGCACCGGTGATGACCAGGCCGGCACCCATGTAGTTGTAGATGCGCAGCATGTAGCTGCGTAGGCCCTCGTCGATTGCGGCCGCCGAGCCGGTCCGAGCCCTGAGGGTTTCACGTTCGTATTGAGCCATTGCTTTCCCTTCCAGATTCTACCTAAGGAGTGGGATGCACTCCGGATTTCCTGGCAATATGGCGGTGGCTTGCGGCAAATACAAGGCCGTCCCGTCATGCGCCCCTGCCGGAGCGTTTGCCAGATGGTGCTGGAGCCTGCTCCTCGAAAAGTGGATACCATTTTTCCGCTTCGAACATGCGACCACTCAGTGGTTGAGGTCATGTGTTTTGATTCCATCAAAACGAGACATGACCTAGGATCGATTCGGTTGCTTGCGGTCGGGCCGCGCTGAGACGGGAAGGAGTCGCTTTCCATGCCACGTTTGTTCACCGGTCTCGAAATCCCGCCAGACGTCGCCTTCGCCCTGTCGCTCAAGAAAGGCGGTTTGCCCGGCGCCCGCTGGATCGACAAGGACAATTACCACATCACCTTGAGATATGTCGGCGAGGTCGACAACCGAACGGCCGCGGAGATCGTCGAGGCGCTCGACCGGTTCACCGGTTTCGAAAGCTTCGTTTTGCGCCTCGACCATCTCGGCTCGTTCGGCGGCAACAAGCCGCGCGCCCTGTTCGCCGGCGCCGAGCCCAGTGCGGCCCTGGCGCGGCTTCACGCCTCCCAGGAACGGGCCCTGCAGCAGATCGGCCTGCCGCCCGACAGCCGCAAGTTTTCCCCGCACGTCACCCTGGCCCGGCTCAAGACGACGACGCCGGGCGACTTGGCGCGCTATCTCGAGGAAACGCCGCGCTTTGTGCCCTTGAGCTTCTCGGTCGCGCGGTTCGTGCTGTTTTCCTCGCGCGAATCAATGGGAGGCGGGCCCTACCTGGTCGAGGAATCCTACGATCTCGCCGCCTGAGGCACGCGGCCACAGGTTTCGCGCCTGCCGCCTCGGGCAAAACCGCTTAGCCCCTGCCGTCCGTTCATCGGCGGTTAACCTCGTCTCTGCCAAAGGGTTATTGGCGAATTGACGCCTAATTGACGACAAATTTGCCGCTAATGTCGCCTGTGTCGGACCGGGGAACCTACTCTTTGCCGCTTGGTAACCATGTCCATGCAAGAGTCAGGACCGCCGCCCGACATGCCCGGGGGCGGACGACAGGTTGAGGAACGAGGAGACGACGCTATGGCAATGAGCATGGTTGGCCGCACCGGTTTGGCGTTCGCGGCCCTGGTTGTCGGTCTCAACGCGGCGGGGGCGGCCGAGGCGACGCGGCTCGGCACCTACAAGAACTGGACGGCCTGGACCAGCACCGACGACAACGGCAAGATCTGCTACATTTCCGCCAATCCGCAGGACAAGCAGCCGCCGACCCTCGACCATGGCGATATCTTCTTTTTCGTCATCGACCGCGAAAAGGCGCCGGTGTTTTCGGCCGATGGCAAGACCGTCACCGGCTATCAGCCGATGAGGGGCGAAGTACAGGCGCAGATGGGTTATGCGATCAAGCTCGACGGCAATCTTTTCGCCGACATCGATGGCAAGTCCTACAAGATGCGCGCCGCCGACCAGACCATGTGGCTCTACGCCGCCGCCGACGAAGCCGGGTTCGTCGAGGCCATGAAGGCGGGCACCCAGCTCGTCGTCAAATCGACCTCGGCCCGCGGCAACGACACCACCTATACCTACTCGCTGTCCGGCGTGACCGCCGCAATGGCCGAGATCGCCAAGGCCTGTCCGTAACGCCGGCCGGGCCCGCTGCCCGGCATTGATCTTTGCCTGCCGTCATGGCAAGCAGTGGCATGGTGAAAGGCCCCTGCATGTCCGCGAAACGATCCGTCTTTCAAGCGATCCTGATAGGTGCTCTCGCCCTTGCCGCGACCACCGCATTGGCGCAGTCCGTGCGCGTTCTCGGCGACTTTCGCGACTGGTCGGCCTATGCCACCTCGGATTCGGCCGGCAAGATCTGTTTTGCCCTCAGCAAGCCAAGCGTGACCGAACCGGAACCGGAAGGCTATGCGCAAGCCTATCTCTACCTGACGCACCGCCCGTCCGAAAAAATCCGCAACGAGATCAACGTCATCGCCGGCTACATTTTCGGGCCGGATTCGACAGCCGTTCTACAGGTGGGCGGCGAAAGCCACGAGCTGTTCACCAGCGATGACGCGGCATGGCTTGCCGACGTCTCCGAGGCTGAGGACATCGCCGGGCAGATGCGCGCCGGTACGAGTTTGGTAATCGAAGGCGAGAGCGATCGCGGCTTCAAGATCCGTCAGACCTTCTCGCTCAGCGGCGTTACCGCCGCCTCGCGCGCCATTGAGGCGGAGTGCTACTAGCACTAAGTCCCGCCGATCCGATCCGATCCGCCGCCGCAAGCCCAGACCCCGCGGTGCCGTCGGTCGCCATGCAACGCCGGTAAACCCTGTCGAAAGGTTGGCGCAAGATGACCCTCACGCTCGCTCCCGCACTGCCGAACGCTACGACGGCGCCGACACGACGCGAGCTCGTCGGGCTTGACCCCGCCGAAATCGCCGCTGCGCTCGTTGAGACCGGTCTCGGCGACAAGGAGGCGCGCATGCGCGCCAAGCAGTTGTGGAACTGGATCTACGTCAACGGCATAACCGACTTCATGGCCATGACCAACATCGCCAAGCCCATGCGAGAGGCGCTTGCCGACGGTTTTGCCATCGCCCGGCCCGAGATCGTGTCTGAGCAGATTTCCTCCGACGGCACGCGCAAATGGCTGTTCCGCTTCCGCGAGGCCGACAGGCCCAATGCCTCGCCGGTCGATATCGAAACCGTCTATATCCCCGAAGAGGACCGCGGCACGCTCTGCGTTTCCTCGCAGGTCGGCTGCACCCTGACCTGCAGCTTCTGCCACACCGGTACCCAGCGCCTGGTGCGCAATCTTACCGCCGGCGAAATCCTTGCCCAGATCCTTGCCGCCCGCGACCGGCTCGGCGATTTCCCCGGCCTGTCCCGCCCTGTCGACGGCCTCGTGCCCGAGGGCGAGAGCCGCGCCATCACCAATATCGTCATGATGGGCATGGGCGAGCCGCTCTACAATTACGACAATGTCAAGAAGGCGCTGCTCATCGCCTCCTCCGGCGACGGCATCTCCTTGTCCAAGCGCCGTATTACCCTGTCAACCTCGGGCGTCGTGCCCTATATCGAGCCGGCCGGCCGCGAGATCGGCGTATCTCTCGCCATCTCGCTACACGCCGTGCGCAACGATTTGCGCAGCGAACTCGTGCCGATCAACAAGAAGTGGCCACTCGAGGAACTGATCGCCGCCTGCCGCGCCTATCCCGGCCTCAACAATGCTCGCCGCATCACCTTCGAATACGTGATGCTCAAGAGCATAAACGACAGCGACTCCGACGCCCGTGAGCTGGTGAGGCTCCTCGCCGGCATCCCGGCAAAGATCAACCTCATCCCGTTCAACCCCTGGCCCGGTTCGCCCTACGAATGCTCGGACTGGGACCGGATCGAGGGCTTTGCCGACATCGTCAACCGCGCCGGCTATGCCTCACCGGTCCGCACCCCGCGCGGCCGCGACATTTCGGCGGCCTGCGGTCAGCTGAAATCGGAAACCGAACGGCTGAGCAGGAAACAGCGCGAGGCGCTGGAAGGCGCCTGAGCCGAAGCCGCGTGCGCTGGGATGCCCGTCCAGAACGGCGACCGGCAAAGTGGCCTTGCTCCCCTACACGCGCGCGGGAATGGCCGCGGCATGGGGTGAGTCCTATTCCGGCCGGATCACGCCATTCTCGAAGCTGGCGGTGCCCGACACGGCAAGGACCGGCAGCAGGGCGGCGAAAATGCGGTCGAGCTCGGAATCAAGCAGATAGGGCGGATTCACCAGGATCATTCCCGATCCATAGAGCCGCGGCGGAGTCGAGGGCGCCCGCAGGCGGAATTCGGAGAAATGAATGTCCGGGATCGCCGTCTCGAACAGCGCCTCCTTGAAGCCGGCGACGCCGGCATCGTCCTTGAGCGGATACCAAAGAGCATAAACGCCCTGCGGGAAGATGCGATGCGCCTTGATGAGCGCCTGCACCATCCGGGCGAACTCACCCGCCTGCTCGAAGGGCGGATCGATGAGCACGAGGGCGCGGGTCTGCTTGGGCGGCAATTGCGCCGGCAGGGCCTGATAGCCGTCGACGCCGAGCACCTTGACCTGCGGATCGCCGGCAAACAGCGCCCGGAGCCCGGCATGCGCCTCCGGATTGAGTTCCATCGCCGTCAGCCTGTCCTCGGGACGCATCAGCATTTTGGCGAGCAGCGGCGAGCCGGGATAGGCCGACAGGATGTCGGCGGCGCCGAGGCCGCGCACCGCGCCGAGATAGGGGGCGATGAACTCGTCGATCTCCGGCGGCAGGTCGGCCTCGAGCAGGCGGGCGATGCCCTCGCGCCATTCCGGGTTCGTGTCCGCCGCCCGGCCGACAAGATCGTGGCGACCCGCCCCGGCATGGGTATCGATGACGCGGAAAGCCGACGGCTTGCGCCTGAGATAGGCGATCAGCCGGGCGAGGATGATGTGTTTGACGACATCGGCGAAATTGCCGGCATGAAAGGCGTGATCGTAGTTCATCCCAGTCTCATCGCCGGCCTTCGAGCAACAGGATGGTTGCCGCGAAACCGGCGAACACCGTCGCAAAGCTCCAGTTGAGGACCTTCTGCGCCCTCAATGAACGGGTCAGCACCCGCGCCACGCCGTCGGCGAGAAAGATGATGACCGTCACCACCGGCAGGGCGACCAGCACGAATTCGGCGCTGAGGAACAAAAGCTTCTGCGGCGCCGCCGGGTCGGCGGTCGACACGAATTGCGGCAGGAAGGTCACAAAAAACAGAATGATCTTGGGATTGGTCAGGTTGATGCCGACACCGGTCAGATAGCTTTCGAAAAGGCGCGGCGCCTTGCGCGGCTTTTTCGAAAGCGTGAGGCCGCCGCCCTGACGTACCGCCTGCACGGCGAGATAGAGCAAATAAAGCGCTCCGAGGATCTTGAGGACGAAAAAGGCTGTCGGCGCCGCGATCAGCAGCATCGACACGCCGAACGCCGCCAGGAGCGAATGGAAGAAGATGCCGGAAATCGCCCCGAACACGGCGGCGAAGCCATGGGCTCGCCCATGGTTGAGCGTGCGCGAGACGAACAGCGCCATGTCCGGCCCCGGCGAAATGGCGAGGACAAAACTGGCAAGGCCGAAGGCAAGGATGATGGCGAGGTCGGGAACGAAGTCGGGCATGATGGCGTCCGCAAGAATCGGCTGATCGCCAAGCCTATATCACGGCACGGGCAGTTCGAAGCTGCGTTTGATGGTCTCCATCGGCACATCGGTCTTGACGCTCTGCACGCTCGGAATGCGCGTCAGATAGTCGGCCTGGAAGCGCCAATAGGCGTGCAGGTCGGTGGTTACCACCCGCAGCAAGGCGTCGCATTCGCCCGTCGTCAGATAGCATTCCATGACCTCGGGATATTTCCTGACCGTCTCGGCGAACTTTTGCGTCATCTCGCCGTCCTGCGTCTTGAACCAGACGCGGACGAACACGGTCAGCCCGAGACCGAGTTCGGCGCCATTGAGGATCGTCGCATAGCGCTCGATGACGCCGGACTCCTCCAAGAGCCGCACCCGCCGCAGGCAGGGTGACGGCGATAGCCCGACCGCGTTGGCCAAATCGACATTGGACATTCGCGCGTCCTTCTGCAGACTGCGCAGGATGCGCCTGTCGATGGCATCGAGTGTTGTTGACATGAACGCGCACTCCATCGAGTGCTAATGGCAGAATGTGCCACAGAGTGCTCCGGAAGTGACGTTTCCGCAAGACTATTGCGTTGGCGTTGGCCTATCGTGTCGAAACGTCCAACCGGGAAAAACCTGCATGAGCACCGAGATCAAGAAAGTCGTTCTGGCCTATTCCGGGGGTCTGGATACCTCCATCATCCTGAAATGGCTGCGCAATACCTATGATTGCGAGGTGGTGACCTTCACCGCCGATCTCGGCCAAGGCCAGGAGCTCGAACCGGCCCGGCAGAAGGCGGAAATGCTCGGCGCCAAGGAAATCTACATCGAGGACATGCGCGAGGAATTCGTCTCCGACTTCGTCTTCCCGATGTTCCGCGCCAATGCCCAGTACGAAGGCGTCTACCTGCTCGGCACCTCGATCGCCCGGCCGCTCATTTCCAAGCGCCTGGTCGAGATCGCCCACGAGACCGGCGCCGACGCCATTTCCCACGGCGCTACCGGCAAGGGCAACGACCAGATCCGCTTCGAGCTCTCCGCCTATGCGCTCGATCCGGCCATCAAGATCATCGCGCCCTGGCGCGAATGGGACCTGCAATCGCGCACCAAACTCATCCAATATGCCGAGGTCAACCAGATTCCGGTTCCGAAGGACAAACGCGGCGAAGCGCCGTTCTCGGTCGACGCCAACCTGTTGCACACCTCTTCGGAGGGCAAGGTGCTCGAGAACCCCGCCGAGGAAGCGCCCGACTACGTCTATCAGCGCACCGTCGATCCGGTCGATGCGCCGGACACCCCCGAGACCATTTCCATCGGCTTCGAGAGAGGCGACGCCGTTTCCATCGACGGCAGGAAGCTGTCGCCGGCCACCCTTTTGACCGAACTGAACGAGTACGGCCGCAGGCACGGCGTCGGCCGGCTCGACCTCGTTGAAAACCGCTATGTCGGCATGAAGTCGCGCGGCGTTTACGAAACGCCGGGCGGCACGATTTTGCTCGCTGCTCATCGCGGCATGGAATCGATCACGCTCGACCGCGGCGCCGCCCATCTCAAGGACGAACTGATGCCGAAATACGCCGAGATGATCTACAACGGCTTCTGGTTCTCGCCCGAGCGCGAAATGCTGCAGGCGCTGATCGACAAGAGCCAGGAATATGTCAGCGGCGAGGTCCGCGTGAAGCTCTACAAGGGCATGGCAAGCGTATGCGGCCGCACCTCGCCTCATTCACTCTATTCCGAGGACCTCGTCACCTTCGAGGAAGGTTCCGGCACCTACGACCACCACGACGCCGAAGGCTTCATCCGGCTCAACGCCCTAAGGCTCAAGACCTGGGGCGCCCGCAACCGCCGGGCCGGGAATCCCTGATTTCATTCGAGCGCTCTGCCATGACGCCGCCCGGTGCCGCCGGGCGGCGTTCATCCATTGGTAAGCACAATTGCAGGCCGTTGGCGCCGGGAAGCCATCGTTAAGCTCCATTCCGCGAAAATGCCCCCGCAATACACCGGAAGCGCCCGGACTCCGTCTGGACCCGGAGCGGCGCATTCGTCACGAAAGAGAGCCGCGCAGCGACACGGCGCGCAGTCCTTCGGGAGGACCGCATGATGGGGACACCGATGCAATTGGCGCCGGACAACCAGAACAATCCTTTGGAATCGCTCGAGCGTGCCGCAACCGCGGGCGCCCCGACTTTGGCGATCGCGTATCTGAGCGCCTCCGGCCGCGTCGACTATGCCGCGCCCGATCCACTTGACGACCCGATTGGACGCGATCCGTCGAATCGAGGCCGACAGGATCAGCAGAACTATTTGTTGCGCATGGCCATCAACCAGATTCCGCAGGCCGTCGCCATGTTCAGCGCCGACGAGAAGCTGATCGTGTGCAACGATGCCTTCCGCGGCCTTTATGCCCTGCCCGCCCGCCTTTGTGCCGAGTCCGCCTCCTTTTGGGAAATTCTCGGCCAGGGTGCCGCGTTCGGCCTGGTTCCGGTCGACAGCCGGGGCACGGACTTCGCCAGAATCCGCGAGATCGTTAGGGCGGGCCGCGCCTGGCGCGGCATGATGCGGATTAGCGACGGCCGCATCATCAGCACCATACATGAGCCGCTGGATAATGGCGGCTGGATATCCATGCAGGAGGACGTGACAGAGCAACACCTCCGCGAGAAAGCGGAAATGGCGCAGCTGCGCGAGGCCGAAGCGGAGTCCATGCGCTTTAGCGCCGCTATCAACAACATGAACCAGGGCTTGGCGATGTTCGACGCGGCGCGAAAGCTCGTCGTGTGCAACCAGTCCTTCGCCCGCCTCTACAACCTGCCGCCGCAGATGATGCGGCCTGGGACGCCCTTCGCCGACATCTTCCGTCATCGCTACCATCTCGGCCTGACCGGCAGGGACGAGGATTTCCAGACCGGTTACGCCAATATCGGCGAGTTGATCGACAATCGTCGCGGCGCGAACGGTCCGGTGACCATGCGGACCGGCCAGGTCTTCATGGTCAGCCACCAGCCGCTTTCGGATGGCGGCTGGCTGTCGACGCACGAGGACGTCACCGAACAGCATCGCAATGCCGAGATCATCCGCTACCTGGCGCGGCACGACAGCCTGACCGGCCTCGCCAACCGCTCCACGTTCCTCGAGGCCATGACCGACGCGGAAGCGCGCATCGACGACGGCGACATACTTGCCGTCATTTGCCTCGACCTTGACCGGTTCAAGCAGGTCAACGACTCGCTCGGCCATGCCATCGGGGACGCCGTGCTGACCGGGGTGAGCGGGCGGCTTTTATCGGTGCTCGAAGGACACGGCCTGGTCGCCCGCCTCGGCGGCGACGAGTTCGCCGCCCTTGTCGGTCCGCTTGAATCGCCTGCTGAGGCGATGGAGATCGTCGAGATGCTGATGGAAAGGCTCGCCGAGCCGTTGACCGTCGGCAATTCCACCGTGTCCTGCGCCGCCTCCTGCGGCATCGCTTTGGCGCCGCAGCATGGGCACGACGCTCACACCCTGATGCGCTGCGCCGACCTGGCGCTCTATCGCGCCAAAGCCGATACCCCCGGCTCGTTCAGCCTGTTCGAGACGCGTATGGATGTCGCCCAGCGCCGCCGCCAGGCCATCGAGGCCGGTCTACGCACGGCGATCGGGAACACCAGCGTTTCCCTGATGTACCAGCCAATCATCGCGCTCGAGAGCGGCCGCGTTTGCTGTTGCGAGGCGCTGATGCGCTGGCGCAGCCCGGAACTCGGCATGGTCTCGCCTGCCGAATTTATCTCCGTGGCCGAGGAAACCGGCCAGATCCGGGACCTCGGCGTCTGGGCGCTGGAAACCGCCTGCATGGAAGCGACCGGCTGGCCCTGCCATGTCCGCGTCGCCGTCAACGTGTCGCCCGTCCAGTTCCACGGCCATGGCCTTGTCGGCGAGGTCAGGCGCGCCCTCGCCCTATCTGGCCTGGAGCCGTCTCGGCTCGAACTGGAAATCACCGAATCCCTGTTTCTGGCCGACGATGCCCACAATCTCGAAGTGCTGCACCAACTGCGCGAGCTCGGCGTGCGCGTGGCGCTCGACGATTTCGGTACGGGCTATTCCTCGCTCGCCTACATGCTGCGCTTCCCCTTCGACAAGGTGAAGATCGATCGCGCCATCGTCTCGACCATTGCCGAAAAGCCCGAGACCGTCGCCATGGTAACGGCAATTGTCGAGCTGTGCCGCGGTTTCAACATGCCAACGGTCGCCGAAGGCATCGAGACCGAGGAGCAACTGGAACAGGTCAGGGCGCATGGCTGCGACGAGGTGCAGGGCTACATCTTCAGCCCGCCCCTGCCGCAATCGGCCATCGGCGAATTGCTGCGTGGCAAGCAGATGCCCGCCATGACTGCCGTCTTGCAGCGCCACAGGGCCTAGGCTGCGGTGACAAATTAGGGATTCCCCTTGGCTGGCAAATCGGATTCAACACTGGCTTTTGGAGGCTGGTGTGGAAGGCGAGGTTTTGCGGGACGATCAGTGGGAGCGGCTGAGGGAGT
>Ga0180009_10000471_pt1 | contig 56255 bp, 53 predicted proteins | sample OS_PC_MetaG_FD_123537 | JGI IMG/M metagenome (GOLD analysis project Ga0180009, IMG submission 123537) | Groundwater microbial communities from the Aspo Hard Rock Laboratory (HRL) deep subsurface site, Sweden - OS_PC_MetaG | ecosystem: Environmental > Aquatic > Deep subsurface > Groundwater... | reverse complement strand
GCTCGTCAAGCTCGCCCGCCAGTGCCCGATAGCGCTCACCGATTGCCTCTTCGCCGCCCATACCCCTCTCTTCGACGAAGTGAGCTCTGCTCCTTTCTCTTGTTTCCTGACGGGCCCTTAGCGGCCGCGCGGATCTCGCTCAGCTCCTGCTGCACGGGCGACTCCACCTCGAAGACCTCCTGGGCCAGATCAGTGTTGCCCAAAATGGCCTGGAGCAGGTTGTTGAAGTCGTGGGCTATGCCGCCGGCGAGCAGGCCGACGGCTTCGAGCTTCTGGGACTATTGGGGCATGGACTGTAGGCGCAGGCGCTCCTCCTCGGCCTGCCTGTGTTCGGTAATGTTCCGCAAGACGGCACTGATGGCCGGCCTGCCCTGGTGAACGTAGGGGATGGCGGTGAACTCGATCGACAGGTGTGATCGCTACTTGCCGGAGGGGCATGCGCTGGGGCGGAAGGCGCAGCCGAGATAGGTCTTCCCAAGACCCGTGGCCCCGGTGATGATGACGTTGTGGTGGTGGCGCAGATAGCCGCCAGCCGCCAAGTCGACGAAGACATTGCGTATTTCGGCCGAACTGACCACCCGGTTCGGCCGTAGCTGACCGGGTGTTTCGGCAGAGACTGACCAGCGTGTTCGGCACGATGGCGCCGTGCCACATGTCCGGAGGCAGCTCGCCTCGCCACCAGGGTCGAGCGGGTGAGCGTCCGCTCGTCGATCACCTCGAGGAGGTCCCGCGCTTCGAGGAGGGAGAGCGGGGTGAGGCCGAAGTCGTCGAGGATGAGAAGCTCCGTCTTGGCGAGACGGTCCATGAAGGCCGGGTAGCTCCCGTCCCCCTTGGCCAGCGCCAGCTCGGTGAGGAGCGCCGAGAGACGGAAGTAGCGGGCCCTGAGATTCTGGCGACAGACGGCGTTCTCGAGCGCACAGGCCACGTAGGTCTTGCCCACCCCGGTGGCACCGAGGACGAGGAGGTTCTGGTGGTCGCGGACGAAGGCGCGGGTGGCGAGCGAACGCATGAGCGCCCGGTCAAGACCCCGGGCAGGCGAGTAGTCGAGATCTTCCGGGCAGGCGGGGAGCCGGAGCTTCGCCTCTCTGAGGAGTCTCTCGAGCACCCGGTTCCTCCGCCCGGTCCACTCCTCATCGACCAGGAGCCCCAGGTGCGCGCCGCCATCGAGGGGTTCGTGACCGCCTACAATCCGACCGCGGAGCCCTTCCAGTGGAGTAAGCGCGAGGTCAAGAACACACCCCTGAAGAAGAAGTACGCTGAGTTATGTAGGTAGGTATTAGTGCGGGTCCCCCGACAAGTCCCAGCGCGGGATCCGGGAGGGCTTTGAAGGAACGTTTCCTCGGATATATGTTTTGGTTGTGCTCAGGTCCTCGTTCGCCGAGAGCCCCTGTCAAGCAGCGCTTCAACTCTGTTAACCAACGCGGTTCGGAACGCCGCTAGGTCGGACACCTCCACACCAAGGAACAGAGGGAGCACCGCATCTTGCTGGGCGCCGGCTACAAAGATCAGGGCCTCGTGCTGCCGGCGAGCGACGTCCGACCGTGGGCCCCGAACCTACTGACCAGTGCTTTCATCTAGTGCGGCGTATCGCCTTGCCCACGGTGAGATTCCACGACTTGCGGCACGACCATATCACTCAGCTCCTACTCCGGGGCGTGCCTCTCAAGGTCGTCAGCGCGCGGGCCGGCCACGCGGGGATTGCGATCACGGCTGACCTGTACGACCACCTCCTGCCAGGAGCTGACGAACAGGCGGCCGCCAAGCTGGACGACGTTTACGCCTGGCAGGCTCCCGTGGGCGACGTCAAGTGGTGAGTCGTGCGGCAACTGCGCGGCACTTCGGTACCCTAAGAACATCTACAGATATGACTACCTGAGAAGAATTCCTGCAAATCAAGAGGCCGGAGAGGGGAGTCGAACCCCCACGGGTGGTTAGCCCAACGGTGTTTAAGACCGTTGCGTCTGCCGTTCCGCCACTCCGGCCCGAGCCTGCATTACTTTACCAGCCCAGGAGGCGATAGGCGCCTCTGCCGCCGCGCCCACAGCACGGCCGGAGCGCCCCCCGGCGGCCCGGCGACCCGGCACCCGTTCCGTCCCCGCTACCGCCCCGCCTCGAGAAGGATACCGTCGAGCATGTCTCGCTCCGAGACCGTAACCTCCGTCCACCCCAGGGCTTCCATGGCTCCGAGGAGCACTTCGCCTCCAGCCACGATGACCCCAGCCCGGCCCGGCTGTATGCAGGGCAGGGCGGCCCGCTCCTCCGGGTCGAGCGCCGCGAGGCGGTCGACCTGTCGGGCAAGCTCGGAGCGAGAGAAGCCGCGCAGGTGGATGACGGCAGGATCGTACGATCCCAATTCGAGGATCAGGCAGGCCAATGTGGTGATGGTTCCGGCGACGCCCACGAGCCGAGCATGCGTCCGCGAAGCGGCGCCCGGTTCCGGCGGCGCCAGAGGCCGGGGCGCGCCGAACCTGTCCGCGAACGGCTGGAAGGCTTCGCGCGCCGCAAGCCTGGCGGCGACCCGCTCTTCGGGTGTGGGAGGATCGCTGAGAAACCAGGCAGCCGTTCCCCGCACGCAGCCGAGGTCGAGACTCACGGCATCGACGGCAGGTGCGGCGTGGGCGGATGCAGCCGTTTCCTCTGTGGTGCGCCCGACCGTGGGCGGGCCGAGCGCGCCGCTCCGCTCCACGCCCCGCACCAACTCGGTGGACCCGCCGCCGACATCGATCACCACAGTGTCTTCGCCCGGTAGGTCCAAGGTCGCGCCGCGGTAGGAGAGCAGGGCTTCCTCGGGGCCGCTCGCCACGCGGGCGCGGATGCCGAGCTCCCTGCCAAGGCGGGCGATGAACTCCGGGCCATCGGATGCGTCACGCGAGGCGCTCGTTCCCACGAGGTCGATGATCTCCGCGCCCAGTTGGCGAGCCTCCTTCACGAAGCCGACGACCGCCTCGGCGGTGCGGCGCGCCGCATCCGGATCGAGCGGGCCTGTCCTCTCGAAGCCGGCGCCGAGTCTGGTGACCCGCGCTCTGCGCACCAATGTGCGAACGCAGACGGTGCCTCCAACGACACCCACCAGCAAACGCACTGAGTTCGTGCCCACGTCGATGGCCGCCCGAGGGGTGGGAGATCCCGGAAGAAACGAAGCGCACCGTGCGTCGCCGCACCACAGCGGGCCCACGTTCGAGAGTAGGCCGTCGAGATCACGGAGAGTCCCGTCGGCGGGGGGATCATGGCCAAGTGCGCCCGCGCGGGCGGCTACGAGAGTCGCGGCGTAGGCGTGGAGGCAGGTAGCCTTTTCTCCGCCGACCGGCCCACCGACGCCCCGATCCAGCACCGCCCCGTTGTCGACGCGGGCGACGTTCGGAACTCCGACCGCCAGCTCGTGCCTGCGCTCACGGCACCGTTGATCGACCTCGTCCAAGGAGGCGGCAAGCACCGGGTCATCGCGGAGCCGGCGCCGAAAGCGTTCCACGCCGCTTGCAGCCTCGGCGCGCGAGACCTCCTCGACCGCCGAGGGACAGGTGAGATAGAAGAGAGTGGGGAACGGGGCGTCGTCGTCTAGATACGGCGCCGTCTCGATCACGGCCGGCAACCCGAACGGGCAGACCGCCACCACGCGCCACGTGCCGCGGGGTATGCGCCCGAGTTGGCCACCCAGTACCGAACGGTGATCGTTGTCCTCCGCGGCCATAGGCTCACCGCCCAACGACGGCGTCAGTACAGACTGCGCAGGGAATCGAGCAGCTTCTCGAGGGGGCCGGGTTCTTCGGCGCTGGGGTCCTCGGCCGACGGCGAAGCCGTTTCGGGCGCCCCGGTAACGATGTACACGTCCTCACCGGGCCGTGCCAGGTTCAGCTCAGAACGGGCAAGCGCTTCGACATACGAATCGCGCTCGAGAAGGCCGATCTGAGAGATGACCGCCGCGTTCTCCTGCTCGAGCAGCGCGACCTGGGCTTCCATCTCCGCGTGCTCCCGCCGAACGTCTTGGAGATCGTTGAACGGCTTCACGCTGCCGTAGACGCCGAGAGCCACGATGACGACCAGAACGACCGCAAGCCACGGGGACATGATCCGCCCACGGCGATGGGAGCCGCGCTTCGCTGATGCGCGGGTGACCGGGCTCGGCGGAGCCGCGGTGCGGGCAGTCTGACGACGCCGACGGGTCTTGTCTGCTGCGACGCCTCCGCCGGCGCCTCTTTTCTTGTCGGCAGCCATTGAACGATTGTTCTCTCCGAGCGACGGCTTTCCTGCTACGAGTTCTATACCCGCTCCACCTTGATCACGTTCGTCGATCCAGGCACGTTGACCAGCGCGCCACAGGTCACCACCACCAGATCACCCGTCGTCACGAGCCCTGTGGTCCGCGCGGCGCGAAGCGCCACCCGGATTGTCTCGTCGGTATCCGAGGCCTCCGCGACCACCATGGGTACCACCCCCCACTCCAACGCCAGCTGGGAACGTACCCCCTCGGACGGAGTGGTTGCTATCACCGGTACGCCGGGGCGGTGCCTCGACACCTGTCGCGCCGTTGCCCCCGTGCGGGTGGGTGTGAGGATGGCCGCCGCGCCGAGGTCCGCCGCGAGAGCGCACGCGGCTCGACTGATGGCCTCCGTGGTATCGGGCGCCGCCAATTCGCCTCCGGCGCTCGGCCGGGAGCCCGCGCTCGGCCGGGGGGCCGAGGTCGGCAGAGAGCCCGCGCTCGCCGGGAAGCCCACGGCGCCCCGAGAGGCGCCGGCGGAAACCGCGCCCTCTACTGCGCCGAACAGATCCTCCTCCACCGTGGCCACGATACGGGCCATAGTGGCCACGCTCTCGACGGGGTACGCTCCCACAGCGGTCTCCCCCGATAGCATCACTGCCGTGGTGCCGTCGTACACGGCGTTGGCCACGTCGGAGGCCTCGGCGCGGGTCGGGGTGGGTGCCGCGGTCATGGATTCGAGCATCTGCGTGGCCGTGATCACCGCGCGTGCCCGAGCCGTGGCCCGGCGGATGATCGCCTTCTGCCAGCGCGGCACCTGCTCGGGCGGGATCTCAACGCCGAGGTCGCCGCGAGCCACCATCACCCCGTCGGACGCCTCGATGATCGCATCGATGTGCGCGAGCGCTTCGTGCTTCTCGATCTTGGCGATGATACGGGCGCCGCTGCCCAGCGACTGCAGGCGTTGGCGCAACTGATGTACATCCGCGGCCGAACGCACGAACGAGAGGGCCACGAGATCCACGCCACACTCAGCCCCGTACTCGATGTCGGCCACGTCTTTCTCAGTGAGCGACGGCACGTCGAGCGTGACACCCGGCACGTTCACCCCTTTGCGGTCTCGCACCACGCCGCCCACTTCGACCACACAGTGCACGGCCTCGCCATCCACGGCGACCACTCGCAGGCGCACCCGCCCATCGTCGATGAGGATCACAGTATCAGGGGCGAGCTGGCTCCCAAGTGTGGCCAAGGAGACACCCAGCCGCTCGGCTGTGCCGAGGGCGCCGTCGTCGGGCTGCAACCGCACAGACGCGCCCGCGACCAGCAGCGCCTCCCCGTCGGCCACGCGCCCTACGCGGATCTTCGGACCCTGCAGATCCTGGAGCACCGCCACGTTGCGGTCTAGGCGCGCAGCGACCGAACGCACCAGCTCTATCTGGCGCCCGTGATCGGCGCGCGTGCCGTGCGAGAAGTTCACCCGCGCCACATTCACGCCGGCCAACAGAAGGGCCTCGACGACCTCGGCGCTCTGCGAGGCGGGGCCGAGTGTAGCGACGATCCGCGTTCGGCGGAACGTCCGCCCGTCGCCGCCGGCGAGCCTTGGTCGAGCGGGATGGCGTCCGGTTCCGGCTTCTGCTCCGCTCACCCGCGCCTCACCCCCGGCGCAGGTTCGTGAAGGCCTTCATGCCGGGATAGACGGCCACCTCGCCCAGCTCGTCCTCTATGCGAAGGAGCTGGTTGTACTTCGCCGTGCGCTCACCGCGGGAAGGCGCGCCCGTCTTGATCTGTCCGGCGTTGGTGGCGACGGCGAGGTCGGCGATCGTGGAGTCCTCGGTCTCGCCGCTCCGGTGACTCACCACGGTGGTGTAGCCGGCCCGGTGGGCCATCATCATCGTGTCGAGGGTCTCGGACAGCGTACCGATCTGGTTCACCTTCACCAGGATGCTGTTGGCAACACCGAGCTCAATGCCCCGGCTGAGCCGCTGCGTGTTGGTTACAAAGAGATCGTCACCCACGAGCTGGATACGGGAACCCAGGGTGTCGGTGATGGCAGCCCACCCCTCCCAGTCTTCCTCGGCCATGCCGTCTTCGATGCTGATGATGGGATAGCGGTCGCACAGTTCGGCGTAGTAGCCGGCCATCTCTGCTGGGGTCAGCGCGCGGTCTTCTCCCGCGAGCACGTAGAGGCCGCGATCGACGTCGAAGAACTCCGTGGAAGCCGGGTCGAGCGCGATGAAGATCTCTTCGCCCGGGGTGTAGCCGGCCTTCTCCACCGCCTCGAGGATCACCTTGATGGCTTCTTCGTTGCTCGACAGATCGGGAGCGAAGCCGCCTTCGTCGCCCACTGCGGTGTTCAGTCCGCGGCTCGAGAGCACCTTCTTCAACGAGTGGAACACCTCCGCACCCATACGCAGGGCATCGGTAAACGTCTCAGCGCCCACCGGCATGCACATGAACTCCTGCAGGTCGACGTTGTTGTCGGCGTGGCTTCCGCCGTTGATGATGTTCATCATGGGGACCGGCAGCTGGTAGGCGTTCACGCCGCCGAGGTAGGTATAGAGGGGCATGCCCACCGCGGTCGCGGCCGCGCGTGCCACGGCGAGCGACGTGCCGAGCAGCGCGTTCGCGCCCAGGTTGCTCTTGTTCGGGGTGCCGTCGAGATCGAGCAGCAGCTGATCGATCTCGCGCTGGTCGAGGGCGTCGAGGCCCACCAGCGTGTCGGCGATGATCTCGTTCACGTTGGCGACCGCCCGCAGGACACTCTTGCCACCGTAGGCTTCGTCGCCGTCGCGCAGCTCCACAGCCTCGAACTGTCCCGTCGACGCACCGGAGGGCACGGCCGCGCGACCGCGGGCCCCGGAGGCCAACTCCACTTCCACCTCTACCGTGGGGTTGCCGCGCGAATCGAGTATCTGCCGTCCGTAGATGTCGAGGATCACCGTCAATGAACTCACGCTCCCTCTGCTCGTGGGCCGCGGTCGCCGCGCGTCGCGCCCTCTCTCCCGCCATCGACTTCATCCCGAGAAGACGGCTCTTCGGCCGGGCTCCCGGTGTTGGTCACTGCCTTCGCCTTCTGATAGTAGGTCTCTTGCGTCTCGAGGTCCATGCCCTCGAAGCGCGCGCCATCCGCACCGGCCATCTCGGCCGCCTGCTGCACGCGTTGCATGAAGCGACGAGCCGAGGCACGCAACTCGAGTTCCGGATCGACGGCGAGCTTCCTCGCCAGGTTGACCACCGAGAAGAGCAGGTCGCCCACTTCCGCCGCCACCCTGGGATCCGCCGGGGAGGCCCCCCGATGGTCGTCGGCCAGCGGTCGCCGGTCGCGGTCGGAAGAGGCGGTGAGCGCCTGCTCGAGCTCATCGGCTTCCTCGCGGATCTTGGCGAACACCTCCGCGGCCTCGCGCCAATCGAACCCCACCGTCGCCGCCCGCTGCTGCAGCTTCTGGGCGTAGAGAGCGGCCGACAACGCCTGTGGCACCTCGTGGAAGATCCCCTCGCGGCCCTCGGTGTGGCGCTTGATGTCGTCCCAGGTGCGGCGCACCTCGGCAGGCGTGTCCGCGTGGGCGTCGGCGAAGATGTGCGGGTGGCGCCTCACCAGTTTCTCGCGGATACCGGCCGCCACCTGCCCAAGGTCGTACCACCCGGCCTCCTCGGCCACCTGAGCAAGGAAGTACACCTGGAAGAGCAGGTCACCGAGTTCGCCCCGCACATCGGAGTGCCGCGGATCGTCGACCGGCGGCGCCGCGCCCAGGGAGCGGACGGCGTCGATCAGTTCGTAGGTCTCTTCCAGCGTGTAGGCGACGATGTCGGGCTGTGCCTGAGCCCGATCCCAGGGACACTCGCGGCGAAGCTTGGCGGTGAGGTCGTAGAGTGCGGCCAACTCTTCGATGACCGCCGCCCGCCGCGGAGGAGCGGCACCTTCTTCCTGCCCAGCTTCCGCCATCACACCTCCCTCAAAGGCCGGTGCGACCACGCAGTCCCGCGGGATTGCGAGATCACCCGCCGACCCCGCCGATGGCTGTTGTGGCGCTGTGGATCCCAGCCCTACTGCTTGGTCGTGGTGGTCTCACCCGCGGTCGTCGGGGTCGCGCCGGCCGCGGTCGTGGTCGTGGCACCCGCGGCGGTCGTGGTGGTGGTCTCCTTGATGTACTGCTCGGCGACTTGCACCCCGGCGGTCTCTTTCGCCGCAGCCAGCCATTCATCCCACGTGACCAGTTTCGCCTCATCCAACAGGGTCGACTGTATCTTGCCGCGGACTTCGTCCAGGGTCAGCAGTCGTTCCTCGTTGACCGACTCCACCTTGATCAGGTGGTAGCCGAACTGGGTCTTCACCGGCTGGGAGACCTCGCCGGCCTCCATCGAGAAGACAGACTCCTCGAACGCGGGCACCATCACACCCCGCGCCACCTGCCCGAGGTCGCCGCCCTGCTCTTTGGAACCGAGATCTTCCGAGACCTCGCGGGCCACAGTGGCGAAGTCTTCGCCGTCGAACAGACGCTTCCGGGCCGCCTCGGCCTCAGCGAAAGCCGCCTGCCACTCCTCGTCGGTGAACTCGGCCTCGGGGTCGACGGCGTCGCCCGGAGCGAAGAGCATGTGACGGGCTGTCCTGGTCTCAGATTCGCTGAAGAGCGCTTGATTCTCCTCGTAGTACGCGGCGATCTCCTCGTCGGCGATCACGAGGTCTGTCGTGACGGCCTCCACCGCGGCATCGAGCATTTCCCTCTCGCGGAGGCTGCTGTTCAACTGGTCGAGGGTGAGATTCTGCTCCGCGAGGGCCGCGTTGAACGCCTCCTCGTCGCCGCCGAACATGACCTTGATCTCGTCCAGCTTGGTCTGGAGGTACTCGTCGGTGATGTCCACCCCGAGCGCCGTCGAATTCTGGGTGACCACTTCGAGCGTGACGAGGTAGTCGAGCACGTCATTGACGAACTTCGTGTACTCCTCCGGATTCTCCTTGGCATCGGGCACGAGGTCCGGGTTCTGAGCCTGGATCTCAGCGGCCCGCGCCTCGAGCGCCTCTATGGTGATGACCGTGTCGCCGATCTGTGCGGCCACATCTTTGGGCAGGTCGCCCCCACTGCACCCCAGCGCCGCCACCACCAGAACCAGCATGACGATGGTGGCGACTATCCTCTTGGTCACGATTCGACTCTCCTCTTGTCTCAAATGGAGTTCAAAGCCGGCGGCTTCTTGACGCCAGCGGGTCGGTCAGATCTCTGGTCGGAGACCCAGTCAGGTGGCCTCAGAGGCCGCCCCCGACCAGATGGGCAGTATATCACCGAGCACACCCTCGACCGCCTCACGCACCGAGCGCGCGTCGCTTCGAAGCCCGAGACTGAGCTCCCCGCGCGTGGGTGAATATACGTAGCGTCGGTCGCGGGCCAATAGCCTCTCGCGACCTCCCGGGGGAAGCGAAAGGCCCGTCATCGTGAGCTTGTGCCGGCGAACAGAGAGTGTGAAGACGCCGAGCTTCTGCAGAGTGTCGCGCACCTCCCCCAGGAAGATGAGGTTGTCCACTGGTTCCGGCACGTCCCCGAACCTGTCGCCCAGCTCCTCGCGCAACTCGGCGAGGGCCTCACGACCTTCGGTGATCGCTATCCGTCGGTGCAGATCGACCTTCGCGGCTTCGTAGGGGATATACGACGAAGGCACGTATGCGTCCACCCCCACGTCGATCCGCGGCGCCGTCGCGGCGCGGGTCTCCCGGCCCTCCAAGGCGTCCACGGTCTCCTGGAGCATCGAGAGGTAGAGCTCGAAACCCACAGCCGCGACGTGACCCGACTGCTCGCCGCCCAGTAGGTCTCCGGCGCCACGGATTTCCAGGTCACGCATTGCGATCTTGAAGCCGGATCCAAGTTCGGTGTAGTCCGCGAGGGTGGAGAGGCGGGCGCGGGCCTCCTCGGTGAGCGCCTCCTCGTCGGGGTGGAAGAGGAAGGCGTGCGCCACCCGGGCCGAGCGCCCGATGCGTCCGCGGATCTGATACAGCTGCGAGAGCCCCAGCAGGTCGGCGCGTTCCACCACGAGCGTGTTCGCGTTCGGTATGTCGAGTCCGCTCTCTATGATCGTGGTGCTCACCAGCACGTCGTAGTCCCCCCGAAGGAAGTCGAGCATGACGCGCTCCAGGGCCGCCTCAGGCATCTGACCATGGGCGACGCCGAACCGAACCTGCGGCATGAGTTCCGCCAGCCGCCCAGCGGCACGTTCGATGGTATCCACCCGGTTGTGCAGGTAGAAGACCTGCCCGCCCCGGCCCACCTCACGCTCGACCGCCCTTCGGACCATCTGCTCGTCGTAGATGCCGACGTATGTCTGGATGGGATGACGGTCGCGAGGCGGCGTCTCGATCACCGAGATGTCCCTCACTCCGGAAAGGGACATGTGGAGCGTGCGCGGTATGGGCGTGGCGGAGAGGGTGAGAGCGTCCACCTTGAGCTTGATCGTGCGCAGCGCCTCCTTCTGGGCGACGCCGAAGCGTTGCTCTTCATCCACGATCACCAGCCCCAGGTCCTTCGGCTGCACATCGGCGGAAAGGAGTCGGTGGGTGCCGATAAGTACGTCGACAGACCCGGTCTTGAACTCGTTCAGGATGCGGCGCTGCTCTTTCGGCGACCGGAAGCGAGACACCATCTCCACACGCACCGGGAACTCACCCATGCGTTCGCGGAACGTGCCGTAGTGCTGCTGCGCGAGGATCGTGGTGGGCACGAGCACGAGCACCTGCTTGCTGTCCATGGCCGCCTTGAACGCCGCCCGCAGGGCGACCTCGGTCTTACCGTAGCCCACGTCGCCGCAGATCAGGCGGTCCATGGGTTGCGGCCGCTCCATGTCGTCTTTCACCTCGTCGATGGTACGCCGCTGGTCGATGGTCTCGACGTGGGGGAAGGCCACCTCGAAGCGACGTTGCCAGTCGCCGTCTTCGGGGAACTCGTGCCCCGGAGTCGTCTGACGCAGCGCGTAGAGCCTGAGCAGCTCCGCGGCCATCTCCCTGACCGCGGCCCGTGCCCGAGTCTTCAGATGCGACCACGCCTTACCGCCGAGCTTCGAGAGCGTAGGAGGCGTGGCGTCGGCGCCGACGTAGCGCCCCACCTTGCCGATCTGATCGTGCGGCAGGTAGAGCATGTCGGAGTCGCGGAACACCAGGTCGAGGTAGTCGCGCGTGACGCCCGCGACCGTCTTCGTGGAGATACCCTCGAAACGCCCTACTCCGTGATCCTCGTGCACCACGAAGTCGCCCTTGCGCAGATCGCGGAAGCTCGAGAGGGCGGCCCCCACCGAGAGGCGCTTCGGACCCGTTGCCTTTCGCCGGCGAGGGAACAGCAGGGTGTCGGTGAGCAGAGCGAGATGGGCGTCGGGAAGCACGAAATGGCGGCGGTGCGGCACCCCCAGATACGAGATGCCGGGATCGCCGGGAATCTGTCCCGCGGCCGCCTGCCTGCCCGACGCACGCTTCAGTATGAATGTCGCCCGCTCTGCCTCGGCCCGCGACTCGAAGGCCACCACGACCCGAAAACCCTCACCTGCGAGTCGCTCGAGAGCCTTCTCGGCATCCGGAAGACTGGCGATAGGCATCTCGCCGCTGGTCGCACGGATGGTGAGGGCTGCCGCGCCCTCGGGAGCGCTTTCCCGCCCGGCGTCCCCGCGGCGGCGGATGGTCAGGGGCAGATGAGTCTCGAGGGCGGCGCGCACCTCCTCCCAGGTGAGGTAACAGTCGCGGGCGCGCCGTCCTCCGTACTCCCCGCACCCAGACGCGGTGCCCGCCCCGTTCCCGGCAACGTCGTCGAGGTCCGCGACGAACGCTTCGACCCGACCCTCTATCCGCGCCGGGTCGAGCAGCAGCACCCGCGCCTTCGCTGGGAGGAGTTCGTGCACGGGTCGCGACTCGGCGGTGGCGTCTTCCTCGGCGGCCACCACCCGCACCTCATCGAGCGAGGCCAACGATCGTTGGGAGTACACCGAGAAGCTGCGGATGCTCTCCACGTCGTCGCCCCAGAACTCCACCCGCACCGGCGCGGACTCCGTGGTGGGGAAGATATCGACCAAGCCGCCCCTCACCGAGAACTCACCGGGATCCTCGACCTGGTCGACCCTCTGGTAGCCGAGGTCGACGAGCGCACCGGCGAGGTCATCGAAGCGAGTGTGCTCGCCCACCTTCATCACAAGAGGCGGGGCCACCGGCGGGAGCGCGCGCTCCATGAGGGTCGCCGCCTCGGCCACTACCACCGTGGGGCCGGCCAGGGCTCCCAGGGCGAGCGAGCGGTTCCCCACCACGCGGGGCGGTACGACGCCCTCCGACCCGTACCACACGCCGCGGCTCGGCAGCAGCAGCACCCGGTGGCGGGGCAGGTGGAGGCTCAGCTCCCGAGCCGCCTCCTCAGCGAGATCCTGCCCGCCCGTGACGACCAAGCAGGTGTCTCCACGCCATGCCGGCGCGGCCAACACGGTCGCCGCCACGTACTCGTGCACGAACGAAGGAGCCTCGACGGCGGCCGGTTCACTGGAAGCACGTTCAAGGAGAGCCTTGAAGTCGGGCGTCCTTGCTAGGAATGAGGTGAGATCGGACATGCTACAAGCTCTCGATCGGCTCAGTCGCCGTCGGGAGCGGCGTCGGCGGGAGGCACAGCGTCGGCTCCCCTGGGGCGACCCGAGGCGGCCGATTCGGCGCTGTCGGAGCCTCCGGCTCGTACCCAGGCTTCGACCGCGTCCGCCGCCGCCCCGACCAGAAGGAGCACTTCCTCACGCGGTTCGGAGAAATCGCTCAACACGAAGTCCGCGAGTGAGATCCGGCTGGAGGTCGGGCGCCCCACCCCCACCCGCGCACGCCAGTATCCCCGAGTGCCCAGACGCTCTTCCATGCTGCGCAGGCCGTTGTGGCCGCCCAGACCGCCGCCCTCTTTCAGACGCACTTCTCCGAACGGGAGCTCCGCGTCGTCGTGCACGGCCAAGATGCTCTCCGGCGACACACGATGGTATCGCGCCGCCTCAGCTGCGGCCTGCCCGGATCGGTTCATGAAGGTGAGCGGCAGAAGCACGGCCACTCGCTCGCCCGCCATCTGTCCGTCGCCGAACAGGCCCTGGAAGCGGGTGCGGAACGCCGGCCACCCGTTGCGGAGGCGCAGCTCTTCTCCCACCATGAAGCCGACGTTGTGTCTGTTGCGCTGATACTCGGCACCCGGGTTCCCGAGAGCCACAACTAGGAACATGCACACCTACCCGGAAGAAAGGCCGGGGGCCGAGGCGCCGCATCGGCGCACCCGGAACCCCCGGCTCCAGAGACTGGACGATGGACGGCGGTTACTTCTCTTCTGCCGGAGCGTCCCCTTCAGAGGCTGTCGCGCCTTCAGCGGTCTCGCCCTCTTCGCCCTCGAGGCCCTCTTCACCCTCTACTTCTTCCACGACCTCAAGGCGCGGAGGATGCACAGACACTATCGTGGTCTCGGGATCGTCCAGGATCGTCACGCCCTCGGGCGCCGTGAGATCAGACACCCGCAGGTTGTCGCCGATATTCAGGGCGCTCACATCGAGCTCGAGATGTGCGGGCACGGCGGTGGGCAGAGCCCGCACCGTGACCTCCCAGAGCGAGTGATCGAGCACGCCCTCCTCTTGAGCTCCCGCAGGGATGCCGACGAGCTCGACGCGAACCGAGGCCTCGATCTCCTGCTTCAGATCGACCTCGTGAAGGTCGAGGTGAAGAAGTACGTTGCGGGTCGGGTGGCGCTGGAACTCCTTGACCACTGCGAAGTGCTTCTTGCGGCTCTTCTCTCCCTCATACTCAAGCTCGAGTACGACGTTCGAGCCGCCGCCGACCGCGCCCTTGAGGGCGGCTGCGTCGATGCTCAGGGAGACCGCTTCCTGCCCCTTCGCGTAGATCACGGCGGGAACAGACCCCGCGGCCCGCAGGCGGCGGTTCGGCCCCTTGCCTACTTCTTCTCGGGGCCGGACGGTCAACTTCACTGTTTCCATGTGTTTCTCCTGGTACTCGGGTCTCGCCGCGGCTAGAAGAGCTGGTTCTCGCCCTGGAAGAGGGCGCTCACCGACTCGTCGGCGAAGACGTTGTGGATGGTATCAGCCAAGATGCCCGCACTGGACAGCACCACGATCTTGTCGCGGTGGGCGTCACTGCGCAGCGGGATAGTATCGCTTACTACCAGCTCCTTGAGCGGGGAGTCGGCGATGCGGTCGTACGCGGGACCCGACAGCACAGGGTGGGTGGCCGCGGCATACACCGCGGTGGCGCCGCGATCGAGCAACGCCTCGGCGCCCTTGCATAGCGTGCCGGCGGTGTCGATGATGTCGTCGACGATGATGGCCGTCTTGCCGGCCACGTCGCCTATCACGTGCATCACCTTTGACTCGTTGTGTTCCGGGCGGAGTTTCGTAAGGACGGCCAGCGAGGCCCCTACGCGGTCGCCGAAGCGCTTCGCCATCTTGAGCCCGCCCGCGTCGGGCGACGCGACCACCACGTCGTCCAGCCCTTTGAAGCGGAAGTAGTCGGCCAGCATGGGGATCGCAGTCATATGATCCACCGGGATGCTGAAGAACCCCTGCATCTGCCCGGCGTGAAGATCCATGGTAAGCACCCGGTCGACCCCCGCGGCGACCAACAGGTCGGCGACGAGGCGCCCCGTGATCGGCTCGCGAGGCTGGCTCTTCTTGTCCTGCCGGGAATAGCCGTACCAGGGCACCACGGCGGTGATGCGATGCGCCGAGGCCAACTTCGCGGCCTGGATCATGATGAGGAGTTCCATGAGATTCTCGTTCACCGGCCGGCACGTCGGCTGGACGATGAAGACATCGGCCCCGCGCACGCTCTCCCCGTACTTGACATAGATCTCGCCGTCGGCGAAGGTCTTGGTGAGCACGGATCCGAGTCGTATGCCCAGCTTCTCCGCGATCCTCTCGCTGAGTTCGGGGTTGCCGCGGCCCGAGAACAGCATCAGCGACCGGTACGTAGCCCGGCGGACGGTGGCCTGGATGGCAGGCCCGTCAGTCATCTGACCCTCCCTGGTCTTCCGGGATCTCCCCCGGTCCGCCCATGTCCGCACCCTTACGTGGGACGGATGCATCCGTCCCTGCTGCTCCCGCGCGCAGGGCTCTCGCGCGTGCGGCGTAGTCGAGGATGTTGTGCTGACGCGCCCGGGCGATGCCCAAGGCGCCGGCAGGCACGTCTTTCGTCACCACCGACCCTGCGCCTGTCGTCGCCCCATCCGCCACCGTCACCGGGGCCACGAACACAGTGTCGGAACCCGTTCGCACGTTATCACCGATGACGGTGCGGTGCTTCTCACGGCCGTCGAAATTGGCTGTGATGTTGCCGGCGCCGATATTCGTGCCCTTGCCGATGGTCGTGTCGCCGATATAGCTCAGGTGCGGCACCTTGCTGCCGGGCCCTACCCGGCTCTTCTTAATCTCGACGAAAGCGCCGGCCTTGGCACCGTCTGCGAGGTGAGCTTCCGGGCGCAAATAGGTGAACGGACCCACCTGGACACCCGCTTCGAGTACTGCTCCATCGGTGTACGAGTGGCGCACACGGCAATCCGCACCGACCCGCGTGTCCACCAGAGTCGAGCTGGGGCCGATCTCGCTTCGGGCCGCGATGTGCGTCGCCCCGCGTAGACACGTGAAGGGCAGTAGTCGCACGTCGGGCTCGAGAGTGACGGTGGCGTCGATGTGCGTAGACGCGGGATCCTCGATAGTCACTCCGGCCAGCATCCAGTCCACGCATATGCGCATCCGCATGTGCTCCTGGGCCTCCGCGAGCTCCACGCGGGTGTTCACACCGAGGGCAACCCGGTGATCTTCCACGGGCACCGCCACGACCTTCTGGTCGAGTTCGCGGAGCCCCGCTACCACGTCGGTGAGGTACACCTCGCCCTGCTCATTCGCCGCGTCTTGGCGCGAGAGCAGATCGACTGAGAGGCGGGCGGGAAGCACGAACGCTCCCACGTTGACCTCGCCGATAGACAGCTCCTCGACGGAAGCGTCGCGATGCTCGACGATGCGGAGCACCGTGCCGTCAGCGCCACGCACCACGCGGCCGTACCCGGAGGGGTCGGGAGGGCACATGGTAAGAACGGCGGCCGCGGCCTCCTCCGACAGGTACGCCTGCATGAGCGACTGGAAGACAGCCGACGTGAGGAGCGGCGTGTCACCCGGAACCACCAGCACCGGACCGTCGCCGAGGCAGCGGTCGGCGGCGAGTAGTGCGTCGCCGGTGCCGCGCTGCGTCCCCTGTACGGCCACTGTGCAGCTCTCCGGCAGGACAGCACGGACGTCGTCCCGCCCGGGGCCGAGCACCACGATCACCCGGGAGACACCGGCGCCCTCAAGGGCATGGATCACGTGGGTGACGAGCGGCGACCCGCAGACGGGGTGCAGCACTTTGGGCAGCGAGGAGCGCATCCTCGTGCCAAGGCCGGCTGCGAGGACGACAGCAGTATCGATCGAACTACTCACTTCGATGTGCGCCCCCGATAGGCTGACCACAGCCGCGGACCAGACCCGGGTGTGACGGTTTCGAGTCTACCCGTACTCCCGCCCGCATGGAACACGCCACGGGAATACGAAAGGCGAGAAAGAGATAGAAGCTGGGGCGGCAGGATTCGAACCTACGCATCACGGGACCAAAACCCGTTGCCTTACCGCTTGGCTACGCCCCATCGCTCCCGCGCTCGGCGCAAAGGGCTCGAGGCCCGGACCGGCCGGGGAAGTATAGGCAGAGGGTCGCACGCTGTCAAGGACCGGGGACAGCACGGACTCCTCCCCACACAGGCGACGCTTCATGCCCTTTTCGGCGCATCCTCTCGGCGGTTCGCTCAGCGCCGGCCCACGACTCGCAGACGGCGAACAGCGTCGGGCCGGAACCGCTCATGAGCGATCCAAGCACCCCCTCGCCGAGGAGCGCGTCCTTCGACCGCGTTAGATGGGGCACCAAGCCGAAGCCGGCAGGCTCCAGGTCGTTCGCGAGCAACTCGGCGACTCCGCGTACGATCTCGGCGCTCTCACGCCCGGCCACCCACTGGTGCGAGAGGTCGCGCCACGCGGCTTCGTTCTCGCGCCTCCTTGTCTCGAACATCTGGTTGTCCTCAGCGGGCCCATTCCCGTCGAACGCGCGATACACCTCGGCGGTGGAGAGCTCTTCCCGCGGGAGGAGGAACACCAGCGGCATCTCCGGCAGCGACAGCGGCTCGAGAGCATCGCCCGCGCCCGCGGCGAGTGAAGTGTGCGGAGCGAGAAAGAAGGGCACGTCTGCGCCCAGGTCGCGCGCCGCGGCCTGCAGCGCCTTCTCATCGAGGCGCGGCCCGCCCAGATGGGCCACGAGCCTGGCGGCGGTACGAAGCGCCAGCGCGGCATCGGACGATCCGCCGCCGAGGCCGGCGCCCGTCGGGATGCCCTTCATGACCGTGACGCTGCCCGTGAACAGCCAGCCGGTAAGCGCCTCCACCGTCCGGAGCGCCTTCGAGACGAGGTTCGACTCACTCGGGATGCCGTCGCACTCCACATGGAACCGAGACTCGCCGGGAGCGCTGCCGGGCGCCGCGTCGAGGGTGAATTCCAGACGATCGGAGAGGTCCACCGGCATGAACACGGTCGACAGAGGATGGTAGCCGTCGGGGCGGGGTGGCCCCACGAGAAGACTCAGATTGATCTTGGCGGGCGCCCGAAGGATGACGCTGCCGCTCAGCGCGGTCATCTCAGCAACTGGATGGCGCTGATGCGCCAAGGGTAGGGCTCCGCGTCTGTGCGCACCAGGTGTATCTCGACGACGCCCACGTCGGCGACGGCGAACAGGCCCTCCTTGCGTTCGAACACGAACGAGAAAGTAGCCGAGTCTCCAGAGACCTCCTTGCGCACTTCCAACGTGCCCGGCCCCGGCTTGTTGAAGCCGAGATCCGCGGCCTTCGCGGCCAAGTAGAGCTGGTAGTTGCCCTGCTCCGACTCGGCGCTGCCCAGGTACTCCTCCGTGGTGAACGAGGAGTGAAGAGCCGCGAAGTCGGTCTCGTCGAGCTTGGCGTCGCCCACGGCCGCGCCCAATGCTCCCACCGTGAGGTCCGGGGGGTCTTCGGCGGCGCAGCCGACACCCACAACCAGCACGACGAGCAACGCCGTCGCGACCACCGCGCAGCGCGACAGCCACCGCACCCATTCCCTACGGGCAGGCCGCCCTTGCTCGTTCAACCACGCCATATCCTGGGCACTCCTATCGTCAGCCGGACCCGGCCCGACCACTGCGGCCGGGGGTCTCATTGTATCGGTCATCTAGTCCGAACTCCATCAGACCCCGGGCCAGAGCCACGAAGCCGTGCGGCTCCACCGCCTCCGCCCTCGCCTGGGTGGGCACCCCCGCCAGCCGGAACACGTCACCCAGCGCCTCCTTCGGCACGCCGAGACTCGCCGAGAGGGCGTTCACGGCCAACTTCCTCCGCTGCGAGAACGCCCCCTCCACTACCGCCCGCATCAGGGTGGGCCGCTCGGTCACCAATGGGTCGATGGGAGAGCGGTCGAGGGTCACAAGACTCGAGTCCACGTTGGGCTGCGGATGGAAGATCGTGCGAGAGAGGGCCCGCACTTCGACGATTCGCGCGTGCAGCTGGACCCACACCGAAAGGGACCCGTAGTCCTTGCCACCCGACGAGGCCGCAAGCCGATGGGCCACCTCCTTCTGCATCATGACGCAGTACCGTCGCACCGAGGGAAGTCGTTCGAGCGCCTCACCGAGGAACGGTGCGGCCACCGAGTAGGGCAGATTGCTCGCGCATATCGTGGGGAGCGGTTCGAGCGATTCGAGGGGCACCTTCATGATGTCGCGGTACTGAAGGAGAACGCGCTCTGCGACCTCCGTGTCGGATAGCGTGGCCTCAAGCGCGGGAGCCAGAGATCGGTCGATCTCGAAGGCGTGCACGCGCGCTACGACCTCGGCCAGAGCCCGGGTCAGAATGCCCAACCCCGCCCCCACTTCGATGGCCACATCCGCGGGGAGCGGCGCCAGGCGCTGGAGGATCACTCCGATGATGTTGTCATCGACGAGGAAGTTCTGCCCCAGGCTGCGTTTCGGGACGACACCGAACTCGACCAGCCGGGCGAGCGACACCTGCCGCGGGGTACGTTCGGCGCTCACTCCCTCAGCTCGATATGAGACGCCCTCAACTCGATACGAGGGTAGGCTCGAGCCACGTTCCCGGCCACAAGGTCGGCCAACTGGTCGAGCAGAAGCCCCAGCTCCTGCGCGAGGAGGCGATAGGTGTGCGGCACCAGAGCGGGTGAGTTCGGGCGCCCCCGCAACGGTTCGGGGGCCAGATAGGGGGCGTCGGTCTCAACGAGGATGCGGTCCCGGGGAGCTGCGGCGGCGGCCGCACGCAGGCGCGGGGCGTTCTTGTAGGTGACGTTCCCCGCGAAGCTCAGGTAGTAGCCCCGTTCGATCACCAGATCCACGTGGTCCACCGCAGAGAAGCAGTGCAAGACCACCGTGAGATCCGGCGCATGGGCGGCCAACAACTCGAACGTGCGTGTCTCGGCTTCGCGCGTGTGCACCACGACGGGAAGACCGGCGGCGCGCGCGATCTCCAGATGCCGCACGAAAGTGTGCTCCTGGCGGTCGCGGGGCGAACGATCGCGGTAGAAGTCGAGACCTGTCTCCCCCACCGCGACCACCACCGGCGACCGAGCGAGTTCCTCTATCGAGGCCAGACTCAGGTCGTCGGCCTCCGCGGCGTCGTGAGGATGGAAACCGACTGTGGCCCAGACATCGTCGTACGACTCGGCAAGGTCTACCGCCAGACGCGAGGAAGCCACGTCGGTGCCGGACTGCACGATAGCGCCCACACCCGCTTCGCGGGCCGCGAACACCAATTCCGCGACATCCGCGCGGCAGTGGTCCAGATGGGTGTGACCGTCTACGAACAGAGCGCGCTCCTCGTGGTCGTAGACGCTACTCGGCGATCTCTATGCGGGGGAAGAGCGGCGCGCCGGCGACCAGGGTGGCGCCGGGCTCGAGCCGGCCCCACGAAGCCTCCTGCCAGGCGAAGTCGGCGATCTCCGCAGTCTGCCCCACTCGGCTCATGATCTCGCGGCTCGTGCCGGGCATGTATGCGTGCAGAAGCACCGCCAACACCCGAAGACCCTCGGCGAGATCGTAGAGGGTGCCGTCGAGCGCCGCGTCCTCTCCGGCCTTTGCGAGCTTCCAAGGCGCCTGCTCCTCGACGTACCGGTTGAGCCGACGCACGAACTCCCATATCGCCTCGAGGGCTCCGGTCAGTTCCATCTCCTCGAGCCGCGACTTCGCGGTCGCCTCGGCGGCGGCCGCGTCGGCGACCAGAGGCGAGGAATCGGGAGTGCGCCCCGCCGGCGCGGGCACGGCGCCGCCGCGATACTTCACGATCATCGACACCGACCGCGAGAGCAGATTGCCGAGGTCGTTGGCCAATTCGGCGTTGTATCGCGCCCTGAAACTGTCCTCGCCCACCATGCCGTCCTGCCCGAAGTTCACCTCGCGGAAGCAGTAGAAGCGGAAGGGGTCGGGACCATACTCCTCGATCAGCGGGAAGGGGTCCATCACGTTCCCCCGGGTCTTCGACATCTTCTCTCCGCCAAGCTTCAAGTAGCCGTGGATGAAGAGGTGTTCGGGCAATTCGTAGCCTGCCGAGAGGAGCAGGGCGGGCCATATGATGCCGTGGAACTTGAGGATGTCCTGAGCCATCATGTGGTAGGTCGCGGGCCAGAAGCGGGACACAAGATCGTCGCCGGGAGCGTAGTGCAGCGCGCTCAGGTAGTTGATGAGGGCGTCGACCCACACGTAGATCACCTGAGAATGGTCCCACGGTACGGGGATGCCCCACTTCAACGTGGCACGCGAGATCGAGATGTCGTCGAGACCCTGGTCGATGAACGAGAGCGCCTCGTTGTAGCGATGGCGGGGCTTGACGAAGTCGGGGTTCGCCCGGTAGTGCTGCGCCAATCTGTCCTGGTACGCCGAGAGCCGGAAGAAGTGGTTCTTCTCCTCCATGAAGGACGGCGCGGTGCCGTGGTCGGGGCACAGGCCGTCTACCAGGTTCTCCTCGATGTAGTACGCCTCGCACGCAGAGCAGTACAGGCCGGAGTAGGAGCCCTCGAAGATGTCTCCGTTCTCGCGACAGCGCTCAACGAAGCGCTGCACGAAGGCCTCGTGCTCGGCGTCGGTGGTGCGGATGAAGAAGTCGTTGGTGGCGTCGACCTTCCGCACCACCTCCTTGAACTTGCCCACCATCTCGTCTGCGTGTTGCCGTGGGGTGACACCGCGGGCCGTCGCAGCCTGCTCCACCTTGTTTCCGTGCTCGTCTGTGCCGGTGAGGAAGAACACCTCGTCGCCCAGCTGCCTGTGGAAGCGGGCGACCACGTCGGCGGCCGTGGTGGTGTAAGCGTGGCCGATGTGCGGCGCGTCGTTCACGTAGTAGATCGGAGTGGTCACGTAGAACTTGCCCATGTTCGGAGGTCGGCTCCCGTGTGCGAGGTGTGCGCGGCACCGGCCGGCGCCGCAGTGCGGCCGGCCGCCCGCTGAGGCGGTCTCGTAGCAGGCGAGGCGCGGCTATTCTACCAGAAAGCTGCCTCTCACCCGCCGGCGCGGGCCCCGCGCCCTGCGCTCACTCGAGCCGCGTCTTGACCTCTTGCGCAGCGGCGTAGACGGCGCGCCGATCGAGACCCGTGAGGCCCGCGACGAGGTCGGCCGCCTCCTTGGTGCGGAACCCCTTGGCTAGAAGCGCGCCCAGAGCCTCGTGCACCTGCTCCGCCTCCCGAGGCGACGCGCCGCACGACGCCGCGACGCCTCCCTCTGAACCCTCCGAAGGTGCCAGCACCAGCACTACCTCACCGCGCACCCGCGGGTCGAGGGCGTCGAGCACCTGCCTCGAAGTGCCGCGAATCACTTGTTCGTGCACCTTCGTGAGCTCACGACACACGGCGACGAGCCGCTCCGGCCACCGTGCGGCGACCGCCTCCAGGGTGGCGCGAAGGCGGTGCGGCGACTCGAACGCCACCACCGAGCCGCCGGCGCGTCCCGCCTCCTCGAGGAACTCCACCACCTTTGCCTTCCCCCTGGGAACGAAACCCACGAACACGAAGCGGTCGGTGGGCAATCCCGAGGCGACGAGAGCTGTGGACACGGCGGAAGGACCCGGCAGCACCGTCAGCTCGAACCCCGCTTCCGCGGCAGCCCGCACGAGGGTGAAGCCTGGGTCCGAGAGGCCGGGGAGGCCGGCGTCGGAGACGAGGGCCACGTCCTTGCCTTCCGACAGCAGGGCGAGAACACGTTCGAGACGAGCGCCCTCGTTGTGCTCGTGGAAGCTCAAGAGCGAGCGGGGGGTGACTTCGTGGCGTCTCAGCAAACCGCCGGTGTGTCGAGTGTCCTCACACAGGATCACATCGGCGGCGCGCAGCACGTGCAGCACGCGCAGAGTCACGTCGTCGAGATTGCCGATGGGAGTCGCACATATGTAGAGCAATCGTGCCCCCGTTCGGCACAGGTACCGTCGAAGGGAGAGGCAGCCCTAGCCGGCTTCGGATTCGTCTCTCTCGCCGCGCGGGAGCGGCGGGGGGACCAACTGCATCAGGTGGCGCGCGTCCTTCGTGAGAGACGTGATGAAACGCGACGCCAGCTCGTTCAGGAACATCGTGCGCCGGTTGTTCGTCTTGCGGAACTCCCCGATCACCCGATCTCTGAGTTCGACGTCGTCGTTCACGCAGAACAGGAAGTCAAGAGTGTCGAGGATAGCGAAGATGTCGGCGACATCTTCGCTGGTGGGGACACCAAGTGACTGGGCGATCATGATGCCTGGAGCCAGAGGATTGGCGTCGACCACCATGCGCACGTCGACGTAGTCGTACTCCAGCATGCGGCTCAGCAGAGGCGTCATGCGCCGTCCGGCGCCGATCACGCCGATGGTGACCACTTCGCGCACGTCGTCCTCCGCCCCGATAAAGGGCCGGTTGTAGATGGAATCGTCAGCCGTCACTCGTCCTCCAAGGTCTTCATCATGAAGCGACCGCCATTACCCATGGGGTACCGTTCGCCCGACCCGGCGCCTCCGCCAACCTCGCGAACGTCGCTCGTCCAATCCGTATAGCATCGGCATCGCGCGGCCGAACCTATAGTGCCCTCCTCGTCGGCGGGCCGACCGCTTTCCGCTGCGTTCCCCGGAGCGAGGACGAAGCCTCGCGCCCCCCGGCTACGCGAGATCCTCCCATGCTACCAGACCCGCCCCGATCACCCCGGCGTCGGCGCCCGCGGAAGCAGTCACCAGTCTCACCACATCACGGTTCGGTGACAGGCCCGCGGCCGCGAGCACCTTGCGCGCCGGCACCAAGAGCAGATCGCCCAGACTACTCAATCCGCCACCCACGACGATGACCTCCGGATTGAAGATGTTCGCCAAGTTGGCCACGCCCACCCCCAGCCAGGCTCCCACATGCGCCACCGCGACGAGCGCCGCCGGGTCTCCGCCCAGAGCAAGTCGACCGATCGCCTCGCCCGTGAGGGCATTCTTCTCGCTGAGCGCGACCAGGCCCTCAACAGGCACACGCACCGATGCGTGGGCGGGCTCCAGGTCGAGCAGCTCCGAGAAAGCCTCGCGCGAAGCCATCGCGGCCGCGGCGACCGGCTCCGGCTCTCGAGGCCCGATTCTGGCGCCGGCGTCCCCGGCCCGGTTCGCCAGAAGACCACCGGCCTGTACGAGGCGTGCGGCAACCCGCTCAAGGGCTTTTCCCGAGGCGTATGCTTCCAAACAGCCGTACGCTCCGCAGCGGCACTGCTCGCCGCCGGCCGCCACGATCGTGTGGCCCAGCTCGGCGGCGGCACCCGTCGCGCCTCGGTACAGCTCACCGCCAAGAAGGAGCCCCCCACCTACGCCGGTGCCCAAGGTGAGCATGACCATGTGGTGTGCGTCGGCGGCCGCTCCCACGCGCGCCTCGGCCAGCGTGGCCACGTTGGCATCATTGTCGAGGATCACCGGCATGCCGATCCGTTCGTGCACGATCCGGGCGAGCGGCACCTCGACCAACGGCAGGTTGGGGGAAACGACGATGGTGCCGCGGGTGGTGTCGACAGTTCCGGCGCACCCAACGCCGATCCCGATGCACTCTTCGCCCAAGATGCGTATGGCCTCAAGAGACTCCTCGATCGCCCTGAGCAGTCCCTCGAGGAACTCGGCCTCGCCCCTCGTGTCACTCGTGGCACGCAGGGGCACATTCACCAGGCGACCCTCACGGTCCACCTGCCCGAGTGCGATCTTGCTCCCGCCGATGTCGATCCCTAGGACGACAGCCACCCGTCGCTCACTTCCTCCCCGTCAGGCGCGCCAGATCATACTCACTCCGGACGCCGTCGCGCTCTCAGCGTTGAATCGTACCAGAGTACCCCACCTACGCCATCAGACGACCCACCGAGGCGAAGAGAGACCCGGATCACTCGTAGTGACGCTCACTCGTAGTGGAGCGCGTCTACGATGTCGAGACGGACGGCACGTCGCGCGGGGAGCTCGAGTTGCCGAAAAGCTAGGCGACCCGCCATGCCCAGTACAGGCACCAGCGCCGCGGCCCAGAAACGGGTGAGCGCCGGTGTGATCAACGGGATAACGAGCACGCAGCCTGTGACCAAGGTCATGAACAGGGGCGGCGCCGTCGTGGCCGGGAGGGTCCCGAGAAGAAGGCCGGCTGCGGCGACCAGAGAGAACGCCACGAGGGCGAGGCCGCTCAAGGAACTGAGACCCGCTTCTGTGTCGGCCACGCTATCCCGAGCGAGATCGCCCCGCGAAGCAGGAGTCTGCACGAGGAGGTCTACCGGCAGCATGGCGGAGACCCGTTCCTCCACGGTACGCACCGCGACCCCCTGGGCGAGAACCAGCTGGAGCGAATTCGCGCCGTCGACGGCGAAGAGCCGCCTCGCGTCGCCGATGTTCGTGAAGAGAACTGCGCCACCGTTGAAGGCGGCCGCACCCGGCGAATCCACCAGCCCCGCCACGACAGCTTCGGCAAGCCCGGTGGGCGCGAGGACGCGCACTTCAGCTCCAGCGCTCACCCCCAGGGAGTCCGCGAAGCCCGCTTCCAGGAGCACCTCGACCGGCCCGCCGCCACCGTCGGATGCGCCGCTCAGAGGCGTGCCCTCGCGCATGTCGTAGTCGCGCACCAGGCCGTCGAGTTCGGGATCGACCCCGAGCGCAAGCACGGATGCCCTTCCGGTGTCGGTAAGCAGGGCGGCCTGAGCCTGCACCACCGGCACCACCCACTCCACCCCCTCCACCTCTGCCAGGTCCAGGCCCACAGCCGGGTCGAAAGCGTGACCCGCCCCCGCCACCACTTCGAGTTCCGCGCGCCCGCCCACGCTGTCGAACATGGTGCGGTAGGCGTCCCGCGCCGTCGCCGTCGCCAGGGAAACCGCTACCACCGCTGCCACACCGATGATGATGCCGAGGAGGGTGAGAAGCGTGCGCCCCGGGCGCCGCCGAAGCTCTCTCAGCGTGTACGAACGGAAGGTCACGACTACCGGCTCCCTTCGAACTCCCGCAACCCATCCTCGGCGGGACGCCGCTCCGGCGGGCGCTGTTCGTCGGCCACCCGGCCGTCCTTCAGCGTGATCACGCGGTCGGCGGCGGCGGCGTCCCTGGGATCGTGCGTGACCATGAGGATCGTTTGACGCCGCTCGTCCGCCAGCCGGCGCAGAATCGCGATCACGTGGTCTCCCGAGGCGCTGTCCAGGTTGCCGGTGGGTTCGTCGGCGAGGATGAGAACGGGTTCCGTGACGAGTGCCCGAGCCACGGCGACGCGCTGCTGCTCTCCCCCGGAGAGTTCCGAGGGCCGGTGGCTCCGCCGGTGCGAGATGTCCACCGACTCCATGGCCGCGACAGCACGACGGGCGGCTTCCTTCTCGTCGATACCGTCGATCACCAGTGGAAGGGCGACGTTCCCCTCAGCGGTCAAGATGGGCAAGAGGTTGAAGACCTGGAACACGAAGCCGATGCGGCGGCGGCGGAGAAGTGTGAGTGAGTCGTCGTCGAGAGACGCGAGGTCCTCGCCACCCACGATCACCACACCCCCGGAGGCTCGGTCCAGGCCGCCGATCAGGTGGAGAAGGGTGCTCTTGCCCGACCCCGACGGCCCCATGACCGCCAGGAACTCCCCATGCTCCACCTTCAGGTCGACGCCGTGCAGCGCCTCGACGCGTGTGTCCCCAGCCCCGAAGGCCTTGCGGAGTCCTTCGACCTCGACCGCGACCCGCGCGTTCTCACTACCCTGATCCATCCCGGCCCCTCCTCTAGAAGAGCGACCCCAGGGTGAGACCCGTCGAGAGGTCGCTCACATCCCCTGCGTCGCCCACCACCGCCTCAGACCAGCCCCATGGTAGCCCAAAGAACGTGTAGTACCGCTGTGACATGCGGGCGCCGCCGGGCACGGGTTCTACGGAGATCACCTTGTTGGCCATGGAGTTCGCGAGCCAATCCTGTTGCTCGTAGGCGGCGAGGCGGGCGAGGCGGGCGTGCTCGGCCTGCCGGGGAGTCAGATGCGCCTCTCCCACACCTGCCACCAGGAACGGCAACCCCATGGCCAGGATCACAAAGACCAGCAAGAGGTCACGAACGATCTTCCCAGCGCTGCGCCGACCAAGGGGGGACTTCCATGAGTCCCCCGGCTTCACGATACGCTCACGGCACGATCTGCACAGGGGTGCCCACGTACACCATCTCGAAGAGCTGTTCGACGTCTCTGATGTACATACGGATGCAGCCGTGGGACGCAGCGCTGCCTATGGACCCGGATGCGTACGTGCCGTGGATGCCCACGTGCGGGACCGAGAGACCCATCCAGCGTGTGCCCAGCGGGTTGCCCGGGCCCGCCGGTACCGGCTTCAAGCCGGCCGCCCACGGCGACGGCGGGGGCGTCCACGACGGATGGTACACCTTGCTTATGATGTGGAAGTCGCCCTTGGGCGTCGGGTAGCGCGAGACGCCGACGGCGACCGGGTAGGTCTTCACGACCTCGTCGCCGTCGTAGAGGTAGAGGCGGCGCTCGGAGATGTCGATGCGGATGGCGCCGAGAAGACTGACGAGCGTCTCCCGGTCGAGCGTAGGCGTGGAGTCGAGCCCTTTGCCCGACTTGTACCCCACGAGGGCGGCGGCGGTGGGTTCGTCGAACGTGCCGCTCGGGTCGCCCGTAAGAAGACCCTTGCGGGTGAGTACCTTCTGGAGTTCCGTGACGTCACGCCCGCGGGCCCCGAGGCCCATCTCGCGGGCGCCGAAGGTCTCGGTGGAGTCAACCAGGATCGTCTCAGCACGGCCCTGCGTGCGACCGCCGCGATCGGTGACCTGGTATTCGATCGTGTGCTCGCCCTCCGAAAGTTCGGCGGTATCGACCACGAACCGGCGGGCGGACTCGTTCTCGGGCACCGGTAGGCGCGTGAAGTCGGCCGGGGCGCCGTCGATGAGCATCGCGAAGTCGATACCCTCAGGCTGATCGTCTTCCACCTCGACCACGAGGCCGGCGGCCGGTTCGTCCCAAGTCGCCTCCGGCCATGTGACTTCAGTGACCTTCGGAGCCGTGAAGTCCGCCCAGGCAGTCCAGTTCTTCACGGTGGTATGGCCGGCGCGATCGACGGCGGTGACGCGGATCTGATGTTTACCCGGACCCACCTCGAAGCCGGCGGATCGCTCACTGCCCTCGCCCTCGAGAGCGACCTCCGTGCCGTCGAACTCCAACGTGGCCTCCACCGGCTCCCGGAACACGAGGTCCAGACGAGCCGCCGACGCCACGAAATAGACGGTCGGCCCGTGCTCCCGCAAAGTGACCGAGGGCGGGGTGGTGTCGACCGTGAACTCCCACTGACTCACCATGCGGCGCGAGAAGATGTTGCCGGAGACCACCGTGACGCGCACCCAGTGGGCACCGTCCCGCAGCCGTACCTGGGCACGCACCCCGCCGGCCACCTGCTCGAGAGCCTCCGCGGGCACAGGCTCGGCATCCACCAACATCTCGACCTCGGCGGCTCCGGGCTCGAACCCGGGCAGGTTCACCGATACCACCACTTCCGAGGTGTCGACGACGCTGCCTTCCGCCGGCATCACACCACCCAGAGACGACGCCGTCGCATACTGCACGGCCACGAACGCGGCCCCGGCGAGCACGAGCACTCCAATCCCCAGCGCGCCGACCACTCGCCACCCTGGAATGGAAACCCACGCCTTCATCATGGACGCGAATCTAACCGTGCCGATCGACCTCCCACCATCTCCCGTGGTTCCGCGCTCCACAAATGATACCAAAGAGCGACCACCTGACCAGAGGCATCGTCTCTCACCGGGCCCTGCACGGGTGAGGCTCACGCCCGGCGGGTCACTCCGTCGATGCGGCCCGTGCCGCAGCGGCGCGACGTCCTTCGCGTATGCGCATCCACGCCAGGAACGGTAGGTAGCCCAGAATATCGAACATGAAGATACCGGTCATGGTGAGGAACACGGCCATGAACCCGATGCGTTTCCGGCCCGCTTGGATGTAGGCGAGCCCCATGAGGGCGAACATGACCGCGGTGTGAACGTAGGCCACCCACGACGGCGGTTCCGTGAGGATGAAGAGGTAGATGATCCTGAACAAGAGACGCCTCCCGCATCGGGACCGAGGACGGGCGACCACCGCCCATCCCCGCAGGCGCCAGTATACCGCGTCACTTGGTGAGGACCGGCCGCGTCACCCGGCGCGGGCCGGACTCGACCCCGGGCGCCTTTCGATCGCCGGGGCGCCCCTCAGTCGAGGAGCTTCACCAGCCCCACGAAATCGTGGCCGTGATGGTGCCGAACCAGATGGTACTCACGCGCGTATCCGAGGCCACGATAGAAGCCTTCGGCTCGGGCACCCGCGGGAGTGCGCAGGCCGGCCTTGTGGCAGCCGCGCCTCACGGCCTCAGTCTCGAACACGCCCATGAGGCGACCGCCGATGCCCTGGCCCCGCTTCTCCTGCTTCACGAGGAGCTCGTTCACCGTGGCAACGCCTCCTGAGAAGTGGGCACGCAACACGCCGACGACGCGCCGGCCGCAGCGGGCCACCAGATCGAGCGACTCGGCGCCCCAATCGTACGACCTGCCGAAGATCTCGGCGTCGGCCGCCGGCCACTCCTCTCGCAGGAAGCGCATCGCGGCCCGGTTGACCGATGCGTGCCCGACGACCGTGATCTCCCGCGCCGCCGACGCGGCGCCTGAAGTCGCGGGCGCCGATGCGGACCTCGACGCGCACACATCTGCGGACCCCGCATCACCACGGAGGGGCTCTCGACGGCGCAACTCCGCGTCGCGGAAGAGCAGCAACCGACGACCCACGTCCGCTCCGGCGAGGGACTGAACGACCAAGGAGTCTTCGCCGCCCAGCTCCTCGCCCGCGGCCGTCTCGCCCCACACTCGAAGGAACGACCCGGCCACCGGCCCCACGGCGGCAGTCCCGCCGTCTCCGATCTTGGCCAGGCATCCCACCGGGGAGGGCCTGTCCGCCCCCGCCGAGAGCCCCATCCCTTGCACGCCGGCCGCGCCTTCCTTGCTCACGATCTCACCGGGCGCGAGCACCATGCATCGCGTGTCGAACCGTTCTTCGCCCCCCACCAGGCCCGGATGGGCCGTCATCGCACGTCGAATGCGTTCGAGAGAGGGGTCCGCCGCCTCGGCGAGTCGGGCGAAGAGCGTCGCGCCCTCCCGGGCCGTGACGCGGAGCACGGGCACGCCGCACCCATCGACGCCCTTGAGCAGGCCCTGGGGTGCGCGATCGAGCAACCCCGCGACGCTCAAGGCTACGGCGCGCTGCACAGGGTGGGTCGGCTGCCTGTAGTCGTGCAGACGCGCTCCCAGGAACAACGAGAACCCGAGCATGCCCGCGTGCTTCCCAGAGCAGTTGTTCTGGAGCGGCGACGGGGACGTACCGCCCAGGACGAGATCCCGCCGCGCGGAACGACTGAACGGCTGGTGTACCCCGCAGGCAAGATCGTCGGGCGAGAGCCCCAAGCGCTCGAGGAGGCCGGCCACCACGGCCACGTGCCGGTCTTCACCGGCATGGGACGCGCAGATCACCGCCAGTTCTTCGTCGGAGAGGTCGAGGGCGTCGGCCGCCCCGCTCACCACCAGCGCGAAAGCCTGGAACGGCTTCGCCGCCGATCTCAGGAGCACCGGGGTCTCGGGGTCACCCACCCCGCCCAGGAGGCTCCCTTGGGAGTCGGCCACCGCGACGACTCCCCGGTGCACCTGCTCGACGCACCCCCCACGTGTGACCGCCACGAGCGGATCCAGACGGGAGTCCCAACCCCGCGCCTCTTCCGCAGCCGAGCGGTGACGCGTCTCCATCACTCCTCCGGCGCTCGGGGCAGCCGACCGACGAACGCCGGAATCGCTCCCCCGCGGGCGTCGCGACCCCCGCCTCACGGGACCCCCTCCGTATCCAGGACGCCGCGGGCCTCGGCGAGATCCTCCGGGCGCACCAGCACGTGGAGGCGTGCATGGCCGTCCATGGTGAGTCCGAAGACCACCGAGAGGGCTTCAGGCTGGACGATAGCCTCGATCTCGGCGCTGCGCAGCTTCGCCACCATGAGATCGGCTTCGACCCTACTGAACAAGGTGATGAGTCTCACCGGCTCGGCGTGCCCCTCAGCTCCAAGCGCGGCCTCAGCGACCTCCAACAGCCGAGCGGCGAACAACTCCCCTATCACCGCAAGGTCTTCGACGTGGTAGACGAAGCCGCAGCGGCGAGGGAAGGTGATCACGCACTCCGCCGGCATGGCGTCTTCTGCAAGCCCCAAGCGCACCCCGAGAGGCAGATGCGGGAAGAAAGGCACCTCCCAGGCCACCTCCGGATACGCTTCGCCGCCGTCGGGCACGCCCCCCAGCGCGGACACGGCCGCAACGAAGCCCGCACCGTCTTCACCGAAGCGCTGGAGCAAGGGTACCTCGGTGTGCGAGCGGAACGCCCCCGCGTACGCGCTCGCGCCGGGCAGCCCAGCGAAGCGCACGGGTTCGGAGAGATCGAGCAGCCCCACCGACCGCGCCAGGTAGTGCAGCGTCACCACGACGATGGCCACGACGGCCCCTTTGCCATCGGAAGTGACCGCGCCCTCTGGATACGTGATGTCGAGAACCGAATCCATCAGCGGCACCTTGAAGACGCTCGTCTCCCCAGGGGCCTGAGCTTCTCGGAACTCGACGCCCGACGCCTCCGCCATCACGGCGGGCACGGCCGCCTGGAACTCTTTGGTGGCTTCTTCGATCGCCCTGGCGTAGGCTCCGCCCATGGACTCCACCCGTCACCTCCCCCGATCGGCCCCGGCGCTCGCTGCTAGAATCCAAACCATGCGTTACGAAGGTCAGATCTACCGTCCGCCCTGTGAGGCACACAGCCTGATCGTCCAGGTCACGATCGGGTGCCCCTGGAATCGCTGCACCTTCTGCGGCATGTACAAAGACCGGCGGTTCCGCACCCGACCCATCGACGACGTGCTCGACGACCTGCGAGCGGCACGGCACTCGTACCGCCACGTGCCCTCCATCTTCCTCGCCGACGGCAACACCATAGCACTACCCACCCGCGAACTCCGCATGCTTCTGGAAGAGGCGTACAGGCTCTTCCCAGAGCTCGAGCACGTGGGTACGTACGGTGGCGCCCGCTACCTCGCCCAAGACCTCACGCCGCCCGCCGGTGACGAGCCGCCGGAGAGCCGCGGGACGGCCTCCTCGGCGGCAGGCGAAGAGCCGACGGGGGCAGACACGGAGCCGCCGGGGGATCCCGAAGCGGCCACATCGTGGGTCGCGGATGATCCGGGCTCTGTCCAGCGAGGCATCCACGCGGGCAAGACGGTCGGCGAACTCGTGCAACTCCGCGAGGCCGGGCTCAGCGTGGTCTACCTGGGTCTGGAGAGCGGCGACGAAGAGGTGCTGCGCCGGGTGAAGAAGGGCGTGACCCCCACAGAGATGGTCGCCGCCGGCCGCAAGCTCAAGGAGGCCGGCTTCCCCGTGAGCCTCTACGTGCTCGTAGGCCTCGGCGGGCGCGACCGCTACCGGGAGCATGCTCTCGGCACGGCGGCGGTGATCAACGCCATCGCGCCCGACATCGTGCGGCCCCGCACCCTCTACATCCAGGAAGACACACCCTTGTGGCACCAGAGGCGGCGCGGCGAGTTCGTCGAGGCCGGCCCGCGCGAAGCCCTGCTGGAGACCCGCCTGCTCCTCGAGAACATCACGGTGCCGGTCACCCTGGTCTCCGACCACATCACCAACTACCTGCCGCTGCACGGCAGGCTTCCCCACCAGCGCGATCAACTGATCGCAGCCATCGACCGGACCCTGGCGGAGTCCGATCTGGGCTCGCTGCGGCCCGCGCATTTCGAGCACCTTTAGTCGCGCGGGAAGCTCTGATGCGAACGGCGGGAGCGCGAGGCAGCGAGGCGGCGTGCCCGGGCCGCTGATGCGGAAGGCCATTCCGCCGCCATGGGGTCAGGCCCAGGACTGCAGCTCGAGGATGTTGCCCTCGGGGTCGGTGACGTAGCACCAGGTCACGCGGGTCCCCACCGTGGTAGTGAGGGTCACCACCTCGCCCACCGCGGCGCCGCCGGCCCGCAGGATCTCGCTGCGTGCCTCGAGTACCGACTTCACCTCGAAGGCGAGATGCGCCAGCCCCGGCCGGTTGACCGCGGGTTGCGGGCCGTCAGCCAGACGAGAGTACGAGTAGATCTCGAGGGTGGGGCCATCGGGACCATGCCCGGGCAGCCGTAGGTGCACGCCGGCGAGCGTGGCGTCCGCCACTCCCGTGCCCGCTTCGAGTTCGGGCCCGGCGTAGTCGCGCTCCGGGGGCACGGCCTCGCAGCCGAGCACCTCCTGGTAGAAGCCGGCGAGCACCCGCCAGTCGCGGGCGATCACGTTGGTGTGGGCGTAGCGGGTGCCGTCGATGGTCATGGGCCCTCAGGCCTACAGACCGAGGTCGGCAGCCACCGACTTCATCGCGTCGAGCCCGATGGTGAGGAACTCTTCCAGGGGAATGCCCAGTTCCTCGCACGTAGCGATGTCTTCACGACGAGCGCCCTTGGCAAACGAGGGTTCCTTGAAGCGCTTCTTGAGGCTCTTCAGCTGCACCAGCTCCAGCTTCTTCTCGGGCCGGATGAGGGCCGCGGCAGTCACCAGCCCGGTGAGCGGGTCCGCGGCGAAGAGGGCGCGATCAAGGGTCGAGGTCGGCTGCGAGCCGTTCGCAGGGTTGTGCGAACCGATGGCCTGCAGCACCTGTTCGTCATCGAGACCTTCCTCGCGCAACCACCGTACCGAACGCAGGCCGTGCTCCTCGAAGAGCTCAGCCGTCTCGGCCACGTCGAGGTCGTGGAGCAGACCGGCGAGCGCCCAGCGCTCCCGGTTGCCGCCCAGGCGGTCGGCGAGAGCACCCATGATGGCCTCGGTGGCCAGCATGTGGTTCACGAGGTTCTGGTTGGGGACTCGTTCCTCGACCAATCGGAGAGCGGTGTCTCTATCCACGGATGCGACCTCCTTGGGCGACGGATCGACGGCGGGACCGGGCGAACGAGGGCACACATTCTAGCACCGGCCCGGCCACAAGCGGTCGAGTCACTCCCGGCCCGGCTGCTCGGCCAGCGCAGTCGCGCACGGGCGTCGCAGCACGGCCCCCGCCACACAGCCGGCGGCACGCCTGATCGCCCGTGCCGAGCCTACTCGCTGGGGGCGGCGGCGACTCGCTTGATACGTGCCTCCCACCAGTGCTCGCCGCGCTCTTCCGCGGAGTACTCGAACTGCCCCGTGTACTCTGCCTCGAACTGATAGTAGAGAGGGCGAGGCTCGTGATCGTTGGTGAGGACTATCTCGTCCCCCACCGGCAGCGCGTGCCACGTGTCGAAGATGCGACCGTGACGCTCGTACGGCGGGATCTCTCGGACATCGAGTTCGACGATGTTGCCCATGACTCACTCCTTGCCTATGGCCGCAGCCGGTGTGGCGGCGGCGAAGATGATGTGGCCCCCACCACGATCCACATGAGACGCGGGCGTCCATCGAAAGCCGAGGGAGCACGTAAGGGAGTAGATGCCCGCTGAGGGCTCGGGTCTAACGTGGGTGGCGCTTCGTGCCTGGGAACCGCCTGCCCCGAAGCGGCCCCCCGGCTCACGCCGGATGGGGCGCCCGCCCTTACGATGCGGCAGTCGCTTCGTCGAGCACAACGCGCTCGGCCGACCTTTGGGCCCTCGGGTCCAGTCTGAGCGTCACTGCGAACGTGATGAGAGCGAAGCCGCACGCGATGAAGAACGGGATCTGGTAGCCCACGAAATTGAGGATGTAACCCACGGCGACAGGCACGACGATCGCTGTGGCGTGCAGCAAGGTGACGCCCATGCCCAGACTCGGGGCCACCTCCGCGGGCACGGCGATCTTGCGCAGGTAGGTGGCTGCCCCGATGGGGGCGATCGGACCGACGAACCAGTAGATCACGTAGCAGAGGATCGCAATGGCCACGTGGTTCGCCAGGGCGTAGCCGCCGAGGGCGACCACGAACCCGAGGTTCACCAGAGAGAGTGTGCGACGCTCCCCGTACCGGTCGATCATGTGGCCCACCCACGTCGCCGAGACCATGTTCACGAACGCCACAGCCAGCAGCACGGCCGAGATCTGAGCTACGCCCAGGTGGAACCGGTTCACCAGCACCCACAGCCCGAAGGAGAAGAAGATCTGCTGACGGGCCCCGTCGAGCATGTTCAGGAGGTAGAAGTACCGGTAGGCCCGCCTGAACACGATGGGCTCCCGACGCGCCGCCGCAACCTGGGCATGCCCCTCGTGCAGGTGAGGGAACCGGAAGATGGCCAACGCCCCCACGAGAGCGATCGTCCCCAGGAAGACGAACATGGGCCGGAACGAGACGAGCTCGAAGTGGAAGACCAGGAGGATCAGCGCGAGCGCGACGAAGGTTCCCGCCTGACCTATCGCAGCCATCTGCCCGAGGACCCGGCCGCTTCTCGATTCAGTCGTGAGGCTCATGCCGAGAGCGGGCTGGGTCTGCAGGACGGTGTGGAATCCCAGGGAGGACAGCACCACCCAGGGCACGACTCCCCAGAAGCTGCTCGAAAAGCCGATGAGGGCCAGCCCGACGCCGAAGAGGACGAGAGCGCCCGCGGTCACGCGCTGCAGGGGGACACGGTAGAGCACGGCGGTGAGGAGGATCAGGAAGAATCCAGGCACTTCGCGGATGGCCGTGATATAGCCGAACTGTGGGCCCTCGAGCAGCAACACCTCTTCAAAGAAGTTGGTGAAGAGACCCTGCTGGGCGTTGACGGCGAAGCCGAACGCCGCTGACATCATCGCGAGCATGAGGAAACCGCGGCCCCCGGGCGTACCCCACATCTCGCGCAGCAACCTCAACCCACCACGTCTCCCGCGTTGCCGTCATGACCTTCACTCGTCAGCGGATGGTACCCGAAGCGCGGCGCGGACGACACGCAGGCAGGGAGGTGCGCCACGCTCTGAGGTCGCGCGCCGTCGACTCGGACGACCTCACAGGAGCGCATACGATCGTATTGACTTCTGAGCCGACTTCCCTCATCATAGTAGCTATACAGCTATACGGCTCGGGGGAGTGCGAACCGCAAGAGCAAGAAGTAGTGTAGCGGCCGATGAGGTCAACAGGGGCGCCTTGGAAGGCGCCCTATCCCACTCCCTTCGCGCGCACGGTGACACAGTCGACACCGCACGGGAGGGTGATGCCTATGTGTTCAGACCTCCTCCGGCATGGGCGAGTCTTGGGGCGATCCCGCCCAACGGAGGCAGCGATCCCGCCCAACGGAGGCAGCCGCTCCGATAGCGCCAGATTTCACGAACTCCCAGCACACCCATGGGTTCCGTCGAATTACTTCATGACTACTCGCGATTCCTGGAGGGACTATGAACTCCAAAGCAGCGGAACGCGTACTCGCGTTGATTCTCTTCTGGGCGGTGGCAGCGGCAATCACGTACGTATTCTGGTGGATGGGCAAGATGAGCGCCGACGATGCCAGCGCCCTCGTGACGGCGCCGAACTTCTCGGCCGTCTTCGCCTACTGGGGTCTATTCTTCACCTTCTTCATCGGCCTATACCTGGGCATGGGGGGAGGCGAATGCTTCTCCTGTACGCTCGAGGGTGATCAGACCTTCTCCCCCGATGTCTTGCGCAAGGCCTGCGGCACCGCCATCGCCTTCGTCGGCACGGCGGTGTCGGTCATGCTGACGACGCGCTTCGCCCAGTACGGGCTGCCCGAAGGGGCCTTCGGTCTCAACTTCACCTCAGGCTCGCAGGTGCTTTCCCTGCTACCTCTCCACTGGGGTTTCGTCTGGCTCGTGTTCGTCCAGCACCTCAGACTGGTGTAGGGGGTACCACGATGAGCAGAACAGCAGGCAAGATCGGGGTCGTCGGGGTCGTCGTCATCCTCGCGGCGATCAGCACCTACGTCATGTACCTCTTGGAATGGACGGTCAGAGGATCGGATACCGCTCAAGGTCTCCTGGGATTGGACATCTGTCTCTGGGTCATCTTCTGGACCTTGTGCCTGACAGGCTATTGGGGTCTCCCGGCCGACAAGGTGCCCGTGGTCCGCAAGAGCGTGGGCACCGTGGTCATCCTCGCGCTCGGCCTGGCTTTCACGTATGTCTTCAAGGCCATCACCCCCGCGATCGTGGGCGGCACTGTGAGCGGGGTGGTCTCGGAGGCGTACCCGCTGATGTCGCTGACGTACATCGCCTGGAGCCTCGTGTTCGTAATGACGGCGCTGTGGGTGGGGTCGTTCTACTCGAAACTCTAACCCCAGCCACACCAACGACGATTCCGTACCAGGAGGTCATGCAACGTGAACACCAGGAATCGAGTCATGCTGGAGGTGCTGGTCGTCGGAGTCCTGACGGTCGTCTCCACCGTCATTCTCCTCGGCCTCAACATCGGCGGAGTCATCGGCTCTGTCGTGTCCCTCTGGGCGCTCATGTACATGCTGCTCTACCACTATCTCGTCACGTGATGGGAGGACCCAACCGACTGGTCACCGGACTCCGTGCGCGTCGGTCCTGTTCTCGCTGGAGAGTCTAGGCTTGACTTGAATATCCTCTAGTTGATAGGCTCTAGCTAAGATAATGTCTAGTTGTATACACAGGCCAAGGGAACTTCTAGGGAGAGTTCGTACTAACGTGCCCACCGGTCGGGGAGAGCTGCGGGCGAGGGTCTCACGCGGCGAGCCATTCGGTTCCTCAAACGGTGCAGGCACCCGTCAGCCTTTGGGGGGAGGTGCGGCCTATGGAGTGATCTCAGTCGGCGCCACAGACCGACCAACTGACGCCAACAGACGGCGCCGGTGACCGGCAGGCTGGACTCACACGAACCAACGGAGGGAGACGCATGCCTAAGTATACGTCGATGGCCTATGGCAGCTGGGAAGAGATGATCTTCGGCACAGCGAAGCATCCGGTTTCCATAGGCTTTGGTCCGGTAGAGCTTGGCAAGAAGCACGTCCACCCGCAGATCGTGCCCCATCCCCGCCCGGGGAGTGAGGCCACGAAAGAGAAGATCCTCAAAGAGTATCAGCGTATGACCGAAGACGCTCTGAGCCACTGCGCGGCTCTGGGCTTCCCCAGCATCGTGATCGAGTTCGAGCACATCTACCAGATGACCAGCCAGCCCGAGTGGGCGGCCGCCATCTTCGCCCAAGCCAAGGCCCAGATGAAGGGGTACTACGAGAAGTACGGCCTGAAATCGGCCTTGATCTCCACCGTGGCGGACCTTCGCAAGCCCGACATGGTGAACATGCGCAAGTGCCAAGAGATCGACTGGATGCTCGCGACGTTCGACTCCACCGCGGCGAACGGCGCCGACGTGCTCTCTATCGAGACCATGGGCGGCAAGGAGGTCTTCGACTACGCGATCCAGCGCAACGATATGAAGGGGATCATCTTCGGCATCGGCGTGCTGTCCAGTATAGACATGGCGTGGCTGTGGCCTCAGATCGTCACCATAGCCAAGAAGCACGGCATCACCCCTGGTGGTGACACCGACTGCGCCCGTGGCAACACCGCCATGTTCATGGCAGGCGGCTACACCGCCACCGACGTCCCGCACACCGTGGCCGCCCTGGCCCGGGGTTGCTCGGCCGCACGTTCCCTGGTGGCCTACGAGTCCGGCGCCACCGGGCCCACCAAGGACTGCGCCTACGAAGACCCGATCATCAAGGCCATCACCGGCGTGCCCATCACCATGGAGGGTGTCGCCTCGGCCTGTGCGCACGCGGAGCTCCAGTCGAACCTGGTGGCGGCGGTCGTCGACCTGTGGAGCAATGAGGCGGTCGAGTACCACGACATGTTCGGCGGCTCGAGCGTCGAGGTCTTCACGGAGATCCTCGGCTACAACGTGGCTCAGATGAACGCTGCAATCGAGCTCGGCTACGCCAAGGAGCTGCAGGCCATCAACGTCGCGAGCGACAAATACCGTGACGTCCACGGGTTCATGCTGTCGCCCGACAACTCGTACGAGATCGGCAAGGCCATCGTGGCCAACGTCGACAGCTACTACTTGCGGGCGAAGGCAGCCGTCCTGAAGACGGCTGAGTTGATCTCCGCCGACAAGAAGATGCTGCTGTCCGACTTCGAGAAGGACGCGCTCGCCAAGGCCCGCGCTGACGTCGAGGCGCTGCCCGACAACGAGGGCGACTTCATCGATATGTGCCTCAGCGAGTACAGCAAAGTGCCGGGCTTCGACCCCACCTCCTACGGCTTCTAAGGAGCGGCGTGAGGGCACATGCACAGCAGTGGCGGAGACGACCCCGCCAACGGCGAGATCCTCGAATCACAGGAGGGCATCGATGATAAAGACAGTCAACGATCTAACCGATTTCGACCCGATCTTCATCCGCTACGACATCAAGATCGCACCTAAGAAGAGGGCGGCCTCCGACGTTTCCACGGACCCGGCGCTCCAAGCGATCGCAAAGGGAGTTGTAGAGGGCGACGAGGACATGGTGGCCGAAGCCTCCAAGGCGGCCATCGCGTCCAAGGGTCCCCAGACAGTGATCGACACCCTCATCCTCGGCATGGCCGAGGTGAGCAAGCTCTGGGACGACGGGGTCTACTACCTACCCCAGGTGATCCTCTCCTCCGACGCCCTCATGGTGGGGCTCAACATGGCCGAGGAGGCCTTGGGCTCTGCCGTGGTCAAGAAGGGCACCGTGGTGATGCACTGCGCCCACGGCGACATCCATGACATCGGCAAGAACGTCGCCGCTGCTCTGATCCGGGCGAACGGCTACAAGGTCATCGACCTCGGTTCCGACGTGCCGGAAGAGACGGTCGTCAAGGCGGCCAAGGACAACAAGGCCGACCTCGTGACCGGCACCGCGCTTATGACGACCACTATGTCGGCGTTCCACCGGGTCGCCGAAGGGCTGACCAAGGAAGGCATCAACATCCCGGTCGTGGCCAGCGGTGGTGCGGTCTCCGAAGAGTGGGTGACCAGCTGGGACAGAGGCGTGTATGCCACGTTCGCCAAGCAAGGCCCGGAGATGGCCGGGGACGCAGCCTCGGGCATGTCATGGGAAGACATGCGTGCCAAGTGGAACCTCGTGCTGTAGTCTCAGAGTGATCTGGGCGTAGCGCGAACGACCTCACGGAGGCCGGTCCAGCATCTTGGACCGGCCTCCGTCCTGTGACCAGTCAGCAACGGACCGGGGAGAGCATGGATCACGTCCCGTATCCCGATTTTTCGGCCGCGGACCTGGATTCGCTGCTGGCGGAGGTCCGCCACGTCACCTCGGCTCCGGTGGCGGCCACGGAGCGGACCGGCGCCGACCATGTGTACCTTGTGGGCGACGATCGGGTGCTCTTCACCGGTTCGTTCTCCAACGAAGAAGGCCGCACCGTAGAACGAGGCTTGGTTCTGCGCCGCTGGCCCACCGCCTTGCTCGCCGGCCGGGCGGACCTCGTTCCGCCGCTCGGTTTCTACCTCGACCACGACGCTCTCCTCTACCGCTGTGCCCTCGCCTACAGCCTCAATACGCCGCTGGCCCTCCACGGGCATACCGGCGTGGGCAAGACCGAACTCGTGCGCTATTTCGCCTCTCTCCTCGGCGCCCCCGTCTACCGCATGAACCTTCACGGCCTCTCCACCACGGACGACATCATCGGCAGACTCCTGCCCGCCGGACACGGCACGGTGACCTTCCAGGACGGACTGGTGACCACGGCCGTGCGGGGAGGAGGGCTTCTGCTTCTCGAGGAGATGAACGCCACCGGCCAGGAAGTGTGGTTCGTGCTCCACGGCCTGCTCGACGGTTCGCGGGCACTGGTGGTGGTCGAGAAAGACAACGAGGTGGTGCATCAACATCCCTGGTGCCGCATCTACGCAACGTTCAACCCCGGGGAGTACCCCACTCTCTACCCGGGCACCAAGGAACTCTCGGCCGCCTACCTGCGCCGCTGGGCCTCGGTACGCATGGGGTTCCTCGACCTCGAGGCTGAGCGCACCATCCTACTCGAGCAGCTTCCGGCCCTCGCGCGACCCGAGCATGCACGCATGCTCGACTCCATGCTGCAGGTCGCCGATGTCTGCCGCGAGATCCTCGCGAAGCGGGTGCATGCCTTCAACTTCGTGATGAGCACCGGCATCCTCCAATCGTGGGCGACACTAGCGCTGCACCTAGGCCCTGTGAGCGCCGCCAAGATGGCGTTCTACGACCTGCTCGACGATCGTATGAAGGCCATCTTCCGCGAACAGATCTTCGCGTACGCCACCACGTGGGATCTGACCCGCCTCGACGCAGGCGCCTAGCCCCCTCGCGCGCTCCCCTCCGCGCTCCCGTTGCCACCCCCAATATCCCCACACGCTCCAGCAGCTACTCCCAGAGATCCCGGCTCCGCGCAGCTCCTTCGCGCACGATCTCTTCTAGGAGGTCCACGAACACACCCAGGGCGTCCCACCCCTCGGTCAGTGCCACCGCGCGACGGTGGTAGTCGGGCTGAACGCCGATACCAACCGCCAGCAACTCGATGCGGGCTGCGGTCAGCCAGGGCAGCAGCCCCTCCTCGTAGTATTCGCGCAACGAGTCGGCGCCCACGGCCGGCAGCGAGATCGTCGACGGAGTGCCGTCGGTCACCACTACGAAGATCTTTCGTTGCTGTCGTAGACGATCGGCCTTCTGCTTCGCGAAGGCGATCGCCTCCATCTCCAGGGTGCCGGACATCAGGTAACCGAAGTCGCCGCCGAACCACGGCTGAAGGGTATCGCGGTGGTGGTCATAGAGTTCGGTGACCCCCGAGGAGTAGAGTGTGACGTCAACCGGCACCCGAGCGGTCGTAAGCAGATCGGTGAACGCGTACGCGATGGCCAGCGCCTTCTCGGCATTGCGCCTCTGCAGCATGCTGTACGACACGTCCACCAGTACGTGGAAGTAGTAGCTCAACGCCTGTGGAGCCTTCAGACGCTGGAATAGCCGCAGATCTTCCACGGTCACGAAGCGGCGCAGGTTGGTTACGCCCACGTGCGTACCGCTGCGAAAGCGCCCCTGCTCGCGCCGCTCCCAGTTGACCCGCAGCGCACGGCGAAGCGGTCCCGCCTGCTCGGCAAAGGCCTCGACCGCCTGAGGACCGTACTCACCGGCCATTCCGCGCAGTACACCGGAGAGGATCTCGTCCGGCATGAGATCACGGGCGAGCGCGTGGTCGATGCGAAAGAGAGCGTGCCCGGCGACCATATGAGGCAGCGTGACGAGGACCGTTCCGACCGGACCCTGGGCTACATCAGGAGCCACCTCTCTCGCAATGCTGCAGAACTGGGCGATGCCACGCCTCTCCACCGGAGAGTGCGTGCCCTGGGGTGCGGGAACAGGGTCGGTCGAGCCGGGGGCAACGACCGCGTCGCCGAGCGCCAACAGCGCCGGGAGCAGATCGTACACCGCGAACTCCGCCAGACGGTAGGCCGCCTCGGCATCGTCGCTCCCTGCGATGAGTCGCGCCGTGGGAGCCAGTCGTTCGAACGCCTGCCCCACTTCGGAGGCGTGCCCCACTTCGAACGCCTGCCCCACTTCGAACGCGTGCTCGGACTCGGGCACACCGCTCGTCTCCGCGTCGGCTCCGGCCGTCGTGCCGGAGCCGACAGTCCTCATCGCCAGCGCCAGCAACCCGAGCAAGGCGGCCACGGGATCGGCAGACCGACTGAGTTCCCGGTCACAGGCGAAGCGGGGTTGCAGGTGGCGCACGGCTCCGGCGAAACGGCGTGCGAGCAGAGCGTCGGTCCTGGCCCCTTCGAGGTGCTCAAGAAGGCCGCGCACCGCGTTCACAGTCTCTCGCTCGGCCAGACGAGCCCTCACGGATGTCGGGAGCCGTCTCCAGCGTTGATGGTGCGGACGGAGGACCCAGTCCAACGGTTCGGGTGCCGTGAGGTCGGCGGCACTGATGGAGTCCCGCGCACCTGTCGTCGTCACGTGCCGGCGGGCCATTGGGGGCGCACCCAAGACCCGACCCAAAGCGTGCAGGAAGCCGGTGCGGAAGGCTTGGAGGAAGGCGGTCCGCACGGAGGGCGCACTCTGGGCTCGTGCGGTAGGTGCACTCGCGAGCGGGTCGAGCCTGCCTGTCTTCGAGTCGGCGGGCAGGTTACGGGGCGAGAGCAGGTCCACCCACAGATGCACCGAGAGCGTGCCGTCGCGCGACTGCATCCACGTCACGGGCTCGGCGTGGCCGAGAGACCAACTGATGTGCACATCGAGTCCACAGAGTCCAGACGCGAAGAGACGCGCGGACGTCTCTATGAGTTCGAGCTCGCGCTCGAGGTGCTCGCTCTCCGGCGGATCCAGCCCCGGAAAGGCGAGGTGCTCGAACGTGACCGGGCGTCGACTCACGGCGCAACTCCTACGCCGCGGCGGCTGCGTGCTCGCCGGGCGCGCGAAGAGCGCACCCCGCCCCCTACCTGGCGCGCAGGAACTCGGTGAAACGGAAGACGTGCTCGGGACAACCCAACTCGCAGCGGAGGCAGCTCAGACCCAGGCAACGAGCGCTCCGCACCTCGGCTTGAGGTCGCCCATGCTCGTCTTGACCGATGGTGATCGCGTCCTCGGGGCAGTTCTCCCCACACTTGCCGCACTCGGTGCAGCCCTCGAAGCAGGCGATCATCGACATGCCCACATCTTCTACCACCGCCAGACCCCGGCTGCCCATGTCTGGAATATCCCGCTCTACCAAGCGGATGACCTTCGCCGGCACGGCGTGCTCGCGCGGCGCCGGCAAGCCCGCGCGTTTCATGAACTTCAAGTACATGTCCCAGGGCATGCCCTCGGTCCAATAGGAGAGCTCAAGCACGTAGACCTGCTTGAACACCGGCGCCTCGGCGAACATGCAGTGCGCAGCGCGCAGGTCCTTGGCGATGCGCTCGATCTGCCACAGAGACTCCGGTTCGAGCACCAGGTCACGCGCCAGCATGAGCGACGTGTTCCCCACCTGGTAGATGGTCGTCACCGCCGCGGGCACCATGCCGATGGTCTGAGCCTTCAAGGCGTCGACGTAGGTGCCCGAAGCTCCGGCCATGTAGGCGACCTTGACCTCTTCCAGGTCGATGCCCAGCTCGTGTGCGAGCGTGACGTGACCCGCGCGCGCGGCGCCGATGGCTTTGCCCACCTCACCCACGTCCAGGTGCGAGAGGGCGATCCCGTCCGCCAGATGCATCATTCCATCGAGAGAGTCTATCTTGGGCAGCCGCAGCACCTCATCCTCGAGTCCCAAGGCGATGAGAGCCATCACGCCCGTGCCCGTGATGCCTCGCGCCCGTATGCTACCAGCGCCATGTACCTGCCCGGTCCGAGGGTCGACCAGGTCGCCTGCCGCCGTGTACATGTGCGCATCGAGCACCAGGTTGCGGTAGGAACCGTCCACCCGATCGAGGTCCGAGATAGCCCCAGGAGCCGCCAGCATGCCGTGCTTGATCGCCTGGCCCTCGAACGCGGGCCCGCAGGCAGCCGAACCGGTCACCACCCGGTCGCCGATCTTCAGAGCCATCTCGGCGTTCGTGCCGTAGTCGGTGACCAGGGCGATCTCGTCACGGTCGAGCATGCCCGACTTGAGCATCATGGCCAGGGCGTCGGCGCCCACTTCGTGCCGCACGGCCGGCGGCACGACCAACTCGGCGCCGCTGGGCAGATCGAGCCCCTCGATGTCACCGGCGGTGATGATGCGCGCCTCGCGCGATTGGACCTCGACTCCCAGCGACGCCCGCTTGCTCTCCCCCGCATAGGCAAGGTCGCGGATCTCCATCGCCTGGAACAGGGAAAGCTGGATGGGATTGCCGCAGATGGCCACCCGCTCGACTCGGGCTCGCGGCACGCGCAGCGCAGCGATGACCTTGTTCACCGAATCGAGCATCAAGGTGTGGGTGATCGAGGACATGCCGGCCGAGGAGGTCTCCACGGCGAAGTGCAGGTGATCCATGACGTTCCCGCCCGGAAGCGGGTGTTGCGTCGTGATGGCGGTAGACAGGATCTCCCCGCTACGCAGATCGACCGCCTGCCCGCGGATGCCGCTGGTGCCCAGATCGAGGGCGATACCGTACCTTTCCACGCTCACGCCTTCTTCCCGCCGAACGAACGCACGGCCTCGTCGAGTGTCGCATTGCTCAGGTCTGTGCCTATGACCACCAGCCGTCCACTGGGCGCCGGACCCCAGGGACGCTCGTCGACCCGCCCCGAGGCCACATCGAACCGATACCAGCCGTCGACCGTGCGCACGATCGCCTTGGCCCTCTCCACCCGGCCCATCTGTCCGGTAGTGAGCTCATCGAACAGTTCCCGGACTTCCCGCCGCTCAACCAGGCGGTCGACTTCGTAGCTCACCGATGCCAAGCCGGTGAGCACCTCCGCGTCCCCGGGGTCTTCAAGAGGATGCGGAGCCGGTAGCTCGACACCTTCTCCGATGCGCCCGTTGACGGTCGGGATGATCCACGCTTCGGGGTTCATGCTCTCCAAGACCGCCTTCAGGGCTTGGGTCCGCCCCTCCGAAACCAGGTCTGTCTTGTTGAGGAGGAGCACATCAGCCTGCGTCACCTGGGAGGTGAAGAATGCCGGGCTATCGCGCAGGCGCTCGGCGAACGTGACCGCATCGACCAGCACGAACACGCGGGCGCCACCGACTTTGTCCGCAAGGTCGCTGTGTCGTAGAGAACGCACGACTTGGGCGACGGTGGCCACGCCGGTGGGCTCTATGAGAAGCCGCCGCGGGTGCCATCGATCGAATATTTCGCCGATCTGCGTACGGAAGTCGAGGCGCAGGGTACAGCAGATGCAGCCGCTGGCAAGCTCGACTACCTCGGTACCCTCACCCAGAAGGGCGGCATCGATACCCACATCCCCGAATTCGTTCACCAACACAGCAAGCCGCGACGGATCGGGTTCATTCTGGATCATCTCAAGGATACAGGTGGTCTTGCCCGCGCCGAGATACCCGGCGATGATATCCACATCCATGGCTTCTCCTAGAGGTGGCGGTGGGCGCCCAGCGAGATCTCTGTCCCGCTCGATCCGACCAACGCGTCTACCGACCATCATCCCACCACAGGCTGCTAGAATCGAGCGGTTCCCCGCACTTTGGTGGGGCGCTCCTGGTCGCGATGGCTGCGAAAGCGAAGATAGCGAGCGGAGGATCGGATGACCGACTACAGGGCGATCAGCATGTGGCACGACACAGCGGGGGACGACTTCAGTCCCCGCCCCTCCCTGGGGGGACCCACGGACGTCGACGTGGCCGTCGTCGGGGCGGGCTACACCGGGCTGTGGACCGCCTACTACCTCAAGAAGGCCGACCCTTCACTGCGGGTGGCGGTGGTAGAGAGGGAGGTGGCGGGCTTCGGCGGCTCCGGTCGGCACGGTGGCTGGTGCTCCGCTCGGTTCGCGACCCCGCGCGAGAAGATGGAGGCGGTCGCAGACCGCCAAGGCGTCATCGACATGCAGCGGGCCATGTTCGACACGGTGTACGAGGTGGGGCGGGTGGTCGAGTCCGAAGGCATCGAGTGCGACTTCCACCTGGGCGGCAACCTCGTCTTCGCCACCAACCGAGCCCAGATCGGCACCGTGCGGGACAAGGTTCTGAACGAACGGACCTGGGGTTTCGGCGAGGAGGATTTCCGCCTACTCGGGTCCGATGAGGCCCGTGAGTACGTGCCCGTCGAGGGCGCGCTCGGGGCCATCTACTGCCCGCACTCGGCACGTGTGCACCCCACCAAGCTCGCCCGCGGGCTCGCCCGCGTCGTGGAGGCCCAGGGAGTGCCCATCTACGAGAGCACGCCCGCACTCGACATCACACGAGGCGGCGTCGACACCCCGGCCGGCCGGATGAAGGCAGAGGTTGTGGTGCGGGCCACGGAGAGCTACACAGTCGACCTCCCCGGCATGCGACGCTCCCTGGTGCCGGTGTACTCGCTCATGATCGCCACCGAGCCGCTCGGCGACGAGGTGTGGCGGGAACTCGGCTGGACGAGTCACGCCACCTGGGCCGACGCCCGGCACCTCATCATCTATGCGGCCCGCACGGCCGACGGCCGCATCGCACTGGGGGGTCGCGGAACGCCGTATCACCTGGGGTCGCGCATCGACGCGGCATACGAGCAGGACCCCGCTGTCTTCGCCATGTTGAAGAACGTCCTCGGAGGGCTGCTGCCGGCGGCGGCCGCGGCGCGCGTCTCCCATACCTGGGGCGGCCCGGTCGCGATTCCCCGCGACTGGACCACCTCCACCGGATACGACCGGGCCGCGGGCCTCGCCTGGGCTGACGGGTACGTGGGCAACGGCGTCTCTACCACCAACCTCGCCGGCCGCACCCTGGCTGATCTGATCACCGGCGCCGATACCGCCCTCACCAAGCTGTCCTGGGTGAACCATCGCTCGCGCCGGTGGGAGCCGGAGCCGCTGCGGTGGTTGGGCGTGAACCTGGCCACCAAGATGATGGTCAGCGCGGATCGGGTGGAAGTGCGCACCGGCCGCCGCTCGAACCGGGCCGCGCTCACTCAAAGACTGATCGGCCGGTAACCGATCCGAAGACGGCGGCGAGCCGCCTCGCCGCCAAGGGCCGTCACAACGTCACCAGACTCCCGAGCGCCGAGATCGCGACGAAACTCACCAGACCCACCGCCAACGCAGCCCCCAGCCCGACGAGGAACGGCTTGAGCCCAAGTCGGCCGAAGCTGCGGAAATCGGTGCTCATCCCGACGCCCGCGAGGGCAACCAGCAGCAGGTACTCGGCCCCGGTCTTGACAGTGCCGTGCAGAGCGGTCCAGGCGGAAGCGTCCCACACCCCGAACGCCTGACCCCCATCGGCCACGCCCGAATCCCCGATGGAGCGAACCACGGCCAGGAGAAGGAAGCCCAGGATGAACTGCGGGAACAGTCCGGCGAGCGAGGCCTTTCCGGCCATCTCCCGACCTCCGCCGCTCCGAGCATGGTGAAGGGCCACCAGAGGGATGACGGCCAGCATGAACACGTTGCGCACCAGCTTGGTGACCGTGGCCGCCTCCAGGGCCCGGGGTGCACCGAACAGGTCGGCGTACACCGAGGCGGCCCCGACCACCTGCGACGTATCGTGCACCGACGTGCCGAGGAAGAGTCCCGCTTCCACCTCCCGCCCCCCGAAGGCGAAATGCGCCACGAAAGGATACAACAGCGTGGCCATCAGCCCGAACACGGTGATGACCGCGACGGCATACGCCACTTCGTCTTCCTCTGCCTCGATCGCGGGAGCCATTGCCACGATCGCCGTGACGCCACAGATCGACGTTCCCACAGCGATAAGCGCCCCCAGTCGCCCGGGGAGTCCGAGCAGCCGGTTGAGGCGGGTGGTGGGGAACAGGGCGGCCGCCACGCAGATGAGCACGATGGGGACGCCATACGCCCCCAAGTTGAACGCATCGCCGATGGAAAGACGGATTCCGAGGAGGATGATGCCCAGCCGGAGCACCCTCGTGACGGAGAACTCCACCCCGGGCGTGAGCGCCTTCGGAAACGGCGCGACCGCCCTGAGAACCAGACCCAGCACGATGGCGAGCATCACGGGCGACACCGGCGTCTTGGCGAAGCCAAGTAGGCGGACGCCGATGACGTCGGCGAGCCAGACGCTTGTCCACCCGAGGCCGATGGTGAGTGCCAGCCCGGGCACCAGGGAGACTGTCCGCCGCGCCATCAGGACCGGAAGTCGCGGAGGCTCAGGGCCGCGGTCGGTCACGCACCCGTTCCCAGGTCGAGCAACGTCCCCGCCAGGAGAGTCGCCCTACGGATGTCCTCCGCCGTCCAGAGGGCGACGCCGTCATGGGCCATGGCGAGCCACTCTTCCGTGATCACCCAGCGAGCGTCCAGCACCTCCGCCGGAGCCAAGGTGAGCGGCGGCGCGGGGACGGGTACGCGGCAGGCCATGCTGACGGCCAGTGTGCGCTCTCCCTTGTGCATGGTGAGGTAGGCATAGCAGGGTCCGAAGACCGTCACCTCCAGGCCCACTTCCTCCCGCATCTCGCGCACGACGGCCTCCTTGAGGCTCTCGTCACGCTCGAGACGACCCCCGGGAGGAGCCCACAACTCTTCGGCCGCGAGATGTGCCGGTGTGTGTAGCGGCGCGCGGACGAGCAACCAACGTGCCTCGCCCGGTTCCCGGATCAGCGCCACGACCGCGAGGCGGGCATACGGAGCACGGGGGTCGCCCGCCTTCATGCCCCGGCGGCAGCCGCGCCCAACCCCCCGATGACGCTCGCCGCGATCTCGCCGGCCCGCGCCACCTGCCCTTGGTCCACGTCCATGTGCGTCACGAATCGCACCCGGGTGCGGTCCACCGGGCCGGCGAGCACGCCTTTGGCTGCCAAGGCCTGCACCACGTCGGCAGCGCTGAGGCCTCGGTCGGCGAGTTCCAGCATCACGATGTTCGAATCCACGGGGTGGGGGATCGAGACGCCCTCCACCACCCGGAGTCGGTCGGCGAGAAGGTGGGCATTGCGATGGTCGTCGGCCAGCCGCTCGATGTTGTGGTCGAGGCTGTAGAGACACGCCGCCCCGAGGACGCCCACCTGGCGCATCGCACCCCCGTACTTCTTGCGATGGAACCGCGCCTCGTGGATGAACTCCTCCGAGCCGGCGATCACCGAACCCACCGGCGCCCCCAGCCCCTTCGAGAAGCACACCGATACGGAATCGACCAGTGCGCAGTAGGCGTTCAGAGGCACGCCCGTCGCGACGTGGGCGTTCCAGAGGCGGGCGCCGTCCAGGTGCACCGCGAGGCCGCACTCACGGGCCTCCTCGACCACCGCCCTCATGCGGGGCAGCGACCACACCGTCCCGCCGGCTCGGTTGTGGGTGTTCTCGAGGCAGACAAGGCGACTGCGGGCGAAGTGCTCTTGCGCCGGCCTGATGGCGTCAGTCACGTCCTTGGGTTCGAACTGGCCGCCCTCACCGGGCAGCGGTCGCAACTGGATGCCGGCGAGGGCCGCGGCGGAACCACCCTCGTAGTTCAGGATGTGTCCGCCTTCATGTATGAGCACCTCGTCGCCCGGGCGGGTGTGCGTGCGCACGCAGAGCTGGTTCCCCATCACGCCGGAGGCCACGAAGAGCGCCGCTTCTTTGCCGAGCAGCCCCGCGACCCGCTCCTGCAGGATGTTGATGGTGGGGTCTTCGGAGTACACGTCGTCGCCGACCAGGGCCTCCGCCATGGCCTTCCGCATCTGGGGCGAGGGCTGGGTCACCGTGTCACTGCGGAGGTCTATGGGTCTGGCGGTCTTCTTGGGCACGACGCTCTCCCTTGCTGGTGTAGTCTCGTATCATACCGGCAGCGATCGGCAGTGACGGGCGGCGGCCTTCTCGCGGGCGGACTCCGCCGCGCTCGGCCGACACAACACCGGCGCCCGTCACCGACGGCCGTCACCACTCCTGATAGCGCTCGCTCTCCTTGCGGTACTCCACCGGGCGGATCCCACCAGCACGCACGAGGTAGGCGACACGGGCCGAGGCCTCGAACGCGCTCGCCCACTGATACGCCTCCTCGAGCAGGTGGCCGGTGGCAAAGAGACCGTGCCCCCTCAGCATGCACAGCTTGTACTCCACGAGCGCGGAGCTGATCACCTCGGCCATCTCGTCGGAGCCCACCGTCCGCTCGGCCGAGACCACCGGTACCCGGTGGAAGAGGTACGACCCTTCCGAGTCGATCGGGATGATCTCATCCTGCTCGAGGGAGAGGGCTATGCCGTGTGGCGGGTGCACGTGGATGATCGCCTGCGCCGCCGTACGGCCGTAGACCGCGCGATGCACCACGATCTCGCTCGACGCGAGCGCGATGCCGCTATCGTCCATGTGGATGCCCGTCTCGATGAGGTCCTCGGGGCGCAGGCGCCCGAGCATCGACCCGCGGCGGGTGATCACCAGGCGGTCGCCCACCTTCACCGACATGTTCCCCGCATGGGAACTGACCAGCCCGGCGATGAAACAATCGCGCCCGATGTCACGGAACTGCTCGTAGATGACGCCCTCCTCCCTTCGGCTCTTCCTCGCGCGCACCGTTGCCGGCGTCGCCGGGTGCATTGCCGGCACCGTGGGGCGCGGCGTCCGCTGACCCGGCGGCGGACCCGGCGGTGGTGGACGTGACATCCCCGGGCGCGGCGTCTCCCCACTCCGCTCCGGCGGGGGCGGGGGCGGGCAGGAGTGCGGCACGATACCCCTCCAGCCCGAGCGCCGCCGCCTTCTCGAGCCCCACCACACCATCCTCGTCCCAACCCCGCGCCCGGTAGTACTCGTTCAGCATGGGCGTCAGATCGAACGTTCGTCCAGCGGCGGGCCCATCGGGAAGCGGCGTGTGCAACACGCGGTGTGGCAGGGTGTCGTCCGCGCGGGAGAAGCCGGCGCCGAGGTTCCACAGGCGCTCGAGGTTCCAGATGCGCTCCCCCGCACGCAGGAGGTCCTGGGCGGCTAGAGGCTCGCCCGTGGCGGCCGACATCAAGCGTGCCAGCACCTCTTCGCCGAAGGCGAAGCCGGCGAACTTGCACAGGGCGACGGAGTCGAACGCAGCAGACAGATGCTGCAGATTGAGCAGGATACCCGACTTGCCCGCCGTGCTGAAGCGGTCGAGCATCTTGGGGATGCCGAGGATCTCCGGCCCGAGCATGTTGCCGCGTAGATGGCAGGCGCCTCGGTTCGAGGTGGCATATGCGAGACCCTGTCCGTGCATGCCGCGGGGGTCGTAGGCGGGGAGTTCGAGGCCTTTCACGTGCATAGCCGCTTCCGGATGCCCGTACGCCAAGGCGAAGCGAGCCGAACCGTCGGCGAGTTCGGCGCCGAAACCCCGCCCCTCGCCCATCTCTCGCACGAGCTGCACTACACGTTCGGCGGCTCCGAACCGCAGATCGCGCCCGAGCAGGCCTTCTTCCGAGAGCTCCATCGCGCAGGCGATCGTGGCTCCCGTCGAGATGGTGTCCAGCCCATATTCCCCGCACAGACGGTTGGCCTCCTGGATGGCGTCGAGGTCGTCGACCCCGACAGCCGCGCCGAGCGCCCACAGGGTCTCGTACTCGGGGCCCGTACCCCCCGGCGGGTGGTCGCCCTCTCCGGAGCCGGAGCCATCTCGGCCAGATGGCGCCGCTACCCGCGGCGTGCAGCGGATGCGACATCCGAAACACCCTTTGCGTCCCACCGCCAACCCGTCGCGTACCGACTCGCCCGAGATGCGCTCGACGCCCGGCCATGTGGTGGTGGTGTAGTTGAGCGCGGGGAGAGCCCCCGCCTGGTGCACCAACTGCATGAGGACGGCAGTGCCGAACTCGGGTAGCGCACGACTCGTGACGGGGTTCGCGCAGATCTGCTTCTCCGCTTCGTACACGAGGAACGAGAAATGATCGGGCTCGGCCACGTACAGCGCCCGGTCGCCGGCTACCGCGACCGCGAACACCCTCTTGGCGGCGAGGGCCGCGCCGAGCCCGCCGCGTCCCAGATTGCGGCCATCATCGGTGCGTAGCGAGCCGAGGAGCGCTCCGCGCCTCCCTGCCACAGACGGCAGCAGGAGGCTGTAACCGGACCCCAACGCCGCCCGCAACCCGGCCACGGTGCGCGACCACACCAGCCCGGGATCGCGAGGATCGGCTTCCGGCCAGACCTCACTCAGCGGCAGCAGGCGCACCGAAGGTGGCCCGCCGTCCGCCCGCGCTCCGCGTCCGTCTACCACGACCACCGACCACTCGGCCGCCGCCCCGGTGAGAACGAGCGCATCGACTCCCGCCTGCCGCAGGCGCACGCCGAACCGACCGCCCGCGTTGCCGTCGAAGATCGTGCCGGTGAGAGGCGAAGGTGCGACGGCCGCGAAGCGGCCGGAGCTGGGAGCCGACGTGCCGGTGAGGGGGCCGGCGGCGAGTACGAAAGGCTGGCTCGCATGGAGCGCCTCCAGGCGAGGCGACCCCAGGGTGGCCACCAGGGCGACGCCATACCCTCGTCCACCCAAGAACGGCGCCCGGTCTGGGCCGCCTTCGAGAACGACCGACGTCGCCCGATCGAGCCGGCAGAGCATGGTGTGGCCGACGGCGGTGCGGTTCACGGTGCCTTTCCCTGTCTCGGCTGCGCGCGCGAAGCGCGGGACACTGCCACTATTGGCCCAAAGATTCTATCAGAGGGTCGGGACGCCCCACGCTTCCCGAAACCAGGACGGTGAGGAAGGACCGGCGGCCTCTCGGCGAACAGCAAAGGAAGGACCTTTGGCTTCACGGCGAATAGTATTAGGAACATGAACGAGGATCCCCGACACCCGATGATCTGCCGGGTCTGCGGCACCGAGAACCGAGTGAACCGCCTCTTCTGCAGTGAGTGCGGCGCGTACCTGCAGGACGAGGAAGAGGACACGCTGGTCGAACTCCCACAGCAGCCGACCCCGGCGGCCCTCCCCCTGCCTTCCCCGCCTCCCCCGGCTCCCCCATCTCAGCCGACTATGCTCGACCCTCCCGCGGGCCCATACGATCCCGAGTTCCCCCGCGGATATCGCCAAGTGCAGGTGGAGAAACGCTGGGGAGTGACACCGGTGCTTCTGGCCCTTCTCCTCGTCGTCGTGGCGCTGGGGATGGCCGCGGTGATCTACCTCACCATCATCAGGCCGCCCGCGGGCACGTCGAGCGTGACCACTGCGGGTCTGCTGGGCACAGGCACCACCGCGGCCACGGGGACCGCGACAACGGACGCGGCCACGACCTCGACCACCGAGGCAGTCGTCACGAACGACTCCAGTACGACCACCCTCCCAGGCCCGGGCGACGACCGGGGCACGCCCGTCGGCCCGGTGCCGGTCTCGGCGAGCTCTACTCTGCCCCCCGAGGGCGGAAACGACTACCGGCCACAGAACCTCGTCGATGGAGACCTCGCCACCTGCTGGGCTGAAGGCGTGGAGGGGCAGGGGGAAGGTGAGTGGGTGCGACTTGATCTCGGCGAACCGACGGTACTCTCGACGATCGAGATCGCCAACGGCTACCAGAAGGACCAGCGCAGGTTCGAAGGCAATCCCCGCCTCAAGACCATCCGAATCGAGTACTCCGACGGCTCTGCGCAGTTGATCCAGCTACACGACGGCGGCGGCTATCAGACGATCACGTCGCCGCCCATCGCGACGGAGTGGGTGCGGTTGGTCGTGCAGGTCACCTATCCCGGCACCACCTGGCAGGACACCTCAGTCTCCGAGGTGAGGCTCTACCGATCCGGGCGGTAGGTCACGCGCGAGGTGTAGGCCGCGAGTCGCAGCCCACCGGACGATTTCCGGCGGATCTTCCTCGCACTGCGCCTACCTGGCCTCGTACGTATTGCGTCGGCCGATCTCCAGCAGTTCGATCACTCCTACGATGGTCGCATCGACGGAGCGGTCCAGAGTCTGCACGGTCTGGCGCGACCCCGACCCGTGTGAGACGAGCACAAGATCGCCTTGTCCCGCGTCGACCGTGTCCACCGCCACGTACGGCTCACCCAGGATCTCGCCCTCGACCGTTGCTTCCCGCACGATGAGAAGCTTCATTCCCACCATGCGCTCGTTCTTGATGGTCGAGACGCACGATCCGACCACTGCGGCTATCTGCATTCTTCCTCCAGTCTCGCGAGGACCCCCCGCACGACGGCATCAACCAGTTGCGGCGACATGTCGCTTCCGAGCCGGGCGCGCACCGCAGCCGCGATCGTCTCCGCCACGGCCGGGGCGCCGGGTCCTTCGGTCGGCTTCACCACCCTCACCTCCGGCAGCGAGATCGCTTCCTCGGGCGAGTCTTTCCAACGCCGACGCGAGGCGATCTCCTGCACGTAGGGCAGCAGCCTCACCCCGAGTTCCTGAGCCCTCTCGCGTGCGGCCATGGTGACCACGACGTCGTCGTTCAGTTGGATGGACATCTCACCCCGCCCGGCCATGTCTTCGATATCTCTCACGGTGTAGAACGTCTTCATCAGCGACCTTCCAGATTCCCCAGAGCTTCGATAGCGGCGTCCCGCGCCGTGAGGATCTCGGACTCGGTGCCCGACATCCACATCCTTCCGAACCTTCCGACAGATGCCACGTGGATCAGGCGGATATTCGCCCGTTTCTCGGCCTCGTTGGCCGCGTAGTTGATGTAGGCGGCCGGGGCGCACTCCAAGACCAGGAGCGTCTCCCCCGCGACGAGCATAGTGCCGCGCCGGAACCGGTTGAGCAGCTGAGCCTGGTAGGGATCGACGTTGGTGATCACCTGCACAGACGCCACCTGGGGTTTGAGCCGGTCGCCCTCTTCCAACCCAAGCCGGCTGAGCACGATGGCGCCGGCCTCCAGGACGGCGGCCTGACTGTGCGAGTGCACCTCGAACATGCCGAACTCGCGCTCCACGATCTGAGCACCCGGTCGCGCTTCGGTGGCTTTGACGGCGATGTCGACCACGCGGAACACCTCGTTGCCGGGAGCCATCTCGATGTACAACGACGCCATCCCGATGGTCATGAGGTCGCCCTGCGTGACCGCGCCCACGAAGGCCGAATACTGCGGCTGAGTGCGGTCCAGGTAGCAGTAGGCCCTCAGCTGGAACTCATCAGACGCCATGGTCGCCCCCGATCGCGCTCGCCGTCATGTGTGCCACCTTCCTGGTTTGCACCTCGAGATCGCGCAACGCGATCCCGAGGGGAGTAACGAACAGAGGGTGCCCGGGCAGTTCGACGTCCAGTCCGGTGATCCCGGCCACGACGCCGTCAATACCCGGAAAACAGCAGGTGCCACCCGCGAGGAACACCGTGCCGGATGACAGGTCCGCTACGTGTCGACGCACGATAGTGCCGACCTTCTCCATGACCGGCCGCACGACGGGCAGCAATCGCGTTGATTGCGCCGGATCCTTCTTGAGGTCTTCAGCCTCCTCGTACGAGATTCCGAGGGCTCCTGCGATCACGAGTGTCAGGTGATGGCCACCAGTAGGCTCGTCCGCCGCGTAGCAGACTTCTCCGTCACGAAGCACAGAGACGCCCGTGGTCCCGCCGCCCACGTCCACCACGACGCCATCTGTGACCCCCAGAGCAGCTCCCGCGGCGCTCGGCTCATCGATGACACCGCTGCACTCGAAACCGGCAGCCTGAAGCACGTTGACCGTGGCTCTGACCTCTTCCGGAGCGACGCCGGGCGGGTAGGCGGTGGCTGCACAGCCGAGGCTACGCCCCAGACTGTCTTCCACCTCCGCCTTCATCTCGCGCAGGAGGTCGACGGCGCCGATGTAGTCCACCACGAGCCCGTCGCGCACGACACTCGCCGCCCGCGTCGTGCCCGCCACGGGCCACCCCTCACTATCGACAACGGTGATCACGAGGTTGGCCGTACCCAAGTCGACGCCGACGCCCAGAAGCGCCCCGTCGTCACACCGGGTCCCGCGACCGGTCATCACCTCGGACGCCGCCGCCAGGCACGCGGCCGCGTCGCGATGCTCCATCCCTCCCACTACTCAGCCGTCCGTCCGCCGAACCCGCCCTTGCTCTCCTTCGGCAGGATCATCTCCACTTCGCCGTGGGGACGAGGTATCACGTGCACCGAGGCCAGCTCACCCACGCGTTTCGCCGCCGCGGCGCCG
>Ga0180009_10000470_pt1 | contig 56317 bp, 57 predicted proteins | sample OS_PC_MetaG_FD_123537 | JGI IMG/M metagenome (GOLD analysis project Ga0180009, IMG submission 123537) | Groundwater microbial communities from the Aspo Hard Rock Laboratory (HRL) deep subsurface site, Sweden - OS_PC_MetaG | ecosystem: Environmental > Aquatic > Deep subsurface > Groundwater... | reverse complement strand
CCATCACGCCCCGTTCCAGTGCGGGTGAGGTGCCTATGGAAAAATCCGCATAGGTTTCATTCATAAGCATGAATCGCCATTGCCGTTTCATTTTCCCTCTTCCTTCTTTCGTATTTTATGTTGTGGGTTGCGAGTTTCCAGTCCCGGGTTTCGGATTTCGAGTTTAATTTTTGCCTTGAAACATGATTGCATAGAAAATTTTTTTTGGACACGGATGTACACAGAAAGTCGCTTAGCGCTATGCGCACAGCGTCTTTTTTGTTTCTGCGGTTATCTGCGTAAATCTGCGTCCTATTAAATTTTAGCTTTCTTTGTGCCTTTCGCCTCGCGGTTTTTGGTATTTTTCTTTTGCCCTTCTCCTCTTACCTATTACCTATAGCCTATTGCCTATCACCTGTCTTTTATATCCACCCTTTAACCTTGTAGTAAATAATACCTCCGTATTCATAGAGCAGCATTTTAAAAAGCCTGATACGGCCGAGAGGGTCGTCCGTATATTTTTCATGAGGATCCGCAGGAGCAGGATAAACCTTGAAGCCGGCATGCTCGAAGACCATAAGAGAACGTTTCATATGGCTGTAGGAAGTAACTAAAAGAATGCTTTTCCAGCGCTGGGATTCGCCGATTTTTTTTATCTCTACAGCCTGTTCATGGGTATGACGGGAACGTTTCTCCACAATGATGTCCGCAGCCGGAATGTTCAACCGCCTGATTTCTTGAGCCATGACCGTTGCTTCCGCCACTCCCATCTTCTTAGGATCTCCCCCGGAAAGAAGAATCTTTTTAGCCCTACCCTCAAAATAAAGCTGCGCCCCCCGCAATAAACGATGGGAAGATATAAGGCTTAAATAACGTCCTTTATCGATCCCTCCGGCAAGCACGATAATGACATCGGCTTTGCGGATATCTTCTTTGACGGCCAAAGATTTGATCATGTGGTCAGTCAAGGAGGTACCGGCGATAGTTAAAACCGTAAAGAAAGCCAACCAGAGAATCAGGTTGAGAGCGGATAAGATTCTTCTGCCCCAGGATTTTTCATTGGTCACTTTATTTCTCCTCTGCCCGGGTGAAAATCGCCAGAGGCTCCATTATATGCAAGGCTGGGGCGTAAGGCAAGAGTGAGTTTCTCCTTGACACCAGGGGGGTAATCTCTTATAAAAAAGGCACGAACAACAGGAAAAAGGAGGGAGCACGATGCCTATAATTTATGAAAAGAAAGATAAGATCGCGATCATCACCATCAACCGTCCCGAGGCCATGAACGCCATCGATCCCGAAACCACCGAGGAGTTGAGTAAGGCCTGGATGGATTTTCGTGACGATCCCAACTTATGGGTGGGAATTCTAACCGGGGCAGGCGACAAAGCTTTCTCAGCAGGAGCCGACCTGAAAAAATTAATTCCTTTCTTGGCCCAAATGTCAACCATCGAACGCAGGGAAAGAGAGGAAAAATTCCCCGGCTTGGGGGGGATTACCCGCGGTTTGAACATTTGGAAGCCGATCATCGCGGCCATTAATGGCTTCTGCCTGGCTGGCGGAATGGAAATGGCCATGGCCTGTGACATTCGTGTGGCCGCCGAACATGCCACTTTTGGGTTGATGGAAGTGAGCCGGGGTATTATTCCGGGTGCGGGGGGCACCCAGCGTTTACCGCGAATGATTCCCCTGGCCAGAGCCATGGAGATGATCTTGCTGGCTCAGCGCATCGATGCCCAGGAAGCCTTTCGACTGGGATTGGTCAACCGGGTCGTACCCCTGCCCAAAGTCCTGCCCACGGCCATGGAGATAGCCGAGGCCATCCTGCAGAACGGCCCCCTGGCCGTGCGGGCAGCCAAGGAAGCCATCATTCGGGGCCTTTCCCTGCCCTTGGAGGAAGGGCTGCGCCTGGAAGGCGTTCTCCAATCTTATCTGCTCAAAACCGAAGACGCGGTGGAAGGACCCAGAGCCTTTGCCGAAAAGCGCAAACCGCAATTTAAAGCCAAGTAAGTGTCAGTAACAGTGATAAGTGTCAGTGAAAAAGATTATTGTAAATAAATCTTCTGACACTGACACTCACACTGACACTATCTACCAGGAGGAAAGATAATGCTGAAGCCTGAAGATTTTTACCGTGTCTTGAGGGAAGTTGATTTTGGCCCGATTGAAGAATTGGTAAAAAAAGCCGTCGCCGAAGGACACTCGGCTCCCCAGATCCTCAATGAAGGTTTGATTGCCGGGATGTCCATCCTTGGGCAGGAGTTTAAGGCCCGGGAACTATGGGTTCCCGATGTCCTCCTGGCAGCCCGCAACATGCATCGGGGGATTGAAATATTGAAACCCATGTTTTCCAAAGAAGGCGGTGGCTCCAAAGGGAAGATCGTCCTGGGAACGGTTAAGGGGGATATTCACGACATCGGCAAGAACCTGGTTTCCATCATGATGACCGGGTCCGGGTTGGAAGTCATAGACGTGGGGGTTGATGTTCCGGCGGAAAAATTCGTCGCCACCATTCAAGAGCATCAGCCGCAGATCATCGGTCTCTCCGCCCTTTTGACCACAACCATGCTGGAGATGCGCAACGTAGTTGAGGCTATAAAAGGGAGTTCTTACGATGTCAAACCTTATGTCATCGTGGGAGGAGCACCGGTAACCGAAGCCTTCGCCCAGGAGATCGGGGCAGATGGATATGGCCCGGATGCGGTTTCAGGAGTGGAAGTGGTTATGAAACTTCTAAAAAACAGGGTGTAGGGGGTAGGGTGCAAGGTGTATGGTGTATGGTTTCTGAAAAAGGAGAAGATAAATGGCTCAGAAAATCTCTCCCAAACGGCGGTTTCTTTCCGGCTTGTTCGGTGGGCGCAAAGGAGACCGGCCGCCGGTGGGGAACCCCACTTCCATCGTCAGTCAAGAGTTGATGGAGAAAACCGGAATTTATTTTCCCCAGGCTCACCTGGAACCAAAGCAAATGGCTGAACTGGCTGCGGCCGGGCATGAAATCCTGGGCTTCGATTCCATTATGCCTGAATTCAGCGTGCAGCAGGAGGCCGCGGCCTTAGGGTGCGAGATGGACTGGGGGAGTCCTTCTATGATGCCCGATGCCCGGACTCATCCCTTCCAGCGGGTCGAAGACCTTAGTATCCCTGAAAACCTCCTGGAAAAACCCTCCCTGAAGGTCGTGCTGGAAGCCCTGAACATCCTCCGCCGGCAATATGGTCACGAGGTGGCTATTGTAGGAAAAGTGATGGGGCCTTGGACCATTTCCTACCATATGGCCGGAACGCAGAACTTTCTCCTCTGGGCCATAACCGAACCGGATAAAGTGCGCCGCTTCCTGGAAGTTTTAAAAGAGGTCACGGTTCTCTTCGCCCAAGCTCAATTCCAGGCAGGAGCGGACGTGGTTGTCCTGGCCGATCATGCCACCGGAGACCTGGTAAGCCCAAAGACTTACGAGAAATTTCTGCTCCCCGTGCACAAAGAACTGGTACAGCGGATCGGCGGGCCGTTGATCCTGCATATCTGCGGCAATTGCGCGGACCGGCTGCGTATGTTCGTGGAAGCCGGCTTCGACGGGTATCACTTCGAATGGCAGGTAGCTGCCCGGGAGGCCGTGCAGGTGATCAACCGGGAGATGTCTTTGGTCGGGAATATCAACAATGCTACGACGCTATTGCGGGGAACGCCCGAGGACGTTTACAAGCAGGTTCGCTACAGTGTAAAAGCCGGCGTGGATATCATCGCCCCGGAATGTGCCGTTCCCCTCCAGACTCCTGTCCGCAACCTTCGCGCCATCGTGGAAGCAGCCCAAGAGGGGTTTTAACCCCTCTCCCATGCTTCGCACCTCGGCCAATTCCTCTGGAAAGGAAAGTCCTTCCGGCGAAACAGGAAAGCGAATAGGTTTATCCTAAAAGCAATTTGGGCAGCCAGAGGGCCACGCTGGGGAAGAAGATGACGATCAAAAGGCCGATCACCTGGAGGATCATAAACTGGAACATTCCCCGGTAGATCTTCATCAGGTCCCAATCGGGGGCGACCCCCTTGAGGTAGTATGCAGCCATGGCCACAGGAGGGGAGAGAAAGGCCGTCTGCAAGTTCACTGCCACGAGAGTGGCAAACCACACTAAGTCGAGCCCCATCCCATCCACCACAGGGTAAAAGATGGGTACAAAGATCAGGATGATGGCGGGCCATTCCAGCGGCCACCCCAGAATGAAGATCACGGCCATCAGGATGAAAATCATCACCAGGGGGGGAACGGCAAAGGACAGCATGGTTTTGGTGATCAGGGTCGCCGTTCCCAGTCGGGCAAAGATGGCCCCGTAAATATTGGAGGCTACCGCGAGGAACAGGATCATACTGGAGGTCCGCAGAGTTTTCAGAGAGGCGGCCCTCAGCGTCTCCCACGTCAGCCGCCGGTAGAGAGCGGTAAGCACCAGGGCGCCGGTGCTGGCCATGGCCGCCCCTTCGGTGGGGGTCGCCATCCCGGCGATGATGCTTCCCAAGGCCGCGAAGATAATTGCCGCCAGGGGAATGATCCCGGAAAAGAGCTCCCGAAGGATCTCTGCGGACGACGTCGGCCTCTGCTCGGGAGGCAGCGGCGGTCCTAAGCTGGGGTTGAGCTGGCAGCGAATCACCGTATAGCCGATGAAGAGAGCCGAGAGGATGAGGCCGGGAATAATCGCCGCCACGAAAAGCCGCACAACGGACACGCCCAGTACCGGTCCCAGGATCACCAGCATGACGCTGGGCGGGATCAAGATACCCAGACACCCTCCAGCCGTGATGACCCCTGCCGAAAGGGCGACATCGTAGCGGCTCTTGACCATGGCGGGAGCGGCCAGAAGCCCGATCACGGTGACCGAGGCGCCGATAATGCCTGTGGCCGTAGCGAAAAGAGTTGCGGTCACCAGGACTCCGAGGAAAAGAGAGCCCTTAACCGAGGCAAAAATGAACTGGAAGGCCTTGAACAGGCGCTCCATCAGGCCGGCTTGCTCGAGCAGGTGTCCCATAAAGATAAATAGCGGGACCGCGGCCAGCGTCTCCTCCTTCATCAACCCGAGGGTCTGGAAATACATGAGGTAGAAGACCTTGCCGCCGAGGCCGATGTAGCCGAAGACGACGCCCAGGATGATGAGGGTGAAGGCGATGGGAAAGCCCACAAAAATAACCGTGAGGAGCGCTCCCAGAAGGATAAAACCGAGAGTTTCCGGACTCATGGCCATCTACCCCTCAAGGCCGCATGCAGGCTTTTCAAGAACTCCGAGGCGCCTTGGACCATGAGCAGCGCAGCCGCGACCGGAATGATGGTTTTGAACGGATACAAGGGAGGTCGCCAGGGGCTGGCATCAGACTTCTCCAGGATATCCCAGGCATGAAGGGCTTCCGTGTACCCAGCCAGGAAGAAGTAGATCATCCCCGGGAAAAAAAGAAAGAGGTACAGGCTGGCATCAATCCTTCCTTGCCAACGGGCAGAGAACCGATTGTAGAAAATGTCGGTGCGGATGTGTCCCCCTTTGTAAAGGCAGTAGGTCGCACCCAGCATGAAGTGACTCCCGTAAATCATGTAAGCGACATCGTAGGCCCAGATGGTCGGGGCATTGAAGGCGTAGCGTAAGATGACTTCATAGGTCAACCCTCCCACCAGGGGATAAATGAGCACGGCGAAGATCTTTCCCGACAGTTCCCCCACATAGGTATCAATCAGCCGCACGGTCTTGAGTAGTGCCGTAGGCGATTGCTCCATCTAGTTCCCTCCTGCTCCGCAAGCAGCCTCAAAGTCCGGCTGAATCCACGGGAATCCTCCCGGATTTCCCGGAGGCTTTCCAAGATAATGGCGACTCGCTGGGGAGGGGTTAGCACCCCGGCTAGCTCCTCCCCTCTCTTGCACCACCCTGTTTATCAAGGCTCTTTATTTCTTGGGCTTAGGCGCAGCCTTAGGCTTGGGCCAATAATAATCGGCGGCGAAATCATAAGGAGGAAACATGAACCGCCGGGCGGGGACCACCAAACCAGCGTACTCCTTCTGCGAATCCCAAACTTTCTTGAAGAAAGGGTCCTTGGCCGCTTCTTCCTTGGCGATCTCATCCCAGGTTTTCAGCTGGGTGGTCAGAACATCGTCCGGAGTCCTTATTATATTGACCTTGTGCTTTTCCTGGAGTTCTTTCAAAGCCTGGGAGTTGAACTTAATAAACCCCACCCACCAGCGCATTAACGTGTTCATGGACGCTGCTTCCACAATCGCCTTGAGGTCCGGAGGAAATTTTTCCCAGACATCTTTGTTGATCAGCAGTTCTCCAACGGTTACGTTCTCATGCATCCCTGGAAGATAGTAGTTTTTCCAGATATCCTGGAAACCCATTTTCATATCTTCTCCGGGGGTCACCCACTCCGCTGCGTCGATGACGCCCCGTTCAGCCGCAGGGATGATCTCCCCTCCCGGCAAGTTCACTACCCTAACCCCGGCCTTCTCGAAAAGCTCGCCGGCCATCCCGCCCACGCGCATCTTCGTCCCCTTCAGTTCTGCCATGTTCTTGAAGGGTTTCTTGAACCACCCGAAGGACTGGGGTCCGGAGGGCAAGATGGGATAGACAACCACCTTAAGCTTCAAGATATCCTGATAAAATTCATTATAAAGTTTGAGGCCCCCACCTTCATACATCCACCCGAGGTAGTCGATATAGTCCATCCCGAAGGTCCCCCCGGGTCCTCCGGTGAACAGGACGGCCACCTTCCTCTTGCCGTACCAATAGGACGCCCAGGAATGGGCCCCGTCAATAACGCCTCGGGAAGTGGCATCTAAGACCTCGAAAGCCGGCACCACAGCCCCGGCGGGCAGGGGTTCAATGTCCAGCCTTCCACCGGAAATTTTTTTGGCCTGCTCGGTAAACATCTTGAAGTTGTCAAACAGCGTGGAACCTGCGGGCCAGCTAGCCTGGAATTTCAGTTTGAATGTTGCTTGGGCCCGGGCTTCTTGGGGCTGCAGGGTCAGAGCAAATACAACTCCCATGAGCATCAGGGCAACCCCTAAACGACTCACCAATTTCTTGTTCTTCATCTCCGCACCTCCTCTTATTTTTAACTACCAATTAGGGGCGATTTTATCGCCCATCTCCCCTGCTGTCTGAGACTCCTGTTGCCATTAGCACACAATAGCAGGCCCAGTCAAGGCCTTTTTTGCAAGAAAGCCAGGTCAAGAAGACCAGCAGGGCGGGGTAGTGGACGATCTTGGACCAGGACCAAAGGGATTAAGCCTAAAAAACCCTTACCGCCTGAAGATAAAAATTGCCAGGCGCGGGGGAAGAATTTACGCCCTGCTTATTGGAGAGCCAAGGCTCCGGGAAATGAGCTGCACCGGATGGACAACTTCCACTCCATCTTTTCTTAAATTGCCGAATATCTGCAGGCGGCAACCCGGGCAACCGGTGGCCACGTAATTGGCTCCCGTCTCTTCAATGTTCCCGATTTTTTGGGCCGTTATATTTTCTGAGATTTCCGGATGCTCCCACTGGAAGGTTCCCCCACCCCCGCAACACACATCGGCCCCGCCCATCTCCACGAAATCCAGCTCCGGAATTTGTCTGAGAAGCGCCCTCGGTTCATCCTTTACTCCCTGGCTGCGCAACAAGTGGCAAGGATCGTGGTAGGTTACTTTCCCTTTCAGAGGCCTGAGCATTTTCCCTAAATCGAATTTCATTAAATATTGGGAAATATCCAGGACCTTCCGGCTCAAGGCCTCTGCTTTTTCCGCGTTTTGGCCCATTTCTCGGAGGATATGCGGGTATTCTTTTTTCAGAGCAGCGCCGCAGGTGGCACATTCCACCACCACTGCGTCCACATCCTGGCGGTTGAACAGAGCCACATTCTTGAGGATATTCGGTAAGGCCATCTGGGGGGCCCCGGCTAAAAATATAGGCAGACCGCAGCACATCTGGTCCTTGGGAACGACTACTTCTACTCCCAAGCGGACCAGAATTTCGATCGTGGCCCTGCCAATTTCTCCATCCAAATAATTGGTGGCACAACCGGTGAAATAGAGGACCCGGCCCTTGGGTTCCGGAACAGAGATTACCTCCGGAATTTTCTTCAGCAAGGGCTGGCGACTCAAGCGGGGGAACTTCTTCAAGGGGATGGTTCCCACTTTCCCCTTCACCGGCAATAGCGGCAGAAGGTTATTTCTCAAAACCCGCCCCCAGAAAAGGTAAAAAGGCAGCAGGCGCTTGCCCGTTAAGAGTTCAAAGAGAAACTTCTTCTTTCCCGGGAGACCGAATTTCTCGATGACTTCCACCCTCATGGCTTTCATCAGTTGGTCAACTTGTAAGCCGCTCGGGCAGTTTACCGTACAGGTTTCGCAGAGCAAACAGGTAAACAGGATGCGCGTAAAATTTTCACTTAGCTCCAGATTGCCTTCCATTACGTTGCGGATCAACTGGACCTTTCCCCGGGGAGAGGTAGCTTCCACCAGGCGCTGCTTATAGACCGGGCACGGCGTAAGACAAATCCCGCATTTAATGCAGTTGTGGACTTCTTCACGAAGGTTTTTGGATATCACGGGGCACACTCCAGGAAACTCCCGGGGTTCAGGATTCCCTGGGGGTCAAAGGTTTTCTTAAGGGCTCGCATCAGATTCAGAGCCTGCGGGCTCAATTGCCGGGGAAGGTACTTGGCTTTGGCAATGCCTATTCCGTGCTCCCCGGAAAGAACACCCCCTACCGCCATGGCAAAATCAACGATTTCATCCATGGCTTTTTCCACCCGCTTCATTTCCTCTTGGTCTCTGAGGTCGCAGAGCACGAGCGGATGGAGGTTGCCATCTCCGGCATGCGCCAAGACAGCGATCTGGACCTGGTTCCGCTGAGCGATCGTTCTTACTTCCTTGATGGCGCGGGTCAAGAAGCTCACGGGGACGGTGGCATCTTCGATCACGCAGGACGGGCGCATCCGCGCGACTGCTCCAAAGGCCCCCCGGCGGGCCATCCAGAGCTGCTCACTCTCCTTTTCGGATTGGGAAACGCGCACATCCCTGGCCCCTTGCCCGCGGCAAAACTCGGCGATCATTCCGGCCTGCTTCTCTACCGATGCCTGATCACCGTCAACTTCAATGAGTAGTATGGCCTCGGCGTCCAGGGGGAGACCGAGATGGGCGTAGTCTTCGAGGGCTTTGATGATCACCTTGTCCATTAACTCCAGGGTCGCGGGGATGATGCCCTCTTCAACGATCCTGGCTACAGTGTTTCCTGCTTGATCGATGGTATGGTAAATTGCCTGGAGGGTCCGTCGGGCCTTGGGCTTGGGTAGAAGCCTGACGATGATCCGGGTGACCAAGGCCAGGGTTCCCTCCGACCCGCAGATCAGCCGGGTTAAGTCATATCCCGTTACATCTTTGGCGGTCAGGCTTCCCGTCTGGATGACTTCTCCGGAAGGGAGCACCACTTCCAGACCCATCAGGTAATCCCGGGTCACCCCGTACTTGATCCCCCGCATGCCCCCGGCATTCATCAAGACGGTCCCCCCCATGGTGGCCACTGTGGCGCTCCCGGGATCCGGAGGATAGAAGAGGCCGATTTTCTCCACTTCCTTCTGGAACTCCGACACCACCACGCCGGGTTCAACAACGGCATAACGGTTCGGCTTGTTGATTTCCAGAACTCGGTTCATCATCGTAAAGCAGAGGATCACCCCTCCTTGTTTGGCCAAACTGCAAGCGGCCAGGCCTGACCCGGCGCCGCGGGGAGTAACGAAGACCCGATGGGTACTGGCTACTTTCATGATCTGGGAGACCTCTGCGGACGTCTTGGGAAAAAGGACGGCTTCGGGCAGGTATTCTTCCACATAAGCATCATAAGCATAACTGAGAAGGTCTTCCTTGGAAGTCAGGATTCTCTCCTTACCCAAAATGGTTTCAAACTCCTGCAGAATCTTCTCGGTCAGCATGGAAATATCCTTTCTTTTTTTGAAGTTTTTGAAGGTATCATTGAATGGGAAACGGTATGAAAACCCGATGTTGGCTCACTTTTTCTTAGGCTAAGATCCACTTGCGTTTCTGAGAAAGGAAATCGACCAGTAGGTAACGGCCCAGATTATTCGGGGTGGTGTAGAAGGCCCGGCCTCGGTTCATCCTGGATATCTGCTGGACAAACTGCAAGAGATGGGCATCCTGGCCGAGCATGAAAATGTTCAAGTTGATGCCGCAAGAAGCGCATTTCTTGAACTCGGATAAGGTTTTAGCCAGGGTCTTGGGGTGGGAAGGAAACTGGAAGAAGACCTTGCCGTTCTCCAGGTGGGCGGTAGGTTCTCCATCTGAAACCATGATGATCTGCTTGTTAGGGGTGTGCTCCCGGTTGAGAAAAGATTTGGCCAGGATAAGCCCTTCTTCCATGTTGGTGTAGGGGTTGTCCAGATCCCAGTTCAGGCAAAGCAGGTCCTTGGGCTTCAGAGCCCTGGCATAGGAAGAAAAGCCTATCACGTGCAGGCGGTCATGGGGGAACTGGGTTTGCATGAGCGTATGCAGGGCCATGGCTACTTTTTTGGCCGCGAAAAATTTTTCGTCGCGCGCCATGGAACCGCTCATATCCAGCATGAGCACTACGGCGGACCGGGTACGCTTTTCGGTTTGGTAAACCTCAAAGTCATCCGGCCGGAGGTCGAGAAGCCGGCGGCCCTTGGACGGGGATGGGGCCAATGCCTGGCGACTCAGGGTGTTCATTAACGTACGACTCAAGTTGAGGTGAAAAGGATCTCCGAACCGGTAAGGTTTACTTTCCTCTAAAAGAAGATTCATCCCGTTGCCCCGAAAATGAGTTTCATGATTCCCCAGGGCATCACGGGTTAAAGAGGCAAAAATATCCTGCAGCGCTCTCTGCCCGATCTTGCGCATACCTTTAGGCGTGAGCACATACTTTGCCCCCAACTTCTCGATGAGGCCGTTGACTTCCAGAAGGCGGGGGATGGCCTTGAGGTTGTTCCAGAGTTGGTAACTTTGTTCCCCCAATAATTCCCGGATTTCCTGGTCATTGATCTTTTCCAGGTCAAGTCCCCAGGAAGCGCGGCGCAGTTCATGTTCAAGCTTCTCCAGGCGTTTCAACTCTTCCATGGCCGAATCATTTCCTGCGGATGCAGATTCCTGGAGTTTCTGCTTCAGGCGCCGAACTTCTTCCAGGAAATCGTGAATCCCCTTAAGCCCCGGGGATTCATCCTGTCCCTTTAGGCCTTGCTGTTTTAATAAGTCGAGGGATTTATTGACGTCATTTTCCCGCAGGAGAAGGTCGGTGAGACGATCGAGGATTTGTTCGGCGTCCGCACTTTCAGCCGGAACTGGTTTATTGCCGTAAAAATATCTATAGCCAATCATTGATTTTTCTGGGAACGCGGATGATCCGCTGCTGAAAGCAGGAATTTTTTTTTGTCCTTAGAATAGCACAGCAGAGGGCCGGTGGGCAAGGATTTTAAACCTGGAAAAAATCCGAAAAAAAACTTGACAACAAATTTCAGGATGGGGTATAAATTTCTTATAAAGGATTTTCCATGATGATGCCCAGTATCTTTTCAGGCAAATTATTCCTTCCTCTGATTTCTTTTTTGGGCTTGTTGGGCCTTTTGGTATTGCCCAGTCCGCCCACTGCCTGAGGAGGTTCGGACATTTAAAAGAACTTCAAGGCCATGGGCGGGAAAAGCCCATGGCCTTTTTCACGTAGGCCATGGTGAGATTCTCATCATGGCTTTTTTTTAGATTCTGAACCTACCATAACCCCTTGGGGAGGCTCATTAGACCATCTAACATGAGGATTCGAGAAGCCTCCCCGGTAGGTTTGGATGGTAAGACCGATTCCTCCAGAAGGGGGCCGCCTTTCTCCAGCCTGGCCAGGAGGATTTGATCTTCGTGGAAAACAATCCCCCCCACTCCAATGATAGGGTGATCAGGATATTTCCGTTTCATACTCGGCAATGACAGGAAGTAATCAACGTCCATTGCACCTTGTCAATCTTTTTCCCTTCCTTTGACCACGATGAAAAATACAATAAAAATCGCTGCCAGGCAGATTCCCAGGGCCAAGAAGATCTTGATCGCTGGACTGCCTTCAGCATCGGAACGCTGGAAGCACCCTGATGAAAATAAGAGCAAGAGTGAAAAAACCCAACTCCAATTCTTAAAGATTCTTTTGGCGCTGTTGACAACTTGATTCGATCCACGCATTGAATAAATCCCATTGAGTTTATGGCCGATTTTTAATATATTTAAACCCAGCTGCCAAGAATAGTTTACCCTAACCTAATATATAAAAATATTCACTATACTTATCAAAAAATGAGTGAGCTTCAAAAAATTTCCAGGGCAAAAGTTTTTTTCAAGTTCCTTTTTTTCCTTTTTTTAATCCTGACTTTGGAGATTGAAAGCGTCTTTCCGAACGAACAAACTTTCATCTTTCTAACTCTCAAGGAGAAAATAATAAGAGTTGAAGTGGCCCGAACAGAGAGGGAGAAAGCCAAAGGGTTGATGTTTCGGGAAAGTCTCGGAAAAGATGAAGGCATGCTCTTTATCTATGACCGGGAAGAAACACTGTCTTTCTGGATGAAAAATACCCGCATTCCTCTTTCCATTGCTTTCATCGATCAACAAGGAGAGATCGTCGACATCCAGGATATGGAACCTTTCAACCTGCGGACGCGAGTTTCCGCCCGGCCGGCCCAGTACGCCCTGGAAATGAATCAGGGGTGGTTTAAAAAAAACGGAATCGGTGGGGGAGATTTTATCCACCTCCCTTTCACCGTCCCCAAATGATTTCCCTATTATTTTTCTTGGCCCAGGTTTGGATTCTGCAGGCAGGCAATGGGCCTACCGGCGTGCATCTCCTGCGTGCAAAAGTTGCAGTAGGTGCAGGAGACAACTTCATCTTCTCTCCCCTCCTGCATCTTCTCTGGCCAGTACGGATCAGCCAATAACTGTCGGCCGAGGGCCACAAGGTCAGCCTGCCCTTCCTGTAAAATCTTTTCGGCGCCGGCCCGGGTTTGCACTTTTCCCACCGCAATAACCGGAATGGTAACTTTCGCCTTGATTTTAGCGGCCAGTTCGGCGTGGGTCCCTTCGGGAGCCGAAGCCGGCGGAATGGAAAGCTCATCGGTCCGCCCCATGCCGGCTGAAACATCGATCACGTCCAGCCAGTGGTTCTCCAAGGCTTGGGCAAAGCGCGCACTCTCTTCGATAGGAGTCCCTCCTGGGATTCCATCTACCGCGCTATGCCGATAAAGCAGAAGGAACTTTTCTCCCACCGCCTCGCGCATGGCCACAACCAGCTCCATGCCCAAGAGCATGCGCTTCTCGGCATTGCCACCGTATTCATCGGATCTCTGGTTGGTTAAAGGGGAAAAGAACTGGTGGATGAAATAGCCGTGCGCTCCGTGAACCTCAACCCCGTCAAACCCGGCTTCCTGGCAATGCCTGGCGGCTGTGGCGAATTTCTCGACCACCGTACGAATTTCCTCACGGGTAATCTGGCGATAGGACTCGCGGACAGAAGGGGCAACCGCCTGGCCGTTCAATTCATTTCCGTGCCAGAGTTGCAGGACTGCTTTGGCTCCCCGGTCATGAATCGCCATGACCAGGGGACGCAGGCCCTGGGCCCAACCGGCCCGTAAAAGTAGATCGACCGGTGTGCCATGAATGATAATCAGGCCCACTCCGCCCCTAACGCGCTCTACAAAATATTGAATGGCCTGGTTGTTCCTCAACCCGAAATTCGTAACCACGGGCGCAAAGACGATGCGGTTTCTGAGTTCAACTCCTTTGATGGATAGCGGGTCAAAAAGGTGAGCCATTAGAAGTACCAAAAAAGAGGTTCGGGGTTTAAGTGTCCAAGGGTCCGAGTGTTTATTTTTTTCAAAAACTATTCGCTTGAACCCTTGAATCCTTGACCCCTTGAACCCCTTTAATTCATCAAATTTTTCCTCTTTCCTTGGCGATCTGGAAATAAGTATCAAAAGGCTTTTGGGGGGGAACGTAAAGCTCTTTGGGTGCTTTTTGGTGTAAAGAGAGGGCCTGCGTGGGGCAGGTGGTTACGCAGAGTCCACAGCCCACGCACCTCTTGAGGTCGATATTCGCCCGGTCATCTTCCATGAAGATCGCCTCCATCTGGCATCTCTCCAGACAGGTCTCACAGCCGGCGCAGAGCTCTTCATTAACCTTGGCGAAGTAGTTGGATTTAACCCGGCTGCTGGGTTGGGGGTCGAGTTTGATAGCATTGAGCACCCCACAACAGCAAGCACAGCAGCTGCACATGCCCCCCACCTTCTGGGCATTGGCCGGACTGGGCACTAACCCGGCTTCCTCATTCTTCCGCAAAACTTCCAGGGCCTCTTTCACCGTAATTCTTCGGGCCATTCCATTCTCGATGTAGTATTCCCCCATGGCCCCAAAAAGGAGACAGGACTCCAGGGGTTTACGGCAAGGATGGTCGAGGAGGCTGCTTTTCTTCCGGCAGATGCAGTCCGCCAGGGCAATGTTCTTCTGCGATTCGACGATCTTCCGCAATTCGTCGTAAGGCTGGATTTCTATGGCGGCATCCAGGCTCTTCTGTACAGGCACAACCCGGAGCTGGGGGGTTGGGGGGCGAATCAATTCTGCATACATGGCTTCCCGGGCATACTCATCGAAAATCTCGGCCATCTCCCGGTCGAGGTTCTTCACCTGGTACTCGTAGATGCCCACGAGAAACATCGCGGCCTTGTAGTGGTAGACTCCTTTGAGCTTGAGACGCAGGATGAGCCCCTTTTGAGAAATGCGCTGAAGAAAGTCCGCGACCTTCGCCGGATCCTGGCCCAGGCGCTCGGCGATCTGCTCCGCGGTCTCAGGAAAGGACCTCAATTGGCAAGCCATCTCCGCCTCTTCTTCCGTGAAAAGCTTTTGGAGCATTTTGAGCTCTACCCCGCTCTGGGTTTTTGGATAGCCCGTAGGGAGGGAATCCAGGTGTTCCCGGAGTCTCTCGTAAACCGTTTCATTCATTCTCTCTCTCCTCTTCCGGCTTTTTTTCGCTTTCCTCGTCTTCGATGGCCAGGTGATCCAGGTCTCTGAATTTATCGAAATCTTCCTGCTGATCTACATAACGATTCTGGATGGCGCGCACCGCCTCGAGATTACCCAGGAATACATCCAGGATCTTCGGGTCGAAATGAGACCCTCGTCCCTCCCTGAGGATGCGGAGAACCTCTTCTTCCCCCAGGGCCTCCTTATAAACCCTCTTCGAGGATAAGGCATCAAAAACATCCGCCAGGATGGTGATCCTGCCTTCAATGGGAATCTCTTCCCCCTTCAGACGGCGAGGATATCCCGTCCCATCAAATCTTTCATGATGGGTGAGGGCCACGATGCGCGATTGTCTCAATATCGCCGCCTTCGACCCTTTGAGGATATTCCCCCCGATGATCGTGTGATACTCCATGAAATGTCGCTCTTCCGGTGTCAGGCGGCCGGGTTTCTGCAAGATGCCGTCGGGAATTCCTAATTTCCCTACATCGTGCATAAGACTGGACCGCAGAATCATATTGACCTCTTCTTCCGACCAGCCGAGCCCTTCAGCGATCAGGGTTGAATACTGGCTCATGCGCTTGATATGATTCGCCGTCTCTTTATCCCGGTACTCGGCGGCAACACCCAGGCGGAAGATGGTGTCCAGATGGGCTTGTTTCAGATGTTCGGTCAGCTCCGCATTTTCAATGGTCACCACGGCCTGGGAAGCCAGAGAGGAAAGTAACTTTTCGTGCTTGGCCGGGAAGGGCACCACCTTGCCATCGATCGAATCGTCCAGGGCATTGATCAATTGCAGGACTCCCGCTACATTACCTTCCCGGTTGAGCATGGGGACCACCATCATGGAATGGGTAACATAGCCGGCCCGTTCATCCCAGGAAGGGTTGTAATGGTAAGAAGCCTGGCGAGGAATCTCCCTCACGTCCGGGATGTTGAGTACTTTTTTGGTCAAGGCAACATACCCGGCGATCGATTCCCTGGAAATGGGCAGGGAGAAGGATTGGTACATTTGCCGCATGCTCGCCTCTCCGCACCGTTCGATCAAACTTTGGCACTGGCTCACCTTGAAAATTAATTGGCTATCCTTCGCCAGGTAGAGCGTTCCCGCATCGGCTTTAGTTAGGCGGCGAGCTTCCTGCAGAATAAGGTCCAAGAGTTTCTCCAGGTCGTGGATGCTGGAGAGGGCGATCCCTAAGTTTAAAAGTTTTTCAAAGTCTTCGGCGAGGGAAGAACGATCCACAGCTTCTGAGACTCCTTATCCTACCTGGAATTCTTTAAGCAGGCTGATAAAAAATTGGAAAAAGCAAAGATATGGGTGATTATAGACCTCTATGCCACTAAAGGCAAGTAAGATTAAAATGTTTTTGTGCTTTCGCCCGGGTGGGGAAGCTCCTACCTGAAAAACTGAGGGGTGACAAAAAATTATTTCTGTTTGACACCCTCCGCCAATCATCCTATATTGACAAAAAATTTAATAGGACGCAGATTTACGCAGATAATTATTTTTTTTGGTTTATCCTGATAATCTGGGTTTACCCTGTTAGATAGTAAACCCCTAACAGGATGAATCCGTGTCCCAAAAGGAATTTCCTAGGCAATTAAATTAGGAGGCTGTCTTGAATAAACCAGGGAAAAAGAGAAAAAAATTTTTGCGAGTTTTGGTTATCAGCGCCCACCCGGATGACGTGGACTTCGGCTGTGCCGGGACGCTGGCCAGGTGGGCAAAAGAAGGAGCGGAAATCGTCTATACCATCTGCACCAGCGGTGAGAAAGGGTCAGATGATCCCTCTTTGAGCAACCTGGAATTAGCGAGGACCCGTGAGAAAGAACAACTTGCCGCCGCCAGGGTAATCGGGGCCAAGGAGGTTATTTTCCTGCGGAAACCCGACGGCGAACTGCAATACTCATTGGAATTCCGAGGCGAATTGGTCAGGATCATCCGCCAATGTCGCCCGGATATCCTCTTAACCCACGATCCGGCCAATCGCGCCTTTGACAACCAATACCTCTTCCACGCCGACCACCGCGTCACCGGAGAACTGGCTTTTGATGCTGCTTATCCCGCAGCCCTGAACCGTAATTTTTTCCCGGGGCACCTGATCGCAGGGTTAAATCCTCATGCGGTCTCCGCGATGTATTTTTTTGCCACTTCCCAGCCGAATACCTGGGTGGACATCGAGCCCACCCTGGATCTAAAAATCAAGGCCCTGCGCTGCCACATCAGCCAGATCAAAGAACCAAAAGTTATGGAGAAGTTCGTCCGCACCTGGTTCGGCGCGTGGGGGCAGGAAAAAGGCCTGGCCTATGCTGAGCGTTTCCGGTGTTTGCAGATTTTCCGTGATCCTGGTCAGCGCCTGCGACAACTGAAGAAGTCTATGCCCTGAAGATTGATGGACTCGTAAAAAGCAAAGTAGGGGCACGGTCACCGTGCCCCTACATCAGATGCGAGGCGCGCAGCGGTTTTTACTTTTATCATGCAGCACCCATGGAACATCGGAGCGGAGATGGGATGGGTGTGGGAAAAGAAAGGAAATCTATAACTCAGAGAGATAGAAAGACAGGCTCAGGAGGAGGCCAGTGGATAAATGGGATAAAATGGTCAGGGCCTGGGCCGGCCTCAATCTGGGAGAGTTTTCATATTCCTTTAAAGCCACCATGACCCCTTTCAGGTTAATGGGGATGGTACAAAAAGTAATAAAAGAGAATAGGGGGAGGATTCTCAGCAGGACGCCCAAAGCCACAGAGAAATAAACCGCAGAAACCAACACCACAAAAACTTTGGCCGCCTTCTTTTTACCCAAGCGCACCACCCAATGGTTCTTGCCGACCGCCAGGTCCGCCTCCCGGTCCGGAAACTGGTTGATGAAAAGAACATTGGTGATCAAAAAGCCAACCGGAATCCCGGCCATTATGGCAACTGCACTGATCGTCTCAGCCTGAACAAAGTAAGCGCCGATCACCACCAGAGGGCCAAAACAGAAGCCGGTTAAAAGTTCGCCCACGCCCCGGGAAGCCAATTTCACCCGGGGTTCCACATAGAAGTAGGCCGTACCCACGCCGATCAAACCCAGGGGAATGATCGGCCACCCCCTTTTCCAGGCCAGGAAAAGGCCGATGGCGATCCCCAGCAACAAGGCACCCACGCCAAATCGGTAAACCGACTCCGCCTGCAACCGGCCATCGATGATAAATGGACTTCCCCCGTCAAAAGGTCGGTTGGCTTCACGATTCAGAAGGTCATTCCCACTGCGGTAATCGAAATAATCATTCAGCGTGTTGGTGGCGGTATGCAACGCCAGCACGCCGGCTAAGGTAAGCATAAAATAAAAAGGATTAAAAATACGGGTTTCGTGCCAGGCCATTACCGCGCCTAAAATTACGGGAACCAAGGAAGCTGTAAAGAACGGAGCCCGCAATTCGGCCAGCCAAATTTTCAAAGGAACTTTTTGTTCTTTCATTCTCCCCTTCTCCAAATTTATCCCCATTTTACTCCAATCTGCCCTTTGGTCAATGGCAAACCGATCACCTACTTTTTAGAGGATATGCGCTACAGCCCCACGGTGGAAGTGGCTAACTTTACCCGTTACACCGCCGCGGAGAATCGCAACGAATTCATCTTAGCCTCGGGATATATTACCGGGGGGCTGAAGCCGCTGATCGATAAGGTAAACAAGGAAGAGCGCATCCCCTGGTTGGACGGGTCTTATTCCACGGAAATCTTCGGGCCGGAAGGTGGGCCATCCAAATATCCCTATTATTATTCTTTGGGGGCTACTTACGGCGACCAGTTTCGCGTTCTCCTGAACTGGATCAAAGAGGACTCCAAGGGTAAAGGAAAAGTCGCCATCGTCTACAGCCCGACTGAATGGGGACATCATGATGTAATTTCCATCCTCAACGGGATTTCCCTCAAAGCGGCTGGAGGGGAGATCTCCGTGATCATCGGGCCCAATGGCGCCGGCAAGACCAGCCTGCTTAACTGCATCAACTCCCACTACAGTCCCCAGGAGGGGGAGATCTTGTTCCAGGGGGAGAACCTCCTGCGGTTGAAGCCTCACATAATCGCCGCCCAAGGGATCGCCCGCACCTTTCAGAAAGTGGAACTCTTCCACGGCATGTCCGCCCTGGACAACATCAAGCTCGGCCGCCACTTTCTGATCCGGACTTCTCTCCTGGGAAGTTTTTTCCGGTGGCCATCCACCGTCGCCATAGAACTCCGCCATCGCCAGGAGATCGAAGAGGAAGACGGGCATTTATATATCTTTGATCGTTTCAAGGATATCATGGCCCTGGGCGATGGTTCGCGTTTCGCCCCTCAGGACATCGAACTCCGCCTTAAATTCAGCCCTTACATCAAGGAGGCGGTGGTCTGCGGGGCCAATCAGCCTTTCGTCACGGCGATCATTTCCATCGACCTCGAGAACGTGGGCAATTGGGCGAAGAGAAGGGGAATTTCTTACACCACGTACCAGGATCTTTCTCAGAGGCCGGAAGTCTACGAACTGGTGCGCGAGGAGATCCGCAAACTCTGTCAGCGGTTGCCGCAAAATATGCGCGTTCGGAAATTTGCCATTCTCCTCAAGGAACTCCATCCGGATGATGAAGAGCTGACGCGCACCCGCAAGGTCCGCCGGGGATTGATTTACGAGCGCTACAAACCCCTGATTGAAGACCTGTACCGGCCCACGCCGGAACATCTATTGGACATCCAGATCCGTTATGAGGATGGAAGAATCTCCTCTCTAAAAGGACAGGTGGCCATTGCGGAGGTGACCTCTTGAAATCCTTGTCCGATCTCTACAACCAGTATTTCGCCTCCACCGCCACCTTCAGCCATCGCCAGGATGAGCGGATTTTTCGCACGCTCTTCAAGCGCACCTTTTTAGCCATTTTTTTCATCCTGGTGGCACTCTCCCCTCTCTATCTGGACGAATACAATTTCTACATTCTCAACCTGGTCCTGGTCAATTTGATCGGGGCCCTGGGGCTTAATTTGCTCATCGGGTTTACCGGTCTCCTCTCCCTCGGGCACGCTGCTTTCCTGGGGGTGGGGGCTTACACCTCGGCCCTCCTCATCACCCATTATGGCATCCCCCTGCTCCTCAGCATCTTATGCGCCGGATTGGTGGCTGCCGCCTTCGGCCTGGTTGTGGGTATTCCCTCTCTGCGCATCAAAGGCTTTTACCTGATGGTAGCCACGCTCGCTTTCCAGTTCATCATCGAATATACCATCATCCACTGGGAGAGCCTGACCCGGGGAATCCGGGGGATCGAACTCCCTGTCCCCACCTGCCTCGGCCTCTCCCTCGGCAAGCATTATGCCTTTTTCTATTTCATCTTCCTTCTGGCGACCTTTTCCATATGGGGTTTGAAGAACCTCAACCGCTCCAAGATCGGTCGCGCTTTCATCGCCATCCGCGACAACTACGTCTCCTCGGAAATCATCGGCATCCCGGTCTTCCGTTATAAGCTTCTCTCCTTCGCCATCAGCGCCTTTTACGCCGGCATGGCCGGCGCCCTCTTCTCCGCCCTGCAGCGCAGCGCCATTCCGGAAGATTATACCTTCATGAAATCCATTGAGTTCCTGGCGATGGTCCTGATCGGGGGACTGGGTAGCCTGTTGGGAACCATCTTCGGGGTACTTTTCATTACCATGGTGCCGGAGTTTTTGAACGTCGGCGTGTCCATCTTGGCAAAAAAATACGACCCCAACATCACCATTTACATGGGCCCGGTGAAGGACTTCACCTTTGGCCTTTTGATCATTCTCTTTATCATCCTCAAGCCCGAGGGCCTGGTGGGTGTCTGGGTGCGCATCCGCGACTACTTCCGCATCTGGCCCCTGCCGTATATTTCGCAATAAAAATTACTTCGGCTGGCCAATTAGGGGGCTGCGGATTCCAGAACTGTTCGTCCCCGGGTCCTTTCACTGCCTCCTCTAGGCTAAATGCCCAATCAATATTTTTAGGCCTATCCCGATCAAAATGAGGCCGCCGGCGAGTTCCATTTTATTTTCAAAAAAATGACCGGTCCGATTCCCCATAAAAACTCCGATAAGAGAAATCATGAAGGTGATGGTTCCGATTATAATGACGGAGGAGATAAGTGGAATTTTGAGGAAAGCAAAACTTACCCCGATGGCTAAGGCATCAATGCTAGTCGCAATTGATAACATGGTTAAAACATAAAAATTCAAGGGATTTAAATTGCTTTTATCCTCGGGCAATTTCCTGGATTCATAGACCATCTTCAGGCCGATGGCGCTCAGAAGTCCAAAAGCGATCCAATGGTCGATGTTGGATATAAAATCCCTCAACCCCACTCCGGCTAACCATCCCAGGATGGGCATTAAGGCCTGAAAACCTCCAAAAAACAGGGCAATCTGTAGAGCATGGTTGATTTTTAATTGTTTAATAGCGATTCCGCTCGTGATGGCTACGGCAAAACAATCCATGGCCAGGCCAACGGCGATCAAGGTAACGGTGAAAAAATCCATGAAAATTCTCTCTTCAAAATTTAATAGGACGCAGATTTACGCAGATAACCGCAGATAATTATTTTCTTTTTGGCTTATCCTGATAATCTGCGCAAATCCGTATCCAAAAAGTAATTTCCTATAAAATAAATTGATAGGAAGGTATGCTGGATTTTTGGGGAAGCGGCTTTGGTCCGATCCCTATTCTACTTTTTCAGCATGTTGATGAACTCGTCAATAGAGAGGGCGGCAAGGGTTGTTGTCTGCAATGTACCCCTGGCACCTAACGCGACTGCCACCCTGGCAATGGTAAGGTTATCAGGAGCCTCCAAGATGTTCACGAAGTCGTAGGCACCCAGGAGGGCATACTGGGAAATGACTTTGACCCCCATTTTTTCTACTTCCTTGTTGACCTCCTCGATCCTTCCGGGTTTCTCCTTTACCGTCTTCCTCCCTTCATCGGTTAAGTTGGTGAGCATGACATAGATTGGCATAATATCACCCCTTTCTTAAAATAATAACCCCCTCTCCAGCATACCTTCCCCCCATAGGTAAATAAGCGCTTAAACAAAAAACCCCATCCCTCTTTGGGAAGAGAAATGGGGTTGGAATGAACCGATGCATGCTGCTTCCTCCCAATTTTTTTTTAGGAAGAAACTGGTTTCAGGTCGCTACGGTCATAGACAGGGTTATAAATATAGCACTGACCGCAGGCACCAATCAAGGAATTTTTCTTGTTCCTTTTTTTATTTTCGCTCATGAAGCAGAGCACCTCACCGCCTTCTTATGGCAGGCGGCAGCGAGGGATGTGATAAAAGATCCCACCTGGCGAACAATATCTTCCTTCCCTGCTCCACCCTCCATAATCTTTACAATGGCACTGCCCACGATGATTCCATCGGCAAAGCGGCTCACCTCCTTGGCTTGCTCCGGTGTGGAAATGCCGAACCCAACGGCTACCGGCTTTTTGCTTATCTCTCTTATCCTGCGGACTGCCGGCTCCAGGTCTGCGGATAATTTTTCCCGCACTCCAGTTACCCCTGTTACCGCTACATGGTAGATATACCCGCGGCATACCTTGCTCACCCTACGGATTCGTTCGGATGAACTGGTCGGTGCTGTTAAAAAAATCGTATCCACTCCTGCTTTCCTGGCCTCTTCAATCCATGGCTCCCCTTCTTCCGGCGGAAGATCAGGAATGATCACTCCGGCGATTCCGCACTCTCGGCACTCCGCAGCGAAAGCCTTCAATCCATAATGGTAAACAGGGTTGAAATAAGTCATGATGACCAGGGGGATGGTTTTCCCCTTAAAATTTTTGGCCAAGTTTAATACCGCCTTGAGGTTGACCCCTCTTGACAAAGCTCGCTGCGAGGCAGCCTGGATGGTGGGGCCATCCGCAAGCGGATCGGAATAAGGCACCCCCAGTTCAATGATGTCCGCTCCGGCTTGCACCATCTGCCAAACCAGGGCCTCTGTGGCGGCGAGGTCCGGATCCCCGGCCACGGCGAAAGGAATCAAGGCGGACCGGCTTTTTTGTTTTAATCTCTTGAATGTCTGGTCGATCCGGCTCATAATTCAACCCCCATTATTGTAGCGACCGTTTGCACATCTTTGTCTCCTCGCCCCGACAGATTCACCACCATGATCTGCTCTTTCCCCAGGGAAGGAGCAATTTTTCCAGCGTAACCCAGGGCATGGGCAGATTCCAACGCGGGGAGGATACCTTCTCGATGGGCAAGGAGGTGAAAAGCCTCCAGGGCTTCCTCATCCGTAACGGTGGCATACTCAGCTCTGCCGCTTTCTTTAAAAAAGGCGTGTTCCGGCCCAACCCCCGGATAATCCAAACCCGCGGAAATGGAGTGCGTCTCCACGATATTGCCGGAACCATCCTGCAGGATGTAACTCATGCTTCCGTGAAGCATCCCAATGGAGCCGGCGTTCAGCGACGCTGCGTGTCTACCGCTGAATAATCCCAGACCCCCAGCTTCTACGCCGATAAGGCGCACTCCATCTTTTAAAAACGGGTGGAACAGGCCGATGGCGTTGCTTCCACCCCCCACGCAGGCCAGCAGGCAATCCGGCAGCTGTCCTTCTTTCTCCATTACCTGTTTCCTCACTTCCTTACCGATCACCGCTTGAAAGTCCCTGACCATCATAGGATAGGGATGGGGTCCAACCACGGATCCGATCAGATAATAGGTATCGCGAACGTGGGTCACCCAGTCCCGAATCGCTTCGTTAATGGCATCCTTCAGAGTCCTGGACCCCGAGGTAACCGGAATTACTTCGGCGCCGAGGAGTTTCATCCGGAAGACGTTCAGGGATTGCCGCCGAATGTCTTCTTCCCCCATATAGACCGCGCATTGCAGCCCAGTGAGAGCAGCGGCAGTGGCCGTAGCAACTCCGTGTTGACCCGCTCCGGTTTCGGCAATAATCCTTTTCTTCCCCATCTTCTGGGCCAGCAGAGCTTGGCCTAGGGTATTGTTGATTTTATGAGACCCCGTATGCGCCAGGTCTTCCCGTTTAAGGTAAATGCGGCAGCCCTTGAATTCCTCGGTAAGCCTTTCCGCGAAATAAAGGGGGGTAGGCCTCCCCGCATAATTTTTTAAATAGGCAGCCATTGTTTTTTGGAACGAACCATCTTTTCTGGAAGCGAGATAAGCCTTCTCCAATTCTTTTAACGGAGCCATCAAGGTTTCCGGAACATATTTGCCCCCAAAAACCCCAAAATGCCCTCTTTTATCGGGTTGAACCATCTGCTCTTTTGACCTCCTTTACAAAATCGATCATTTTCCATAAATTCTTTTTCCCCGGAATTTGTTCCACTCCGGAACAAACATCCACCCCGACCGGCTTCAACCTTTGAACCGCTTGGTAAACATTCATAGGATTCAGGCCGCCGGAAAGGATAAAGTCCCTCTTTTTCCAGGCCTCCCCAGCCCATTCCCAGCAGAATGCTTTTCCGCTCCCGCCTGCCCTCTCGGCGGACCAGGCGTCCAACAAAATGGAAACGGAAGAATATTTTTCCATTTCCCTCAGACTATCTATGCTCCTGACCGCAATGGTTTTGATAACTGGAAGAGGAAACTCCTGACAATATTCGGGAGATTCCTGTCCGTGAAACTGCAGCCCATTTAAGCCACAATCATCGGCGATTCTCCGGACTTCGGAAATTTCTTCATCGACAAAAACCCCGATTTTAAAAACGGACGGGGGAAGACTGCGGACGATCTCCCTTGCGGCCAAAGGGTCGATTCTCCGCGGGCTGGGAGCAAAGATGAAACCTAAAGCATCCACTTCCAAGGTCGCGGCTTGTAGAGCGTCCTGAAGATTGGTTATTCCGCAGATCTTGATCCAGGTCATATGAAGCTCCTCAAGTGAACGAAAGGGACAAGTGACTAAAGTTTAATAGGACGCAGATTTACACAGATAACCGCAGATAATTATTTTCTTTTTAATTTATCCTGATAATCTGGGTTTACCCTGTTAGATAGTAAACATCTAACAGGGTGAATCCGTGTCCAAAAAGTAATTTCCTATACAATCAGGTTATTTTCTTGTGAGTTTAGGAGTTCCCGAATTTTTGCCACGGGATCGGGGTCGCGCATTAAGACCTCTCCTATCAGAGCACCCTTCACTCCGGCATTCTGAAGGCGTTTCACGTCTTTTCCGTTTTTTATTCCGCTCTCGCTAATGACCATTGTCCCGCTGGGAATTTTTTTGAGCAAACGAAAGGTGTTCTCCAAATTCACTTCGAGTGTTTTCAGGTTACGGTTGTTGATCCCGATGAGCGGTAAACCAAGGCCGGCGATTTTTCCCAGATCCTCCTCATCGTGAACTTCGACCAATGGAACCATGCCCAAAAACTGGGTCAGCGTGGCCAATTCCTTCAATTTTTCCCGGTCAAGAATCGCAGAGATGAGCAGAAGAGCATCCGCCCCGGCGATTCTCCCCTCATAGATCTGAAAAGGGTCGATGATGAAATCCTTCTGCAAAACGGGGAGAGAAACGGCTTCCTTAACCATTACGAGGTGGCCGAGGGCTCCATGAAAAAACCGGGCCTCCGTGAGCACTGAAATGGCGCTGGCCCCTCCCGCCTGGTATTTTCGCGCAATCCCTTGGATGTCAGCGTCCTGCCGAATCATTCCGGCAGAGGGGGAAGCGCGCTTGATCTCGGCGATCAGGGCCATGGGGCACTTGTTCAAGAGCGCCCGCAGGAATTCCCTCGGAGCCGGAAGGTCAGAAACCTTCTTTTGCATTTCTTGCAAGGATGATAAATTTTTTCTTTTATGAACCTCTTCCCTTTTCATTGCCGCCACTTTTTCCAAAAACATTTTTTTCTCACCTCCCCCCACCCTCACCCTCCCCCCCGAGGGGGGAGGGCTGGGAGGGGGTGAAATTTTGATTGGAAAACCGGATGAGGTCATCAAGTTTCTTCATGGCCCGGCCTGAGTCAATGGCCTCCCGGGCCACCTCGATTCCTTCTCTGAAGTTCATTGCCTTTCCGGCCGCTACAAAGACGGCGGCTGCGTTCAATAAAACAACATCCCGCGCCGGGCCGGGTTCTCCCTTCAGGATTCCGCGCAGGATTTCGGCATTCTTGGCGGGTGTCCCGCCTTGGATGGCCTCTGAACTCGCCTTCTTCAAACCCACTTCTTCCGGCTCAATCTGGTATTGCTCGATGCTCCCATCCTTAAGCTGGCAGAGGGCCGTTTTCCCGGTGATGCTTATTTCATCGCCGTGGTCGGCACCGTGGACGACGAAGGCGGCCTTGCTGCCTAAGTTTCTCAGTACCTCTGCCACCCGCTGGATTAAATCTTCCCGGTAGATACCCAAAAGATGGACATTCGCCCCTGCCGGGTTGGTCAAGGGGCCAAGGAGGTTGAAGACCGTACGGATGCCGATCTCTTGGCGCGGGCCCAGAGCGTGCTTCATGGCCGGATGGAATGAAGGGGCATACAGAAAAGCGACTTTAAGCTCTCGCAGGGATTCCTCGACCTTTTCCGGGGGCAGGGAAATATTGACCCCTAAGGCCTCCAGGACATCAGCGCTCCCGCTGCGGCTGGAGACAGACCGGTTGCCATGCTTGGCCACAGTCAACCCGCCGCCTGCGGCCACGAAGGCCACCGCCGTGGAAATGTTGAAGGTCCCCTGGCCATCCCCTCCGGTGCCGCAGGTGTCCACAACGTCCTCCCCACTTTGGGCCTGGATACGCACGGCCTTGGCTCGCATGGTCCGGGCCAGACCGGCGATCTCCTGGTTGGTTTCTCCTTTCATGCGCAGGGCGGTTAAGAGCGCAGCGATTTGGGTGGGTAAGCTTTCTCCCTCCATAATGCGGGCCATAGCCTGGGAAGCTTCTTCTTCGCTCAGATCCTGCCCGGCCGCAACTTTAGCAATGAATCTTTTCAGCATGGCTGTTTTCTCCTATTTCTAAAAAATTTTTTAGGAGGATTTTTCCTCCCGGGGTCATGATCGATTCCGGATGAAACTGGACGCCTTCAACGGGAAAAACCTTGTGTCGGACGCCCATAATTTCCCCATCCTCGGTCTCCGCTGAAATCTCCAGGCACTCCGGCAGGCTTTCCCGCTCGACGAGAAGGGAATGGTAGCGGATGGCCGGAAATGGGCTGGGGAGGCCTCGGTAAATGGTCTTGCCGTCGTGATAGATCAGAGAACTCTTCCCGTGCATCAGTCTCTGGGCCCGAATGATTTTCCCTCCGAAAGCCGAGCCGATGCACTGGTGGCCCAGACACACTCCCAGGATGGGAATCTGGCCGGCCATCTGCAAGATTGCCCTCTCGGAAATTCCGGCCTCCTGCGGGGTACAGGGCCCAGGTGAAACAACCAGGTACTTGGGTTTTATCTTACAGATGGTGGATAGGTTAATCTGGTCGTTGCGGTAAACCAGGCACGTTGCTCCCAGCTCACCCAGGTACTGCACCAAGTTGAAAGTAAAAGAATCGTAATTGTCGATTAAAAGAATCATGGCAACCCCTCCTCGGCTTGCCGAATGGATTGAAAGATGGCCTGGGCTTTGTTCAAAGTCTCTTCGAACTCTTTCTCCGGCTCGGAATCGGCGACAATCCCAGCTCCCACCTGGATGTACGCTTTCCCGTCTTTAATGAGAATGGAGCGGATGGTAATGCAGGTGTCCATATTCTTGGAAAACCCAAAATAGCCTACGGCTCCGGCGTAAGGCCCCCGGCGGACGGGCTCCAATTCTTCGATAATTTCCATGGCCCGGATCTTCGGCGCACCGGACACGGTCCCGGCCGGAAAAGTCGCCCGGAATACGTCGAAAGCGGTCTTGCCCGGGGCGAGAAGGCCCCGGACGTTGGAGAAGATATGCATCACATGGGAATAGCGTTCCACCCCCATCAATTCCGTTACCTCGACTGACCCGATCTCGGCCACGCGGCCCACGTCATTCCGCCCGAGGTCAACCAACATGATGTGCTCGGCTCTTTCTTTTTCATCCGCCAGGAGATCCTGCTCCATCCTCCGGTCTTCCTCCCGGGTTTTTCCCCGCCGGCGGGTGCCGGCGAGCGGCCGGAGCTCGATCTGCTTCCCTTCTAAACGGACCATCACTTCCGGAGACGCTCCCAGTAAAACGGTATCATCCATTTGCATATAAAAGAGGTAGGGCGAGGGATTGATGGAACGCAGGGCGCGGTATACATCGAAGGGCTCACAATGAAGGGCGGTGGAAAACCGCTGAGAAAGCACGACCTGGATAACGTCCCCGGCCTGAATATATTCCTTGGCCCTTTCCACCTTTTGCCTAAATTCTTCCGGACTCAAATTGGAACTTAAGGAAGATGGGGAAAAAGATTTCTTCGGAGGGGAAGGACCGGCGGGGGAATGCAGGCTGGCTTTGATCCTCTGGATTTTTTCCTCCGCTTGCCGGTAAGCATCCTCCAAAGGCTGGGATCCGTCTAAAATCACGTTGGCAATCACTTTAATCTTTTGCCTCGCGTTATCGAAAACCAGAAGGGTGTCCATGATCATGAAATAGGAGTCATAAAGATTCAGATCTTGGGCCAGAAGTTCCGGGATCCTTTCCCAAGATCTAACTGCATCGTAACTGGCATAACCAACCGCCCCCCCAAAAAAGCGCGGAAGGGAATCCTGGGGTACAGGCTGGTATTCTTCCAAGAAAGCCTGCAGAGCCCGGAGAGGGTCTTGCTCTCTTCCCTGGCGCAGAACATTCCCATTTTTGAGAATTTCGAATTCTTCCCCTTTGCTGCGGAACAGGTGCGAGGGTCCGGAACCCAGGAAACTGTAGCGTCCCCATTTTTCCCCGCCTTCAACGCTTTCGAAGAGAAAAGAGAACTTTCCATCCTCAATCTTCCGGAAAGCCGAAATGGGGGTTTCCCAGTCGAAGTGCACCTCTTCGACTACCGGGATAAGGTTGCCCAGCCTAGCCAGGCGTTGACATTCCGCCAATGAGGGATTTGCCATGATTCAAACCTCCCTAATATATTTTTCACCGCAGAGGTCGCAGAGAACGCAGAGTCATAAACCAAAATATTAAAACCCAATGGCCATAGCGCTTGGCGAATTTCCGGCGAAAAAAAACCGGGGAGTCACAGAAACTGCCCCGGCCTTTTTCTCCGATTGATTTCTTAAATCAAATGCTGCTCTCCGGCAGTAGGCAGTTTCCTTCTTTATGGATGCTGCACCACCACCAGTTACGATTCTCTCTTTCCCTTCCCTGTCCCTTCGCAGAGGGAGTGGGATGGGATGAATGGTGTTGGTTTATCCTGGACAAATAGAAAATCATTTTTGCTTATGAACTCCGGGGATAGGAACCCAGAAGTTTTAAAAAAAGAACCTTCTTTTTTAATTCAGCTACCGCCTCGTGAATGTGTGGGTCGGTGGCGTGGCCTTCAAAGTCCAGAAAAAAGACGTATTCCCAGGGCTTATCCTTAATGGGCCGGGATTCGATTTTGGTCAGGTTGATCGACTTCTCGGAAAAGGGCTTTAGGACTTCGTAAAGAGATCCCGGCGAATCCGGGATGGAAAATAAGAGTGAGGTTTTATCTCTTCCTGTTCTGTCGCCGACCTGGAGCCCGAGAACCAAAAAGCGCGTGTAATTGTTTAGGTAGTCTTCAACCCGGGATTCGATGATTTTCAGGCCGTAAAGTTCGGCAGCCAAGGAGCTGGCCACAGCCGCAGCTTTCGATTCCTGGGCGGCCATCTGGGCGGCTTTGGCCGTACTCACGGTTTCAGCCATCTGGGCATTAGGAAAATTTTTCCTCAGCCATTGCCGGCACTGGGCCAGAGCTTGAGGGTGAGAATAAACCCTCTGCACATCTTCGGCTTTCCCGCTCATGGAAAGAAGATCGTGCGAGATCCGGATCAAAACCTCGCCGCAAATTTTCACTTCCGAATCGATGAACATATCCAGGGTTCGGTTCACCACTCCTTCGGTGGAATTTTCAATGGGGACCATCCCAAATTTGGCTTTCTCCCTTTCCACCACCTCGAAAACTTCTTGGATACTTTCTTGGGGAACCGTTCCTACCGAGCTCCCGAATCGCTCAATACAGGCCAAGTGGGTATAGGTGGCGGGCGGGCCGAGGTAAGCAATGGTGAGTTCCGTTTCCAAAGAACGGCAGGCCGAAATAATCTCGCGGAAAACCGGGGGAATGGCCCCTCTGGGGAAGGCACCGTGGTTCAACAATTCCAACCGGCGCATTATTTCTTCTTCCCGCTGAGGATTATAAAGGTCCATTCCGCACCCTGACTTTATTTTTCCCACTTCCAGGGCGACCTCCGCTCGCTCGTTTAGAAATTGGAGGATTTGCCCGTCTATGGTATCTATTTTCTGTCGCAAAATTTCGATTTTGGCGTTGATTTCCATTGGCAACCTCTCTATATCGCTCTCTGCCTGAGCCAGTGATCAGCAAGGACGATGGCCACCATGGCTTCGCATACCGGATTGATCCTGGGGATGGCCGCAACATCATGCCGGCCCCGTACTTTTAGAGCTACAGGCCTCCGCAGAGAATCAATTGTTTTCTGCTCCAAAGAAATAGAAGGAATGGGTTTTACAGCTACCCGCAACAGGATGTCCGCTCCGGTGGAAATGCCACCTAAAATCCCCCCGGCATCGTTTTTTTCAAATCCGCCGGGGATCAGGGGATCATTGGATTCCGAGCCGAGCATCTGGGCAACCCGAAACCCCGCCCCCACTTCCACTCCCCGGATTGCTCCAATGCTCATTAACCCTTTCGCCAGATCCGCTTCCAGTTTGTCGAAAACCGGTTCCCCCAATCCGGACGGGCATCCCCGGACAAGAATTTCCACGATGCCACCCAGAGTATCCCCCTGCAACCGGGTCTTTTCAATCTTCTCTGCCATTCTGCCTGCGGCGTCCCTGTCCGGGCAAAAAAGCGCATTGTTTTCGATCTCGGCGTAATCCACCTTCTCCACCCGGATTCCCCCCAGTTCTAGGGTATAAGCCAAAATATCCACCTTTTCTCTTCTCAGGATCTTCTTGGCCACCGCGCCGGCAGCCACTCTTCCCACCGTCTCCCTGGCTGAGGCCCTTCCCCCGCCGCGATGATCACGGATGCCGTACTTGGCCTGATAAGTAAAATCGGCATGGCCAGGTCGGAAGACATCCTTCAATTCTTCGTAGGGCTCTGAATCCACGTCCTTATTCCAGATCAGCAGGGCAATGGGTGTTCCAGTCGTCTTGCCTTCATAGACGCCGGAAAGAATTTCCACCCGATCCTCCTCTTTTCTCGAGCTGGTTCCCTTTCCCTGGCCGGGCCTCCGCCGCTCTAATTCCTTCTGAATGTCTTCAACGGAAAGTTCCATTCGAGGGGGGCAGCCGTCAACCACCGTTCCCAGAGCTTTCCCGTGGGATTCTCCCCAGGTGGTTACTTTGAAAAGAGTACCCAAAGAATTTCCACCCAATTTATGCCCCCCTTCTTTCCCGGATGATCGATAATATCTTTTCCACCACTTCCTCCCGGGCCAAGGTCGAAGTATCCACCTCCACATCGGCGGCTTGGGCATAATATGGATTTCTGATAGCCAGCACTTCTTCGAGCTCCTCGAGTGCTCCTTTTCCGGTAAGAGTCGGGCGGCTGGCAGTGGTGCCCGGGTCCTGGACCATTCTTCGGTGAAGGGCTTCGCCGTCTGCCTGCAGCCAAATGACGAGACCATTTTTTTTCAAAGCCCGCACATTGGCGGGGTCAAGTACGGCTCCCCCCCCTGGAGCGATGATTAAATGGTCTCCCCGGCAAATTTCCTCAATAACTCTCTTCTCCAGGGCTCGAAAATGCTTCCAGCCCTTGGACCTCACGATTTCGCTGATAGAAGCCCCAAGATGTTCTTCTACCAGGTCATCCGAATCCACGAATTTTTTTCCGACACGGGTAGCCAGCATTCTGCCCACAGTACTCTTGCCCGCCCCTCGGTATCCGATTAAAACAATATTCATAAAAATACAGGGTTCCAGAGTTCGTGGGTTCCTGGACTCCAGGGCTTTTTTCATTTCAAATCTTGGAATTCCTGAACCAAGATTAAGATCCTCCATCCCGCAATCCGCATTCCGCAATTTTTCATTTCCTTGACCCCTTGTACCCTTTTAATAGAGCTTCTTGAGCGTTTCCCAAAACCCCGGGAAGGATTTATCTACGCATCTTTCCCCTTTAATTTTTATCCCGGGAATGGCCAGCCCGGCGATGGCAAAACTCATGGCCAGGCGGTGGTCATTATGGGTTTCAATTTCAGCCCCCCGGGCTTTCCCCTTTTCCACTTGCAGCCAATCTTTTCCTTCTTCTACTTCGACCCCCATTTTGGCCAGTTCTCCGGCCACGGTCTTCAGGCGGTCGGATTCTTTGTGGCGCAGATGCCCGACGTTCCGGATCACAGTTTTCCCTCGAGCAAAGGCGGCAACGACGGCCAGGGTGGGAACGAGGTCGGGCATGGTGTTCATGTCTACTTCAATTCCCCGAAGTTCTTTAACGCGAACTTCCGCCCAATTTTCACCGCGGCTCACCTCGCATCCCATTTGCTCCAGAATTGTTAAAAATTGGGCATCACCCTGGAGGGATGCCGGCCGGAAGTTTTCAACTCTAACTTTTCCCCCCGTGATGGCGGCGGCCGCCAAGAAATACGAGGCATTGGAGGCGTCCCCTTCAATCCGGTATTGCCTGGGCAAATAACGCTGCCCTGCCCGAACGAAAAAGGAATCACCTTTCTCCTTCTGAACTTCTACCCCGAAGTCGGACATTACCCCCCGGGTGATGTCCACATAAGGTCTGGAAACCAATCGCCCGCTTACCTCCAACCGGACGTCTGCCCGGGCCAGGGGGGCGACCATCAAAAGGGCGGATAGGAACTGGCTGCTCTCGCTTCCTTTGATCCTGGCAACTCCGCCCGCCAGGCCCTGAGAATCTACGACCACAGGCGGGAATCCATTGCTTTCCAGAGAATAAGCTATGGCTCCCAGCGAGACCAATCCCTCCAGCAGTTCGGCCATCGGCCGCTTTCTCATCCGCTCGCTGCCGTCCAGCAGGGTGGAGCCATTTTTCAAAGCGGCCAACGCCGTTAAAAACCTCATGGAGGTTCCGGAATCCCCCACGTAAATTTTTTCTCCTCCCGCCGTTAGCACTCCCCCTTTACCCTGAACATGGATAGAATCTTCTTCCCAAGCGATCTTAATGCCGAGTTTTTCCAGACCTTGCGCCGTATACTCGGTATCTTTACTGCGCAGAGCGTTGAACAAAACGGACTCCCCTGCAGCGAGGGCCGACGTAATCAGAGCGCGGTGGGTGTAACTTTTCGACCCTGGAATGGCCACAACGGCGTTACACTGATTCAGTGGTTTAATTTCGATCATTGTTTTTCCATCAAAGAAGCTATCAGCCCTCAGCTTTTAGTTAAAAGCTTATTCTAACGCCCTTTGCAAGTCTCCTTTAATGGATCGGATATCCGGCTTCTTCCCCGTCCAGATCTCTATCTGCGCAGCCCCTTGCCGGGCAAGCATTTCTAAGCCATCGATCGTCCGGCAGCCTCGCTCTTCAGCCTCATGGAGAAACTTCGTCCGCACGGGTTGGTAGACAATATCCATCACCACGATCCCTTCTTTTAAAAGTTCCTTAGGCCAAGGACTTTCTGAATCCTGCGGGTGCATACCTACTGATGTAGCATTGATGATCACCTGGACGTCCAGCCCCTTGATTGCCGCCAAAGGAAGGCAGGCAAACCCCATGGTTGCGGCTAGTTTTCGCCCTTTTTCCAGCGAGCGGTTAGCAATAAAAACCTGACAGCCCCGCTCTTGCAGACCAAAAGCAATGGCCCGGGCCGCTCCCCCGGCTCCCAAAAGGAGAACCTTTTTCTCCCGCAGTTCAATTTTTTCCTCTAGAGCTTCCACTGCTCCGCGCCAGTCCGTGTTGTGGCCAATCAGCTTTCCTCCCTCATGGCAAATTGTATTCACCGCCTGGATCTTTCCGGCCACCTCCTCCAGCTGATCCAGAAAAGGGATGATGGCGGTCTTAAAGGGAATCGTCACACTCACCCCTCGAATTCCTAGCCCCCTGATCCCGCTTATTGCTGCGGCAAGATTTTCGACTTCAAAGGCCAGATAAGCCGCATTCAACCCCATCCTCCGGAATGCCCCGTTATGGATGATCGGGCTCAGGCTATGCCGCACGGGGTTGCCGATGATTCCGTAGAGTTGGGTCTGGGCATTGATCATCTTAACCTACCCCAGATTGCTTTCAGTTCCCAAGCGGTTAACTGCCCGGGAGCGGAAGTTCGATTCTTGTCTAAGGAAGCATACGTCCAGGCCCCTCCCATCAGGGGCGCAAAGATCCGGCTCATCTTCCCTTTTTCACCCATGCATAAAGCCACAACTTTCTTTTTCCTTTCTAAGGCGTAAGGGATGAGGGATAAAACTTTCAGGTTGTCTTCCCAGGATTGAGCAAGGGTAACGATCTTTATTACGTCCGCCCCATATCGAATCATACGCCGGCAGAGACTACGCAGATCCTTTAAGGGCGGGGTTTTTTTAAAGTCATGACAGGATAGGATCAACCGTGTTTTTAAATTATTTTCCATTAGTTCAAAAATAGCGGATTTCCCGCTTTCCATCTCTACGTCCACGAAGTCAAAACCCAAATGGATTGCCTGCCGCAAAATGGCCAGCCGACTCTTTTCATCCCCTCTGTACCTGCCTCCTTCTTCCCTCCGGCGGTTGGTAATGATGCAGGGTATCTCTCGTCGGTTTAAAAGAAGTTCCAATCCCGGATTTTTCATATAATCCACCCGAAGCTCAACAAGGTCAGCCAGCCGCCTGGCCCTGGCCATCGCCCGGATAGCCTTCTCCACGGTTGTCTCGACAATGGGCAGGCAGATTTTTCCGGGGGTTCTATCTCTCGCAAATTGTTTCATCAATCCGGACCCCGAAGTGTCTTGCCGCTCCTTCCCGGTATACCAGAACTTCGCTTCCCTCTTGCAAATCAACCAGCGAAATAGCCTTCCCCCCAGGCTGGGTGAGCCGGATGGTTTCGGCATTCTGCAGGATGGCGGAAATCCTCTGCCCTTTTTCCTCAGCCTCCACCAGCACCAGGGGACGCCGTTCCACCTTGGCCCTTCCCACTACGGCAGGATAACTTTTACCTTCAAAATTCACTACCAGAACCTGATCCCCCGCGCGAATCTCAGAAAGATATTTTGTTTGCCCGTTGGCCAGGCGAACATAAGCGTGCACCGGCCCGGCGTTGACGCGGAAAGGCCTGGGATTTACGAAAGGATTTTCCACGCTCTCCGCATGGACCAGAAAAAGGGCCTGGCTACTGTTGCCCACCAACATGCCTTCTCCCGGCACCATCGAAGAGCAAGTATCCACACAGACCCGGTCTCCCAGACCCAGCGGTTCAATGCTTTTGACCCGGGCAGGCCAGAGTTGGAACCGTTCGTTCTCTGCTCTAAGCTGGCGGATGATTTGACGGACTTTTTGGGGATCGGAGTGATTGAGCACAACCCCATCCACACCTTTTTCCAGAATGGAAAAGGCCGTTTGTCCTTCTTGGAGATCGGCAATCTCGACAAAAATATTGCCGGCCCGGCTTAACAAATTTTCCAGGGGGATGATCGTCCAGTCTTTTCCCTTCACGACCACTTTCCTGGAGAAGCTCAAATTGACGATCTCTTCTTCATCTTTTTTCTCCAGAACCTCTTTTTCCACCACATCCCGCCCCAGCACATAATCCCCGTCTTCGGCCACGGTAGGGATGAGGCCCATCTTTTTCACTTCCGAGCGAATACCGGCCTCAATCCAGAGAGCGTCCGCTCCACTCTCCATCGCGGCTTGGGCTAATTCTGCGGCCCAAGGAATTACCTTCACCCATACCTGTTTCATTTTCTCACCCATCTTCCCCCGGGCTCAAGCCGCCAGCTCTTTCAGCCCGTCTTCGACCGATACGTCGCTGTGCACCAATTTGGTGATGGCGTGGATAATTTTCTCCGGGGTCCGATGTTGGAAAGCATTCCTCCCGATGGAAACGCCCGCACCACCAGCCTGCACGGAACCTTTGACCATTTCCAGGATTTCCCGGTCCGTTTCCATCTTCTCCCCTCCGGCAATGACTACGGGGACGAAACATCCCTCCACCACCTCCTGGAAACTCTCCGGTGAGCCGGTGTAAGGTACTTTCACAATGTCGGCTCCCAGCTCCGCCCCCACGCGGGCCGCATGTTTGACCACACCCACATCGTACCCGTTCTTCACTTTCGGGCCCCGCATGTACATCATGGCCAGAAGGGGCATTCCCCATTCCAAAGCCTCCCGGGCGACTCGCCCGAAGTCTTGCAGCATGGATTTTTCATCTTCCGCCCCGATGTTCACATGAATGGAGATTGCATCCGCCCCCAGTTTAATGGCCTCTTCCACGCCGCACACCAGAACCTTGCAGTTGGGATCGGGGGCCACGCAGGTACTCGCCGAAAGGTGAATGATCAAACCCACGTCTTTGCCGCTGCGGCGGTGCCCGGCCTCCACCAGACCTTTGTGAATCACAATGGCGTTGGCCCCTCCCGTGGCCACGGCGTTAATGGTTTTACGCATGTCGGTCAAGCCGACCATGGGACCGAGAGTCACGCCATGGTCCATGGGTACGATCACCGTCTTCCCCGAACCGCGATCCATGATTCTTTCCATCCTTATTCTTTTTCCTACCATCTCCCTCCTCCTTTTTTCTTTTTTTCAAAAATCACTCACCGCAGAGAGCGCCGCTCTGAAAATAGAATATTGAACTCGCTATGCGCATAGCGCTAAGCGCTTAGCGAATTTCTGCGTGCTCTGCGGTGAAATTTTTTTAAAATAAAAAAGCCGTGAGAAGAAATCCCACGGCTCAAAATAAAAAGGCCGTGGGTAGCGCTTTGTCTACCCACGGCCCTGATCAATCAATGAATATATCGATCAGCTTCCAGGCGGCGGGTAGACCCCGGCGTAATAAAACCACCCAAAATAATACCCGCCAATAAATTCAAATTTGCATCGCTGATTCATTTTCATTCCCGGTCTAACGTGTATCGTATTTGCGTATTTTTCTTTTTATCATAAAGGATAATTGCTTGTCAAGAAAAAAATTGACTATTTTAGAATATTTTTCCCCGGGCCGGTCTAGGCCGATTTTTCCATGGCCGGAGCTTCATTCCATTTGAGTTTCTGGGCCTGCAGGGATTCTTCGATGCGCTTCTGAACCTCGGGATCGAGGTTTACGAACTTCACGCCCATACCCCGGCGCAAGTCCTTGGTTTCATGCCCATATTTATTCGACCAGATAACTTTGCAAGTGACTTCGATCGGCACCTCCCCAGGGGATAAATAGAGCTTCATGGGAAATTGATCTCCCAGATCCAGCGGGTTGGGCGTCCTTATAAATACGCCTCCGCCAATCAGGTCATCGGCCATGCTCAAAGATCCGTCCTCAATCGCCACCCTCAATATTTCGTCCACTGGCTCTCCTTGCTGGCGATCAATCCCCAATTCCCCGGTCAGGGCAACAGACCCGTCTATTTTATCAACTTTTTCTTCTACAGGAGGTTCTACTGATTTTTTATCATCGGTTTTTTCCGTCTTAAACAAGCTTCCAATATGTTCTTCGATACGCCGCTGCTCTCCTTCCGAAAGTCTTTGCAATTGCACTAAAATATCGTCTAGTTCATAATCTTTGCGAAAATTGATTCCTTTGTGGATCTCTTGGCGCAAATAAGCATTTTCCATGGCCATGGAAATTTGGTTGGCAAAGATAGAAAGTAATTGTAAGCTTCCCTTGTCGAACTTCTTCCCGCCGTTGATAACAACTACGCTGATGGTTCCGGTCGCTTTGCCTTGGAGCATAAGAGGGATACTGATCAGTGAAGTAATCTTTCGTTCCCGTGCCTCGTATTTAAAAAACTCGGAAAAATCCTTTGGTTCCTTGAGCCAGAAAGGTTTCTTTTGCTTGAGGACTTTCCGCGTTACCTCTTTTTCCTCAAAAAGGCCAACCTGTTCGTTTAACGGATCGGAAGCAAAGGTAAATTGGGTCTTCAGAACGCCGTTGGTCTTTTCATCCGTGATGAAGATGGTAGAGCGGTGGGCTTGTAGGGAGGTTAGGGATTCTCGGGCGACCATTTCCAGGATTAGGTCCAATTCCTTTTGAGCGTTGATATCCGCACTGATCTGGGCCAGGGCCTTGATTTCAGGCCTCAAACCCATCCCTTCATCACCGCCATTGTTTATGTCTCCCCCCCCGGAGGATTGTCCAAAAATACTCTTAAATAACATTTAACAATGACTTCCTCATAAAATAGGCAATTAATTGATATTTATAACTATTTTTTTGATTTGGCATTATAAGCGTTGTTAAATTGCCTGGTAGACATTGCTTTTATCCAAAATAACCCTTCAACTTTTATGATTTTAGAAGCAATGAGCATGCCAACAAAGAAACAACGCCCAATTTGTGAATAATTATACGATTTCATTTACATTCCTCGGCTATAAAAAAATTCAATCCTGAAGAAATTTCCTGTCAAGCAATGACTCAATAGTCAACTGTTTGACAGGTAAAAAATTAGCGAGCCAGGAATCGGGTTGTTACCCTTATCTGCTGAAATTTACTTTTCCTTTTGCAGCCTCAGGTCTTAGCCGCGGTCTCTTCCAGAGGCCGTTTTAAGAACATAATGAGCGCCTCCCCCTTCTGGGAAGGAACCGCAGAGATTAATTCCCACCCTTCTTCTCCATGCTCAGTCAGCCTCATCCTTTCCAATTCCAAAAAAGAAGCCTGGGTTAATGATTTGAAATCCGTTTTCCTGACCATATACTCCCATTTTAACATCGACTTACCCTCCTGGAAAATAATCGATCTTTTTTTATACTGGCCCTATAATACTGATTTTTCAGAAAGGGGCAAGATAATTTTCTTTTTACCCCTCGAACTCTTTTTAAGAGACTTTCGAATTGACAAAACCGTGAAATTCAGATAAAAAAATCGCAGGTGATGCGGATAACTGTGGGAATTGTTCACAAAGGAGGCACCATCAATGGAAAAAAAAGATCTGGAGAAGATGACGGCTACAGAGTTGAGGGAATTTATTCTTCAAAATTACACCGACATCACGGGCGTGCACGCCATGAAGAAAGAAGAGCTCCTCCTGGCCATTCATAAAGCCCGAGGCGAGGTCGTAAAAGAAGCGAAGAAAAAAAAGAAGGTTGTAAAGGTTAAAATTGATAAAAAAGAATTGAAAAAACAAATTCGTTTGCTGAAAACCGAGCGGGAAAAATTCCTCCAAGAAAATAACCAAAATGCTCTAGCCAAAGTCAGGAAGAAATTAAAAAAACTAAAACGCCTGACCAAGAAAGCGGTTTGACGAACGATGCCGGCAAAAGCCAAGCCCAAATTGAAAGTCAGAATCCCCACACCCAAGCCCTCCCGGTTCCATTCGACCCCCAAGGGCAAAAAAGGGTATGACCGCAAGCGATTGAAACGCGAGAACACTTATCTCAAAAAGATTATTCAATTTAAGGGGACGCAGATTTACGCAGATAACCCCGGATAATTATATTTTTAGATGTCCTGATAATTTGTGCACATCCTTGTTCAAAAAGGAATTTCTTATAAAGAAAAGGAATCCACCGAAAGAATTTGTGATATACTAATTACATTATTTATCTGCGTTCATCTGCGTAAATCAGCGTCCCATTTGGTCCATGCGAGAGTGGCGGAACTGGCAGACGCGCTGGACTTAGGATCCAGTGGGGTAACCCGTAGGGGTTCGACTCCCCTCTCTCGCACCAACAACTTTTCTTCATATCCCCACCGATTGCCTTCCGACGATTAGTGGTGTTCCCTGAATCTCATCCATGGCCAAATTCCAACCTCTTCATATAAATGTCGACCCTTTTCCACGATCCTGGAAAAAAGTCTTGACAATTTTCCATAGATATGTAAAAAAGTCGACATGGAAAGACTCGTGGGACATTATATCTTTGACCCTGAAATCACCGAGGGGAAAATGATATTTCTTTCGGGTCCCCGCCAGGTGGGCAAAACGACCTTTGCCTTGAATTGGCTCGCTTCGATGGGAGTCGAAGGGACTTATTTTGACTGGGATGATCCCATCGTCAGGAGCGAATACCATCGGAATCCCCTGTATTTCAACAATATCATCCTTTCCAGATTTCAGGGAAAGCCGGTCCCGATGGTGTTCGATGAGATCCATAAGCATAAGAACTGGAAGAATATCCTTAAAGGGGTTCACGACCCCGCCAGAGGAAAAATACGGTTACTCGTGACAGGCAGCGCCAGGCTTGGGGTTTATCGAAAATCCGGGGATTCCCTCGTGGGGCGATACTTTTCCTTCCAGATGTTTCCCCTTTCTCTTCCCGAGGCCACGGGGGTATTTTCTTTTGTCCTGAATGAAGATTCCCCTTTTTCCAGCGGCGAAACCCTGACTCGCTTCGCCGAAAAGGCGCATCGTGATAAGACGGAGGAAAAATTTGACCTCCTCTACGCCTTCGGTGGCTTTCCGGAGCCTTTTCTGAAGGGATCCCCCCGGTTCCACCGCAGGTGGCATGAGGAATACAAAACCCTGTTGACCAAAGAAGATGTGCGGGATCTTTCTCGTGTCTCCGAGCTGAAAGGATTGGAGCATTTAATTGAAATACTCCCCTCGAAAGTAGGCGCCCCCTTGAGCATCAATTCCCTGAGGGAGGATTTGGGGTATCATCATGGAACCATAACCACCTGGATTGAAATATTAAGCAAGCTTTATTTGATTTTTACCATTCGTCCCTGGCATCGCAATATCTTGCGTTCGATAAAAAAAGAGAAAAAACTGTTCTTTTTCGACTGGTCTTTTTTGGAAGATCCCGGAAAGCGCTTTGAGAATATGTTGGCGGTAACTCTCCTTAGGATGAGCGCCCGGTTTTCGGAGACGGGCCTGGGCTTTTTTGAGTTGATGTATATCCGGGATAAGGAAAAGAGGGAGGTGGATTTCGTATTGATAAAAGATAATCGCCCCGTGGCGCTGTTTGAAGCCAAGGAAAGGGATGAGGCGGTCAGCCCATCGGGGAAATTTTTTGCGGGGAAATTGGGAGTTCCCTTCTATCAAATTTCCCCCCGTCATGAAAGGGCAGGAGCTTTCCCTGGAAATTGCTTTAAAATCCCGGCAGCAGATTTTTTGATGCTGACGGGATAACAACTTCCCTTCTTTATCCGCATCTAAAATTCCAGCCCAAAAGAAATATCCCGGTTTCCTATCGTCATGTATCCTGCAAGATCGTGAATGAATTCCCTGTCTGCACAAATGGAATGATCTCCAAGACCGAGGTTTCGGCTTCCTATCGGCATATTTCGCTAAAGATCCTGGGGGAGTTCCCCAAGGTCCTGGAAAGAGTATCCTTCGAGCTTGGCCAGCAAAAGAGCCAGTTCAGGATTTCCATGCAGACCCCCGTTGAGAACCCTCTCATGACCATTGAAAGCTTCAACCGGCAGTTCCAAATTGGAGAGAAGGAAAGGGAAGCGGTCAAGTGGGGTTGGGAGCAGGAAATGGGAAATACCATGTTCAATGTGGTCAATGCTTATACCCAAGCGGCCCAGTTTGAAGGGTTATCCGCTGAGGCGAGTTATCGGCTGTAAAAATTTGGGAGAGCGATTTTGGAAATGGTGAAGGAGCGGGTATCACCATTTTTAGAAAAGGCCGACTCCTAAATAAGTTGTTTTAGAACCTACGTACCGGTCTCATATGATGATTTTTGCGACTTTTTACTGGAGTCCAACCAAAAGTCCTATTAAAAAGAATTTTCCATCTGCATGACTTTGGCTTTTTTGGTGGTCAAAGCGAATCTAAATAACCTTCGAGTTTTACCTTAAAACGACGATAAACGTGACCAACATTATCGATCCCTTCCGCCATCCGCGCCCAGTCCAGTTGGAAACCATAACCATGATGTACAACATGTCTGAATTTGCGATAAGGCGCCATTTCAGAAGCCAAAGAAGAATCAAATAATGAAGGCAGCGGGGGGTATGGGGGATCACAGAAACACTTGAATAGTTCGATGTGCCATGTGTCACCGGCGGGGAGGGGAACAGCATGATAGTGGCTGATGCGTTTTAGTATATTTTCGATTCCATTGTAGAACTGGGCAAGAAAAGCGGCCGCCGCGGTCTTTTCGCGGATGGTGGGCTCTCTCCCTTCCGTGTCCCGCTGAAGGGCAGACAATTCTTCTAAAGTCCTTACAATATTTTCCAGTTCGATGTTGATTTCTTCCCGGAGGTCTTCCACTGTCATAGAAGCACCTTCCCTTTTTTCTCGATGTTCTGGGTGAAACGGGTGGAAGGAGTCAATGGAACAATATCCAAGGGGATGTCCAATTCTTCTTCGATCTTGGCAGCCAATTCAAATAACTTCCATCCCGCTACGCCGTCACAGGCAAGGTCAATATCGCGAGCTTTCTCAGGCATGTCTGTCGAGCTGCCGAAGAGGATCAGCCGAGTAGCCCCGAAAGATCTTGCTAATTCAACCATTCTATTAATTCGTTTTTCATCAATAACCAATTTCTCACCCTCCTTTTATCGAGACTTGACCTATCCATCAAAATTCAATTTTCTTCTTCCATACCTTTTTCGAAATAAAGTTTATAATATCCCTTCCCCCCCTCCCCCCCCCTGTCCTAACTACCAGATCGTGAGACCAGGAAAAGGGTAAAAATGGGTGACACTCTCTTGGGAGAGAAAGGGAGTGTCATGATGGAGAGTGTAGAGGAAGTCAAGAGGAAGAGCAAGGGGAAAGAGAGTCGGTTTGGGAACCGGTATGGGTTTGAGTTAAAACTTCGTTGTGTGAAGTTGCGGTTGGAAGAAGGGTTGCCGGTTTCTTTGTTGTGTAAGGAAGCGGGGGTCAGCAAAGACGCAGTTTATCATTGGGTGAAGGCGTATCAGGAGCGGGGAGAAGCAGGGTTACGGAATCAGGGAGTGTCAGTGGGGAGTCGGCGGAAGCTTCCCGATCCGGTACGCGAGAAGATTGTCGAGATCAAGAAGCGTGAGCTTTTCTTTGGAGTCCAGCGGATATCCCATCTATTGAAGCGGGTGTTCTTCCTGAGTGCTTCTCCGGAGACGGTGCGGCGGACCCTTCAGGAAGAGTCTTTGATTATTCCCTCCAAGAAGAAACATTTATCCAACATAACGCGACCCCGGTTTTTTGAGCGGTCCACACCGAACCAGTTATGGCAAGGGGATATCTTTACCTTTCGCCTGGGGGGTCGGTATGCCTATTTGGTGGGGATGGTCGATGATTATTCGCGGTATATGGTGGGATTGGAGTTGTACCGGAGCCAGACGGCGGATCAGGTGATTGAGGTGTATCGCCGGGCGGTTGGGGAATATGGGGTGCCGAAGGAGGTGTTGACGGACCGGGGACGGCAGTACACGAACTGGCGGGGGACGACCCGGTTTGAGCGGGAGTTGGGAAAGGACCGGGTGAAGCATATTAAATCGCAGGCGCATCATCCGATGACGTTAGGAAAGATTGAGCGGTTTTGGAAGACGGTGTATGAGGAGTTTTTGGTGCGGGCGCAGTTTGGGAGTTTTGAGAAGGCGCAGGAGAGGATCCGGCATTGGGTGCGGTATTACAATCACAAGCGGCCGCATCAGGGGATCGGGGGGTTGTATCCTGCGGATCGGTATTTTGAGATTCAGGGGGAGCTGCGGAAGGTGATGGAGAGGGGGATTGCGGAGAATGTGTTGGAGATGGCGCTTCGGGGCAAACCCCGGGAGCCTTTTTACATGGTGGGGCGGATGGAGGGGCAGTCGGTGGTGCTTAGGGCGGAAAAGGGCAAAGTGCGTCTTTTGGTGGATGATGAGGGTGAGGGGAAGACGCAGGAGTTGGTATATGAGGTGAACAGGAAAGAAGAGAGCGAGGGTTCTCGGGAAAGGGGGGAGAGAGATGGAAAAGAACGAGAAAGTGGAGAAGGCGGAGAGGCGGGTAGAAGAGAAGAGGCGGCGGAGGGGATTGGGGCATACGGCGCAGGAGAAGTGCCAGACGGTGTTGTCTCTCTGGACGGAGCGGAGGAAGCCGGGAGAGGTATGTCGGGAGATGGGGGTGGCGTGGGGAGTCTTGAAGCAGTGGCAGGATCGGGCGATGGAGGGAATGCTATTGGCGTTGCAGCCGCGAGTGCAGGTGGAGAGAGGGGTGGCCTTGAGTCCCCGTCTTGCCGTATTATTGGAGAAGAAAGGCCAGGCGGGAATGATGAAGGGATTGGAAAAAAGATTGAGAAAGCTGCAAGGAAACCTGAAGGCTCCCCAGGAAGTGCGGGAGGTTGGGTTGGAGAAAAAGATTTAACGATCAAGGAGAATCCCGATGGAGAAGGAGAAAAAGCTTGCGCGGGATCGGGCGGCCATTATCCTGCAGGTGCGCAGTGGGGCCTTGACCGCGATGGAGGGAGCGGAGCGGTTGGGGGTGTCGCGCAAGACGTATTACGAGTGGGAGGATCGGGCACTGAAAGCCATGGCCCTGGCGTTGGAGAATCATTCTCCCGGGAGGCCCTTTATTCCTCTGGATGCGGAGAAGGGGGAGCTTCAGAGGCAAGTCCGGGATCTGGAGAAAAGGTTGTACCTGGCGGAGAAGACGATCGAGGTGAAAGATCTTCTTTCGGCATACGATCTTCATGAAACAAAAAAAAACTGGAAGGAGAAGAAGAAGGTCGGGAAGAGGCGATAAAGAGAGTTTTGGAGGTTGTGGACGGGATGAGGGAGAAGACCGGGATGTCCTATCGAGAACTTTGCAGCGCCTTGCGGGTGCCCTGGTCCAGCTTTAGTCGGTGGCGGGGCCGGATCCGAAAGGATACGGTTTTGGTCAGGCGGCCGGGTCCGAAGAAGGTGGAGCCGTTCGATCCGGCCGTTCTTAGGGCGGACATTCGATCCATGGATCATGGGGGAAAGAGGAGTAAGGGGGCCGCGAACCTGTACGGGCGTTATCAGGGTAGCCTTTCTCGGCGGGAGCTTTCGCGGATGATTTGGCAGGTGCGGCATGATCTTGGAGTGGATCATCGCAACAATCTTCGGCGGATCGAGTGGTTGGTGCCTGGGGTGGTGTGGGCCATGGATGCCACGGAATACGATCAACGGGCTGCCGACGGGGAAAAAATCCATTTGCATAATACGCAGGATTTAGGGTCGCGGTATAAGTTTTTGCCGATGGCTGGGGGGTATCCGGTCGGAGAGGAGATTGCGGGGTATCTGAGCGACAAGTTTTTCCGCTTTGGTCCTCCCCTGTTGCTGAAGCGTGATAATGGGAGTAATATGAACCATCTTGCCGTGAACGAGGTTCTGGCGGAGTTTTTCATTTTGCCTTTGAACAGCCCGGCGTATTATGCGCCCTATAATGGAGCGATCGAGGAGTCTCAGGGGGAGATGAAAAGGTGTTTAGGAGAGAAATTTGGTGGGCTACCCCTGTCATATTCCCGTGAACATATTGAGCCGTATGCGGAGGTTGTGGTGCACGATTTGAATCACCGTCTCCGGAGTTGCCTGGGAGGAAGGAATTCGTGTCAGGTGTTTTTTCATTCCGGGAAGAAACCTACTTTTACGAAGCGAGAGAGGAGGGATATTTATGATTGTTTGATGGAAAAGGTGGAAAGGATTTTAACGGAGATGAATCAATTCGGACAAGCGGCGAAGGAATCGGCCTGGAGGATTGCCATGGAGTTTTGGCTTCAGTCCAAAGGGTATATTAAAGTCCAGATCAACCGAAAAGTGTCACCCAATTTTGTCCCCATTTTGGTCCCAGGAATAGGTAGCGTGCACAGGACACATTAATGAAAAAAATAAGAGAAGCAATTGCCTTGTGTTTGGAAGTTGAGGGAGCGCCTGAAAAATCAACCCACTTTATCGGCTTGCAAAGAATAACATTGAATTCACAGAAGAAGATTTGGCAAGATACCTCAAATAATCCTCCGCAAAAAAATCATTCTGTCCTTACTCCTATATAATCAGATTTGAATAATTTTGAAAAGGTCATCAATATCTCTTTCATCCTGAAGATACTTCCGCAGTGCTCCTGGCTACCCCCGGATTTCTGCTTCTGTTAAATAAAAAAGGAAAGGGAGGCGGTCAAGTGGGGGTGGGAGCAGGAAATGGGAAAAACCATGTTCCATGTAGTCAATGCCTACACGCGGGCAGCGCAGTTTGAAGGATTGCCAGCCGAGGCGAGTTACCGGCTGCAGAAGGTGGGGGGAGCGATACTGGGAATGGTGAAATAAAATGCATTTGATGCGGTATCCTCTGGGCTGATGATGATCCTGGAGGATACCCATTCTGAAATTCCTTTACAAAAAATGACCGGAGGGAGGCTATGGTTAAAAAAGTGGAAATTTATTTCAGGGATTTGACTCCTGAGGCCCAAAGTCATTTGTTAAAAGAATTCGAGACCACAGCAAAAGAGGAAAATTGGGACGTATTCCCGATTGCCGAGATCGAGAGGGAAATGGAGGACGACCAAAATAGCCATATGCTTTAAAACCCTCTCTTAAGAAATTAAGCCTTCCACCTACAAGTCAATATGGGGATACTTCTTGAAGAGTTGAAAATAACGAATTGAAAGTGTTAACGCCCGCGATCAGCGATTGGGGGGTGTGAACGGAACTTTGCTAGGACACTCAACAAAACTTGAAAAAAACCCCCCCACCATCATCGGAGACAAGCCCCCCAATTTCGCTGCATCGCTCTGTTTGGGCATATTTTGAATATTTTTGTAATGAGGAATGAACAGACTTAAATATTTCAACTAAGGATTCAGGTGTCGCTCCAATCTGGTTATTTAAAGAATCTTTTGTATCACCTTAGATTTCATCAATTGATAATTCATTTATCATTTTGTCTTTAAACAAATCAATAATTGCCTTCTCGAATCGGCGTAAACTTCTCATTTTATCTATTACCTGAAAAAAGCGTGAAATTTATTGTTTGATGCTAAAAAACCTTTAAAACACTGGGGATTCTGGCTCCTCATTTCAGAAAAAAATTACAAGTTGGTTAAAATTTATAATGATTTCATTTTTCTGATATTCTGGATGATATGATCCAGGGTCTGTTTGGAGATATACTCGCTGGGTAATTTGAGAACATTCCGGTGTTGCGTCTTGACCAATCTTGCCGGGAGGACTAAGAATTCTGTCCGAATGGTATCTTTTTTTGCAAATACCATTTTATTCTCAGTTTTTTGCAAAACTGATGAATAAGGAAGATGCCCCCAAAGTGAGTCAGATTGCGCTCTCCAAGGGATAGATGTAAAATTCTCAGACCTTTTGGCATCGGGCACAATGTTCCCTTTTAGGGAAGGTTCTGCCGGAACAGTTTTATCGATATTATATCCCATTTTCATGGCTATTTTACAAGGCTTTCTAAGGTTTCGAGTTTTAAAAATATCATCTTTCGCGCTTTTTTCAGGTATTAATATCTCTTGAAATTTTCTATTTTACTTTTTTCCTCAAACCTTTATCTATATTTAGGGTCTTTGCAGTTATTACTTTCACTAAATCGCGGTTCTACTCTTTCTTCGCCCCATATCTTATTCCCTGCCCTCTTTGGATGCAATTTGAAGTCCTCATTGCGCTCTAAAAAATATCGGTCTATTGCGGACTTGCATTCCAATTCCGACTGATAATCGCTATTATGAATAATTGCTCTTGCCATGCCACTAAAAACAGATTCGATTACATTTAGAAACTGCGCGGAACTTGGAAGAGGGGCTAAATAGACTTTGGGGGAGGGGGGATTGGCCTCATCCACCTTAGAGTTTAATTCGTCAACCACTTTTAGAAACCTCTTAGAAATGTGCCAGGATGCAGCATCCCATGATAAAAAAATAGAGATAGCACTTGAATATTTTTCAAGTAGTATGTTTAACAATTTGATCATTTCGTCAGTATTCTTTTTTGATGAGAAAAAATGGGTTACTTGATTTGTAGATAACTCTAAAGCTCCTGTCAATAGCAACGTACCTTTGCTTTTTTGCCATTGCGGAAAAGTCTTTCTTTCATTTGGCAAGACTAATGATCTACCACCTTGCATTTTAACAGAAAATGGCCCAAATTCATCAATTGAAAAGAAATATTCATTGGGTTTTAAATTCGCAAGAATATTGGATATGTTTTCCAGTTTTGCCTGGTAGTCTGGATCGTTACTGGTCAACACCTTCTTTGCTTTTCTAAATTTATAACCAGCATTTTTAATTATTGATCGAATGTTGTCCTTGGATATACCAATGCCTTTGTCTTTCATTACTTGGTGCAAATCATCCATTATCCAAGATGTCCGGTTAATTCCAAATGCGGATGGTGGCGAGTGCAAAATGTTGAATAGCCCATCTTTGTACTCTTGCTGCTGAAATTTGAATATATCCTTTTTGTTAACATTTAGGAGATTCTTAATACCACCAGATTTATATTTCTTTATATAGTTGCGAATGCAATTGACATTAGTATGAAGGCATCTGGAAATTGATCTCTTTGAAAAATGTTTATAGTAGGCAAGCACAGCAATTGCTCGATTTCGATAAAACGACGATTTGTTTCTAATACAGTTGTATAGTTTACCTACATCCTCAGGATCAAGGATATTGCAAAAAGCCTTCTTGAGTGCATCAACCACAAAACAGTCAATAAGTAGCATTTGTACCCATAGGAGCAAATCAATATCTTCTTTGCATATTTTCAGGCTGGACAGGCTATTATCAATAACAATGAAGCCGTTCTTTTTTGCGTCCTCTTTTTGCAATACCTCAAGATATTCGCGGATCTCATTTTTCGTAGCAATTAATCCACTATATTTCATTTCGTCGTATAGCTTTGGAACTGATAATTTTGCTTTGTTAAATCGGTTTTGTAAATAAACTCTAAAATCTTTTGAGCTTGACATGCGAGACTCAAGTTCACCAGCTTGAGAAATGCTATTTCGCAGTACTATTCTTATTGAATTCCTCGAATGGCGCGTACGGCGGGAAATTTCTCTAATTGATTCGCCTTGACTCTTTAATCTTAATATTGGCTTGGCTTCAGAATATTTTAGCATGCTTAAACGGACAAATATTTCCTTTTTGGGATCCTCCCAGTGAAAACGACGATTCCCGGGACCTAAAAGAGTCTGAATTATTATTATGAAGACCGTTCAACCTCTGAAATCAATCCCTACGATTGATGTCGAATCCACCGTACCACTTTACATCTCCCAGTTCAGATTTATGGACAGCTGTTTCGGATCGGTTCTGCTATGACCTATGAAGAACGGTTCCGCTCTGGGTCACAAGGTCAGGTCCAGCCATCCTAACCAAGATTTAAACTTTTAAGGTTTCAACCAATTCCTGTCCCCCCAGGTAAATTCTTAAAAGTTTAAAAGTTCATCCTGGAACAAAATTAAAATTAGGACAGAAGGAGAAATGCCACCATGACTGAACCCGGCAATCATACCCTTACAGATAATCAAAATGAAAAAATCATGGATTCTCTGAGAAATGAAATTGCATCCCTGAAATTTCGACTAACCAAAAAGGATGACAGAATCGCCAGTCTGGACGCTTTGCTAAATACCTTAACGGAGAGTCACAATGCGGAAGTCCGAGCTTATGAGGACTTGAAGGATAAATTGGAGGATGTGATTGAGATGCTCAAAAAGAAGGTCCCGCATTCTGATATTTTGGATTATTTGAAAGCTAAAGACCGTAATCCATTATGGTAAGGAGTCAAATTATTCCAGATTGGATCCTCGTAGCTGAAAAATGGGGAGCTCAATCTTAAAGGCCAAAGCTCTTCTATGGAAGGTTGAAAAGATAAATTTATCTGTCCTGACTTTATCTGACAGACAGTGTCAAAATAAGTAGTGGTCCGATTCTCGACTGCATCTACAAGCTAATATTTTCGGGAATTTGAAACTAATGAAAATTTCCGGTTGAAATGTTGAACGCTAAATCTGAGCTTTGCTCGTAAGCGTATGCCTCAATTGGCTTGTTGGGATAATCATAGTGCTTATCGCCACCTACCTGTTCTGTCACGTTCGGTAGAATATGCGATTCCCGTCAGCCTTGACCGAAGCATATCCAGAACAGTCCGAAGCGGAGTTTCTCCTTTTCTGAGGAAACGGATCCCTAAAGATTCGATCTCTCGGATTGTCTCATTTTCACTTATGACACTTATGCAGAATGCGTCGATCTGTGGGTACTTTTTTGTGATCTCGTGACACAGAAAAAGACCTGTGTTGTGGCTATTGACCTTATCTTGCAGCTCTTGGCCTGGGTCGAGCATGATGTCGATTGTGACTAGATCCACTTTCTCGCGAGCGAGTAGCTGCAGGCCTTCTTCGGCAGTTCGTGCCTTCAATACTCGATGACCTTCGAACTCCAAAGCGTCAGCGAGCGCTTCAATAAACGATTGCTCGTCGTCTATAAGGAGGACGGTCTTGCTAGCCACGGATTCTTGCCTTTCCTTTTAAGCCTTTAACAGTCAGAGTCACCATAAAAACTGTCCACCTGTCGCGGGTTGTGGCTACTATGCTACTTTCATGAATTTCCAAAATGCGTTTAGTAATATACAAGCCGAATCCTGTACCCGCAGGGTACATACGCTTTGCTTCTGCAGTTCTGAATTCCCGATTGAAGATCTTACTTTCATCCTCAGGTGAAATAGGAATGCCGCGATTGCGAAATGACACCACGAAAGAATCAGATTCTTGCTGATACTTACCCTCGATAACTATTTCCGTTCCTTTGTCGGAATATTTGACGGCATTTTCGATTATGTTGCTGAAGGCCTGACTTATCAGAGGCTTCATTGCTAAGACAGGGGGGAATTTATCGAAGTGGTTTTCGTTCACGCCTATGTCGATCTGTTTATCCCAAGCCAGTGGCTGGAAATCATTCGCCAAGTTGATAAGTAAACGGTACAAATCGACTTCTTTAAGTGGCTCCTTGAGCGCGTGGAGTGTATGATCTGCCTCCAGATTAGACATCAAGTTGAAGTTCTTAGCCAAATGCACGGCCAGTGTTGCCTGTGAATAGATTGATCGGAGAACCTTCTTAGCTCTTTCGATACCAATCCGTTGGTCCGTGATATTCTCAATATGCCATTTTATGGCATTAAGAGGTGCTATCAGCTGGTGAGATACGTTTTGAAGATATTCCACCCGATCCCGTTGGACCTGCTTTATCGAATCCTTGAGGGTTTTATTCTCTTGCTCAAGTTTTTTTATTGTTTGTTGTAACGCAAACGTCGAGACCTCATTCTCTGACATTCTGCACCTCCCGACGGATTTTTTCTCCTGCTGCTTCGATGCCTTGGGAGATATCAATGTAAATGACGCCAGAAAGATCGGTGGGGAGCTCAAGAGACGACTGATAAAGGAGCACGACGCGTCCGCTCCTACGTCCAAGGGTGCCAAGGAAATATCCCATTTCGAAAATGACATTTTGCCTTGCCCTTCGCTTTAGATCATTAGACTGATCCACCCCGGCCGAGAGATCATCAGGAGTAAGAAGCACGAAAACCAATGTTGAAATTGAAGCATAGTCCTCGAATTTCTCAATGATTGTTCGACCCAAGTTGGGTTTCTCATGGAGGATTATTGGTTCTGGAAGACCCAGCGTGTTTTGTAGGTAATTCTTCAGCGCCATCTTTACAGGTTCATTGTGTCCATGAATTATGAACGGTTGCGGCTTCATGGACTTATCCTCAAGGCCGAGAGCCCGATTAATTTGCTGATGTAGCTCCTTAATTGAGGGCGATTCCCATTTGGAAATAAAAGATGTGGCTGGATCATCTGAAATTGCACTGATGACCGTGTTGTCTTGTACCGCAGAATAGACGATAATTGGAAGGTTCTTATTTCGTTTTCGAACTTCTTGTAGAACCTCCATTCCTGCTGTGTGAGGACCAGTCAAACCGATGCGTTTTTGTTGCTCTGGCCAAGACATGATAATGTCAAGTATGACCAAATCCGCAGAGACAATCCGGTCTATCTCGCAGAGGGCTTCTTTCACTGAGGAGATTCGGTATGCATCATGACCGCGAAATCGCAGACCGTCGCTCAAGGTATCCATAGCTAGATCATCGTCTATTATAGCAATACATGCCACAGTATTTTCCTCCAAAGTTGTTGCTGTGCCTTGTTAGTATGTTGCCTCCCCCCTGCACTGCCTTGTTCGGCTTTCTCAACTTCTAAACTAAATATCTAAAACTGAGAAAAAGGGATTTTAAGTCCCGTGTATTAACAGTTACCGGAGGATTTCGAGATGATAATTACACTTTTGGTCGGACCTGGCAACTGACGGCTTCAGGAAGTACTCTACATTTTTGGAATTAAACTGTCAATCAATACTTTTAGGAAGATACAACACACCACTCACCCCTCCATTCTTCCCATGTCAAATTAAATTCCCCCCCTCCTTTTCCACCAAACACCTTAACACACCCCCTCTTGGAGGATGAAACCGGAATAAATCATAACCTTTACAGAGGTTCTACTGTGTTAAGCACCCCCATAAACACCCATTAACACACCTAAACACCTGTTCCATGATGGAGAAAAACGAACCATAGTTCGTTTCTTGATCTGCTCCGGTCCAACCCAAAATTTAAACTTTTAAGGTTTTAATGACTTCTATCCCTCCCCCGCCAAAAATCCAAAAAGTTTAAAAGTTCATCTGCAAAATTTCCTGTTCTTAAATTCATTCTCCCCATGAAAAACAAATCCCAACCCTGATCAAATCCGAAGGTAGCTTCGTTTTTCAGGTGTATCCTCGCCGGTTCATATATATAAGAAAAACGAACCGCTGTTCTTTTTCTGGTTGAATCAGGTCCGAACCTATGATCAGAGCTTAAAATGTCTGAAGAATATGTGGTTTCCTTAAAAAGGCCAATTAAGAAAAAGAAGGGGGAAATAAGCATCGCGCAAGGCTGATTACCGCAACATATTCAATTTCCAGCTCCCCTTTTTTATAAAAGCTTCTATCCATTGCTCGTAACGACAGTGAAAAACATATCTGATCGCATTATAACGATCCGCCGCGTCATCTCTTTTATAACCTGGGAGGAAACTCGAACATATCCTCCTTCTGGCAAATCCCGTCTCCATGTGGCCCAAAGCATAATGTGGCTAGAAATTGGAAAAGATAACTCCGATTCGGGCTTTCCGATCCCAATACTGGTGAAATAAAACACTGGATTATCGCATGTTAAAAACGCTGCCTTTTCATCACAAGTCAAAAATATCCAGGTCATAGTTTGAATAGCCGCTACAACCCCTGGGGTCAGATCAGGTCTGATAGTTTTGAGCCATATTTCTTTAGGTGGATCTTTGGCGTATCTCTCCAGAATCTGGCGGATTTCCTCCTCACGGCGTTTAAGAAATTCAGCTTTGGAGGGAGTTTGGGCGCTAAGTATATTAATAGTGCCTTGGATATCTTCAAATACTTCCTGGGATAATTTTGGTGCCATATCTTTTAAACGTTGTTGAGCTTGTGGAATCCTCTTCCACATAACAGCCATGTATTCCCCGAGAATCTTTTTGTCTGTTCCTGTAATTTGTTTCCGCTGACGGATTTTATTTAAGACTGAATTTGCCGGACCTTCTATACAATTAGCTAAATATTTTTCAGTCTCAGGAGGGTATAGACCTGTTTCGTTTGCCACATTCTTTATTTGCGTAAGAAAATGTCCTCCCTCCTTTTTATCGTAAACGCAGATTAAATCTGTAGATTCCTGCGTAAAACCTCTCAGATAATATTTTGGAATATAATGCTCGCCCATAAAGGTGCTTATCTTGTTTTTAAAAAAAGCGTCATGCCAATCCAGATCTCTTAGTTAAACGGACAAAGAATTTCCTATTTGGACCTTCAACTACTGGCCCAATAATTCCATAATAGCCGACAGGAATTTTCATGCCCTGTTTTCAAGGAGACCTCGCCAAATCATACCAAGACAGAATGTTAAATACAACTAACCCATAAATTGCTGGTTCCAGGTAATCCCATCTGGTCAAACTCCCTGACCAAAGATTTAAACTTTTAGGAAATTTCGTGTTTCCTCAATTTTTCCGCATAAATTCTTAAAAGTTTAAAAGTTCATCCTGGAACAAAATTAAAATTACAACAGAAGGAGAAATGCCACCATGACCGAACCCAATAATCATATTCTTAAAGATAATCAAAATGAAAAAATCATGAATTCTCTGAGAAATGAAATTGCATCCCTGAAATTCCGACTAACCAAAAAGGATGACAGAATCGCCAGTCTGGATGTCATGCTAAATACCGTAATGGAGAGTCACAATGCGGAAGTCCGAGCTTATGAGGACCTGAAGGACCTGCTGGAGGATATGATTGAGAAGCTCAGAAATAGGGTCCCGCATTCTGATATTTTGGATTATTTGAAAGTAAAAGACCGTAATCCATTATGGTAAGGAATCAACTTATTCCAGAATGTATCCTTGTAGCTGAAAAATCGGGAGTTCAATCTTAAAGGCCAAAGCTCTTCTTTCGTTGGACATATTCCCTCCTTCTGATTATAAGACTTACCGGTTGCCAGGTTTATCGGCAATCCAGTGGAACGCCTCGTTGGTCAATATATATGTGAATTACTCTGGCACCTCGCATTTGCCGTCTTTGGCCCCCTTCGTGCCTTCGGTTTGTGTTTTGATGTCATTCAGTAGCGTATCCCACCAGCCCTCCTTAATAAATCCCTTATCAAGGAGTTCTTTGTGGACGTCCGGTAGAATGTCGGCCAATCTCTTACCGGCAGCTCGTCCTGCGTTAGCGTGCTTCAACCATACAGATAGTTCCTCGGGAGTGCGATCTCTCAGCCCTAATATGATGGCACGGGCCTCGCACAGTCGTTCCCATGCCTGCTGGCGCCAGTTAACGTTTTTTGGCAAGTGACAAACAAAGGTTCCAGAAACATCTAAGCAGTCTGAATAGATGGCCTGTTGCTTATCTGCCTCAAGCTCGTTCGGAGTGGGGCCTCGGGCGGCTATTTCTTTTGCTTTATCCAAAGAAATCTCTGGGAATACAGCGCGTACTCGACTTTGAATTCCTATGTTCAACGGTTTAGTTTTCGCTCGATGCTGGCGGTAGGATTTCCAATGCGTCGATCTCAAACCGCCAAATCCGAGGAGTATCGTTTGTAGAATCGGAAGCTTACCAATTTCTTCAATAGCCAGTGTGGAAAACACAACGGAATGGGGAAACCGTTTCAGGGTGAAAAGAATATCTGCTGTGTCCAATAGTTCCATGGCATTCATTCTTGCTGCCTGCATGGCCGCGGCCGCTTGCGCTGGAGTTAGCTCAGCTTCATACGGGTTTGGCTTATCTGCGGTATCTCGGTTTGACATTGCTATCCCCGTCTATCTGCCCAACAGCGGAGATGAGCATCGGACGGTGCCTCCATCTCAGCCCGGGCGCCGTTCGTCTGCTCCATCTCCTTGTTATCCGCTTTCGGACCTTTCGCCGATCCTGCGGAGGTCTTCGGCTGTAACCGTTGGCAGGACATCCGCCAGGTCTTTCTCAAGGCGCTGGCGCTCTTGGAAGACAACCTCCATGAGCTTCGCACACATGCCCCGAAGCTGTGCGACAGCATGATGAACCAGTGGCGCCCCTGTATCATTGTGGACCGGCAACATTACCTTCCGCCCCGCCTCGGTCTCCATGAACAACGTTCGAAGATCCCAGGTCTCAGAATCAGAATGAGCGAGCATGGTGTTTCGATCCTGCATGGCCAGCCTGTGCAGCTCTTTCTCGTTAGGGGATAGCACGCGGAGGAATCTTCTCGGAAGGTCTGGGATTCGCCTGACCGCACGGGGGTCATTTCCCGAGAAGGGTCGGCAGTAGGAGACGACCATTGCGCAGTTCAGGGCCTGCCACAGAAGCTTGATGTGGTACCTCCGCTTCCCTCGCAGACGTTCCACCTTCTGCTGCAGATTGTGGTCCAAGATATAGGAGGCGATCCAGTATGCCTGCTGGAAGTCGATGTACGACATCAGGAGCCTGTGGAACAACCTGAGCTTCGCCTCGCGCTCCGCATTCTCGCGCGTCATCGCCGTTCCATGTGCGGATAACATTATCCTTTATACTTATTCTATTTTTCCGTTAAAGATGAACTACCGAACTGCTCTCGACCATCAAAAATGGTCGATTCCGTGCCGTTTTCTGCGAGTTTTTCCAGAAAACATCATCTCGCGCCGTGTTACCACCGGTTTAATCTTACCCCTTTATCACCGATCTAAGATGTCCCCCCTTATTATTCCTTTTATTCCAGGGGAGAATATAATCCTTTTCTTTTTTTCATCTTGATCCTATAATTCCTG